>Ga0315282_10005337_pt1 | contig 21962 bp, 14 predicted proteins | sample YL17G07_20_MG_FD_203693 | JGI IMG/M metagenome (GOLD analysis project Ga0315282, IMG submission 203693) | Sediment microbial communities from Yellowstone Lake, YNP, Wyoming, USA - YL17G07_20 | ecosystem: Environmental > Aquatic > Freshwater > Lake > Sediment | place: USA: Wyoming | collected... | reverse complement strand
CGTTCGCCACGACCCGTTTCCCGGCCAGCCGCGCGAGCCGCTCCTTCACGTCCGCCGGCAGCGACGACGCGCGGATGTCGAAACGGAGTTCCACGGCCGTCGCCACCTTGTTGACGTTCTGCCCGCCGGGCCCCGAGGCGCGCACGAAGCGTTCGTCGATCTCGCGCTCGTCGATCGCAATCGCATCGGTGATCCGAATCATCGGCTGCTCCACGCGCCCATACGACGCCCCGCCACTGATGATACCGTGCGCTCTCACTGCGGTGTCTTCCCGCATGATACGCTTGCAGATTCCATGATCGCCTTCTCGCGTGTCGATAAACAGTACGGCCGCCAGATCCTGTTCGTTGACGCGTCGTTCCCGCTCAATCCCGGCGAACGCGTCGCACTGGTCCACCCGAACGGTTCGGGCAAGACGACCCTCTTCCGCATGATCGTCGGAGAAGAGACCCCGAACGAGGGCGAAGTATCGCTTCCGAACAAGCTCCCGATCGGCTACTTCCGGCAGGATGTCGAGGAGATGTCCGGGCGGTCGGCGCTGGACGAAGCGATCCCCGCAAGCGGACGCGTCGGCGACCTTCACCACGAGCTTGAAGCGCTGCACCACACGATGGCCGGCCCGTCGCGCCAAGCTGACATGGACCGCGTCCTGGCGAGATTTCGCGAGGTGCAGGAGGCCTACGAGCGTCTGGGCGGCTACGGGCTCGAAGCGCAGACCCGCGAGGTCTTCACGGCCTCGGTCTTGACGACGACCAGATCGACGGCGATGTGGGTGCGCTGTCGGGCGGGTGAAAGATGCGCGTCGCGATGGCGCGGCTGCTCGTTGGTCGCCCCGACGTGCCCCTGATGGACGAGCCGACCGACCGCCTGGATATCGGGTCGATTGTGTGGCTCGAGTCGTTCCTCATGGCGACGCCCGCGGCGCTCCTGGTGACGTCCCACGACCGCGACTTCATGAACTGCGTGGTGACGAAGATCGCGGAAATAGACGGCGGAGAGATCACGGTCTATTCGGGCAACCACGACTTCTACGAACGCGAACGCGCGATCCGCGAGGCCAACCCGGAAGCCGCCTATGCGCGCCAGCAGGCAATGCTGGCCATGGAACGCCGCTCTATCGAACTCTTCTCGGCGCATGCCGCCAAGGCCGCGCAGGTGCAGAGCCGTATCAAGGCGCTCGACAAGATCGAGAAAATCGAACTGCCGAACAGGCGGCGGGTCGTCCGCTTCGATTTCCGGCCGCCGCCCCGGTCGGGCGAGGAGGTTGCGGTGCTGGAAGGCGTGTCGAAGCGGTACGGCCGTCACTCCGTCCACGACGGCCTGGACCTCACGATCCGTCGAGGCGAACGCTGGGCGGTGATGGGCAGGAACGGCGCGGGCAAGACTACGCTCCTGAGGATGGTGGCGGGCGAGTTGCAGCCCGATTCCGGCGGCGTCCGCCTCGGTGCCAACCGGAAAATGGGATATTTCGCCCAGCAGGCGATCGACGTGCTCGATGCCGACCTCATGATCGAGGAACAGCTTCAGCAGGACTTTCCGTTCGAATCACTGGGTGTCCTTCGCAACCAGGCCCAGGCATTCCAGTTCTCGGGTGACGACATCGACAAGAAGATCCGCGCGCTGTCGGGCGGCGAGAAGAGAGGGCTCGTCATCGCCCGGATGCTCCTCGGTCCTCCGAACTTCCTCGTCCTCGACGAACCCACCAACCGCCTGGATCTCGCCACTAAGGAGATGCTCGTCGAGGCGCTCGCGAACTTCGAGGGCACGATGCTATTCGTCTCGCACGACCGCGCCTTTCTGCGCGGTCTCAGCAATCGCGTGCTGGAACTGGGCGGCGAGACCGGCACCGACACCGAATCGCATCCCTATCCCGGCTCCTACGTGGAATACGTCCAGCGGACCAGGCACGAAGCTCCGGGCGTGTACGCCTGAGCAGGGCGACGCGGCCACGACCTGTGCCGACCTTCGCCTGTGTGCCCTTGAAGATCGCCGCCAGCGTCTGTCCATCTCCCCGCCAACAAGGAACGGGAGTACGCCGTCCTGCACGCCCTGCAACTGGCGATCGAGGCCTCCTCGACATCCGCGACCCACATTTGCGCTGCCGACGGCCCGGGCACCCCATCGTCGTACGCGCGGACGCCTTTGACATGCTCGAGAAGGCCGGAGTCCTCGATGCCGTTCTGGCCGACGATCCGGTTTACGGCGAGCGCGTCGTCGACGCGGCCCAGCTGACGGGGTGTAGGTCGGACCGGACACCGGACCAAACGCGTCGAAGCCGGGGACCGGTAGACCCGACAAGAGTGACCAATCGGCGCGCTCCGGCGTCCGGTGCAAGCCTCGGCGTGGACATCGGATGAGGCCGCCAGAAGACGCCCAAGTCTCGGTCCAGGCCTCCCAGTATGTGCGATTGACAGTACGTCGTATGCGAGAAACAGCGGGCCAAACATACATTCATTTGAGGACATACACATTGTGACTTACGATAGGTATGTAGTTGCTTGACGTAGTACGTGCAATGTCGTACAGTAGGGCTAGGTCGCCCGCCCGAGTCAAGGAGGAAAAGCGATGCTCACTGAACACGTATCGCAGGACGTCCTTGCCGCGCTAGCCAGCACTGTTAAGCGGCAGCATGAGGAACTCTCGCAGCAAGAGGAGCAGATCAGGACCCTTCGGACCGCGCTCGAGGAAGAGCGAGCCTTGAACTCCGAGCAGCGGTGGCACATCAAGTGGCTTCTCGGGCCCGACCGGGACTCCTGAAGGTTCCATCCTCGCTTTCACACGGTTCCCGGAGGCAACATGGAGAACGATCCGATTGATCTCGTGCCGTTTGGCAAGGAGCTCCGAGAAATTCGGGAGCGCGCCGGGCTATCCCAGCCGCAGCTTGCTGAGATGCTCGGCATTCAGCGACAGACGATCTCGTCCTGGGAGCAGGGCGCAACGGCTCCGGACGTGAGAATCATGCTACGGATGAAGCACGCCCTGCACAGACAGAAACATGTTGCTGTTGAAATCGGGGCACTCCTGGGAGAGCATCGGGCCGACACGGGCAAAACACCTTTGGAGTACACGCTGCACCTCCTTGAGAAGTTGGATCGCTGCGGGATTCGCGACGTGCATTCCAACCGAGCCGCTGCCCTTACCGCCTTTCTGCCATTCCTCGAGAGGGCTGAATCGAGAGTCTGTCTTGTGGCATCGTCCCTGCTCGGCGTGACGCGAGTCGCCCCCGAGCGCGTGGCCACGGCGCTGAAGTCGAAGGCACGGCAGCTCCTCGTGCTCATGACTCATCCCGATACCAGCCAGTTGCGTGAAGCACAAGAGGGCCGGTCGCCTGGGTCGATCTCTTCCGAGATCCGCGAGTCAGCGCGAACACTACGGGACTGGGGTGTCGAAAAGGAGAACATCCGTTTCTACAGGGGCGCTCCGACCATCTTCCTGTTGTTCACGGAAGAACGCATGCTCGCGAACCCCTACACCTACCAGACAGAGGCATTCAAGACCGTGACGTTCGAGCTCGCGCCCGTGTCGGAAACCGATAGCTTCGCGAGAGACGACATTTACTCTCAGTACTCCGTCAATCACTTCGAGAACCCCTGGAAGAGTGCGAGCAGCAAAGGCTGGGACGAAGTTACGACCCAATCCGGATGGGACTGATGACGGTCGATGAGACGGGCCGGACGATCCTACTATCCTTTTGCACAATGTATTTCTGTACTTCAGGGTTTATGTACTTTGTGGTGATGAAAAGGCCAATTCGCTTGACAGGCGCTTGAAGTGGAGATATGGAGATGTCTTTCGTGTCGTCAAACATGTCAGATGTGCCGCCCGTGCATGTACATAAGGCGCAGACGAAGGATGGCGATTACAAAATGGTAATTTGGTGACCAAGAACGGAGCGATTTGGTCGGATTCGGAGGATGTTCTTCCGCAGCGCAACCTCAACAGCTTGGTAATAATCTTGCTGGGATCCGGGGAAGACGGAGGTTCAGCGACATGGACCCCTTCCTGCCGTTCAAGATTGCTGTCGTCCAGTGGATCGGCCTGATTCTCTTCATCGTTGGGGCGCTCGCGCTCCTTTGGAAGGGGGCGAAACCAGTTCTCGTGCCCGTTGCCTCATACCTGCTCACAGCGATCGGCCGAATCCTGCAGGCGGCGGGAGGAGCCTTGGTGGACATCGGCAGGAAAGTACTGACGCTGTGAACAAGTGTTCGTGACCATGAAGGGCGTCTGTGGTCTGTCCCCATGCTGATCAAGAAGATCGCTCCAGAGTCGGTCCCGCCTCGTGCATCGCACGGAACAGAACGTTGCTCCGGACTGCGATGCCCGAATGGCAGTGGACGCGACGCAATGATCGTTGGATTGGCTCGTTTGGCGGCCGCCGCGCAGAACTGATTCTGCAGCCGACGTTCAGGTCGCGCGACGTGGAGGTGCCCGGACTGTGGTCCATCTCCAAGGAGAGGGTGCCGGATCTCGTGCTGCGCGTCGATTCCACCGACCGCACTCGCCTCGTCGTTCTGGACGCGAAGTATCGCGCGTCCCGGTCCAACATTCTGGATGCAATGGAGTCGGCCCACATCTACCAGGACTCGCTTAGGATCGGCTCACGCCGGCCAGATGCGACTCTGCTCCTCCTTCCGGCCGGCGGCGGAGCAAAGTGGCTTGAAGATCCTGCGTTTCAATCGGAACACCGGGTGGGTGTTCAAGTGATCTCGCCACAGACGGAAATCGAACTCCCCCGGCCCATCACGGAGGCGCTGGGCGCCTGACGAAGTGAAGCCCATCATCCCACCTTGCGTTCCTTCCAGAGGCGTACGATGAAGCGATCGGCGTCCTCGATGAGGTCGGGCTCAGTGCCGTTGTGCGCCAACATGCCCTGCACGATCTTGCGCGGGACGCCGAGGCCGGTCGCTTCGACGTACCGGTAGTCCCGCAGCACATCTTTGACGAGCTCGTTGCGCGAGGCGCGGTAGCCCGCTCGCATTTTGTCGACCGTGACGGTATTCGGGAGACGACCCGGCGAAATCACTTCCAAACGATCGCCGTAAATCGTGATCTCGATGTCCGTGACGAGGATCGTGTAGTCGCGGTGCACGACCGCGTTGACAATCGCCTCGCGAACCGCCTCGAGCGGGTAGTCCCAGCGCTCCTGTCGCTGCCCGCCGCCGTCGATCCAGGCTGCAGCACCCGTGCTACGTCGCACGAAGTCGATCGCCTGCTCGATCACGCCCGCCTCAACGATCCCGCCGCCCTCTGAGAACGTCGCGGGCAGGGGCGGATAGGCTGGTGCGGCTTCCGCTGCCGGGAACAACGAAACAGCGGGGCCGCGTAACGCCGCTCGCTCTTTCGCGGCATAGTCCTTGTCGGTTCCTCCATAGGCCACAGCAGAGATTCCGGACTGCGGGAGAAACCTCTGCGGCCGGACGCCGAACACCAGCAGGCCGGCGGCGCTTGCCATGAACCGGCCACGGTCTTCGGCCATCAGCTCAGTGTTGACGAGCAGGCGAGTCCACTCACGGTCGTCGGCCTCGTCGGGACACGCCTGTCTCCGAACATCACGGAAGTAGTTGACGAGTCGCCTTCGATCGAGATCTGGGAGAGCGGAGCCGGGCACGGGCTTGCGGTCATACTGCAGGCGCCCCGACTGCTGGTAGAGGCGGGCCTCTTCCTCGTCGGTCGCATCTCGAGTGGTCGTGCCCACGCGTATCATCGTCATCCAGGCCGAGCCGCGTTTCGCTTTGTACGGCTTGTCCGGGGCATCGGCCGGGAGGGAAACGATGCCGACAACCCTTCCTTCGTCCCACTCCAGCGTTTCCCAGTACGGGATGGCTGCGGGCCGAAGGTGGGTGCGCGCGACCTCCATGATCCATTCCTCCGCACGCGCAGGCTCTCGAGTGAGTCCGGAGACCGTTCCATCCCGCTCGACGCCGAGGAGGATGTAGCCCCCTTCCAGGTTGAGGAGCGCGGCCATTTCCCTGGCCAGTCTTTCCGGCACGACGTCGTCGCGTTTGAACTCCACGCCGGAGTTCTCGCCCTGACTGATCATCTCCGCCAACTCAGTGCGATTCATGCGGCCCTCTCAGTAACCGTACTTGCGGCGCCGCCACTCGAACGCCTCTTTGCCGCCCTCCAGGATCTCTTCCACTAACTCCCGGACGGGCCGCGCGTCGATGGAGCCCATGTGCTGAGGCGTGACTCGGGCGCGACCATGTTCGGCCTCACCGGATGCGGAGAGGCCCACGATCAGCTCCGCATCCCCGAGCACGGGAATGTTGGCGTTATGCGTCGAGAAGATGAACTGCCGCCGCTGCTTTTCATCGCGCATACGTGGCACCACGCCCTCCGTGATGAACCGGTTGTCGAGGTCGTCCTCCGGCTGATCGACAATCAGGGGTGCGTTCGACTCGAGCAGCAAGAGGAGGAGCACCGCCGTGGCTTTCTGGCCCGTGGAGAGATCCTCGAGCGACTGGTAGGCCGGAGATTCGCCGGCGGTGGCAGTGTTGAGGCGGATCGCAGTCGTCGGAGGCAGATCCAGCTCTTCGATGCGCATCAAGACTTCGGGCGAGGCCTTTGCCAGTCGTTCGGCCTGCGCCGGTGTGATGCTGAACGCTTGGGTGAGCGCCCCGCTGCCCGCTCGGCACGCCTCCACGAGCGTGGTCAGCGATAGATCGGAAGCAAGGCGCAGGCTGTCGATGGCTTCGGACAGCCGGCCTCCGACGTCGTTTTTCAGGATCTGAAACAGCGGCTCACGGTCGCCGGCCGCCGTCACCTCCACCTGAACCCGGTCGCGCAATTTCTGGTTAACCTTCTTGGCCGCGCGATCCAGACGCCGGTATTCCTCCGCCTTAACGTCCTCCCATTCGGCTAGCAAGGCGCGGCGCCGATCAACGTGCTCCTTCTCGATGCGAACCACCTGGGTCAGGCGTTCGCGCAGTGGCCGCAGCTCCTCGATCTGCCTTCGAAGGCGAATGAACTCCTCACCGTCCACGCGCGACTTCTGGAGTTCGCGCAGGATCTTCTCGTACGAGGCCTGGACCTCTTTTCTGCGCGCCTCCCATGCCGTGCGCACCTCGGCGACTCCCTGGTCGGCAGTCACTAACGCCGCCTCGAGTTCGCTAACGATGCGCCGCAACTCTCGGTCGAGCCCTTCGAAGACGGTGTCGGCCCGCGCGAGGATGTCCTTGCCCGGCAACGCCTCGAGCGCCTTGGGCGACAGAAACGCACGGTCGATAGGAATCCCCTGCTTCAGGCTCTCGAGGCACTCGTGGAAGGGCGCCAACCGCTCGGGGATCGAGGCCAACACGCGCTCTTCGCGGACCAGGAGGCTCTGTTCCTTGAGGCGCTCCTCTAGGCCGGCATCCCGGAAGCGCTGAAGCGTCTCTTCGAGTCCGGGAAGCGCCGCCAGCCGCTCCTGGATCTGCTGCAGCTCTGTTCGTGTGTCGAGCAGGCTGCGCCGGTTCTTCTCGAGATCACGCCGCAGGTCGCTCTTTCGTCGCGACAGGGATTCGTCCCGCTCGACGAAACGATCCAGCAGCCGGGTCAGCTTCTCCCGGCTCTTTGTGAGCTCGGAAATCTCATGCTGGCCATACACCTCGAGGCGAGGGAGGACGTCCTGAGGCGAGAGACTTGACACCGCGCCTTGTTCGTCGCGCACCACCGGTGGATTCGGAATCGTACGCTCGATCCGGTACTCGCGGAGTGACGGGCGGTGCGTGCGCACGACGAGGGATACCTTGGTGCCACTCTTCAACACGTGCCGCACGATTCCGTCGTGCGTCTTGCGCGCCTCGTCGCCAATCGGGTTCATCCCGAGCACTGCGCGGATGCTCTCAAGCATGGTCGATTTGCCGGCGCCGCGACCGCCTACGAGCACATTCAGGTTGGGGTTGAAGTGAATAGCGGCGCCTTTGAGGAATCCCTCGGTTTCCCAGGCGATCGCGACGAGCTCCGAGTGCTCGTCGGGTTCAACGCTTCCGTCCTTCGCATTCAGACGGATCCGGGAGCCGGGGTCCAGAAAGGCCTGCCGAAGCCCCTCGACGCTCACCCCGGACATCTTGATCCAGCACGTTGCTGACGGGTCCTCGATGTCTTCCGCCTTCACGATGTCCTTCGCGTTCACTGTCGCGATGGCGGGACCGCCCTCCGCGGTGTTGGCACGTCGGTAGTCGCCATTCTTGTTCTCGACGATCTGACGAATGTCCTGCGGCAAGTCCCCGATACTACCGGGAATCTGGATGGCTCGGAGCTCCTCGTCCTTCCATGCCTTGATCCGTGGCTGGCCGTGCAGGACTTCGAAAAGGCCGCCGCTGGTGGTAGCGTGGGCTGCGATCGTGACGCCGCCCTGTTCTCGGACTCTGCGCAGGATGTCGATGAAGCCGGTGCTGGCCGGCTCGGAGGAAGGCACCGTGTCCCTGATGCCGAGTTCACCGAGGAAACGTCCGAGCCGCACCTCGTCGGTGTCCGGTGGATAGATACACAGAACATGCACGCCCTCGCTCGATGAGACCTCGAACCCCGGGAACACATGAATGCCGCAGCCGGCCGCAGCCTCCCGGAACGCCGGTACGCCGCTGACGTCGTTGTGGTCGGTGATGGCCAACACCGATACCCCGATTCTGACCGCCCTCTCAACGACCGCCACGGCGTAGGCGCCAGCATCGCCGGCCGCGGGCGCTCCACGAAAGGTGCCGGCGTAGTGGTGCGGATTCACCTGGAGCGCACACCGATGGAAGTGTGCGCCGTCGGGCAGCGCCAACGCACTGGCGATCGCATCCCCGCTCACTTGTCACCTCCGAGATCTTGACGCATGAGGCTCTTTGTGCCGGACAATCCGGCAGCATACCACCTACCCTCACACCACCTCGAACCCCGCGTCCACCTGTTTCAGCAGCTCGTTGATGGCGCGCACGACGTCGTCCTTCGGCCGGTCCTTCCCCTTGATCGCCACGCGCACGGTGAAGCCGATCTCCTGGCCGGCAGCGGCGCGTAGCAGTTCAGGAACGAGGTCCGACAGGTCCTGCAATTGGTTGGCTTTGAGCACGAGTTCGGTGCTCACCCTCGTGTTGGGGGGCGGTCCTGTCTCGATGCCGGCGCCTCCGGACGTGGCGGTCCCTGTCTTGACTTGGGGTAGCTGGAGATGGACCGTTGAGGCGCCTGTGAACTCGCACGGCCATGGGCCGCTCTGCGGAGTACGCTCGAGGAGTCGCGACCTGAAGGCGGCATCGAGGGCGTCGCGCACCGTCACCCAGGGAAACGGTCGGCCGGCCTTTTGGGACAGGGCTGCTGCGATCGAGAGGGCCGTGCTCTTGCTTTTCTGCCACGCGTCCGGAAGCGCGTCGGGCAACAGGTTGAGCGGGGGAACTGGCGTCGGTGGTGCTTGCAGTTCGGCGTCTCCTGTCAGCAGACCTGGCGGCACCTCCTCCGACAGAAGGCTTGCTGGGCCGACCGTCAGCCAGAGCCGGCCTTCCCGCACCGCTGTTCGAATCGCCTCGTCCACCCCTTCGGCTGACGCGCGCGGAATGGGCACCGGCTCGTCGAAGCCACCGCGAATCACCGTCATCGTGGCATCGCCTTCGAACAGGCGGCGCACCGCCGACACTTTGACCGTCGGCGCGAGCCAGAGGCCGTCGATTACCTCCGGCAGGAGCACGGTCCAGGGGACAGTGGCCAACTCGGCCTTCTCGGGCAGGACAACCTCGAGCAACGGCTCGTCCAGCGCGGCGACGTCGATCGACTGCCTCCACCAGGTGCGGACGGAGCCGTCAGGACGGCGTAACCGCGCCACGAAGTAGCCGTCGCGACACCCCTGCACCACCGTATCGACAATAGCCTGGCGATTGAGCATCTTGGGAAGATCGGCACGACTGGCAAATGCGCCCACGAGGTCTTTGACCCACCGCGCTTCCTCGTTGTTGCGCCAAAGATCGTACGGCCCACCGGCCAGCATCGCGTCGGGACTGATCGCGGTCTCCTGAATGCGGGCGCGCGAGTCGCCCTTGATCACCGTGAACAGCGGCCCATCGGTCACCTGCACTTTGAAGGCTTGCGGCTGGTCGTGCTCGGAAACAGTCACCACGATCGAGTAGGCTTGCACTATCGTGTCGGTCACGCGCTTCAACGCGGTGGAGATGTACGTGTCGAGGCTCTGCTGCTTGCTGTAATCGAGGCCGTGTCCCTCTCGCGTCAACGTGTCGAGCACCGCCAGCCATCCGAGATGATCGCGCACGGCGCCACGCGCCGCTTCCAGGCCGTCGCGCGATGGCACGACGAGCACGATGGCGTTGCGGTTCGTTCGCGGCCGGTCGGCTCCGGTCGTTTCATCCAGGAAGCGCTTCGCAAACGCACTCGGCTTGCCCGAATCGGATGCCGCGGCCGGTCCTAGAACGGCGTATCGGAACTCCCCGTCGTCCTCCACCTGCGCCGGCTTGTCGGGCAGCAAGTGCACCCGCGCGCCAGCCTGTTTCGCGGTAGCTGTCAGGCTCTTGGTGTTGCGGATCTCGTCCAAAAGGCGTACGTCAACCACAGGGTTCGTCACGCTGGTGACTGCGTCCGCGTGCATCTGCTTCAGATTCGGAACCGAGCCGAGCCGCCAGGTGGCTGGCGGCGGCTTCAACCCGCCAGCGACCTTCACGTCAGAATCCTGCGATTCGTCCAGGAACCAGGATCGGTCGAACCAGTCGCGCAGGCCTTTCTTGATTTCGATCTTGTCCGGCCGCGTGGCGCCAACCAGGACCAGAAGCTCCCGGAGCTGCGCCTTGGCACCCGGAGGCTGAGAATGCAGGAAGGTGGCGACGACCGCCTGCTCGATCTCGCGGTGCTTGATGCCGCCATAATCCGACTGCACGCGTCGCGCCTTGTCCAGCTCGCCGCCAAGGATCGACGTCCAATCGTGCCGTTTGTCATCGGACTTCTCGACGGTTGCGATCTGCGTCAGCTCCCGCGCCGCTTCGGACACGCCGTCGTCGCCCGGCCGCGTGAGAAAGACGTTCGGGCCGACCAGCGGCGCGGTGTCCCAGCTTTCCGCATCCCGCAGCGCGAGAGCGAACGTCCGCAACACTCCCCGCGTCCGCTGAAAGCCCTGAAGCTGGGTCCACTTCGCGTAGAGCACCTTCGTTAGATCCGGGTGGAAGGGATAGCTGTCCAGGAAGGCCTCTTCCGCGTCTTTCTGCGCCTTCCTCGTCTCGTCATCCAGGTCGATGACCCCCTTGAGCGCCTCGATGACCGGTGCGCGAAAGCGCGAGCGGTCAGCGATCGACTCCGGCGTAAAGAAGCGGCGCCGAATCACTTCGGCAACGTCGCGCTCGCCCACAGGCTCGACGCCCTGTTCCCTCTCGCGTCGGAAGATGTCGTAGAGATCGGCCTTGATCTGGTTGCCGATATCGTCGCTCATCCGGACATCGGTGGCCAGCAGCGACGCGACAATCGCACAGCGATCGACCTTCGTTGCCGCTTGCGTGAGCGCCTGGAAGAAGTTCTTCAGGCGCTCGACCCAGCCCGCATCCACATCCACGGCACCCCGGGCAAACATCAGCACTTCGTCGATGAGCACGAGCGTTGCCAGCCCCTCCTTGCCGGGTATCTCGAGAAGGCTGCGGAGCAGGTTCTCGGCTGGTGCCGACTGGCGCTCCTCGTCCTCGTCGTCGGCGTGGAGAAGACGCAGACCGGCGGTACCCGCCAGTTGCCATGCCAGGATGCTCCACGGCTTCCGGAGCATCCGTTCTTCGCCGGCAGGAGATCGCGTCAACATCCCCTTCTCGACATCGATCTTGTCGAAAGGAAGCACCGCTACACGCGCGGCCGGGATGGGGAGGTCGATGTGCGCCTGGAACTCGCGAACAGCGGCGACATCGGGGAGCGCCGACGGGTCGTGGACCAGGTGGTAGAGCGTGATTAGCGTGTGCGTTTTGCCGCCGCCGTAGGTGAGTTCAAGCTGGCGGACGGCCTTTTGGTTCTTGGCTGCGAGTCGGTGCACGACGTCCTTTGCGAGCTCGCGAAGGGCAGTCGTGGGATAGGTCAGCGCAAAGAACTGCGTGGGGTCTTCGTAGATCGGCCGCGTGCCGCGCGCGAGTGCGACGTCGTAAAGATCGGCTGCGAACTCGTTGAGCGCCAACGCGCCCGTCCGGAGGTCCTCACGCAGCGTGACGACCTGGTGCCACGGAGTCCATGGTGTCTTTGGCATCTCAGCCTCGTGTTCCATCGAACAAAGTATCGACCGCTTGCCCGCGCGCCTGCACGTGATTCGATAGCCGCTCCAGCACCGACCGCTCCTCGCTGCCCTCGCCGGCCAGCTCGATAAGCGCCTGCAGCACTTGGCGGAAGGTCTCACTCTTTCGCAGCCCCTGATTGTCCAGGTACTCGTTCACCTTGGCCACATCGCCGTCCACCCACAGGTGCATAAGGTGGTGAATCATGTCGATGACAGGAACGACGCGGGGCTTGCCTGAGGCCGGCCGGGCCTCCGGCGCCATGTCGTCGAACAGGGGCTGCCCCATCTCTTCGTCCCCGAGCCGTCGGAGCCGCGCCCGCTCGGCGATGGGGTCGGTGCCGAGAGTCGCACGCCGGCGTTGCTTCCACGGTTTCAGCTTGAAGGTGCTGCCCGAGCCTTCTTCTGCCTCTCCCTCAGCGTCCGCTTCGCCATTCTCTACGGCGTCGCCGTCTTCGCTCGGCTCGAGACCGCCAGTGCGCGTCAGAAGATCGTAACGGTCAGCCAGGTCGCTTTCGGAGAGGTTGCACGACAACGCGTAAAGGATACACGCTCCGGCAGGAGCATCGTTCGTTCCGAAGTCATGGCGATGGAGCAGGTAGTACGTGGTGACATCGTCCAGGCTGGCAGCCGTTTCGTTGCTGGCCTCAGCGCTTGCATGCGCGGCTTCGCCAAGCACTCGGCCGACGACGAACTCCACGACGATGCGACGGACGGCGCGAAGGAACTCGCCGACGCTCATGGTCTCGCCGGGCGCGTTGGCTTTCTTGACGAACGGATGCTTGCTGTACGCCTCGAGAGCCGGCCCCGTTGCCGCCCAGACGAAGTCGGGACCGTGAATCCCCGCGTCCCAAAACTCCCGCAGCTTCTCCGTGATATTCGCCTGCATCTCCTGGAGGACCTTGTTGTCCCAGCCAGGCTTCGCACTCGCCGGACGCTTCTTGCAGACGAGCCAGACGGAGGACGCAAGCGCTGCGGCCGCAAGCGCCCGTTGGCGGGTGCCCATCTCGGTGCGAATTGGCCAAGAACCGTCGACAGTAAAGCCAGCCCGAATGCTGGCAGAAACTAGAGTTTCCCAAGCATCGGGCTGCTTGTTGGCAAAAACGACGACAATTCGCCCCATATCGGCGAGCTGTAGGGAGCACTGCTGGAAGACACGCTCCATCCCTGTCTCATATGTGCTCTTGGAAAGCCCCGCGTCTCCTGCAAACCTGCTCGCGTCGTCGATCAACTCGCCGTCTTGAAGCGTTCGATCCCATTTTGGTCCCAGCGGTCTGGCAAAGGCCTCAGTCCAGCGATCGTCTAGCCCAGTCAGAGTCCGACGGAGCCACACATAGAAGAAGTCCATCAGGTCCGAGTACGGAATCGCGTCGTAGTACGGAGGGTCGGTGAGGACTACATCGAACTCCGCGCCGGTATTTCCCTGCGCACTCTGGCAACGCACTGTTGGGGCTAGATCCCTTGCGGCCTGCATTGCAGTGGAAATGAACCGCGATATCCATTCGAGACCACCATCGTATGAGCCCGTGGTCTTCGACAACGGCGCCACCTCGGCGAAGTCCCATAGGATTGGAAGGGCGAACCTCGCAAATGTGTGGGACATCTTCTGGCCAGACACGTGCCAGCTACACAGGTTGCTGGAGTAGTCGGCGAGCCGGTCGACGGCCAAAGCCAGGTACGCCGTAACCCCCAGAGCCCAAGCCGAGTCCGCCCCTCCCATAGCAGCCGGAACATTCCGCGTGTGGCGAACGATCGCTGCCAGGGTCAGTAGCTGCCGATCGGTGAACAACGTCGCCCACGTCGTCAAGCCGTACAGGTAGACGGTGAACGGTGAGCCCCCTCCGCTCCGGCTTCCTCCCTGTGGCACTGATTCGGTGGGGAGGCCGAACGGAAGGTCGGCAAAAGCGGCCTCAACCCCGCTGCTGGTGACCACAGCAGCCTGCACTTCGTGGCCCGTGGGGAGTCGGTACTCCTTTCCGTCGACGCCATCGACAACCACGGTCGTCAATAACGAGCCCATTCGGCCCGACACCGCCTCGGCGCGGAGATCAGCGCTCTCCATCGCCACAGTCCCCGGCCTGCCGCAACTCGGACACCATGCCCCTGACCGGCTCATCGTCCCTTGCCCGAGCCGCCTGTCGTGCTCTCGCCGCTGTGCATTGTTGCCGCCTGCGGTCGGCACGTCAGCCTCGATGCCAAAGACCACGCCGGTCCGGTCGCCGTTCGGCTCCATCGTCAGCAGCACGCGCTTCGTGTCCTTCTTCGCGAGCCACCGCGTCTTCAGAAGGGGAATCGTCGCGCGGCAGTGCTTGCACGTGACCGTGCGGGCCCAGAGGTATGCGACGGGCGGCTTTGCCACCCACCGCGGTTGCTTCTCCTCGTCGAGATGTTCGGGAGGCAAGCTCGCGTTCAGCGCATCGACATCCGGCGTGCCGTCGTCGCGAAGCGGAACGAGCTGCATCGGCTTGGCTTCGTCGGAATGCTTGGCACGCCACGCATCCACATCTTTCAGCGGCTGCCAGTCGGCGTAGACCGGGTAGTACGCGGCAAGTTCGCGGCGAGCCTCGCGCAGCACCCACCATCCCCACGCACGGACGTGCCACGCGAGGTCGGCTTCGAGCGTATGCTCCTCGATCTGCATCTCGATCGTGCGACCGGTGTCCACGTCCTTCAGTTCTGCCTGTTTCTCGCGTCGGTCGTCCGCCTTGTCCAAACCCAGCTTGTGAAGCTGTGACCGCAGCATCGCGCCCTTCATCCCCTGCGCCTTGAAGAACGTCTCCATGAAATCGCGATCCCCGCGAACGAACTCGGGAAGCGGGCGTTTCTGGCCGGCAAGCTTCTGCGGGTACTCGAGGGTGCACTTGAGGATGAACCACGCGACGGGGTTGATGTCGATGGCCGTCACTTCGCATCCCAGACGCATCGCTTCCAGAGGAATGGCGCCGCCCCCGGCAAATGGGTCCAGCACGCGAGGTGCCCGACCGCCGCACGCCTTCCTGATCTCCTCCCTGAAAAAGTCGAGATCCGTGTTGTTCTCAGTCTCGCGTCCCCAGTGCAGGATGCCGCCAACGGTTTCCTTGACGATCTTCTCTTCGCGCCAGGCGAGTCCCTGCTTCTTCTTCACCACCTTGACGATGCGCCCGCCGAGGCGCTCGACAAGCTCCTGCCGCTTCTCAGGCGTACCGGGATCGTGCAGCAGCGTCGCAATCAGCGCGGCACGGCACGCGGCCAGCGGGCGGCGCGCCGGCCAGATGTGCAGCGTCGAAATATGCCCGTGGCGGACGCTCTTCTCGTGCACGGAGTCGATGGACGTCTGTTCGAGCGGAAAGGCGACCTCGATGAGGCGACGGTCGATCATGGGTGTCCAGATCCTTATTCCATGAAGCGTGAGACGGCCGCCCTCAATTGGTTCTTCAACTCGGGCCACGCAAGCGGCACCAGCATCTCGGGCACCGGCTCCCGCTCGGCATCGTCAAAATAGACGAGTGCGCGGAGCGCCGAGATGGCGCTCCCAACGGTGAACTTGGTTTGATAGTCGGTGAGCATCGTGCGGAGGTCACCGCCCTGGCGCAGAAGCTCGTAGATATCGATGAAGTCTTTGCGCGCGCCGCGCTGGGTGACGGCCAGCAGCTTCATCGCGGCCAGGTCGCGCGCGTGCGCCAGCCGCAGGTCCCACTTCTCGACTTCGTCCGGTGCGGCAAGAAAGGGATACGGGAATTGGAGGAACGAGACCTTCACCCCGTGGACCCGCCCGATGATAGTTCCCGCCTCGAGTGTCCCAACCTCGATATTCACGGCAGCGCGCAACGCAGCGAGCAACGGCTCTGAGGGAAACGCGGCCGCGTCCGTGAACCAGTCGAAGTCCTCCGACCGGCGATGGCCCAGCCGGAGCGCGATTGCCGTGCCGCCGGCGAGGTAGAAGCCGAAGCGGGTCGCGACTGAGGCGACCGCCTGCAGGACCTCGGGTTGCCGTCCTTTCAGGATATGTTCCTGGAGCATCATCGTGTGCGGCTCCGCTGGTTCCACGCGCTGTCACGCGCTGACGTCACCCACGCGTCAACTTCCTGATCCGGAAGGCCCAGGAGGTTTTGCCAGAATCGCAGCGGCGCAGGGTCCACGCCGCGGCCGTTGCGCGCGCGCAGCCAAGCGGACAACCGCTGGTCACCGGCGGTCTCTCGAAGCCAGCGGATCGCATCCTCCTCACCGTTCTGCATCACCCGGGCAATGATGAGATCGCTGTCCTGCGGCCAGTTCACCGCATCGGCAGCGTACTCCCAGAGCAAACGCCGGACGCAGTCGGGGAGCGGCGCGCTGGCCGGCGGCAGGGCAGGAGCGCCCGTCGCGCCGACGGCCATCAGCTCGGCCTCGTTGATGACGACGCCGCCTCGCGCCCGCACGAGGAGGGTCGCAAACGGATCCTGCACGCGAAGGAGCCGCGGGGCCGGCGTTGCGCAGTCGAATGCGGCGTAGAGCCAGTAGTCGCTCCTCAAGTTGCATGCCCGCGCCCATTCGTTCTCCGATACCTCGACCTGCCCCCCGGTGGCCCGTCCCTTCACTTCGATGGCCCGGCGCTCGCCGGATGGGTAAGTGGCAAGGATGTCGAACCCGGGGTGATCCGTCAGGTCCGCGGCACGCGCGCGGGGCGGCGTCGAAACGTCGATGACCTGCGCGCCAGCGGCTTCCTCCCAGGCGCGCGCCAGTTGCACGGCAATCGCCTCCACCTCGGCGTCGTAGGTTTCCCGGCCTTGTGCGGCTGGCACGACCAAGGCCCGCGCGATCACGCTGATGGGGCTCGCCTTGAGTCCCTCCTCTTCACGATGAAGCGCTTCCACCGCGGTTCGCTTCCTGCCATCGAGGTCCCGCTGGCGCGCTTTCACGCGGTCGAGCTGCGGGCGCAGATGCGCCTGTCCCTGTTGGATCTTTTCGGTCAGGCGGGCGCGCATGGCGGCCACTTCCGCCGCCTGGAAACCGTACCCGCGGACAATCGCGCGCTCGCGTTCCGGCAGGCTCGCCCGCAACGCGGCGCGCCGCTCGGCAATCGCCGCGTCCACCACCTTTTCGGCCATGAAGTCGAGTGCGCGCACCTCGAGTTCGGAGGCTCGCAGGGCGAGGCCCGCATGTTCGAGAGGGAATCGCTCGGCGGGCTCCAGCAAGAGCAGATGCTCGAGCGGGCAAGGCGCGACGCGATCGTCCGCGGTCACCCGCACGAGGCGAAAGAGGTTGTCGACCGGGGCCGGGCCACGGGCCGAGGGTCCGGGCAGTTTCTGGACGAGGGCCGTCTGCAACGCGAAGACGATTGCAGGTTCGGTGGCGGTTGGATCGAGGAGCACACAGCCGCGAAGCGCCGGCCCGCCGCTTCGATCGCGAACGACCTCTCGAAGCCGTTCGAACACCGGCTCGCCGGGGTGCAGGAAGACCGCCGGCTCGTTCACGGATGGCCGGTAGACCGTGAAGCGCGCGCGGGCCTCCACCGGGTAGTGCTCGAGGACCTCCCACAGCGGATCGACGGCACCTTGCGCCCGAGGGGCAAGCGTGAACCAGGAGTCGAGGTCTCCATCGATGCGCAGATCGAGCACCTCGGCCGCATGCACGACGAACTGCCGGACGTAGCCGGGCAACAGTCGCTGCAACGCTTCGTGGTCCGTGACGGCTCGAAGACGCGGCAGCTCACGCTTGACGTCGCCGCCGTCGCCGTACACCTGGCGCCGGTGCGCCTCGATCGCTTCGACCTGCCCTTTCGTGAGGATGCCCTTGAAACGCTGCGCGGCCCTGGCCGCACCGTCTTCGGTCAGCGCCTCCGCCATGTAGTCGATGATCGAGACGTTCTCCAACACGCTGCCGATGACATCGAACACCTTGTCGCTGCCCATCTCGCGGCGTATCTCTTCGAGCTTGTCCAGCAGGGTGGCGAGCACGAGGCCTTCGCGGGTTGCGCCGGCCACGAGATTGACAATTACGACATCGCGTTTCTGGCCGTAGCGATGGATCCGTCCCATTCGCTGTTCGAGCCTGGCGGGATTCCACGGGACGTCATAGTTCACCATCAGCCAGCAGAACTGCAGGTTGATGCCTTCGCCGGCGGCGTCGGTTGCCAGCAGATACTGCGCGCCGCCGCGGTCACCCGGCAGGCGGAAGCGTTCGACCTCGGCCTCGCGCTCTCTGAAATCCAGCCGGCCGTGAATGGCGGCAATCCGGTCGGTGAACCCGAGTGCCTCGAGCTGTCGGCGCAACCAATCCAGCGTGTCGCGGTGCTCGGTGAAGACAATCACTTTCTGGTCCCGGAAGCGATCGTCGAGGAGCAGTTGGCGGAGCGTGGCGAACTTGGATTCCTGCCCGGCCTCGAGCACTCGGCTCGCAAGCGCGATCAAGTCATCGAGCTCGCGGCGTTCGTTGCGGAGATCGGCGAGCGAGGTCGAGAGAATCAGGCGCAGCAGCCGGTCTTCCTCGGCCTCGTGTGCCTCGCGCCCCGTATCATCATCCGAGTCCTCGTCTGCGGTGCGCTCGAAGGGGTCGTGCAGGTTCTGCAGCGCTGCCCGGATTTGTTGATCGGTCAGCGTTCCTTCACGTACCCGCTCGATCAGCTCGTCCAGTCGATCGCGCCGGCGCTCGAACGAACGCAGCAACGCACAGGTGGAGCTGGCCAGACGACGCTGGAACACGCTGAGCGCCAGGCGGGCGGCCGACGCGTTCAGGATGCCGGCCTTGTTGTAGAAACCCCGCATGTAGGCGGTCGTGCGGTCGTAGAGTTCCTGCTCGCTTGCGGGCCCCTGCGACAAGGTGAAGCTTAAAGTGTCCGACTGCCTTTTCTTGTAGAGCGGCGCGCCACCCAGATCGACCATCTCCTCCTTCGTGCGCCGGAGAAAATGGGCGCGGCGATCGTCGGCCGAGTATCCCGCGAAGGCTTCGAAGGCGCCGAGCACGTCGGGTTCGAGGAGCCGCCAAAGCGCGTAATAGGGGAATTCCTTGCCCATGTGCGGGGTCGCCGTGAGGAGGAGCAGATGCCGCGCGCTCCAATCGAGCGCCCACCTCCGCTCGTCCACGCCAATGCCCGCGAGCGCCTCGGCCAGCCGGTACCGGTCAGTCTTGTTGACGGTCAGGTCCGGGTCGCGGTGCGCCGATAACTTGTGCGCCTCGTCGAAGATCACTAGGTCGTACGGCTCGACGTCGGGCGCCTGCAGACGGCTGAACATGGCGGCGCCGGCGAGGGTATCGAGGCTGCACACGACCAAGTCCGATCCAGGACCGGTGAACGGATTCCCTCGACGAAGATCGGCTCCGCGTGCGAGGGTGAACTCCAGCCCGAAGAACCTGCGGAGCTCGCGAACCCAGTTGCCGATGAGCCCGGCCGGCGGCACCACGAGGATGCGGCGGATCAGGCGGCGTGAGAGCATCTCTCTCAGGTACAGCCCGGCCATGACCGTCTTGCCGGCGCCGGCATCGTCCGCCAGCAGAAACCGGAGGCGTTCGTGCGGCAGCATGTGCTCGTAGACCGCGAGGCGCTGATGGGGTAGCGGATCAACGCGGGACGTCTCAATAGCAAAGGCCGGGTTCGCCAGGTGCCCGTAGGACAGCCGTTCCGCTTCGACGAGGAGCTTGACGAGGTTAGCGTCGGCCAGGAAATCTGGTGCCCCGGGTGCCTGGCGCTCTGGGGAGTGGCGCCTGGGGTCCACCTGCTCCAGCCGGTGCCACGCGATCCCGCTGGGCTCCGATTTGCCGTTTTCCCAGCGATTTACGGTCACAAAGGAAACGCCCAGAAGCTCAGCAAGAGCCGCTTGCGTCAACCCCAAAAGGCTGCGGATCTCTCGAACCCGGTCGGCTGTAGATACCATCGCGCCTAGTGTACATCACCGCGTGCACACGCGCGCAACATGTTTTTGTGTATTTTGACTTCTACTTAACATCATGATATATCTGCCCGTTATTCCACCGGTCCGGCCGGCGCCAACCAAAGGTCAAAGCGGGCAGGAGGACGGCCATGAAGGCGTTCATCAGTTCGGTCATCGCGGGGTTTCAGCCCTTCCGCGACGCCGCCAGCCGAGCAGCGAGGACCTTGCGTCACGAGGTGATCAAAGCCGAGGATCTCGGCGCCGCGCCCGACTCGCCGCAACGTGTCTGCCTCGCGGGCGTCCGAAAGGCCGAGGTCCTGGTCCTCATCCTCGGCGCTCGGTACGGAGAGATCCAGCCTTCGGGTCTATCCGCCACGCACGAGGAGTTCCGGGAGGCGCGTGAACGCTGTGCCGTCCTGGTATTCATCCAGGAGGGTGTCACACGCGAACCCCACCAGGAAGATTTCGTGCGGGAGGTACGCGACTGGGCCTCGGGCCACTACACCGCCAGCTTCTCGGACGCCGAAGATCTCAAGGATTCGGTTGTCACGGCGCTGCACGAACTCGAGTTGTCGAACAAAGTCGCAGCTGACACGGCCGACGACGATCTCGTCCAGCGGGCGCAGGGACTTGTGCCTCGTGAGCACGGCTTCGCATCTCCATCGCTGGCCCTGGTCGTCGTCGGCGCACCCCGCCAGCAGGTGCTCCGCCCGGTGGACATCGAGAGGGACGATTTTGCCGATCGCATCCTGAAGGAAGCGATGTTTGGCAAGGTCGCCGTCTTCAGCACGGCATCCGGCTGCGACCGCCGCGTGCAGGGTGATCAACTCGTCCTCCGCCAGCCGGACGCGTCGGTCCTGGTTGACCAGACGGGCAGCGTGCGCATCGTGCAGCCGGCGCGCGCGCCCGGCGGCGGTGACGGCTCGTACCTCTCGGTGCTCATCGCCGAAGACGTGCAGGAGCGATTGGAGCGCGGCCTTCGCTTCGTGTCGTGGTTGCTGGATGAGATCGATGCGGTCGGGCGTTTGTCGCGCGTCGCACCGCTGGTGGCTCTTGTTGACGCTGGCTACACCGGATGGAAGACGCGGGCGGAGCACCGGCGGCAGCCCAACACGGTCCAGATGAACGTGCGCGGTGACGACGCGCTCGTGATGCTCTCTCCCGCCGGCCAACCGCGTGCTTCGCTGCGCGTCCAGGCGGACAAGCTCGCTGAAGATCTGATGGTCCTGCTTCGCCGTAAGGTCCGACAATGACTACCGTGTTGGGGCACCTCGTATCGGCCAAGCGTGACAGCGGCTGCTCGATACGAATCGGCCGGCGACGCCGAGTTCTACCGTTATGCGGCCCTTCGGCACGACGCCGGTCTGGATGTGGGTCTGGGACGGGAGGGCGGATGGCGAAACGAGCAATCGGCTGGATTCCGGCTCCTGACGATCGTGGGTCGCCTGTGGGGCGCTTGTCATCTCTACGGCCGGCTGCAAGAGCGGCTCGAGGCGGACGGCCCGTGGGAATTGTCGTTGGCGCTGCGCCGAAGTGGGAAAGCGGTTCTGGGCGGATTCGGGGAGGGCTGGGCTGAGCCGGGACAGGGCTTTTCGGCAACATCGATCTGTGCGGAGCCAAACCTCCTTCTACGACGCGAACTTCACAGCCTCGCGGACGGCTGGGCGAAGAGCACCGCGTTCAGTTTCGGTGCCCAGGTTGAGGACGCGTTCGGGTCGAAATTCCGACGGTTCAAAGCATATCGAGGTGAATTCACAGGCGAATTCGATCGTCGCAGGTACGGTTGGGGATAGGGCGCGTGCTTGGGTGCCTGCGACACACGTCGGCGCGTTAGGAGACGACGCGCGCCCACACCTCCGCCCAGTGCTCCACGTGGTCGTCCACGAGTGGAATGGCGGTGCCCGCCTCGTCGTGCCCGTCAACCGTAATGCGCTCCTCGC
>Ga0315282_10005335_pt1 | contig 21968 bp, 24 predicted proteins | sample YL17G07_20_MG_FD_203693 | JGI IMG/M metagenome (GOLD analysis project Ga0315282, IMG submission 203693) | Sediment microbial communities from Yellowstone Lake, YNP, Wyoming, USA - YL17G07_20 | ecosystem: Environmental > Aquatic > Freshwater > Lake > Sediment | place: USA: Wyoming | collected... | reverse complement strand
AAGAGCTCAGAGAAAGAATAGGCGAATACTTCAGGACAAAGCGATTCAACATCAACATGAGAAACTATCTACTCGCAAACGGAAGTTAGAGAACATATGCTAACCGGTATAGGCTTCTGTAAAACCATCCACTCTCTAATCCCCGAGGTTGCCTGGACGGACCAGCGAGTGGACTTGTTTTCCTACTTAGCTATCTCGGATTTGTCAAAACGAGTTTTCACCTTAAGAAATGGGAAGTAATTGTTATTAGGGGCGCGGGCTTCACACTTTCGGTTGGTCGTTGTACTCTGATCAATCAAGATTCAAGGAAATTACAGGGAGATCCGATGAACGCTAGCGGCGTGGCTTGAGTTTATGTGTGCGTATCATTATGTCGCTTGCGATCTTGGTGCGGAAAGCTGCCGAGTCATATTGGGCACCTTAACAGATGAACATTTGGCTATCGAGGAAATTCACAGGTTCCCCAACCGACCGATCACAGTTTTCGGAACATTGCGCTGGGATGTTCTGCGCATTTTCGACGAATTAAAGACTGGCTTACGAAAGGTAGCTGCGCGTGGTCATCGCATCGAGAGCATAAGCACCGATTCCTGGGGTCTCGACTATGTGCACGTGCGAGACCAGGAACCGATGCTCACGGCCCCCTACAATTATCGCGATGCGCGGACAGACGGAGCAGTAGAGAAGGCTTCTGCGGTGGTTCCCGCCGACCTCATCTACTCCGAAACGGGCATTCAATTCATGCAGGTGAATAGTCTTTACCAGCTGCTCGACGATCTGGAGCATCGTCCTGAAATTCTTGAATTGAGCGAGCACTTTCTAGGTGTCGGAGACTACTTCAACTATTTATTGTCGGGCGTCCGTTGCGCAGAAGAATCCCTAGCAAGCACGACGCAGCTCTTTAATCCCGCTCAGCGGAGATGGTCTCAGGAGCTGATTGAAAAGTTTCACTTACCAATTCGAATATTCCCCAAGCTAGTGCCCTCAGGAACAAAGTTAGGACCATTACTGCCTTCAATCGCGGACGAGGTTGGTTTGGAGGATACACAGGTCGTCGCCAGCTGCTCGCATGATACAGCCGCTGCCGTCGCAGCTGTCCCTGCGGAGAACCAGGACTGGTCCTATAATAGTTCAGGTACGTGGTCTCTGCTGGGCGTCGAAGCCCCAGGGCCGATCATCACGGCCAAGAGCCGAGAACATAACTTCACCAATGAGATGGGCTACGGAGGGAGTATCCAATTTCTCAAGGATATCGTCGGCCTGTGGATTGTGCAGGAGTGCCGTCGGGAATGGGCTAGACAAGGCCAAGAATACACGTACGATCAGTTGACTAGGATGGCCGAGGAAGCTGAGCCGCTGAAGTGCTTGATCTATCCGAACGCACTACGCTTTTGGAAACCAGATGACATGCCGCAGAAAATTGTCAATTATTGTCGTGAAACCGGTCAACCTACTCCCAAGACGCCCGGGGAAATTATCCGGAGCGTGTTGGAAAGTTTGGCCTTGATCTACTGTCAGACGTTGCAAGAAGTTGCCACAGTCACCGGTCACACAGCCAAGTGCCTGCATATTGTCGGAGGTGGAAGCAGGAATCGGCTGCTGAATCAACTCACTGCGAATGCCGTCCAGCTAACAGTTTTGGCCGGTCCATCGGAGGCGACCGCGATTGGCAATCTCTTGGTCCAAGCGATTGCACTAGGCCACTTAGGTTCGCTTGCTGACTTACGACGAGTTGTTCATCGCTCTTTTCCTGCTACAGCCTATCAGCCCAGCGATGCATCGACTTGGCAGGAAGCGTATGAACGCTTTCAGGAGTTGACCGTCAAATCCTAAGGTACGCCGGGAACGCTATTGCATGAATACGGTTTTCAAGAAAAACGTTCTGCGCTCCTGAAGCTTTCGCACGAGTTAGGCCGTGAAGATTGCCCTTTCGCGATTCTCGGTGAAGGGAACGTCTCCGCTCGCATAAGTGAGGACACTTTTCTCGTCAAGGCAAGTGGCAGTACCTTGGCGACGCTGCAAGAGCAGGATTTGGTCCAGTGCAATATGAAAGTGCTTTTGCCTCTTCTCGACAAAACCGATCTTACCGATGCAGATATGGAGACCAGTCTTCTCGCATGTCGCACGGATTCAAAGAGTAAGAAGCCTTCGATCGAAACGCTCTTCCATGTTTACTTACTTACGCTGCCTAAGATTGAATTTGTAGCCCACACACATCCTCTGGCGGTGAATCAAATCCTCTGTTCCCCGCTGGCGCGAGCCTTCGCGGAACGTCGACTCTTTCCTGACCAGATTGTGTACTGCGGAATAGCATCGGTATTTGTACCACACACCGAACCTGGATTAACGTTAGCACAAGCGATTCGCCGCGAAACGAAGTCTTTCATTAAGAACTACCAGGACCCACCCAAGACCGTTCTTCTAGAAAACCACGGGCTTATCGCCTTGGGGACGACAGTGCAAGCTGTCTTGGCGGCAACGTTGATGACGGAGAAAGCCGCGAAAACTTTGGTGGGGGCGGCGTGTCTCGGAGGACCGAAATTTCTAGATGAAGAGAGTGCGCGACGAATTGCACGAAGACCTGACGAGAAATATCGACAGCGCCTTGTAGAGTCATAGGCTTTATCGTCGCGTTCTTTTCTTGCGAAACCGTCTCTCTTTCTTCGGGACACAGGCCGTTGGCTCCATGAATGACTCAAAGAGACCAGGTGTCTATACAGTTGCTAGACTCCTGAGTTTTTCCAGCTGACTCGCTGTTAGGGCTGGAGTTCCTCCCCAAATGTGGGCGACCGTCATGATCAGAGCCGTTATTTCAACTATCTCTATTCTGTTTAGCGCTTCGAGCAGATTTCTCCCTACAGCGACCACGCCATGATTCTGCATCACAGCGACCTGGTGAGACTTCAGCATCTCTACAACTTTTTCGGCCAGGTCTTCTGTTTCTGGCGAGTCAAACTGGACGGCCGGAACTTCACCCACAAATAGGACCGCTTCTGGTGTGATCGGTTTGATTTTGACTCCTGCCAGCGTGGTTCCAAGGGTCACCGGACTATGAGCATGAATGACAGTGCACACATCGTTTCTCGCACGATAGATTCCGCACACACTTTCCCTTGGAGACTAACCTTTACCAAGTCTCTCTCCGACTTGCTAGAATGCAGGAGACCATCCAGATCGCCAGACAGCTGATGACCGAACACTCGGTCAACTATTCTGGCACGTTGTACAGGCTCAGCAAAGCCATGTTGCAAGTGGCGCCCGTTCAGAAACCGTTTCCACCAATATACGTTGCAGCCAATTCCCCAAGGACGCGGAAGATCGCAGGGATGCTTGGGAACGGTTGGATCGCACAAATGATGACGCCCGCGATGTACGAGAGGGATCTCCGCGAAGTCGGTTTGGCGGCTGCAGAGGTTGGGAGATCGCTGCAGGATATCGACGTCACATACCACGCCAACCTTGGGATTTCAGGGGACTATGAAGAAGCGAGGCGGTTGGCAGCATCTCTTCGAGGAAGATGTTCGTATGGTGGTCCAAGCAACTTGTGAGATACGGCTATACGGTAGCCGATGAACTTGATTGGAATTGTCTCATTGTTGCAGATGATAGCGAGGAGAGAACGAACCGTCTCTCGCTCGAGGTTCCGGATAAAATTGCGGAGGAGATTTCGATCTTTGGCACCCCTGACGACTGCATCATCATGATTCAAGGATCGTTAGTCAGGTCGTATGAACTTCTTGAGCGACATGTTCTACCTTACTTTCAGGAGAGGAGAGGGAAGACTCCGTTAGGGAACCAGTCTATGGCATGATCACTTGTACCTTCACTGAGTCTAGCCCTTTCTCTGTCTTCTCAAAAGCCTCCTTGATCTTATCGAAAGTGAATGTGTGTGTTATCAGCTTCTTGGCATCGATCCGTCCGGTGCTCACGAGTTTTATGCAGTCTTGCCAGACATTTGCGTACCTCTGGACGCCTCTCAAGTCAAGTTCCTTGGAGATCACTTCCGTCACACTTACCGGAACGTCCGGTGTAGGATAACCCAGTCCGGTTAGAACAATGACACCTCCGTTCCGCACAATTCTGATGGCTTGTTGAATCGTCTCAGGCAAGCCTACGGCATCGAATACCGTATCGACTCCTTCCCCACCCGTCAGCTCTAGGATCTTCTTGACTGGGTCCGTTTTTCCACTGTTGATGGCCTCATTGGCGCCGAGATCTTTAGCGAACTTCAGCTTGAAGTCGACTATATCAGTCGCGAAGATCTCGGTTGCGCCGTCTTCTCTGGCTGCCATTAGTGTCATTAGCCCTATGGTCCCTGCGCCCAGCACCGCCACGGTGTCCCCTGCACGAATGCCCCCACGCCTTACCGAGTATAAGCCGACAGAGAGCGGTTCGATAAGCGCCCCTTCTTCGTAGGTCATATGATCTGGCATCCTGTACGTGAAGTCCTCGGGAGAAGTTACGTATTCTGCAAAAGCTCCGTCCACGGGCGGCGTAGCCATGAAAACCATACTGTTGCATAGGTTGTACCTTCCTCGCTTGCAGGAGTAACATTTCCTACAGGGAACCCCTGGCTCTATAACGACGCGATCTCCCTTCCTCAAGCTCTTCACTTCGCTGCCAATATCGACGACCTGCCCCGAGCATTCATGTCCAAGAATCAGGGGCTTCTCCACCACATACCGTCCTATTCGCCCAGCGGTCAAGTAGTGAACATCTGAGAGGCATACTCCTACAACTTTCATTTTGACAAGAACTTCGTCCGCTTTTGGTCTTGGAACGTCGTGGTCCTCAATCCTGAGATCTCTGATTCCGTGCAGGACTGCAGCTTTCATTCTAGCTTGCAAGATAACCACGTCTTGCCGTATTTGTATTTCTTTCGATCGCATCACTTAAGTCTTCGAGATATAGGTCAACGAGTCGTCAATATCGAACCCTGGAAACAATGGCTATCGAACGGCTCCAAGTGTCGGTCCTCTAAGAACATCAGTAGTGTAGACAGTTGCGGGATTATCATTAGGATCGCTTCGGCTCCTATGCTGGTCCAAGCCAAGCCGTAAGTTCCCCAGAGCCCAGTTATGTGAACAGGCAGAGTTTGTGAGTAGAGCGATGTCAGTACGAGTGGAGTCAGAAGATCGTTGAAGACAAACACGAATGACAGAAGCAGGGTCGCCACTATTCCTCTGATCGCCAATGGGATTGTTGTTCTGACAAGAACGTTCGGCCTTGAGAGTCCGTCGAGAAGCCCAGCCTCTTCTACACTGAGCGGAACATCGTCAAAGAGGGTCTTGACAACCCATACGACCAATGGTATTACCCACACCGTCTCTACAAGAATTACCGATTGCAGAGTACCCAACAGGTTGACGCTCCTGAACACCAAATAGAGCGCTATGACGGGGACGATGCGTGGCATGAGTCTGGGAGAGAGTACGAAGAACTGAATGTCTTGTCCCCGCCTGAGAGTGAACCTTGACAATGCATAGGCAGCCGGAATCCCTAGCAAGGCCACCAAGAGCGTGCAGCCAGTCGCTATAGTCAGGCTGTTTCTCAGAGGCAGTGGGAACGGGCTTACGTTACCACTGTGTGAGGCGTATTGTGAAACCCCCTGTATTACGGCAATGTAGGCTTGCAGAATCGGTTTGGACCAAAACACAGAGGGATATGCCATGCCTTCGACCTGTTCTTGGATCGAAGGATGAAACATCCAAATAATTGGTGCGACAAACACGAAGGCAATCATAGTAAGAGCGATGTAAGTGAAACGTCCTTGGTTTTCCTTTTCATTTTGATCCTCCCTTACCGTCTTGCCGCTCTTAGTATTCCCCGGAAGAGAATTGTCGCCACGATCAAGACAAGGACGTTGATCATCCATGAAAGCGCTGACCCGTAGCCTACGTTGAAATACTTGAACGATTCCTGATATCCGTAGATGCTTATTGTGTAGGTGGCAGTACCCGGTCCACCTCCCGTCGTGACGTACATAATATCAAAGACTCTGAAGTCATCGACGAACCTGAAGAGGGTAACAACAGCTATGATGCCAGCTAACATTGGCAAGCTGATTTGTCGTTGCTTCTGCCACGTCCCTCTCCCAATCTTCGCAAATATTCCACTTTTTCACAAAGAGGCCGCTTCCCTTGATGGAGCTCGGGTCATACCTAGTCTTGTTGAGGAAGGAAACTGTGGAAAACCACTTGGATGTGAGAGATCTGGAAGCAACGAAAGCAATAAGCTTCAGGCTGACGCTAGAGCGCCCTAGTAGCACTCGGGAGGTAGGTGTTCTAACTCATGACCAAAGTTGAGATCTTGCCAGAGAAAGACAAAATGATTGAAATGTACAGGAGGATGGTTGAGATCAGACATTTCGAAGAGAAAGTGTACTACTTGTTTGTTCAAGGTGTCCTGCCGGGAACGGTCCACTTGTACTCAGGCCAAGAGGGTGTGGCCGTTGGCGTTTGTTCGAATCTTCGAAAAGAAGACTTCATAACGAGCACGCATCGGCCGCACGGGCACTATATCGCGAAGGGCGGGGGACTGAAACAGTTGATGGCTGAATTATACGCCAAGAAGACCGGCTGCTCCAAGGCGAAGGGGGGGTCCATGCACCTCTGTGACCTTGATGTCGGCATGCCGCCTTCAATCGCTATAGTGGCAGGAGCAGTCCCAGTGGCAGCAGGTATGGCTCTCGCTTTCAAGATGAAACAGACGGATCAGGTGGTAGCATGTTTCTTTGGAGATGGCGCAACTAATGAGGGAGCATGGCATGAAGGCATCAACATAGCCGCAATCTGGAAACTGCCGGTCGTGTTTGTCTGCGAGAACAATGTGTATGCTGCTTCAACTCGGACATCCACCATGATGCTGGTCAAGACTGTTGCTGATCGAGCTCCTGCCTACGGCATTCCAGCGACACAGGTCAATGGAAACGATGTTCTCGCCGTGTATGAGGCGACGCGCGAAGCTGTGAAGAGAGCAAGAAGCGGGCTTGGGCCCACATTAGTCGAATGCTTCACCTACAGGCACAGAGGTCACTCAAGAGGTGACCCCGCTCCTTACAGGCCGAAGGAGGAGGTCGAAGAGTGGCTCAAGAAGGATCCCATTCCTAGATTCAGGAACAAGCTGATCGAACTGAGCGTCTTGACGAAAGGTGAAGCCGAGAAGATCGAGAGGGAAGTCCTCGCGAAAATAGACGACGCCATAAGATTCGCTCAGGAAAGCCCTCCACCAAGCCCCGAGGACGCATTGCAGGACGTGTTTGCCTAAGAGGTCTTGCAGATGAGGAAATTGACGATAGCTGAGGCCCTCCGGGAGGCTCTGAGAGAAGAGATGCTTAGGGACCCGAGTGTGTTCCTGATAGGTGAGGACATTGGAATCAAGGACGGCTGGGGCGGACCATTCGGCGTTACAAAAGGCTTGGCTGAAGAGTTCGGACATGAAAGAGTCCGAGACACGCCAGTGTCAGAATCTGCAATAGTCGGGGTTGCGGTTGGAGCTGCAATGATGGGAATGAGGCCCGTAGCTGAGGTACAGTATGGCGATTTCATATTCTGTGCCATGGACCAAGTCATCAACCAAGCAGCCAAAATGAGGTACATGAGCGGAGGACAAGTGAAAGTGCCGATGGTCGTGAGAGTTCCGACGGGCGCAACCAAACGCGGAGCTCAACACAGCCAAAGCCCAGACGCATTCTTTACACATGTTCCAGGACTGAAGGTCGCCGCACCATCCACTCCATATGACGCCAAGGGCTTACTCAAGACAGCAATAAGAGACGACAACCCAGTGATATTCCTTGAACACAAGCTTCTCTACGGAATAAGCCGCCCAGGTTACAAACCCGAGGCGGGAGCCCCCCCGCAAGTCACAGGCGAGATTCCTGAAGAAGAATACCTCATACCATTTGGCCACGCTGACGTTAAGCGGGAAGGAAAGGACATCACCTTGGTTGCAAAGTTACTTATGACTTACAGAGCTCTCTCTTCGGCGGCGAAGCTTGCTCAGGAAGGAATAAGCGTGGAAGTAATTGACCCCTGCACGCTGATACCGTTCGATAAGAACACAGTGATAGAATCGGTCAAGAAGACAGGAAGATTGGTCATTGTTGAGGAGGATAACAAGACAGGGGGCTGGGGCGCGGAAGTCGCAGCTGTCATAGCTGAGGAGGCTCTTGACTATTTGGAGACACCGATTAGGAGAGTGTCCGCGTTTGACACCCCGATTCCGTTCGCCCCGTCTCTCGAAGACTTCGTCATACCCAGTGAAGACCGTATAACTGAGGCCATAAGAGAGATGACCTCAGCCAGCTAGTACTACTGGGATCAAACAGTATTTTGAATTGCAGGAGAGTAAGATCGCGCAAGTGGGTACGACGTGATCAGCAGAACTCAGCGTCTATGCTGTTTGCAGATGTGGGATAGTTTTGGCAGTTAAGGTTGTGATGCCTCAATTCGAGGAGACTATGCAAACCGGGAAGATAATCAGCTGGCTCAAGAAGCAAGGCGAGAAGGTCGACAAAGGCAAGCCAATAGTGCAGGTCGAGACTCAAAAACTGACAGCGGAGATTGAAGCCCCCGAGAATGGCATATTGGCAAAGATCCTCGCAAATGAAGGAGACGAGATTCCGGTACTCCAAACAATAGCCATCATCGCCACGCCGGAAGAGTTACCCAATATTGATTCATTCAGCCGGGAACTCCTGTCTGCAGCTCCGGCAATAGAGAAAGCCGAGGAACTGAGAAAGCCGACCGGAAACATATCTGATATGCTTGAAAAGCCTGCTGCGAGGATTCCGATTTCTCCTCTTGCCAGAAAGCTTGCTCGAGAACATGGAATTGATCCGATGAAGATCAAGGGTTCAGGCCTAGGAGGAAGGATAACCAGGGACGATGTGATGGAGCAGACTAAGGAGCGAACAGCCACCGCGCACTTGGCCCCTAAGCTGGAGCACGCGAAGCTGATACCGATCTCGACGATGAGGAAAGCTATAGCCGAGCAGATGTCGTACAGTGCAAAGACCGCTCCCCAAGTCACCGTGACAACTGAAGTAGATGTATCCGAAGTGGTGAGGCTTAGAGAGAAACTTCTTCCAGACTTAGAGGCAGCGATTGGAGTTCGTTTGTCCTATACAGACATCCTCGTCAAAGTCGTAGCGATGGCCCTGCGCCAGCAGCCTATCTTCAACTCTACGCTCGACGGTGATCTGATCAGATTGATTGACGAAATCAATGTTGGAGTTGCTGTTGAAGTCGAGGAAGGGCTGATTGTCCCAGTAGTGCGCGACGCCGATAGGAAAACGTTGTCTGAGATTGCGAAATCTACGAAACAACTTATCGACGGAGCTAGGGAGGGCAAACTCTCATCCAGTCAGCTGACAGGTAGCACTTTCACCATTACGAATCTCGGGTCTTATGGTGTTGAGGTCTTCACTCCACTGATCAATCCTCCCGAAACGGCCATACTAGGCGTTGGTAGAATTTTGGAAAAGCCGGTCGTTTCTAATGGTGAAGTAAAGATCAGACCGATGATGTATCTCAGTCTATCATTTGATCACAGAGTGATCGACGGAGCTCTAGCGGCACGTTTCCTCCAAACAATAAGACAGACGTTGCAAGACCCGGCTTCTCTATTCGTCTGAATCTTACGGTCTATCGCATTCGAAAAAGCAGCATAGGTTCGCAGCAGTTTCTGGCACAGCCCGCTCGCAAGCATTTTTGTGCGACTTTGGCGCTCGCACTCGGATGTTAAGAACCAAACCCGAGAGAGCGAGTGCTTGCAGCTGGTGCGCCTTCAAGAACCTCTCGGAAATCACGCGCGACAGCTTGGTTTGGCGCATGACTTTGTCAGGACACTATGCAATAACAATTTCATCTGATTCCAGTGAAACCATTGATGAACTTCCTAGAGAAAAGCACATCTTAATCGATACGCTTAATTTTGCTGGAAGTATCTGAATCGATTTGTGTAAGCCGATCGTCTTGACGGGAAGCGTTGTCTCTTGTTATGCTACTCAGCAGGCCCTTCGGTTCCGAAGGTCCTCGCTAAAGACCCTGAAACAAAAAAAATGGGCTCTTTGCGTCCTTAGTATAAGTAGCGTCAGTAGCTATCCTCCATCCTCTGGAGAAACTAGAGGCAAGATCGTTAACGTGCAGAGAACGCGAAATGTCTATTCTCGCTTCGTTGCAAGGTCGATTCGGTATTGTTCTGCCTCGAGTCCGAGCAGTTTTTGAACCTCACCAGGAGGTAGTGGTTGTGGACCTCCGAGAAGCTTCGACACAAGGAAGACCTTGGCAAAATCTTCGAGGAGTTCCATCCTTTGATAGGCTTGCTCCAAGTTGGATCCCGTTGTGACTGGCCCGTGACTTCTGAGAAGGAATGCGTTATGTCCCTTCAAATATTTTGTTACAACGCTTCCTAGATCTTTGGTTGTCGGCGTAACATATTCCACCAACGGAATTTCTCCGAGCATCACTATCACTTCTGGATAGAAGGAGTAATCAAGGGTGAGATTGGCGCAAGAGAAGCCCGTGCTCACGGGAGGATGGGCGTGGACTATTGCATTAACGTCGTTTCTAATCTTGTAAATTTCGTTGTGCATAGACATTTCAGAAGTCGGTCTTAGGTTCCCCTTGAGGACGTTACCGCTCAAATCCACTTTGACTATCTGCGAGGGCTTGAGATAGCCCTTGCACAGCCCGCTAGGAGTGATAAAGATCTCTTCCGACATAGGTGCTCTAGCACTGACATTGCCCCCAGCACCCGCAACTAGGCCTCTATCGTAGAGCCTCTTAGAGACGTCGACGACCTTCCTCCTCAGTCGATTTTCCACATTCACCGTTCATCCAGCGCTCCAGTACTCTAAGGAGAATAATCTCTCCAAACTGGGTTAAGCCTTTTCGTCAAGTCTCGGTAGCGATTTGTGGCGATGCGCGGTCATCACATTGAGAGTCTCAGTACAGATTCCCAGGGTGTTGATTACGTACACGTTGGACGTCGGGAACGGATGATCACGGCTCCGTATCATTGTCGTGATCCGTGCGCCGTCGGATCGCTGGAGAGCTTTTGCGGTCCTTCCCGCCGACCTGATCTATTCAGAGACGGGCATTCATGATGCATTGCTGTGGTGTTTTCGCGCCGCTCATCCCCGCAATGATCGAGGTCGGGCTGGATCGGTTGCAGGTGTTACAGCCTTCGTGTCGAGGCATGTAACCAGCCAGACTAATGGCCCAATTCGCCGACCAAATCGTGATGATGGGCATTGACCTCCAGCACGTGCTCATTGAAGGCACGCCGGATTTGGTGCGGGCCAAGACACGCGAGATCCTCGACGTTATGAAGCCCGTCGGTTACATTGCCTTGCCAAGCCACGATTATCTTCTCACGGAACGCCGGTTAAGAACGTAATCGTTATGTGCGAGAGTACGGAACCTATACTCACTAGAAGCAGGGTATCACAATGAAAAGGTACGGTCAGCTCATTCGCCTGAAGCCCGGCATGTTGGAGCGATACAGGAAATATCATGCTGCAGTCTGGCCCGAGGTCCTGGACATGATCCGGCGGTGCAACATCCGTAACTACTCGATCTATCATAAGGACGGTTATCTCTTCGCCTACTTTGAATATGTGGGCAGCGACTTCGCCGGCGACTGGGCCAAGATGGCCGCCGACCCCAAGACCCGGGAGTGGTGGGACATCATGGAACCGATGCAAGACCCGGTCCCGACGCGCGCGGAAGGCGAGTGGTGGGCGAACATGGAAGAGGTCTTTCATACCGATTGAGTTGATGGCTGAGTAAAGACGAAGGGTCTTGTATTCACTGTGATGTGTCCCGGAGGTCTGCGAGGTTCGATGTATTGTGTGGGGTCTATGGGATTTGACAGCTAGCCCCGCCCACCCATTTTTCCTGTAGACGTTCCACCAGCGGTCGATTGTTTTCTCGTTGGTTCTTAATGCTGTTGCGATGTCTTGGGCTTTCCATCCTTCAGTCTTCTGTTGGTTTGGAGGATACATAGGTCGTCGCCAACTGCTCGCATGATACAGCCGCTGCAATCTCATGATCCAAGCGATTGCACGGGGGCACGTAGGTTCGCTTGCTGACTTACGACGAGTCGTTCGTCGCTCTTTTCCTGTCATAACCTATCAGCCCAGCGAGGCATCAACTTGGCAGGAAGCGTATGAACGCTTCCAGAAACTGAGCATTAGATCCTAAGGTACACCGCGAAAGTTAGGAATTTCGATGGCTGCTTTGAATGCGGCTGACCCTGGCTGTGTTCTGGCTGCAAGACCATTATTCGGGTTCGTCGATGCTCGACAATCTCGCCAATATTTCAGAGGCGAATTCGAGCGATCTATCCAACATGGTTTCAGACCTATCGGTTTGCGAACTAGTTTGCAAACTTGCCGCTATCCGTCCGCGTGGTGGTAGCCGACGTGCTTTTGAGAATCTCCAATCCGTGTTCATTTAGCAACCGGTCAACGTTCTCGCGGGTGACTGCTGTCGTGGTCCCGACAGCAGTCACACACGCGGCACCAGCAGCCACTCCTTCCAGAAAGATATTGGTGAGGTCTTCAGCTGACAGCCCTGATATATCTAGCTGTATGCCGGAGGTTTTCTTGACGAGCTTGTAAATCGTTCCCGAGCAAAACGCATCTCCGGCCCCCGAAGGATCGATTACGGGTACTCTTAGCGCCGGCATCTCTAGTGTAACTCTCCTAGTCTGAGCGAACAGCCCTCGTTCACCCATGCTAATGATCGCCAATTTGACACCTTCTTTAATCAAAGCTCTGGCTGCTTTTCTAAGGTCTTTCTGCCCTGTTATGCCAGAGGCTTCGATGTTGTTGCAGTGGAATATATCGATCCACTTCAACGCGGGAAAAAGAAACCCCCATTCGCCGTTACGCGGAGCCACAGGATCGATGAAGGTTAGGCAATCGTAACCTTTAGCCGTGCGAAGGATATAGGCAAGTTTCTCATCAAACTTCGCTAACATGCCTGTTCCGCCGACGTAAAAGATCATAGGCCTCTCCTTAGCCACGACCGAACGAACGTGGTCTGGGCTAAGGTACGAGCTGGCTCCAGCATCTATGTGATACCTGTGGTCCTCTCCCTTGACGACCAGTACTAGATTCTTGCAACTACCTGTCTCACGTACCCTCTGTAGGTGGGTGACAACGCCATGACTCTTCAGGGTGCTCTCGATAAACTCGCCGAACAGATCATCACCAACGGCGCCGACTGAGCTGACCCTACCTTCAGCCAATCCCATTTGCCTCAGATTGATGGAGACATTGGCAGAGTGGCCTCCGGTGTGCATCTCTATCCCTTGCGGGGCAAAAGTAACCTCCCCAGGGGCTGATATCTTCGGAAGATCAGCAGCGAAAATGTCGGCCACAAGAATTCCGGTGCAGGTTACCATCACTTTCCGGCCGCTCTCTGGTACGTGGGGATCTAAGGTTGTGATTTCATTTTCTGTGTCGCGCTCGAAGCGACTCAACTTGTGATGTCTCAGCTTTGTGCTCTTGCCACGCAACCGTATACCTTCATCTTCGACTTGATTAAGTTCTTCATTTCTTGCTCCGCCGCTGCCAAGATGTCCTCAGGATCGATCAGGCGCCTGTTCTCTAGTGCCTCTTTGATGCCCTTCGTAAAGCCTAGTCTCAACTGCGTCCCTAGGTTGACCTTACAGACGCCCAACTCTATCGCCTTCTTAATGGAATCGTCTCGAATCCCTGTTGCTCCGTGCATGACCAAAGGAATGTCGACGAGGTCCCTAATTTCGCTGAGACGTTCCAAATCTATCCTCGCCTCTCTCTCATACAAGCAGTGGATGTTGCCGACAGAGACCGATAGAGCATCGACGCCAGTGTCACGTACGAACTGCGCCGCCCTGTTCGGATCCGTCATAAGGGCTTCTCCGACCTGCCCAAGAAAAAGTCCGTCTTCCGCATGAGGCAACTTGTCGAGTTGCCCCTCTACAAACAGGCCGGATGCGTGAGCGACTTCGGCAACCTTCCTGGTGAGGTCGACGTTCTCGTCGAATGGCAGAGACGAACCATCGATCATCACGCAGGAGAAGCCGAGGCGTATGCCTTGCACGATCTGCTGGAAACCTGATGCTTCATTTAGGAGGAGGACTGCTGGGACCGTAGCCTTCTCAACAGCTGCTTTTCCCACCGCTACATAATATGTTAGATCACGTCCGTGTCCGGCCAAGAGTCCCCCGTTGAAGCCGATGATGACGGGAGACCGCAACTCTTCCGCAGCTTCGATGACCGCTTGGGTAGACTCCAGGTTCCAAGACTCAAAGTAACCCACAGCATACCTATTTCTCTGCGCCTCTCTCAGCATTTCCTGCATTGGAGCGAGTACCGTCGAGGGTTCCTCCCGATCAAAACTTGGGGCGATTATCCGTGTGAATGTATTTAACGATGACTGAGCCAGCAGTCACAGGAAGTTCGCGGATGACCACGGACAAGAGGCAAGCGAAGTAGAGCCGACCACCATTACTAAACCGAGATTAAAGGTTACGACCTTGCTTCTTCAATGACCGCTGGACCCGAAATGAATTTGGGGGTTCAACTCGGTTTGGGAAGCAGTTTTCGGGAGTACGTGTCGTCCATGTGGGGCTCAGCCCGAGATCATCGCAGGTGGGCCAGACCCTAGGCTATCAACCCCGAATCCTTCAAAGAAAACTTAACGAGGCCGACGAGACCCTGCTCCGATGCGTACCAATAACCGAGACTCGGACCTCGAGAGCCTCGACCAGAGAGGATCCGTTCTAGGGCCGCATATTCTAGAACGAGGGTGCGATCTTCTCAGCGAAGAGCGTTAGGGCCCGCTGGTCCTTGTTGCCGTAGAGGAAGATCTGAAAGTCGCTTACCCCCAACTCAACGAACCTTTGTATCTTCTCGATGCATTGATCAGGTGTTCCAAACATACCGCAATCCAGATGCCTCTTAAGTGGTACTCCACCAATTGTAATTATTGGCTCACGTCTCCTCAACTCTGCCTTGACTTCCTGTTCGTTCTCGGCTACGATCGCGTGTCTGATGAAGAGACTCTTTCTGAGCTGGCTTAGCGGCCTGCCAACCTCTCTGCAATACTGCTCCAACGCCTCAATCTTCTTGGCGCACTCTTCAGGGGTAACGTCAATCAAATTTAGAACGTCAGCTTCTTCGGCCACGAGACGTAGGAGCATCTTAGTCTTCCCGCCGATCCAGATAGGCGGATGTGGTCTCTGCACTACCTTAGGGTACGATGCTATGGCGTTACTCAAGCGATAGTGTTTACCTTCAAAGGACACTTTCTCCTCCGTCCACATCTTCTTGATGATCTGCACGCTCTCTTTCAGCCGTTCGATTCTGACGGAGAGTTCTGGAAACGGAAGCCCGAGAAATGTGTAGTCTGGCTCATACCATCCGCCACCTATCCCGAGATCGAGTCTTCCGCTAGAAACGACATCTACCGTTGCGGCCATCTTTGCCAAGAGAGAAGGATATCTGAAAGACTCACATAGTACAAGGGTCCCGAGTCTGATCTTCTTCGTTATGGCGCTCATGGCAGAGAGAAGTGTCCAACATTCAAACTCTGACTCCTGGGATGAAAGTCGAGGAGGAACCATGTGGTCTGAGAACCAAACCGATGAATATCCAAGCTCTTCACTCTTTAGAGCTACTTCCCTAGCCTCGGAGAAGCCTTCACCGTCAGCATGAAGACTTGCTACACTGCCAAATTTCACCATTCTACTCATCTAGCTACGGCAAATCACTGATCAAGCATAGTATCTATTTCAGCTTGTTGACGAGCCTAGGACAATACTGTAAAAAAACTGTAAGAGTGCTAGGCTTCCGCAGAGTCACCATACGTGGGAAGGTTTCGAGACCGCTCCAGGAAGCACGAGGCGAGGCAATGAAGGTGATAGTGCTTCCCGACTGAGTTGATTCTTCCTTGGATATGGCAGCTTTCGGTATGGCATGCCGTCGGTCTCCTTGGTTTGGTCGGGATGGCTGCAGTTCTTCTGCGTGGCGTTCAAGCGGTATTGGCTATTCTGTCCAGTCGTTTATGGTTTTCGAGCGTGAGTTACCTGTTCTGTGCACGGTTCGTTTCTGGTTGGGATAACGTACATGATGGCTAGCATCTTGCGGGCGACGGCTATGATGGCTTTGCTGGAGCCATGCTTCCTCTCGATTCGCTGGTAGAATTCTCGCATTCTCGGGTCGTGCTGTCTGGCGGATTAAGCGCGTCGGGTTAGGATCCATCGTGCTCGCTTGCCGCCTTTCCTGGTTATGCAGCCCGTCAATAGGTTTGGCCGGATTGATAGACCTGAGGCGCCAGGCCTACCCAGCTCACAAAAACTCGGCGCGGGTTGCAATTACGTCTTAGCTGATCAGAACCACCCCTGTCCGCCAATAGCACGTGATTCAGATTAGCTGAACCTGCTTGACTTTTGCTGCAAGGCGCACCGAAGCCTTAGATAATACCTATGTCACATTTCGCGAGTGAGTGCTATGTACGTAAGTGTGAGACGTTACGTGACCGATCCAAAATCTGTGAATGAAGTGATGCGGCGAATTAGAGAAGAACTCGTGCCGATCATCAGCAAAGCCCCAGGGTTCCTGAATTATCACGTTCTAGACGCGGGGAACGGCGTGCTGGCTTCAATTAGCATGTTCGGAAACAAAGCTGGAGAGGAGTCGAACAGATTGGTCGCGAACTGGGCAAAGACTTTGGGCTCTCTCCTACCAAATCCGCCACAGATTACTGCTGGCCACGTGGTAGTAGAGCACCACCCACTTAGTTGAGTTCCTGTTCCTTCTCGTCAAGTACTCGTTCATGCCAGGCAAGTTCGCCTTCTCGCTCGGTCATGAGTTGTTGCTCCGGCATTGTGACGTGTGCGCCGCATTGTTCACAGCGATAGCAGACGACACGCTCGCCCTTGAATTCGCTTTCCGTAGGAATCGGAATCTCCTTCGTGACTATCGTGTTGGTTTCGCATCTCTCGCAGAACCATTTCTCCTCCTTCTCGTAAGCATCATCGTTCCTCGGATGCCGGCGATACTTCATCCAGAAGCAAGTCTGATCAGTGATGTCTTTGCATTGCTTGCAGAAGCGTTTGTCATGAATCTGTAGAACCCTACCCCTTGGCGTGATCATGCCTGCGACAAGTATTGCCGTGAACTATGATGGAGAAGGGGAACTGGGGAGACGTGAGTGAGGGTCGTGGATGAAAGAGATACCTTGCCTTCTTTATCTCATGAATAGCAACAGGAGATATTCTCGTTTTTCTTTGGACCTGTCAGTGGCCGATTAGTAGCGCCAGCAATCGAAGCGAATAGTCGACCCTTGCTCTCGCCGGCAAGCAGAACATCTAGAGCTTGAGGAGCAACTGATGCGCTCTTCTTCCCATTGCGATATGATAATGCAAGAGTCTCGTGCCCTGAATTCGTCACGTCGATCTGCTCTGAGGATAACGTGACAACACAGGTGTATCAGTGTTCACCTCAGGGCCAAAGAGCTTAAACAAGGTGAGATCGCTACTTCCAGTGTTGCGAATTGTGTGCGGCCGGGTTGCAGCATCATAGCAGACAAAAAGTTCATCCCTCGTGTGAGCCCGCTCGGCTCCCGCCCTGATTGCTCTCTCCGCAAACGTTCCCTCGCCACGCCAAACCAAGACCGTAAATGCTCCGTGTTCGCGACAGTCAAGGCTGCGACCGGACCTAACTACACACTTCTTCCCGCTGAACTTGGTGGAACCATAGAAGATCCAATACTCCTCTCCTCCAGCTTGACGGGAACCATCAATCAGAATCTCTGACGTATGGTAGTTCTCGTAGAAATATGGATCACCAGAAGTCTCCCAGTTAATAAGATCTAGAATGCTTAGAAGATCGTTCTTCTGTCGTACCTTAGGGTCTACATCTTTCCAGAGAAGGTCTCTTGATATGGATATGCCTCCTGTAATTCCCTGAAGCATGGCAAACACGTCGGATGCCTCCTGAATTTCGAGGGTCAAAGCTGTGCCAGGCGCGTGGAGGGTGCCTGAGGGTACGAAGAATCCTTCCCCTGGAACCAGCTTGTATGCTCGCGAGAACTTCAGGATCTCATCCGTCTCCCATCTTTCGACATATGAGATCAGCTTGCTTCGATTTTCAGGAAGAGCTAGAGAGGGATGAACACCAAAGAACGTAAAGGGAAAGTTACCGGTTGGAACGCCCTCAGGAAAATAGTAGGCCTCATCCTTTGGTCCCTTGCCCAAGGGCTGAACATGCTGCTTCATTTGGTGAAGATGAAACGGAATTGGCGCGGCGTAGTCAAAGAGTTTCGTGAACATTGTGATCCCGCCATACTTTTGAAATTGGTTCTTACCCAAGAGTAGGTCACCGGCCACACTTACCGCATCACGCAACAGGATTCGAGATCCGTCGTCACAGTGGATGTAGCTTAAGCCCTCATCCTTCGGCCCGAAGGGATTGTCAGCGATAGTCGTCGAGCCTATCCATCGCTCGGCGATCTCACCCCGTCGCTTGTCCTCCACAGCGTAGTCATCAAGACCAAGTCTATGCCCAGCGGGCAAAAAGTCTCTCGCCACCCAAGTTGGGTCAAGCGCAAGGATTCCGCGTGATTCCCGAATTAGTCTTTCAACATGCCTTCTGTCAATTTGATTCAAACTTGCTCTCGACTAGAAGCGACCCGTCATGATCTACATAAGAGTATCGAACGCGGAGATGGCATTCTCTTATCACACCAAATTTGGCACACAGATAAGCTGAGAGACCGAGTATGCCCACATGGACAGACCAAGAGACATTGCGACAAGTGCAAGAGCAGCTTTGACCTCCGAAGCCAAATTGCTCAATCTTCCCGAGCGCGTCTGCTATCCATCGACAACCATGTGGATCTATTATGCGAAGGTGGCATGCAGTGTGGATTTGACTAAGACGAGTCGTCGAAGTTTTTTCCAGTCACTATGATAGTTTCTACCTCTTCAATGCTTGTGCCTTCTTTAGCTAGGTCTGCTACTCTTCTTCCCTTGTATAATATTATCAAACGGTCTACGACTGAAAAAATATGTCGCAAATTATGTGTTATGAATACTATGGACTTGCCTCGCTTTTTTAGCTCTAACATAAGTTGAAGAAGTGCATTTGATTCAGCCACACCCAAAGCGGCTGTGGGCTCATCCATCAAAAGTAATTCTGCATTGAAATACAAGCCTCTTGCCAACGCGACGGACTGTCTTTGACCACCTGACAGGAATTTAAGCTTCTGTTCTATTGACGATACTCCGATCTGAAGATTTTCGAGCGCTTTCCAGGTTTCTTTTCGCATCGTCTTCTTATCCATAAAGATCGCACCTATGACTTCCCTCGAAAGGAATACATTTCTCCATATGGGCAAATCTTCACATATTGCCAGATCTTGGTAGGTAGTTTCGACGCCCAGCTTTCTGGCATCCTCTGGCGAGCGAATTATTACTTTCCTTCCTTGGAAGTATACGTCCCCTTTGTCGGCTTGTAGAACACCTGAAGCGATCTTTACCAATGTTGATTTGCCAGCTCCGTTGTCGCCAAGCAGCCCAACGATTTCGCCACGATTGACGGCAAGGGAAACATTTTCTAAAGCTTTAACAGGGCCGAAGCTCTTGCTTACTTCGACCATTTGCATCAACGGATCAGGCATAAGCTCCTCTGAACCTCTCTATTCTAAGGTTTGCGATGCAAGCGATGACAACTATTGCTCCCACGAAGCCCTGGAACCAGTACCATCCCATGCCGATCAAGATAAGACCGTTATATATCATTCCGAGCAGGATTGCCCCTATCAACGTGCCAAATATATATCCTGACCCTCCCTTCAAGGAAGTACCTCCTATTACCGCAGCAGCTATTGCTTCAAATGTAAGTAGCGAACCTTGAGTCGGAGTCACTGCTGACATCCGTGATAGATCCAAAATACCGACAAGCCCTGCAAGTCCCGAGGTTATCATGAAATTTATGATCTTCACTGTTCCCGTCTTTACACCCATCATGGCGGCTGCTTCTCTATTGCTACCCGTCGCCATAGACCAATTGCCATGTTTCGTCATCTCCAGGACCAAGTAGAATATCACAGCAAATGCAAATAGCCAAATGGATTCCATCGCTAAACCTTCTACATAACCTCCTATAAAATAGAAGGAAGTAGTAGGGATAGATTCAGGCAATCCCGCTGCGACTATCAGAGCTAGACTGCCATAGAAAAACCAAGTACCCATAGTGGCTATAAATGATTGTATACCGACTTTTGCTGTAAGAAGACCGTTTACCAATCCACACAAAATCGCCACAAGAATGCCAATAAGAGCTGCAACCCATATGTTGAAACCGTATACTCTATTCAAAGCAGCTGTAAGACAGGGGACAAGGGCGTAAACCGATCCGACGGAGAGATCGAATTCACCTGAGACTAAGAGAAGGGCCATAGGCATAGCTACTAGGCCAATTCCAGAGGATATCATCAGTACGATTGATATGTTGTACGGTGAGAGAAATATGGGATTAATCAGGAAAAAAAAAGAGTCCTACCGCAATTGTGGCGATCAGTATAGTAATCTCTCTGACCATCCCCAATCTGCGGAGGACTCTCATAGGAGAAGGTACGTTCATCAAGCACACCCATTGCTGTCGTATATAGTCGTGTTGAACTCTAACCCACGTAGTGGGTTTCGGCTGAGAAGCCGGCGACATTGGTCTTGTCCACGAATGCTAACCCGGTGTCCATGCTAGCCGTCACCGTGCGGTGAGATTGTAGGTGCATCCAAAGAAGCATTACTGGGGTAAAGCCTTGTAGATATGATATATCTGCAAGCGTCCAGGTGCAGATTCCCGCTACTATTGCCTTTATTGTCGGTGGATTGAGATCGAATCCTCCAACGATGAGGCCTGGTAGCTTGAGTTCCCCTGCAACATTAGAGATAGCCACTGTATCTGCACTGCCTGAGCCGTGGCACGCTTTTGTGTCTGGGTGGGCCTCTAAATCCGTTCGTATCAGGTCCGACATGCCAGGTAGGTCGGCGTAGTTGCTTATGGTTATGAGATCGACCTTCGCCCCTTTTGCTTCGCACATATCTTTGATGGTAGTCGCCCTAATTGAACAAGAGCCGACGGTTACGATGTCCGTTACTAATACTCTATCTCCGGATTTTATTCCTGAGGCTAAAACCCTATTTCCAGCTGCTGTACCTTGCATTAAAGGACTATTGCCCACGTATCCCAGCCTCCCATTCATTGCATCGACATTGAAGCCCACAACCGGAATTCCCGCAGCTACAGCCTTGCTTACTGCGTCATTGAAAGCCGATGGGTCTGGGAAGGAGCATGCAATGCCATCAAATTTAGCTGCTATAGCTGTGTTTAGAGTACTAACCTGTGTCGGTACGTCATTTACGGTTGGGCCTAAGACTTGTGTACTTGTTCCTAGCATGTTGTCGGCGTCCTTTATGCCTGTTATCGAAGGAACGAAGAATGGATCGGTAATTCCGTGAGCAATCCAAGCGAATTTGTACTTTGGACCAAGTGCTGCTGCTGGTGCAGTCACTGTGACAGTTGATGCGGGCAAGGTCGCCGTGACAGTTGATACGCCGCTTGGAGCTGGAGGCGCAGAACTCATGCCTAAAAAGTAACCACCAGCCGCACCAACGACTAAACCGCCTACAACGCCAAGTGCCGTTCTTCGCGTCATACTACTAGATTCTGATTTCGAGCTCATTTTCTCACAATCAACGATTAGCTCAATTTTGTATAAAAGACTTGCGCCCTTCGGGGCTCAGTGTTCTAGCTACCTTCATGTGTCCCGGAGGTCGCGGAAGTATACGTCTGCTGGATAGAGATAACTGATTCCTTGATGTGGACGTTCATAGTTCCAGTAGTTCACGAATGCTTGATGGGTTGGGTAGATCCAGGCTTCGTGGACGTACGCTTTATGGAAGGC
>Ga0315282_10005334_pt1 | contig 21968 bp, 28 predicted proteins | sample YL17G07_20_MG_FD_203693 | JGI IMG/M metagenome (GOLD analysis project Ga0315282, IMG submission 203693) | Sediment microbial communities from Yellowstone Lake, YNP, Wyoming, USA - YL17G07_20 | ecosystem: Environmental > Aquatic > Freshwater > Lake > Sediment | place: USA: Wyoming | collected... | reverse complement strand
AAATTGGTGATGTATATGGCATGGGGTTGGGGTGGAAGAGGTCGTGGAGGCTGGTTCGGACCATGGCCTGGTAGAGGCCCATTCAGTCATTTGCCACCTTGGGAACGTCCGGGGTGGATGTATGGAAGAGGAGCATGTTGGTGGCTTTTCGGGCCGCCCGGTGGTTACGGACGATACCCATTCATCGCCAGACCTGACTGGTACCAGACTCCTTTGTATGCGTCTCCACGCCCGGAGGATGAGATCACCGTTTTGGAGGGATCCAAGAAAGACTTGGAAGAGGAGCTGAAGGGAGTAGACGCTAGAATCGAGGAACTCAAGAAAAGCCTCGAAGCGAAGAAACCAGAACCAAGGCGTGCATGACGGAAGGAAAAGCGAAGCCGCTACAGCACGGTAGAGAAGGCAACGCAAAGCAACCTGACGAGGAACCCGTTGGTTCCTATCCTTTTTCATAGGTTGGTAGCTGATCGTGTTCACCAAGAGGATTGAAGACTATCTAGAAACGATATTCAATTTGACGGAGACAAAAGGACAAGCGAGGATCAATGATATCGCAGAAAATCTACACGTCAGACCTCCTAGTGCGACTGAAATGATTCAGAAACTGGCCATGAAAGCTCTTGTCAACCGTGAGGGATACGGAACGATTCATTTGACGAGAAACGGTGAAAGGATAGCCAAGAATGTCAAGAAGAGGCGTGAGGTTATTGCAAAGCTTCTGAGAATTATCCTAGTTCCTGAGGAAGTCGCGTATAGAGATGCCTGTGTAATGGAGCATAAGCTTGATTCCAAGACGATAGAACAATTGGAGAAGTTTGTGAATTTTGTTAACAATGCGCGGGTACAACCACGGTGGATAAAACACTTCAAAGAGTACTGCGAGACGGGAAAGTATCCCTTGAAATGAGAGTCAAAGAACGCTTCGAAATTTCCTCGAGGCTCTCTTAGATTCCGTATTCTTCACTGGTTATTGGGCTCATTCAATATGGTCTGAGGGTAGCCTACGTATTCTGTCTCGTCCACGAATAGTTTTATAGGTCAGGGTTAAAAATCTTAACTGTAGTGGTCAAGGAGGTTACAAAATGAAGGACTCGCTCGATCAAGTTGATAGGACGCTTGTTGCTCAACTGCAAGAAGATGGAAGAACCCCTCTGTCACAGATCGGCAGGAAGATCGGCATATCTCATGTGGCGGTTCGGAAACGTCTGGAAAAGCTGCTCGGCGAAGGATTGATCCAAATCTCTGCCGACCTGAACGTGGAGGCTTTAGACGCAAAGATTGCGGCCGTACTTGTCGAGGTTGAAAATTCTCCACGACTCCGAGAGTTAATGGAGTTATTCAAGGACTGCCCTCGGACAGTGTTCCTGTCCGGGCTGAGCGCCTCAAACCTGCTGACGATAATTGTGGGAGAAGACATGTCTACACTGGAGAGCGTTATAGGAGTATGCTCGCTGAGAGTCCAACCAGGCATTAGAAGATCAGAGGTTCATATTGGAAGCCTCCCCATATATCCTCGGTTCTTGCCCATTAGGGTAACTCCGCAGAAGAAAGCTGAGATCGCCCCTTGTGGAGCAAAATGTAATCGATGCGAAAGTTTCAAGAGCAAACGATGTCTGGGATGCCCCGCGACAAGATTCTACCGCGGGCAACTCTAGGGCGACGTAACTGACAGACTCAAATTGCATCACGATGGCACTGAATGATATCGAACTTGACTGCAATCGCTCTACAATAGTCACAAGAAATGCAAGTCAGGACAGGACGATAGAGGTTGTGAAAATAGTGAACGAAGCTATGCCATCAGTGGAGAAGCTGAGGATAACACTTCTTGTCGAAGATTCGGTAAGTATGGAGAAGCCTGATCTAATAGCGAAGCACGGCCTCTCTTTCCTAGTTGAGGTTAGCGTGGCCGGAACTGTTTCGAGAATCCTTATGGATGCTGGTCCCCCACCGGACATAGCCTTGCAGAATGCGGATACAATCAGCGCCGACATGCGGGAAGTGGACGCTATCATCATCAGTCATGGACATTATGATCATGCTGGAGGGCTGCTGAAGATTCTGAAGCGTATTGGCCGAGCGGTGCCCGTGGTAACTCATCCAAGAGTCTTCAATCCAAAGTTTGCTTGCAAGCCAAGTCTTAGGTTCATAGGCCTAGAGTTCGATCAATCATTGATCAGATCTGCTAGGGGAGTCTTACTGCTTGCTCGCAACTCGGTCAAAATATTGAACGGCGTAGTGACAAGCGGTGAGATAGCGAGAGAGACTACCTTCGAGAAAGCCGAGGGCTTCTGGACCGTAGAAGATGGACGATTCATTAAGGACCAGATCATTGACGATCAAGCCCTCCTTATCAACGTCAAGGACAAGGGTCTTGTCGTAATAACGGGATGCGCACACTCTGGAATCATCAATACTGTAACGCATGCGCAGAAAATAACCGGGGTGAACAGTATCGACGCGATCGTAGGAGGGTTCCATCTGGCAAAAGCAGACGAGAAGAGAATTCAGGCAAGCATAGAAGACCTTGCAAAAATCAATCCCCGGACAATCTATCCATGTCACTGCACAGGCTCTGAGACAATTCATCGGCTCGTGAACGCTTTGGGTGATCGTTGCCGACCTATCCACACGGGGGACGTCATTGAACTCTAGTTCGCACATGTAGGATTGTGATCTGGATGCCTGGCGAAGTTGTCAGAGAAGTGCTAACGTCCCTTGAAAGAGGGATCCCTGACATAGCAAACCTGAGAGTTGTTGACGCACGCATTGGACTCGGTTACACTGGTGTCAAGTTGAGTACTGGACATGTAGGAGTCTGCCACACTCTGACAGATGAGACCGCTTGTTGTCAGAGGATCGATCGGGCTGGGACACTATCTGGCAGCCCTGCACTGGAAATAGCCAAATTGGCAAATTCTTGGAAGCTTGCAGAGGCGGTTGTTGGCATAGCGACTATGAACGCTCTATCATGTATATTTCTTGAAAGATATGGCGGAAGGTATTCGATAATCGAGGATGCTGACTGTATAGATCAAATCGGGATCAAGAAGGATGACACGGTAGCGCTGGCAGGATACATTAAACCTTTCGTATCAATCATCAGAAGTAAGGCTAAGAACCTCTACGTAATGGAGAGAAATCTAACAGAGCCAGACGAAGGTCTATTGCCTGATGCTGCATGCGAGGAGGTAATTCCAACAGCTGATATAGTAATTATTACCGGAACCGCCCTCGTGAACGGAACGATAGATCGCCTCCTAGAATTGTCTAGAAAAGCGAGAGAAGTGGCAGTGGTCGGCCCAACTGCGAGCATGATTCCAGATCCACTGTTTAGCAGAGGAGCTACAATGACAGGGGGAATCAAAGTCGTCGATACCAATAGGCTGCTGCAAGTGATCTCAGAGGGCGGTGGAGTGCCACAATTCAAGAACGCTTCGAGGCAGATAGTCATCAGAGCGGCGCCTCGAAGTTCTTAACTGGATATAGGGGTCTAGTTCAAGAAGTTCATGGTGAAAACATGATAGCTTTTGGTCCTGTTCCATCGAGACGATTGGGAAGGAGTCTGGGAATAAACAATATTGCGGCTAAGGTATGTTCCTATTCTTGCATCTACTGTCAATTGGGTAGAACAACAAGCATGCCCGTGGATAGACAACCATTCTACGAACCAGAACGTGTCTTTGCTGAAGTCAAGGAGAAGGTTGATCGGTGCCGAGCGGTTGGGGAATCGATAGATTACCTCGCATTTGTTCCTGATGGAGAGCCAACCTTGGATGTGAACCTTGGAAAAGAGATTGAACTGTTGAGGAATCTAGGGGTGAAGATAGCTGTGTTGACAAATGCTTCACTCATCGATAGAGATGACGTTAAAGATGAACTGGCAAAAGCCGATCTAGTCTCTCTTAAGGTGGACGCCGTTAGTGAAGATACATGGCGGAGGGTGAACAGGCCTCACAGATCTCTGAATCTATCCAATATCCTAGTTGGGATGCATGATTTCGCGAAGATGTTTAGGGGGCAGGTTATCTCGGAGACGATGCTGATAGAGAAGGTTAACGATACGGACGAGCAGGTTAGGAAGCTTGCGGCATTTCTAATAGGGCTTCAGCCAAGCAAGGCCTACATCGCTATCCCTACGAGACCTCCAGCCGAGATGTGGGTACGCGGAGCAAACGAGCAAACCCTCAACATGGCCTACCAAGTTCTGAGCGCATCGATAGGCATGGATAGAGTCGAATTCTTGACAGGATATGAAGGAAACGCCTTCGCATCGACCGGTAATATCGAAGAGGATTTGGTAAGCATCACCTCAGTCCATCCAATGCGCAGAGACGCAGTCGAACATATGCTAGGGAAAGCAAAGGCCGACTGGGAAGTTGTGGAAAGGCTACTAAAGGAAAGCAAGCTGATACAGATAGAACATAATGGATACAACTTCTATATGAGAAGGCTGCCTAGCAGAAGCTAGACATTAAGATTTTAACCATAGATGTCGCCGTCTGTTAATCTTCTTCTACACCTCGGGTTGGCACAAACCTTGGTTCCATCTGGTAAGAACTCGTGACCTTCCAACATATGCCATTCAGTCTTACAATGTGGGTATATCCATCTATCCTTCTTACTCTCACGCGAGGCCATACTTCCAACACTTATTGAAGCTCAACCTACAAACGCCAATCTTACACCCAACATAAACAGGATCCCTACCAAGAAGAATATGAAAGAGAGAATGGATCTTTTTAGGTTGGCTTCCTTATGGAGTTCCGGAATAAGGTCGGACCCCGCAATATATATGAAGCCTCCTGCTGCGAAAGGAACAAGGAAAGAAGCAAGATTATCGATTAGAGGGAAGAGAAAGAAGCCTAGAAGCGCCCCAAAGATCGCGGTTAAAGCTGACAACAGGTTGTAGAATAGAGCCTTGAACTTGGCAAAGCCCCCGTAGACCAGCACCCCGAAATCTCCTAGCTCCTGAGGAATCTCATGCGCGATCACAGCGAACGTGGTGGTTATCCCTATCTGTATGCTAAACACAAAGCTCGCAGCGATTACTAAACCATCGATGAAGTTGTGGATTCCGTCACCGACGAGGTTCATGTATGTAAAGGTGTGAACGTTACATTCTCTTTGATGGCAATGTCGCCAATGAAGGAATCTCTCCAACAGGAAGAAGATTACGAATCCAACCAGTAAGTAAGAGAAAATATGTATGCTAGGGGAGTGTCCAAGCGCTTCAGGCAGCAAATGTAAGAAGGCGCCTCCCATCAAGGCCCCAGCAGAGAAGCCCACGAGCACCAGTAGGATCTGCTTCAGAAACTGATCTTTAATCAACAGTGTCGTGATACCTATCAAAGAGAGTAGGCTGACGAGGGTTGTGCTCCCTACAATCCAAAGCAGAAGATTAGGCATCGCATCTTTTGCCCCATCAAGCGGAGCTCAAGAGAAATATTCAAACCTATTTCATCTTCACAGCCAAAGGTTCACTTTTCACAGCAGGCTTCAAAGATTCTTCTATCTTTTTGACGATTTCCGTGAATGCCTTTGCTGCAGGAGACTCTGGATGCTCGATTACGAACGAGATGCCTCTATCTGAATCATCGCATATCCTTGGATCAAGCGGGATCCTGCCAAGGAATGGGACTTTCATCTCTTCAGCGATCTTTTGTCCTCCTCCAATCTTGAAGATGTTAATCTCCGTCCCGCATGTAGGGCAGACGAGTCCACTCATGTTCTCGATGACCCCTATGACAGGAATCTTCAACTGCCTAGCAAACGTAACCGCTTTCTTCACGACAATCTGTGATACCTCGGATGGAATAGTCACTATTACGACTCCATCCATCTCAGGGATTAGTTGCATTACACTCAAAGGCTCATCTCCAGTACCCGGTGGCAAGTCGATGAGAAGGAGGTCAAGGTCGCCCCAGACAATCTCTGATAGAAACTGACGGATTGCACCCATTTTTAGAGGACCCCTCCAGATGACAGGTGTATCATCGCTCGGTAGAATAAGATCCATTGACACAACCTTCACTCCTAACGGTCCTAAAGCCGGGAACGCGCCGGGCGGTCCAAGTGGAAGTTTCTGTCCCCTCATACCAAGCATCTTTGGAACGCAAGGACCGTGTATATCCGCGTCTAGAATGCCGATACTACAATCGTTGGAGGCAAACGCTATCGCCAAGTTGACTGTTGTGACCGATTTTCCAACACCACCCTTGCCGCTAATGACCGCTATCTTATGCTTTATCTTGCTCATCCTTATTTTCAGTAACTTTCTCTCCTCGTAGACTCTCTTCCTGTTGTCCGTGCACTCACTAAGTTTATTACAAGAGTCGCATTCACCGTTACATTCTGTTTCCATCTCTTCGCACACCTCGTAGTGAAGGTAGTTAAGAAAAGAAAGCATTTTAAATTCTTTTGGTTACACTTTGTCAACGAATAAGGTTGAACCATATGGCTGCAAGAATGGGAGGTTTTGGATTAGGCCCTAGCGGTCAGTGTGTATGCCCTCGTTGTGGATATGTGGCACCACACGTGAGAGGCAGCCCGTGTTACATGATGATATGCCCGCGATGTGGGACGCCGATGACGAGAGGTCGGTAAAGAACTACCTTCAAGTTGGAAAGAACAGGAATGTCGGGCGTCTATGCACAGGCGGCTCCCGTCAAAGAAGGTTGATAATGCTATGGATAACCTGAGATTTCGGGCAAGACTACGTTGGGACGGAGAAAGCGGTGGAGAGGTGAGCACGGGGAGATTTCGAGGTCTGAAACTAGATATGCCGACTAAGTTCGGTGGAAAAGGGAGATACATATGCCCAGATGAACTTTTCCTCTCCAGCGTGGCCGGTTGCCTACTAACAACATTCCTCTACTTCAGAAAAAGATTCGACGTCCACTTGAAAGGTTTTGAAATCTCCATTAACGGAACATTGCAGGCTAGATCGGACGGTTTCAAAATGTCCGAAATTAAGGCGACCATATTTGCCAAAACGAAGAAGAAAGACGAGGTAGGTGTAAGAAGATGCATCAAGCTAGCAGAGGAATACTGTCACATCACACGCACCCTCGAGAAAACAGTCCCTATCAAGATCATAGAGAGGATAAAAGTCGTGAAGTGACTGGTGCAGAGCTATGTTCAATTTGAGAAGCTCTGCAGATGAGAATTGATCATTGGAACGACATACGGGACTTGACAGCCACGAGATCTAACTCAAGCATCTTCCAATAAATGAAGGTTCTTGATGCTGCAAGGACTGGTATTTAGTCTTCTCGCTGGTTTAGCGACAGGCGTGGGCGGTCTAGCAATCCTTCTGATAGGGAAAGTGGGCAGGAACATTCTCGACTTAGTTTGGAAGCGTAGTTTCCGGCATGATGCTTGTGGTCTCATTCGTGTCGTCTACTCCAAAGGCCATGGAATTGGCGGGATAAGAGGGCTGAAGGAACGCTACATTTTGAAGGGTACACAATGAAGGTTCTCGATTCTCATAGTCGACTTGGCGGATCCTCATGTAAATATAACCGGTCTGTTTGAGGGTGTGGCGCCCGCTCCAGAGAAACTTCGAAAAGGGTTAGTCATCTCGGTTAGTATAGCTATTCACAATATGCCTGAGGGGCTCGCGGTAGCCTCGGGTTTCAGCGCCGACCCAAAACTTGGAGCCTTGATAGCTTTGGTTATAGAGATCCACAATGTGCCGGAAAGGTGGCAGGTATAACCCTAGGTGTTCTGACTGCGTTGCTATTGATGACTTTGATCTGAGCAGTCGCAAACTGGCGATCGAAGGTTGCCATCGACTTTCGATTATCCAGTAGGCGTCATTGGTTCCAGTTCTTTTCTCTGAAATGCGTCTAGGGTTTGCCGGAGATCAATGTTGTCAGATATTCTGTAGATCTTGACAAAATTGTCCTTCAGGACATGAAACGGGCCTTCCCCAAGCTCTTTCGCCAATAACACGTTGACCTTGTGCTCAATCAAGAACTGGGCAGATGTGATCCCTCTCTTCTTTTCGAGTCCAACCCCAGGGTTCTGTAAGGCAAACCAATTCTTAACTTTCCCCTTGTCGATGTCGATGAACAAGAAATATGGAGCCTTTCCGAGGTGTGGGTTAATCTTTGACTCTAGTGCTGCGTCGTTGTCAATTGGAACCGCTACTCTGTATGCTTCTATCTCGGCTGGCTCCACATGGATAGTTAAGGAATCGATCTCCCCTATGCCATCCTTAATCTTTCGTTCTATCTCGTCGGAGATGGCATGTGCCCTCTCAACAGCCATTTCCTCCTCAACTTCGACATGCATCTCGCCAAACACGAATGGCCCGGATCTCCTTATCTTTGCATCATGAACACCTTTGACTCCCGATACTCCTTTTGCAATCGTCTTGATACGATCGATCCGATCCGGCCTCAAGCAAGCATCCATCAGAACCAGAACCGTATCCTTAGCTAGTCCGACGCTTAGTTTCACAATAGCGATGCCTATGATTAAACCAGCCAAAGGTTCAACCCATAATACGCCGAAATGTGAGAAGAGTATCCCGCTGAAGACTGCGAGAGATAGATACACGTCCACCATCGAGTGCTTGCTCTCTCCTATCAACGCCCGCGAATTTATCTCCCTACCCGTCTTTCCCTTGTAACGAGAGAGCAAATACGAAAACATCATTGAAAAAATAGCTACAGAAAGCGCCAAGAAAGGAAACGAGATCGTTGAAGGACTGGAGAATTTCTTAATCGACTCCCACAATATTTCTATCCCCGACGCAAGTATGACGACCGCGACCGCGAGAGAAGCCAAAGTCTCAGCTTTGTAATAGCCATAAGGAAACTTTTCAGTAGGCTTCTTCTGAGCCAACCTTAAACCCAACCAAACCGCTAACGAAGCTAACACATCAGAAAGGGAGTGCACGGCATCCGCTAACAAAGCGATGCTTCCTGAAAGAAACCCGATAAACCCCTTCAATACGGCTAGCAAAGCTACAGCTATAGTAGACAGTTTTGCAGTTGTCTCTCCTTTCTTGAGAGAAGAAATTTTGTCAGTGGTTTCAGTCATAACTCAACATATTACGTGCTTATGCACAAAACTCTATTAAGCCTTTCTTCACCCCGAGAGAGATGTCTGCAAAGGAGCGGCCTTACGCGCGGCCCATCCTGTTCCATGTCGCATGTGCGTGGTTCCTCTACAGGTAATGCTGAAGATGTCGCTACGGTCGCCATAATCTTATTTTGAAAAGATCAGTAGCGACGTAGCTGAATTTCAGTAGGACAGTCGATCCAACGAATCTTCCACGGCCCTGTGGGTAAAGCTTTCTTTACAGCACCAACGTTCTCAGTGATGAGTGCCAGACCCTTGCTTTGAAGCCCTTGAAGACAAGCTACCATTCAATGATATGTTGGGCTGGTCTGGTTTCATTTTGTAACCAGAATCACCCGAAAATGATTTATTTCTTAACATCATAGTTCTCGACGGTGAAAACATGAAGATTTGCGTGTCGGCGGTGCAAGGAAGTTTAACTGCTCTAGTGGATCCTCGGTTTGGACGATGCGCATACCTCATCATCGTAGACGCAGACAGCATGACATTCGAGGCTTTACCTAACGTTGGTGCCGGAGCTATGCATGGGGCCGGTGTTCAAACAGCGCAGATGGTTGCAAATAGAGGGGTTCACGTGGTTATAACGGGCAACGTCGGTCCTAACGCTTATCAGGTTCTCTCAGCTGCCGGAATCAAAATCATAACAGGAGCCACAGGCACAGTTAGAGAAGTAGTTGAAAGATACAAGTCAGGGCAGCTGCAAGAAGATGCAAAAACCCCAAACGTTTCAGCCCACTTCGGAATGGGAATGGGGGGAGGGATGGGCTTGGGGCGTGGCATGGGTCGCAGAGGTATGAGAGCATTTGGTGCAGCAGGTTACACGTCAACTCGTCCCATGCCCGCGGCATGCTGGCAACCTACAGACTACAGCTACCAAGAGCAAGCCTACCAGCATCCAACAACCCTTCCCCACAATCCTACGCCGCAAGAAGAATTGGCTGATCTTGAGGAATGCAGGAAGAAACTGAGTAACGAGCTTGAGAGCCTAGAGGCAAGGATAAGAGAGTTGAAAGACCTTGCCCAGAAACGCTCCGAAGATCGACTTGGATAAATGTATTGGATGTGGCGTTTGCGTCAATTCTTGTCCGAACGGGTTTTTGAATTAGCAAATGAGAGAATGAGGATAGTCCGAGCCGAGGCGTGTACAAGTTGTGGCTTGCGTCAACGTATGCCCAACTAATGCTATCGAGATCCAGTCGCTTCAGCGTCGCCTAAAATGATTTCACCCCAAACTATCCAACCATGAATGATAGTATTCGGTATGCTATGCCACCTATGGTTAGTGCAAGTGATATGTCCACGACACAGACTCCTGCAGCCCTCTTCCACCCGAATTCTCGTGCCAAGGCAGCGATGGTGGCAATGCAAGGCATATAGATCATCGTTACCAAAGCGAATACTATCATCTGTACCGGCGACAGGACCTGATCGAAACTTGTTGTTCCAGCGAGTTCCGCAAGCAAGATCAACGTGAGCTCTTTCCGAAGGATCCCGAAGACTATGGGCACCGTTGTGAGTGGAGGAAGACCCAACCAACCCCTCATCAAGGGAGCCGTCGACTCCACTATCGGCCAGATCAAGCCAGTTGACATGAGAAGTTGCAGGAAGACACTGCCGATTATGATTAGTGGAAAAGCCACGTAGACAAAGTCTCTTGTTCTCGTCCAAGTCTTCTTTGCCACAGCTACCAGTGACGGTTTTCGATAGGGGGGCATCTCCATTATGAGACCGACGGGTTCTCCTGGAAGTACTTTGAAGGCCAATCTACCAAGACCAAGAACGAGAGCCAGATCGAAAAGGTATAGAGCCAAGGCAACAGGTAGACCGACGAACCTCCCGACCAGACCCATTATTATGACTGTCGTAGCCGCGCAAGGAACGAGAACCACGACAAAACCAGCCAGAAAACGTTCACGGTCAGTCTCAAGTATTCGACAGCCAACACACGCAGGGACATTGCATCCATAACCCAATAACAAGGGTATGAAGGCTTTGCCGTGCAGCCCAATCCTATGCATGATACTGTCCATTAGGTAGGCTGCTCTTGGAAGATAGCCGCTGTCCTCGAGAATCGCCAAGAGAATATAGAAAGGCACTATGTATGGCAAAGCTATAGCAACTCCAGCACCAATTCCTGACAACAATCCTCTGGAAATAACTTCTACAAGAATCGGAGGCAAGACATGAGATAGTAGAATGTTGGCGGCGGGCAGTAGCATCTCCTCGAATAGGCTTTCCAAAATGCCTACAAAGAACTCCCCTGCAACGAAGACTATGCCAAACATAACCGCCACAACGGCTGCCAGAATAGGATAACCCAGAAGCCTGTCAGCAGTTATCGCACCTAATCTCTGTTCGAATGCCAGTTTTGGAGGTGAGATAATGCGAGTAACCTCTCTGACTATGCGGGTTGCTATCCCATATCTCTCGGAAACCATAACGATTGAGGATGGTTCACCATGCACCCTTTCAATTTGATTGATAAACTCATCTGTTATAGCTAGAACCTGATCTCCGCTCTCGGATGCTCTAACTCTTTCCACTATGTCTTTGTCATTCTCTAGAAGCTTGATGGCAATCCATCTTGCAGGATAAGTCGCAGAAAGCTGTGTGAGCTTCCCTTGGACTATATGCTCTAGTTTCTTCAGGTTCTCCTCGATCTCCTTGCCATATTCCACCTTTGTAGGTGACAGCTGAACCTTGCCCTCGACAACATCGATGACGGTGGATAGTAACTCTTTGATTCCGACTCCTGTGATAGCAACTGTTGGTACAACTGGTATCCCGAGTATTTTCGAGAGACTGTCTACATCAATTTCTATCCCTTTTTTCGCAGCGAAGTCCATTTGATTTAGAGCCATGACTATAGGTGCTTGGAGCTCCAGAAGTTGGATTGTAAAATAGAGATTTCTTTCAAGTGCTGAAGCATCTACTATGTTCACAATTATGTCCGGCCGCTCGATGGCGATATAGTCGCGGGCAACTATCTCCTCCATCGAAAATGTGGACAATGAATAGATGCCTGGAAGGTCGAGAATCCTTATGGTATACCCTCCAAAATGCAGAGTCCCCTCAGCCCTCTCAACGGTCTTGCCAGGCCAGTTGCCTATGATCTGATTCAGCCCTGTGAGTTGATTGAAAACCACTGACTTACCGACGTTGGCGTTTCCAGCCAAGGCAACAGTTATGCATCGCTTAGCCTCCAACTACAGTCCTCCCCTAGGTCGCTTGACAAAGACTTTAGAGGCTACGCCGTGACCGAGTGCGAGAAAAACGCCTCGAACCGATATCTCGATCGGTCCACGGAGGGGAGCGCTTCTTACAAGTGTGACTTCAGTACCAGGAGTCAAACCCATCTCTGCGAGTCTTCTAACCAGTCCGTGACCGCCAAGCGCGAAGGCTATGACTCCTTTTTCGCCTTGATGCAAGTCTGCCAAACTTGATGTCTCTTCGACGCGACCTTCAAGATCATGGATATTCGAGTAGAAGCCTTTCAGCGAGTTCTCGTCGAAGCCATGTTTAGAGCGCCAATGACCACGCCAGTCCTCGACGCCGCCCTCAACAAATCTTGCCACTCGTCCTAGGAAGCCTGGCTTGTGAACATACCTCTCATGGATATAGCGCTCCCGATGTCTCTGAACCTCCATGTAGCCCCTGTCAGTCAGTCTCAAAGTGGCGTCGATGCGTTCAACCAAACCTTCCCTCAAAGCGGTTTCGAGAAGATCTGCCGCATCATCTCCAGAGTACCCCAATCTATTTACAATATCATTCCGTCCGAAACCTTTGTCTCGATCTTTTGAAGCCCCGATGAGCTCGAGGAGCTCTAGCAGGCGCGAATCAATTGACATGGAAAAGTCACCTCAATTCACTCTTTCCTAATCCAAATTACCGAAGCAATGTCGCTGCTTACTTGGCGCTGGGCATCTCCTAGGTTCAATACTATGGAGCCGTTAAACTGAATTCTTTTCTTGACTTTCACGCATGCCCCTACTACAAGGCCGAGCGAGCGAAGATGATCTAGTAGATCCTGATTTTCTTCAACTATTTTGGCTATGGTTCCGCGTTCTTGTGGTTTGAGATTGACTAGGCACTGTGACTTCTCTTCGATTATTCCTCCGCATCTTGTTGGGATTGGATTTCCATGGGGGCAGGTCTTGGGGTGCCCTAGAATCTTTCCGAGAGGTTTCATCACTTCTTCGGTAAGGCCATGTTCGAGCTTGCAGGCTGCTTCGTGTACCCTGCTCCAATCCATATGCAAGATGTCTGTTAACAATCGTTCAACGAGCCTATGTCTCCTTTTTACATCCAGCGCTATTCTCCTACCTCTTTCGGTCAACCTAACCCCTTTGTAGGGTTTGTGCGTAACAAGTCCCTGCCTCTCGAGCATCTCGACTGTATTGGTTATCGTCCCAAGACTTACATGCATCTTCGCCGCAAGTTCTTTCGTCTTAGCTAGCCCTTTCGTTTCCTGAAGCACGTAGATGTTCTCCAAATACTCCTCCATTGAGGATGAAGTTTCGACCGCCATGCATTGGCCCCTGGGTGAAAAAAGTACGAGGCCTCGTAGTTATAAACTTACTACAAGCATCCCTGCAAGTCATGAGAATTCCGTTCTTGAAACCCTTGGATGTACCACCGTCATCTGCGCTGACAAGACAGGCACATTGTCTTCGACTGTCGATCCGAACGCCGCTCGACCCGGAAGATAGGCTCGCTCTCGAATACATGGCTTGTGATCGCAGATGCCATATCGATTCTCATGCAACTGGCCGCGGATTTTGGTTTTGAAAGTATTTATCCATGCGATTCTCGTCTGAGAAGTGGTGCGGCCGCCGGGATTCGGACCCGGGTCACCGGCTGTTTCTGAACTGACTTGGGAAGCCGACGTCTTAACCAGGCTAGACTACGGCCGCAGCGGAGATCACGCATGTCTCCTGCATTCTCGGTTATTCTTTCATATAAGATGTCATGCCAGAGTTAGGTTCTTCTTCACCAAGAATGATTTCAAAGGGACCGGAGAGACGGATCCGCTTGGTTCGCAAACTTGTTGGTATCAAGTGGAGCTCTGAATTTCTTCGAGCCCTGGATCTGGAGGTAATGACTGAGAGGTTTCAGGGGTACTTCCCTTTGCTCCTATTTCTATCTCTATCCGAAGGAATGACACAGCAACCAAGACAATCAACGCTACAATTGCATAGAACACTGCGAAGATACCTGCGACAGTCTGCTGCGGCGCATAGAGTGATGGATCTGCAAAAGCCAATTTTCCACCCATGATGCCCCTGGAGAATAGGATAGACCAAATGCGACGGACCGTCACAAGTATTACGATTTGATTACCTCTGCCGAACGTAGATTAAGTTCTCTGGGACTTTCAGTTCTATCTTGCCTTTTCAACATCAGGTGAGCTCCGTCTTAATGCGATATCTTTCCAAGTCAGGGTCTATGTAGACCGAGGAAAGAATTTCGGTTTGCCTTTCGACGACAAAACTGCTACAAACAAGAATTTGAAAGTTAACTCAATGTAAGCCTAGCTGTTCACGCTGCTGTTGGTTATTGTCTGACTGATTAACAATCGTTAATGTAGATCAATCAGCTTTGTCTTGCGCCACATTCACTACAGAATTCAATGTCCCCAGGAATAATCGCATAACATTTTTCACAGAACCTTTCAGAAGCTGGCGTCTTTGACTGTGTCTTCGCTGGTGTTGTCACGGTTTTCGCTACAGGCGTCGTTGCCACTTTGACTTGTGATTTTGGTTCACGCCTCGATTGCAGCAAGCCATAGATAACTAATCCTGCGGCGATGGCTCCAAAAATGCCGCCGAGAACAAGAATCACTAATTCACCGGTCAAAGTTTTCTATTCCTCATTGGAATTTGTCTACAGTTGGCATATGGATTTCTGTCGCTTTCTAAGCGAATCAAGTTGAAAGTTTCTCGGCGCGGGTTTCTATCCATTCAGCCACCTTTTGCTCCATCATCTGATCTGTTTCACTTTGCTCCTTCAGCTTCTCTTTTATTGTCCTCTTTAGTTCTTGTGGATCTACAGGTTTTATTATGTATGCGGCTGCTCCTTGGTTTATAGCTTTAACCGCGTTTTCCGTTGAAGGGTATCCAGTAATTATGATCTTGACAGTCTGAGGAATATGCCCGTTAATTAGGGGCAAGAGTTCCGTGCCCTCCATGTCTGGAAGTTTTATGTCGAGCAAGGTTAAGTCATAGAATTGGGTTTTTGATTTTTCAATAGCTTCTCGACCAGTTCTTGCGGTGTCAACATTGTAACCTTCTAATTGAAGGATTTCGGTCAAACTCTTTAGTAGAGATATGTCGTCGTCAACGATCAGTATGCTTCTCTTCTCCAATTCTAGCCACCTCGCTTCTCAAATGGTAATCCTACCCTCATCTGAGACCCTTCACCTTCTTGCTCTTAATGGTTATGTTACTGTGTTAAGCTTCTCTCAGGCATTCCAAGCTAAGAGAGTGGGTGATAAATTCAATTCATACCTAGATTCGTAACACTAATCTCTAGCCCACTAGAAAATTCATTGCGGCGAGTCAAATGCCATACATAAAACGTGAAGATCGACCGAGATATGAGAGGCTGATTCAACAGGTTGTTGGCGAGTTCGCGGATCTGCCACCTGAAAACTTAGACGGCCATTTAAACTATTTCATCACAAGGCTTCTCGTGGCCCTTTACCGGCCAAGCTACTTCAACTACAATAGGGTTCAAGGTCTTCTGGAATGTATCAAACAAGAGTTCTATAGGCGTCGGGTGGCGCCCTATGAGAATAAGAAGATGGAGCAGCACGGTGACGTGTATCAGGAAGGGTAGATGAAGAACAGAGAAATCAGTGATCCCTACAGGCTGTATCTGCAACTGTTGAGAATGTATGGAAGGCAGAACTGGTGGCCGGCTAAGACCAAGTTCGAAGTCATAATCGGAGCGATCTTGACTCAACAGGCAAGTTGGCGAAACGTTGAGTTAGCCATCAGAAATCTGAGGAGAAGAAAACTCCTAACCATGCAAAGGCTTGTAAACGCATCAATTAGAACGCTTGAAACTTGCACGTATCCTACTGGCTTCTATAGACAGAAAGCGCGAAGGATCAAAAATGTCACGCGACACATACTCAGCAAGACACGGGGAAACCTCAACAGGTTCTTGGAAAAGCCCCTAGAAAAGTCTAGAGCCGAGCTTCTCACTCTGGATGGAATTGGAAAAGAAACGGCAGATTCAATCTTACTCTATGCCGGAAACCAGTCGATCCTTCCCATCGACGCCTACACACTTCGAGTAATGGCACGTGTGATGGACCGTGAAGGAGACTATGATTCGCTGCAGGTTTACCTTCAAGAGATGTTGCCAAGAGAACTTGACATTTACAGAGAGTTTCATGCACTAATTGTGAAGCATGCGAAAAAGACATGTCTTAACGCGAAACCGAATTGTGCAAATTGCAGAGTTGATCCATGTCTATACAATCTCGAACGTTACTAGCCGTTGGACTGAAATATGGGCGGCCTATTCAACCGCCGCCAACTTTGATTTTATGCTGGCTTCCTTGTCTCTTCTGTCATCAATTTTCAGCGTTGTAACTACCCTCTTCGCTCCCAATTTGAATAAAGTCTCATGAGCAGATGAGACTGCCAAATTCAACTCTTCCAAGGTTTTGGCTTCCACAGTCGTTGACATTGGTCCAACCAGAATGTTCAATCCACTAGTCTGCAAGGCCTGTATAGCCGCTTTAACGTATCTTCTTACGCTTGTGCCTTCACCTAAAGGAACGATGCTGACTTCAGCTACAATCAACTTGGTTCACCAGAATAGATAACAACGTAAACCTTTATTACTCATCTGCAAGTCTTTCGCATCAAGCTATTGAGATGGAGGTGTTCATTGAATGGTCAAAGTTGTAGTGGATCTCAAGAAATGCAATGGCGACGGTGTCTGCGTAGCCGTCTGCCCCGTATCTGTCTTTGAGATGCAAAATGTTTCAAGTGAACAAAAGTCCGTAGTGGTCAACAACGATGCGTGCATAGTCTGCCGAGCCTGCGAAGCACAATGCCCTACCCAAGCGATAACAGTTACTGAGTAAGCCACTCTAGCTCATACGGAACCAGAATTACTTTTCTTCCCTAGATTTTTCAACTACGAAAGATCTTGTTGCAGTAACGACTCACATTGTCGGCGGATCAATTTCTTTGCAGAGATTCGGCTTATACATCATAACAAGAGTTCGGAGAAAATTGTTCGAGTTCAGGAAATAGGTTCTACGCGTATTCAGAAAAATATTCGCCTATTATGATTCTAGCCGCCTGCGCAATGGATGTCAGTCCCCTTTCGTTCATCTCTTTCTCCAAGTCTTTCAACATCCGCTCTGTCATGGCCACAGTTATCTTTTTCAAAGTCATTTGCCATAACCTAAGTCAATTTGTTTTGGAAAGCTTTATATGATTATCCTTTACAAACGGCACGCGATATGCGGCAACCTAGTTCTCCATGACACTCCCCACATGGACAGATTAGTCCAACAATGACGTTTATCACCTAGTCCACACGAAGGCAAGGTAGGTGGGTGCCCACCCGATCGTATGCGTTGCCGGTCAAATGTAGAGATATTGAAGCGTTAGAGTTACAGAAGGAGAGATAATAGTGGATAAGGATCAAGTCTTGGAAGCCCTTACGAAGGTCTATGATCCAGAGTATCCAATGCCTATAACCGAACTGAAGATTGTCGAGAAGGAAGATATCACGATAACCGACGATTCGATGAAGGTAGAGTTCAAACCAACAGCGCCATACTGTCCAATGGGTGGAGTGATTGGAATAATAATCAAGTACGCTCTCGAAAAAAAGTTTGGGAAGAATGTTGAGGTAAGGGTGAAAACTGGCACTCACGCTCAGGAGTCTATGCTCAATCAGCTGCTCTCTGATAGGAAGAAATACGAGGAAACAGTTGAACGCTTAAGGTCATCGGGAATGCTGGAAAGATGCATAGCACAATAAAACCTATGCCGACTTCCATTTTGGATGCATGAGAAGAGAGACCCATATAGCGAAGTTCATGTTGAAACTGTACAGTGATTCTTATCTATGCTTTTTTGAATTTATGATGTCCTAGGCTTGGAGGATTGAAGAGATAGCTTCGGACTTTCACGTAGAACATAAATACCACGCAAAAGTGATATGGGGCAACTTTGGAGAAAGGGTCTATTGGCAGAGGTTGCTAATCAAAGGATCCTGGTGTTTGACAAGCGCGTCTGCACGGGCTGTAGACTCTGTGAACTTGCGTGTTCCTTTGTAAAATTCAACAACATCTACAGTTACGAGAGAACGCATATCAGGCATGTCATAGAGTTTGACAAAGGCGAGATAGAATGTCAGTACTGCCAGCACTGCGAGGATCCTCTTTGTCTAGCGTCATGCCCAGTCAACGCCATTCACAAAGATGAAAAAACGGGCATAGTAAGAATCAATACTCTAGAATGCATAGGTTGTCAAACGTGCAATATGGTATGTCCTACACACATACCAAAGTTCTACGCTGACACGAAAGTTTCGACAAAATGCGACCTCTGCAACGGTGATCCCGAGTGTGTAAAGTACTGTTCACCATGGGCGATATCCTACGTGACAAGAGAAGAGGCAGACAAACTGTTGAAAGAAATCTACGGCCAAGAGTGATAGCAAATGACCACAACATCCACATCCAAGAATGCAGATCAAGAGACGGTAATCGCTGAGGCGTTACGTAGAGAACTGAAAGAGAATCTTGTCAACGAATCTAGAATGTCTCCAGATAGACCGGTGTTCGAAGTCCGCAAAGATGCCTTGACTCAAGCCCTCAAGGTGCTAGTCGACGGATTCGACGCAAGATTATGCACTATCACAGCACTAGACAATGGTGTTGATTTTGAGTTGATTTACCACATGGCCGTCAAAGCTTTGGTGCTGAACATCAAAGTCATCGTCCCAAAAGAAGATTCAGAGGTTGCTTCAGTAACGGGCATCATACCAGGCGCAATCTCAGCTGAAAGGGAGATTTGGGACCTTTTCCAAATCAAGTTTCAAGGCATAACCGACTCGCGTGCCTATATTGCTCCTTACGAATGGAGAGAGGTTAAGGCGCCTCTGAGAAAGCCGATGAGTGGCGTTGTCGGCAGCTATCAGAAACCGACAGTCGAGCGGATGATGCAGGCGGGACAGGTCTTCCCAATACCTTCGACTATAATGAAGCAAAGAGATGAACTTAAACTTCCACCGATTGTTTCAACAACGACTCGACCTGAAGCTGTAGAGGAACTGCACAAAATAGCTCACGAAGTCGGATTTGACAAGAAAATCGGCTACGACACGGGAAAAAACAAACTTAGGTATTAGATTTTGGAGCCACAAAAAGAGTACGCCATGTTTTGGGGCTGCTGGATTCAAGCAAGACAGCCCAGCGTTGAGGCCGCCTGCCGAGCAGTGCTAAACAGATTTGGAATCCAACCGAGAGATATAGAAGGAGTCTCATGTTGCCCTGACCCAGTAGTGACGGAGAGGCTTCAACGGGAATTATGGCTAGCAATGGCCGCTAGAAACCTCTCAATAGCCGAGAACATGAAGATGGACATGGTTACTCTCTGCAATGGTTGCTACGAGACACTGTTTGAGGCTAGAGATACACTGAGAAGAAACGAACAACTCAGAGAAAGAGCGGAGAAAGCTTTTGCAAGCGTTGGAAGACGACTGCCTTCAAATCCTGGCCTACGACACATAGTCGAAGTTCTCGCTAAGGACATAGGAATTAAGGAGATCGAGAGGCTAAGCACTAACAGGCTGAAAAATTTGAAGGTTGCCGTACACCCTGGATGCCACCTCTATAGAGCACATAGACGCGAAGAAGCACGGGAAAAACCGAAGATGTTCGAGGAGATTGTTGGAGCAACAGGCGCCACCTCTGTTCAGTATGATTTAATGAGGTTCTGCTGCGGGTACCCGCATCGAGTCGTTGAAGAAGAATTCTCACTCAAAATGATGCTAGCACGAAAGCTTCACAGCATTTGGCAATCCGGAGCCGACTGCGTGGTAGTCGCCTGTCCAGCATGTAATATACAGTTTGAGTTTGGGCAGCTTGAACTTAGAAGAAAGTACCAAGTCGAATTAGACGGAGGCGTGGGCATACCCACGATCCACATAGTTGAGCTTGTGGCTCTGGGTCTTGGCATTAAACCTGAAGATATCGGCCTGAGAGCCCACCGGGGCCCAATTCAAAACATAATTTCCAAACTGGGGTAGAAAAGAAATGTCTACGGTTTTGCCCATCGGCCCCTTCCATCCAGCACTCAAAGAATCTGCTTTCTTCAAACTGGAGGTTGAGGGCGAAAGAATAGTCGGTGGAGACATAAAATTCGGATACATGCACAGGGGCATCGAAGACCTAGCAACAATGAAGACGTACCACAGCGTCATCTTTCTAGCTGAAAGGGTCTGCGGCATCTGCAACACTGTTCACTCCACATGTTATACCCAGACAGTTGAAGCTCTTATGGACATGGAACCGCCCGAACGGGCCAAATACATCAGGACAATTATCTTCGAAACTGAGAGGCTTCAAAGCCACCTACTCTGGTTTGGAGTCGGGATGCATGAAGTGGGCTACGACACAGCCTACATGTGGATGTGGAAGGAGAGGGAACACGCAGTAGAGATATTGGAGGCTATCTGTGGAAAGCGGGTGAACCTTGGAATAAATACCCTTGGCGGGGTGAGAAGAGATATTACGCCTGAATCGAAACGACTGATTGAGACTAAGATGAATATCCTAGAGAAGTCGGTTCGGAAGGTTGCAAAAATAGTCACTGAGGATAGAATTCTGAAAGGAAGGATCAAGGACGTTGGTATACTCACAAAAGAAGACGCCAAGAAGCTTTGCGTTGTAGGCCCGACCGCTAGAGGTTCAGGCGTAGACATAGACAATAGGAGAGACGACCCGTACGCGGCATATTCCAAAATAGGGTTTGATGTTCCAGTTCAAGAAGGTGGAGATGTTCTCTCAAGAGCTTTGATTAGACTTGAAGAACTGTTCCAGTCGATAAGAATAATACGCCAAGCTGCGAAAGATCTGCCCGACGGACCGATAGCCCTTGAGGAGCTTGCCTACCCGAAGGTTGGCGACGCTTTTGGAAGAGTTGAGGCTCATCGCGGCGAACTAACCTACTACATAAAATCGAATGGATCGAATCGTCCCGAACGGGTTAAGATTCGCACCCCTTCCGTAGTGAACAATAACGCATTGCTGCCAATGATGCTTGGAGAGACGATAGCGGATGTGCCGATAATCTTGGCGAGCATAGATCCATGCATGTCTTGCACAGATAGAGTTACACTTCTAGACTTGAGAAAGAATTCCGAGAGAGAAGTGACCCTGTCGGACCTTAGAAAGACGAGAATTTGATGAGGTGTCTGATTTGGTGTTGAAGAAGAACATTATAACAGAAGCATTCAAGGGACTTGTAAATCCCTCCACAACAAAATACCCAAAACAACCATATGTTCCCCCAGATGGGTACCGGGGTGCAGCTGAATATGATCCAGAGAAATGTGTCGGTTGCGGAGCATGCTCTCAGGAGTGCCCTCCCGGAGCCATAACTTATGTGGATACGGAAAGCGCAAGAAAGATCAGGCTCAGCTACGGAATTTGTTCCTTCTGCGGGCGTTGCGAGGAGATATGCCCCTGGGACGCAGTGCACCTTACCAAAAAATTTGAAATGGCAGTTTACAACCGAAAGGAAGCTGAGACAGGGGTCGACGTTCCATTTTTCGAGTGCGTCGAGTGTGGAAAACCATTCTTTCCTGCCCCACAAATGAAGGCTTCGCTTGAGAAG
>Ga0315282_10005333_pt1 | contig 21971 bp, 15 predicted proteins | sample YL17G07_20_MG_FD_203693 | JGI IMG/M metagenome (GOLD analysis project Ga0315282, IMG submission 203693) | Sediment microbial communities from Yellowstone Lake, YNP, Wyoming, USA - YL17G07_20 | ecosystem: Environmental > Aquatic > Freshwater > Lake > Sediment | place: USA: Wyoming | collected... | reverse complement strand
TTCGTGCCGCCGCTGCGGTAGTTGTCGATGGCGGCTTCGAGGGCCTCGCGGCCCATGACGGAGCAGTGCATTTTCTGCTCGGGCAGTCCGCCGAGGTATTCGGCGATTTCCCGGTTGGTCACCTTCAGGGCCTCGTCGAGCGTCTTGCCCTTGATCAGCTCCGTGAGGACGGAGGAGCTGGCAATCGCGCTGGCGCAGCCGAAGGTCTTGAACCTGGCGTCGACGATCCGGCCGTTCTTGTCGAGCTTGAACGTCAGCCGCAGGGCGTCGCCGCACGCCAGCGAGCCGACCTCCCCGACGCCGTCCGCATCCTCGATCTCGCCCACGTTGCGCGGATTGAAGAAGTGGTCCCTGACTTTATCCGTATACTCCCACATAGCCGTTTCGAGTCCTTAGTTTTGTCTTCTCCACCTACTGTCAATACGCTCGACTCCGACGGGCGGTTTTCCGCAGCCGCTTCTCATCCGTTCTCCGGGAGGACCTCCACCATGCGTTCGAGCGATCGTTTCGCCCTGCGGCCGATGTTCTCGGGTACGGTGATCTCATATTGCAGGTTCGCCAGCGAGGCGAGGACCTTCTCGACGGTGATCTTCTTCATATTCGGGCAGACGCTCCGGCTGCTGGCCGGGTAGAATTCAGCGTCCGGGCGGACCTTCCTGAGCGGATGAATCATCCCGACTTCCGTGGCGACGATGAACTGCCTGGCCGGGCTGCTCTTGACGAATTTGAGCATCTGGCCCGTGCTCAGGAGTGCGTCGGCCAACCGTTTGACCGGCTCCGAGCACTCCGGGTGCGCGAGGACGACCGCCTGCGGATGATCCTGCCTGGCCTTCTTGATGTCGTCCTCCGCGATGAAGATGTGCGTCGGGCAGTACCCCGGCCACAGGATCAGCTCTCGCCCCGTCCGCTCTTGGACGAATGCGCCCAGGTGCTGATCGGGCACGAAGATGATCTGTTTGTCGAGCGGCAGCGAGTTGACGAGCTCGACGGCGTTGGCGCTGGTGCAGCAGTAGTCGCTCTCCGCCTTCACCTCGGCCGTGCTGTTGACGTAGCAGACGACCAATGCACCGGGGTGTTTCTGCTTGAGGCCGTACAATTGTTCGGCCGTGATCATGTTCGCCATCGGGCAACCCGCCCGACGGTCCGGCGTCAGCACCTTCTTGTCCGGCGAGAGAATCTTCGCCGTCTCCGCCATGAATCGCACGCCGCAAAAGACGATCACCTCCGCGTCTGTCTTCGACGCCTCCAGGCTCAGCCCGAGGGAGTCGCCGCAAAAGTCCGCCAGGTCCTGAATCTCAGCGGGCTGATAGTTGTGCGCCAGGATGACGGCCTTGTGCTTCTGCCTGAGTTCCTGAATCTCGTTAAGTACCTTCTGGTCCAAGACTCACTCCAAATCCACTGCGCGGCGGCATCGCGCCGGCGCGATCCTACATAACCGGTTTGCCGGGCCTGGGCTCATGTTTTCGGTACACCAGGCCCGGGGTGGGGCTGGTGACGGTGACGCCGGGCGGCACGGATTCCTTGATCCAGGTGTTGCCGCCGATGACGGCGCCTTTGCCGATGGTGACATCTCCGAGGATCGTGGCCTCGGCGTAGATGACCACGCCGTCCTCAATGGTCGGATGGCGTTTGCCGCCCTTGACGATGCGACCGCGCTCATCCCGGCGAAAACTCAGCGCGCCCAGTGTCGTGCCCTGATAGATAACCACGTTATCGCCGATGATGGTGGTCTCGCCGATGACCACGCCCGTGCCGTGATCGATGAAGAAATTGTCGCCGATCTTGGCGCCGGGATGAATGTCGATGCCGGTTTTCGTGTGGGCACACTCGCACATGATCCGCGGGATCAGCGGGACCTGGCGGACCCACAACTCGTGGGCGATGCGATACGTCGCGATCGCGACGATGCACGGGTAGCTCATGACGATTTCTTCGTAGGACTTGGCGGCCGGGTCGCCATCGTAGGCGGCGCGGACATCGCCCTTGAGCCGCCTGCGAATCGTCGGGATCTCGGCCAGCAGTTCCCGCGTGACCGTCTCGGCCATCGTCCGGCAGTCGCAGCCGACGCATTTCCTTATGCGGCATTGGTATTGGTACGCGCGGTTCACCTGCGCGACAAGCTCGACGTGAATCTGGCTCAGCAGATCGCCGACGACATATTTGACGTTGGCCTTCGTCACGGCCTTGTTGCCGGTGTGCCCGGGAAAGAGCACCTCGAAGAGCAGGTCGAGGATGTGGAGAATCTCGCCCCGCACGGGCAGGTTCGCCGCATCGATGAAGTTGATGCCCGAGTCGCCCTTGTAGGTCTCGGTGATCTCATCAACCAGCTTGTCGAACTGGCGGTTTGTGATTGTCTTCTTCATACCATCTATGATTTGGCCGATTCCGGCCTCAGTTTACAGGAGACCGATCCTGCGGTCCATGCCATTCTGAGCGAGGCGGTTCCCATCCCGGGGCACTACGCCTTCTCGGGCTCGGGCAGATTAGCATACAGGTCGGTGGACAGGTAGCGTTCCCCGGTGTCGCAGACGAACGTCACAATCGTCTTGCCTTCACAGTCTTTGCGTTTGGAGACCTGCACGGCCGTCCAGATATTGGCGCCGGAGCTGATGCCGCCCAGGATGCCCTCCCTGGCAGCCAGCGCTCTGGCGGTTTCCATCGCATCATCATTGGAGACCTGCATGACCTCATCGATCAGCCGGGTATCGAGGACATTGGGCACGAATCCGGCGCCGATGCCTTGAATCTTGTGCGGGCCGGGCTTGCCGCCGGACAGGACAGGCGAGTCCTTGGGCTCGACGGCCACAATCTTCAGTTTTGGGTTCTTCTGCCGCAGAAACTCCCCACAGCCGGTCAGCGTTCCGCCGGTGCCTACGGCCGAGACGAGAATGTCCACCTGGCCGTCTGTATCGTCCCAGATTTCCCTGGCCGTCGTTTCCCGGTGCGCCTGCGGGTTGGCGGGGTTCTTGAACTGCTGAAGCATGATGGCGTTCGGATTCTGGGCAACGATCTCTTCGGCTTTGGCTATCGCGCCGGACATGCCGCGCTCCCCCGGGGTCAGAACGATCCTCGCCCGGAAGATCTGGAGGAGCCTACGCCGTTCCAGACTCATCGATTCGGGCATCGTCAGGATCAGGCCGATGCCCTTGGCGGCACAGATGAACGCCAGTCCGATCCCGGTGTTGCCGCTTGTAGGCTCTACGATCACGGTGTCCTGCTCGATCAGGCCCTGTTCCTGGGCCGCCTCGATCATGTACTTGGCGATGCGGTCCTTGACGCTGCCGCAGGGATTCTTCGACTCGAGCTTGGCCAGAATCCGGGCCTTACCTGACCCAAGCCTGTTGATCCGGACCAGCGGCGTGTGTCCCACCGCCGCGGCAATATCGTCAAATACCGCACCCATAACCACCTCCCGGGTCATATCTGGTAATCGCTGTCATGGCGCTTGGCCCGCTGGGCCAAGTCTGCAAGCGTGATCGAATCGAGCACATTGTGGATCGCCGCTTCCACCTCAATCCACAGGTCGCGAGCCACACAATCCGCCGCCCGCTTACAATAATTCTCATTCGTGGTGCACTCGGTCGTAGTCACCGGGCCTTCCAGGCAGCGGAAGACCTCGCTGACCTTGATCTGGTCCGGCTGCCGACCGAGGATGTAACCACCGCGCGAGCCCCGGACGCTTCGCACAAAGCCGGCGGCTCGAAGCAGTCCCATCAACTGCTCCAGGTACTTTACGGAGATATCCTGCCTGTCGGCAATCGTTTTGAGTTGAAGCGGGCGCTTGCCCTCAAACTGAGCCAGCTCAATGATCGCCCGGACTCCGTACCGTGTACGCGTCGATAGCTTCATTTCTGATACACTCCTACTTTTCCTACCATATTAGTATAGTAAGATACGGTTCTGTCAAGCCCGTGTGCAACAAAAAACACAGGAATCTGCGGGAGTTTCCGCCTTCTTGTGCCTGCATAGCCCCTGCTAGTAGTCATAATCCCTACCGCCGGCGGCAGCACTGTCCGGCAGGCCACCCGTAGTTTGAGCCATCAAGCGATGAAGGCATTTGGAAGATCGGCCACGGTATTACGAGGTGCTTCTTGAGGCAATTACGCCAGCGGCGTCGCTTGACGGCCGCAGGCCAGCCCCGTACGATCACGGCGGAAGGTTTTGCTGACTCGATTCGGAATGACACGGATGGCTAAGGACGCCAAGAAGAAAGTCGTCTTCATATCCTCTTTTCCACCAAGGAGATGCGGCATTGCGACCTTCACCTCGGACCTGATCGCCAGCGCGACGTCAGCGGCCGAGGGAGACTTCGAGCCCCTGGTCGTCACGATGCGGTCCGATAATGTCTTGCGATATGACGATCCGGTGAAGTTTGAGATTCGTCAGAACGTCAGAAGCGATTACATTTGTGCCGCCGATTACATTAACTTCAGCCACGTGGACCTGGTCTGCGTTCAGCACGAGTTTGGCCTATTCGGGGGCGAGGCGGGCTCGTATTTGAGCCTGCTGCTGCGACGGCTGAAGGCTCCAGTGATTACCACGGTCCACACGGTTCTCAACGAGCCCAAGCCGGCCTACCACCGGGCCCTGGTGGATATCTGCGATTGCTCCAACGCCGTGGTCACCATGAACCAGCGGGGCGTCACCATGCTGGAAAGCGTCTACGGCATCCCCGCCAGGCGCATCCACCTGATCCCTCACGGCATTCCCGACCTGCCCTTCGTCGACAGCAACTATTACAAGAGCAAATTCAACCTCGAGGGCAGGAAGACGATCCTGACGTTCGGCCTGATCAGCAAGAACAAGGGCATCGAAGTCATGCTCCACGCCATGCCCCAGATCATCCGGTCTGAGCCGTCCGTCATCTACATCGTCCTGGGAATGACCCACCCCGCCGTCCTGAGATACGACGGCGAATCCTACCGATTCAGCCTCCAGGCGCTCGTGCGGGACCTCAATCTTCAGGACCATGTGATCTTCCACAACCGCTTCGTCGACGACGAGGAGCTGCACAACTTCCTCTGCGCGGCGGACATTTACGTCACCCCCTACCTGGGCCGGGAGCAATTGACCAGCGGCACGCTCGCCTTCGCCGTCGGTGCGGGCAAAGCGGTCGTCTCCACCCCCTACTGGGCGGCCGAGGAACTGCTCGCCGACGGCCGCGGAAAGCTCGTGCCCTTCGGTGACTCGCAAACGCTCTCCCGGGAGATCGTGGATATCCTCCGGGATGAGTCCCTGTTCTACTCGCTGCGAAGGCGAGCCTACGATTACGGGCGGTCGAGGACCTGGCCGAGAGTCGGCCAGTCCTACTGGACGCTGTTCAATGAAGCTCAATTACCGATCCACATTATCAGCAAAAGCGAGCTGATGGCCGCCGAGACCCTGTCGCACATCGAGGTTCCGGAACCGGCGCTCGACCATCTGATCCGGCTGACCGACGACACCGGCCTGTTCCAGCACGCGAAGTTCACGATTCCTCACCGCGATCACGGCTACTGCACCGATGACAACGCCCGCGGCGCCATCGCCATGATCAAATACTACGCTCAGTACCCAGATCCGCAGGCGCTGAGGCTGCTCGACATTTACCTGTCGTTCCTGATGAACGCTCAGAACCTCGACGGGTCGTACCGGAACTTTCTGCACTTCGACCGGCGATGGAGCCCCGACGAGTCCGCCCACGACGGTCTCGGCCGGACCCTCTGGGCCCTCGGCAGTATCATGGCCAATCCGCCCTCGCCGGCGTACCTGTCCGTCGTCAAGGATTATTTCGACCGTTCCGTCAGCCACGTGCAGGGCCAGGCCCCCCGGGGCATAGCTTACTGCATTCTCGGCATGTGCGATTATCTCAAGCAGTTCCCCGGCGCCAGCGACATCAAGCGGGAGCTGGAGCTGGCAGCGGACAACCTGGCAGAGCAGTACCAGGCCAGCCGGTCCCCGGGCTGGGACTGGTTCGAGGACATCCTCACGTACGACAACGCGATCATGCCCTATGCCCTGTTTGCCGCCGCCCTGACCCTGGGCAACGACCGGTACGCCGAGGTCGGCCTGAAGACGGCCGACTTCCTGCTGGAGAACACCTTCGACGAGGACCATTTCAGCTTTATCGGCTGCCGGGGCTGGTACGAGCGGGACGGGACGCGTGCCATATTCGATCAGCAGCCGGTGGATGCCGCCTCGACGGTGATGATGCTCCGGGCAGCCTACGAAGTGACTCGTGACAGCAAGTTCCTGCGGCTCCAGCGAACGGCCTTTGACTGGTTTCTCGGGACCAACGATCTGCGGATCCCCCTGTACGATTTCCGAACCAAGGGCTGCTCGGATGGCTTGATGCCCGGCGGCATTAACGGCAATCAGGGGGCCGAGAGCATGGTCAGCTTCCTGTTAAGCCTGTTGACGGTCGTGGAGAGTTATGCGATTCTGGACGGCATCCGGGTGGAGAAAGGTGCTTCGTGGCCGCTCGTGCGTTCCCTGGACCCGGTCACGGAGGCCGCCGTGGCTGTTCCATCGGACGTGGAGCCGCAGGATGGCTCGCAAAAGCCCGGTCGCCGAGCGGTGAGATGACGCCCCAGTCGCCGCTTGCCGCCGAGGATCGCCGGAAATCGTATGAAAGTAGCCAGCTTCAACGTCAATTCCGTTCGGGCCCGTCTGCCCGTGGTGCTCGACTGGCTGAAGCGCCGTCGGCCGGAGGTTCTGGCCATGCAGGAGACGAAGGTGCAGGACGACGAGTTCCCCAGAGAGGCTTTCGAGCAGATCGGATACCAGTGTGCCTTCCGCGGCGAGAAGGGCTACAACGGAGTCGCCGTGCTCGCCACGCAACCGATCGCCGACGTGGAATTCGGGCTGCCCGGCGGGCCCAGGGACGAGTCACGCCTGCTCAAGGCACGCATCGGCGAGGTGATCCTCGTCAACACCTATGTCCCCCAGGGCACCCTGCCCACGTCAGAGCGGTTTCAGTATAAACTGGAGTGGTTTGGCCGTCTTCTGGACTACTTCCGTGAGAGATTCCGGCCGATGGACTACGTCCTGTGGGTGGGCGACCTCAACGTGGCCCCGCTGCCTATCGACGTGTACGATCCGGCGGCGCTTCTGGGACACGTCTGCTACCATCCCGAGGTGCACAAGGCGCTGAACCGAATTATGGAATGGGGCTTGATGGATGTGTTTCGGATGCACTGCCAGGAGGCGGGCCAGTACACGTACTGGGATTACCGACCGGGCGATCCCTTCCGGCGCAACCGCGGGTGGCGTCTCGATCACATCATGGCCACGCAGCCGCTCGCTCAGCGGTGTGTCGCCTGCTCCATCGACAAAGAGCCCCGGGCCGCTCCGCGGCCCAGCGATCACACGCCCATCGTCGCCGACTTTGCGCTGGGACCGGCCGCCATTACTTGATCGTGACCGTGTCGCGTCCGCTGAAGTGCTGGCCGTTCTTCAACCGTCCGACAATCTGCAGCTCGACCGGGCCATTCTGCGGCACCGCGGCCACCAGATCGGCCCGCTTGAAGTCGGCCAGGACCATTGTGGTACCGCTCAGCCAGGTGATCGCGTCCTGCTTCGTGGCCGTCACACTGCCCGGGAAGAGCACAAGAGGCTGACTGAGGTCGACGTCCTTCCGAGCCGTGCCCTTGGGCAGGATGATGACGGCGGTAACGGGCTTGGAGGACTTGCGGTCGATGACCTGGGGCGAAACGAGCGCCTCCGTATCCATGACCCAGGAGATCGTCGCCGTCGTCTCGTCGGAACCGGTGAACCCTGTCGGGTCCGTGACGACCAGCCGGAAATTGTACGTGCCCAGAGGCAGCACAATCGTGAAACGGGCCTGTTCGGAGACAAGCTCGCTGCCTTTGTACCAACGGTACTGCAACGGCTGGCCCTCGGGGTCATAGGACTTGGTGCCATCCAGCGTCACCGGCCCCTTGACACCGTCAAGGGTGAATCCGGAGACGTCCGGCCCAGCGTCGGCAAACGGCGGGTCATTGCGGACCTCGTAGACTCCCATGTCCGGGCCGAATCCCGACAGGCGGGGCTGGCCGTCCAGGTCGATTCCGTTCGGATCTACTACGGCTTCCATGCTGCCGGTATCGATGCATTCCGATTTGGCCTTCAGGTGGTAGTCACCGTCGACCCAGGTGTCATCTGTGGGATTTCCTTCCGTGCCGGCGTCGTCCCAGTGTCCGGCCTCGACGAAACACGGGTCGGCGTCGATATTGCCCCTGCCAGGCCATCCGCCGCGGACGTCGCTGTATACAACCTCCATGGCTGACTCATCCCGGCTCGATATGACCGCCTCGTCGCCCCAGACGATGCAGTTGCCCAGATACACTCCGCTCTTGCCGGGAGAGCCGGCGCCTTCGCAGGCCAGGGCCGTTCCCACCGCCGCCATGTTGCCCACGACGGTGCAGTTGTTCAGGCGAACGTTGGCCAGGAAGCTGTACACGGCGCCGCCTGCGCCGGACGACGGCTCGATCGCCCTATTGCCGCTGAGGATGCAGTTGGAGATTTGGAACTCCGCGTAGCTCTGGCCGGAGATGGCCCCGCCGCTGTATTGGGCGGCGTTGCCCGTGATGACGCACTGGTTCATCGTTATCTTGCCGCTCCAGTGGGAGTAGACGGCCCCGCCGGTCCACTGAGCCCAGTTGTCGGCCACGATGCAGGTGATGAACGTTGGGCTGCCGGGTCCGCGGTTGTAGATTCCGCCGCCGTGGTAGCCCGCCGCGTTACCGATGATCATACAGTTGCGGACGGTGGCGCTTCCGCCGTTGTTATAGATGCCGCCTCCGCAGGCGAGTTGATCCTGCAGCGAGGTATCGGTAGCGATGCCGCCGGTGATCGTGAACCCGTCCAGGACGGATGCCGAATCGGTCTCACTGAGGGTTACCACGTGGTACACGTTGTCAGCCCGCTCATAATCGCCGATCACCTCCGCCATGCTGGCAACCGGATCGTCGTTGGCGTTCAGATCGCCGCTGAGAATGGTCTCGTGCTCGACAATGTCGCGCTCGTTCGGATTAGTGCCTTTCAACCCGGCGTAGCCGCCCTTCAGGACCACCCCCGGACCCAGCTTGAACGTGGAGTTCGGGCTCGTGAACTGGCCCTCGATGACGGGCTCAGGACGGTAGGTGCCTTTCGCGACACGAATCTCGCTGCCCGGCACGGCGATCGTCAGGGCGCTCTGCAGGTCGGTGAACGCATCGTCCCAGTTCAACCCTGTGTTCTTCCCCGTGGCATTGGCATCGACGAAATAGACGGGCTTGGGCGGCACCGCGGCGACCTGGAAATCCACGGAGAATGTCACTCCGGGCTTGGCGCAGAAGAATCGCCAGGACCCGATCTCCAGGGGCCCGAACAATCCTTCGAGACCGCAGACCGGGCTCAACGTATCTGCGCAATCAGTGGTGGGCGGCGCCTTGAACTGCAGCTCGACCGTTTTGGCGGTGCGGTTGACGACCAGCGTCGGTTTGCCGCCAAGCATGCGCTCCGCCGCACAGCGATTCATGTAGTCCCGCGTGGGGCCGGAAAACTGGATGATATCCGTCTCAATGGGGTGCGTCGGCTCGATCGACCATGGATGCGGGTAGGATTGCCCCGGGATCCAGTGCACCTCGGCGCCTTGCCCGACCGGACTCAAAGCAATGACAGTGATTGCAAGGATCAATCGGAAGCGCATGCGGTTATCAGGCACCATACCACATCTCCTTCAACCTTATGTAGTTAAGTGCCATATCGGCGGTTTAACGTAACGACTTGACGATGATCGCCGACGCCGACGGCCCTTGCGTGAATCGCCCGGGGCCGGACAGAGGTGCCAAAAACGGCCACCCGGCCGCAGATCGACGGTCATCGCAGGGCGGCAGTCGGCCCGGACTGCTCGGCCCACGTCCCGAAGCCCCGGCGCGACCCTTCAACGCCGACGACATCTGCGCCGATGTCCGGAAAAGACAGCGTCGATCCTACAGTTCTCAGGGAAGGTCGATGGTTGGACTTGCTCGACTCATCGGCCTGATGAGTGCGGCGTCGGGCGCGAACTGGATCGGAAGGCCGGACCGTGAAATGATTCTTTGTTCGCCGGGTAAACCGAGCCTCCATCCTGCCGAAGCTCGCTTTGCGCCGGGTCTGGGGGCATTATCGGGCCGAGTCAATCTCATTCGGAGGCGCCATCGGCGTCCGCCGGGGACTGACGTGACCGGTAAACGTTCTTCGCCCAATACTTGAAGAACGACGGATCGCCGGGACTGCGGCCCTGCTCGCGGCAATAGCGCTCATAGAAGGCCAGCACGTCGCTGACATGACCGGTGCCTTTGCGATCCTTCCAGGGCCCCGGCGGCACGTAGGCCTGCCACCTGGCTCGGCCGTAGGACTGCCCGCCGACCAGCCACGCGGCGATCGCACTGGCGGTGCCGGCCCGATCCACGCCGTGACGGCAGTGAAGCAGCATCGGCTGTTTGACGCTCTCCAGAATCTCGATCAATTGCACCAGTTTGTCGCTGGGCATCGGCACGTAGGCGCTGAGCTTCAGGGTGACTACATCCGCGCCCATGGACCGGGCCGCAGCGTTCTCTTGCGCCGCGTGACGTGCATCCTGGCCGCGGAGGACGATGATGGTCTTGAGACCGTAGTGCTGAATCCACGCGCGCAGTTGTCCGGCGGAGGGCTGGCCCGAGCGATAAACCCGGTGCGGCACGACTTCGCGCAAATTCCCCGTCGCCGTCGCCGCCCCATAGTACCCGCCCAAGATCAGGACGGACATCAGCAAGAGTGAACGCGGGTACAGGACGGACGACCGGTTGCGAGCCGCAGATGGCGCACACGCAGCAAAGTGCGCAGGCGACAGGACCTCGCCAGTCCCTGCCCTGTGCCGCCGATTCCTTGCTCTTTGTCTTTTACCTTGCGACATCTGCATCCCGGCCTGCGTCATTCGTCCTCTTTCCAAAGACCTTCGCGGCCAGTAGGATATACGGCGTCGATCGCGCAAACAATCAGGAACTTGCCGGAGCCTAGGAATTCATGCCGGATGATATGGACATCGGCGGACAGCAAACGAGCCGGGACCCCGCGCAACAGGGAGCCGTCCCTGCGGCCGGCGGCCGTGTCCGCGCCGCACTCCGTGTCCCGCATTTGGCGCTCGAAGTGCTGCCTGTTGTCGCCTTCTTCGCCGTGCTGACGGCCGTGCGATTTGCCATTCTCGCCTCGGGCGCCGTCGAGCTCAGCGGGGACGAGGCCCACTACTGGGAATGGTCGCGGCGATTGGATTGGTGCTACTATTCCAAGCCCCCCGGCGTCGCCTGCCTGATCCGGATGGGAACACTCCTGTTTGGAAACACCGAGCTGGGCGTGCGATTCATGTCGCCTGTACTGTCGGTGCTGTCCAGTCTGGTTCTGTACTATCTCGGCAAGCGGCTTTACGACCGCAAGACGGGGCTCGCCGCTGCCTTGTTGTTGCAGGCGGTGCCGCTGTTCTCGGCGTTCGGCATGGGTATGACGCCGGACGCGCCGCTGATTTTCTTCTGGCTGTTGTCGCTGTACTTTCTGCATCGCGCCTGGTCGAGCGGTGCGGCGTCCGACTGGCTGCTTTTGGCGGTGTCTCTGGGCCTGGGCCTGCTCTCGAAGTACGCAATCATCTTTCTGTATATTCCGGCGGTCCTGCTGCTGGTGACGACGAGGCAGGGGCGTCAGCGGCTGCGTACCGTCTGGCCGTATTTGAGCATGGTTCTCAGCTTCGCCTTCTTCGCACCCGTGATTCTCTGGAACAGCCAACATAGCTGGGTCATGTTCCGCCACGACCTCGGGCACGTCCGCGTGGCCCGGGGATGGACGTTCTCGCCCTGGACCGCACTCGATTTTCTCGGCGGGCAGCTCGCCGTCGTCACCCCGATCCTCGCCGTCCTCATGGTTTATCTGTTGATCCGGCGTAGACGCGAAGACCCGTTCAGCTTCTGGCTGACCATCCCCATTCTGGCGGGCTTCCTCGTCAAAAGCTTTCAGGGCCGGGTCAACGCCAACTGGCCGCTGATCGCCTGGCTCGCCGCGATCCCTCCGCTGGCCGGCTTTCTCGTGCACCACTACCACACCCTGACTATTAACCAAAAGCGGTGGGTCAGCGCGGGCCTGATGATCCCGGCCGTCGGGACGCTGTTCCTGCACCTGCCCTTCATCGCGTTGAGCATCCCTTGGCCGCAGAACGCTAATCCGCTCGACAAGCTCATCGGGTGGCGGCAGCTCGGCAACGAGGTCACGCAACTGGTGCGACAAGCAGACAAGCCTCTCTTCATCTTCTCCGACTATTACATGACCGCCTCGGAGCTGGCGTTCTACACCGAGGGCCGGCCCACCACGTACTGCGCGAACCTCGGCCGACGAATGAACCAGTACGATATTTGGCCGGGCTTTGATGGTCTGCGAGGATACGATGCAATCTTCGTCACCGCCAAGTCCGCCGCCCATCCTGATCTGGCCGCCGCCTTCGAGCGTCTGGAGGACCACCCCATCGATATTCGCGACCGTTTCGGCCACGTCATCAAGACGTTCACCGTCTATCGCTGCCATGGTTTCAAAGGCATGCCGCAGAAAGCTCCGACGCACTACTGAGGTTTTATCGCGATGTCTGCGGCCGGATGGGTCCGATGTATTCGCGCGCCACGACGATGTCATCGAACCATACCCGGCTGACGTACCCGGGCGGCGCGTCAGTGATGTAGAGCAGAAGCCAGAGGAAATTCAGTTTCAGCTCCGCCGTCGTGCGCCAGCGGAAGCCCTCGAACGGCTCGCCCCGCGGGTCGGGCAGCCAACTATCCCACACCCACTTGCCCTTCGGAAAGCCTTTGCCGAGATGGCTGATCGTCTGGCCGTCCTTGTCCCAGGGCAGCCCGTCGATCCACAGGGCCTGCCCGCCGTTGCTCTCGGTCACAGGGTTGTTCATCTTCATCATCAGCTCGACGCAGGTCCACCTGCCGCGATCCACCTTCAGCGCCGGATCGTTGATGAAGTCGTTTCCCCAGAAGTTCTTGTCGGGCGAGCCACGCATCTCCATCCAGTACGAGTAGAAGTCCCACCTCCACTCCTTGCCGTAGGGCTCGATGCCCGTGGTGAGCCGATCGTCTCCTTGCGGCCGAATCCCGGCCCCGCCCTGCGGCCACCGCGTCGGAGGGTTGTAGCCGCCAAGGTGCACGAAGTGGTGAATCGGAAAACAATCCGGATCGAACTTCACGTAGAAACGGACAAAGAGTCTGTCGTACCCCGGCATCAGACGCCGGTACAAATGTCCCCCGTTGCTCTTGCCGCCGATGTGCGTCATCAGGAGCGACTGTGTGCCCGCACCGCCCGGCGGAGTCTCCGCCGACAGCGACATGATCTCCTTGCTTTGCACGCTCTCCCATCGGGATGCCACCGCATCGAGGCTGTTCTCCTCGAAGTTCTCGGTAAAGACGACTGCCGGGTCGTTCTCGATTCCTCTGTCGCCGGGATAGCGCGAGGCCAGTCCCCCATTCGCATCACCCTCCGGCGCCGGCCGGACCTCCAGCCGGGCCCTCTTCACATAGAAGCCGTACAATCCGCAGTCCAGGCCCGAGTACAGCAGCCACATCGATTTCCCGTCTCTGCTCATCCATTTCGTCGGGAACTTGTGGTGATACGTGCGGCAATCCCGCCCGTCCGTGACGGACCAGTGGTCGTTGTAGTACATCGTGGTCCAAGGCCCCCACGGCTCAGGCGCATCGAAGACGCCCAGCGCCGCCGTATGCGTGGCATTCGCCCCCGGCGGCAGATGCGACGTGGTCAGTATGTACCGCCGCAACGCGGCATTGTACGTGATGGCAATTCGCTGCGTCCCGTGCGGGTCGGTGAAGATGGGTGCACGTGCCGCGATGTCCGCCGACCACTGCGGCTTTCCGGCGCCGTCCAGACCGGCGAAGAATTCGTACGCCTCGCGATCTCCGACGCGATTCTTCGGCGCCCGCGCCATGACGATGTCGGGCGAATAGCCATAGGCGCTGTCGTTCGCTTGGGACGCGACGTACACGTAGTTGTCCCGTGCGCCCTCGTAGTTCTTCCCGAACTGCACGAACTCGGGGCAGCCGAATGTGTCGGTGAACCGCCACGCGGCCCACGTCCAATGCTCGCCGCGATCGAGCGACCACGCCAACCTGGCATTAGTGAAATCGTCCGAGCCGGGAGCCTTGTCGTTCCGCACGAACATATACAGTATGCCATCCACCATCAGCAGCCCGCTGGCCTTGATGCCGCTGGACCCGCCGCCTTCCGGCGTATCCACGCTCGTCGCAAAGTCCGCGCCGCGGAACGCTGGCGGATCGCCATAAATCTTCGCGAACCCAAGCGATAATCTCGCATCGCGTGACGTGGGCCCATCGAATCCCGGCCCATCTCCCCACGCCGTGATGCACAGGTCATCATCAACCCACGTGATCGGCCAGTTGTCCCCCGACCCATCCCGGCCGCACCGAACTACTCCATCCTCCCACGTCAGCCCCGCAATCACGCGGCTCGCCGGATACGGCGACTCCGACGAAACCCGCTCGCCCGCCACCACTAGCCCGCAGGCCATCAAGCCCACACCAAGACAGAAACCCAACCTGCACATGTGTATAGACTCCGAATACCCGCAGATCATCGTTCCTTCGCCCGCCTTCCGGGCACACGAACGCACCAAGTATACACCAGCAAGACCAATCGAGCGACCCTGAATCGCGTTCAGATCTCGTTGAGGTGCGGTCGGTGCGCAGCAACTGAGACAGGCGATGGACAAGCGGCGGCGGAGCAGGTAGGCTGATGAGCTTTCGAGGGTCGTGATATGAATGGGAATGCGGCTGAGCGTACGTGGAGACCGTCGATGTGCATGCGAATCGCCCCGGTGGTTCTGGCGGTCACGTCCATCCAGAGCAGTCTGTCGGCCCAGCAGGGCCTGTACTTTGGCAGGAAGCAGTACGAGCCCCGGCCGCTGCCGACGTTCGAGGCGACGCGGGACAAGCTGCCCTCGCCGATCTTCGATGAGGACCCGGACTACGTGCGGTGTTACTGGAAGGCGTGGGAGCTGGCGTTCCGCAACTTCCACGAGCCGGCCAAGGGCAGCGGGTACGTTTCGCAATTCATCGATGCCGCGTTCAACCAGAACATCTTCCTCTGGGACACGTGCTTCATGACGATGTTCTGCAATTACGCCCACCCCTATGTCCCCGGCATCGGCTCGCTGGACAACTTCTACGTCAAGCAGCATGCCGACGGGGAGATCTGCCGCGAGATCAACCGCACGACCGGCCTCGATTTCGAGCCGTGGGTAAACAAAGGCAATGAGCCGATGTTCAGCCGGTGGGGATACACCCTCATGGAGACGGGGCAAAAGAGAGTGAACGTGGTCTATGAGGGCCGGCCGGCGCCTGTGCCCAATCCGAAGCTGACGCTGGACGCCCTGAACCACCCGATCTTCGCCTGGGCGGAGCTGGAGAGCTTTCGACTGACTGGCGACAAGGACAGGCTCGCGTTGCTTTGGGAGCCGCTGGTGCGATACTACGCCGCTCTGCAGAAGTACCTGCGGCAGGGCAACGGACTCTACATGACCGACTGGGCCAGCATGGACAACGCCACGCGGAACAAGTACCTCGAGCCGGGCGGCTGCGGCATCGACATCTCCTGCGAGATGGTCCTGTTCGCGCGAAACGTCGCCCGGATCGCGGACATCCTCGGCAAAAAACCCGAGTCGCAACGATACGGCCGGGAGGCCGAGGAACTCTCCGCTCTCATCAATCGGCACATGTGGGATGAGCAGCGGAAGTTCTATTTCGACCTGACCTTGAAAGGGCAGCGGGCGCCAGTCAAGAGCATCGCCGGGTTCTGGGCATTGCTGGCAAAAGTGGCCTCCAAATCACAGGCGGAGGCGCTCGCGGCGGAGTTGGAGAACCCGAAAACGTTCAAGACGGTGCATCGCGTGCCCACGCTGGCGGCCAACGAGCCGGGCTTCGATCTCAAGGGCGGCTACTGGGTCGGCGCCGTCTGGGCCCCGACCGACAAAATGGTCATGGCAGGTCTGGAAAACTACGGCTACACGGATCTGGCTCGCGAGATCGCCCTGAACCACCTGCGGAACGTCGTCGCCGTATTCAAGCAGACAGGCACGATCTGGGAAAATTACGCTCCGCAGCAGGTCGCACACGGCGAGCCGGCCAAGGGCGACTTCGTCGGTTGGTCCGGCATCGGACCGATCGCGTTCTTCATCGAGTACGCCATCGGCGTCCGGGCCGACGCCCTGGCCAACAAGATCACGTGGGACATTCGCTCGCCCGGCCGGGTCGGGGTCGAGAGATTCTGGTTCGGCGGAAAGACTGTCTCGCTCATCTGCGAGAAAGCCGACGCCACCGGAGTCCGCATGGCAATCGTGAAGAGCGACGGCGAGTTTGATCTCGCGGTCACCTCGCAGGGCAAGACGCAAACCGTCCAGGTCCCTGCCAACAAAGAGATCCAAGTGCGTCTGTAAGTGCGGCACCGGAGATTTTCCGATAGCAGGAGGTGCAAATGCGTGGCGAATATAAGATGGCTCGGCTGACCGTCCTGCTTTTGGCATTGATTATTCTCGGGGCGCTGCCAGCGAATGCCCGTGAAGGGGCAAAGACACCGACGTACCGGATTTACCCGCTGCGGAACGGCGTGTGCAAGCTCGCGGGCAACCACGCATTTTACGGCGGCGACAACGCCGAGACATACGGCTACGCCCTGTACCTCTGGCTGATCCTCGGCGGCGACAGGCCCATTCTCGTGGATGCGGGACTGACGAACATCGCGGAGATGAATCGCGGGGCCGCACACGTGCTGCGCGAGCCGATCACGCAAAGCGAGCGGGAGAGCAGCCGGGTACAGTTGGCCAAGTTCGGGCTCACTCCCGCCGACATCGGCCACATCTTTATCACGCACTTGCACTTCGACCACGTGGACGATCTGCCGCTCTACACGAACGCAAAAGTATACGTGGGGAAGAAGGAATGGGAAGGCGCGACGAGCCAGAGCCCCAGTTGGGGCCACGGGCCGATGATGGATGCGTTCCTGAACGACCCCAAGTGCCGCAGCCGCCTGGTGCTCGTGGAGGACCAGGAGGTGCTGCCGGGGATCGAGTCGTTTTGGATCGGCGGCCATACGCCCGGCTCGACGGCCTATCGCATTCACACCGCCGCCGGCTGGGCCGTGATCACGGGCGACACGATCTCGCTGCTGGCGAACTTTGAGCGCAACATCCCGCCCGGTGTGTTCTCCGATCTCGAACAGTGCCGGGCCGCCATCGAGAAGGTCCGGGCCAAAGCCGACATCGTGCTGCCCAGCCACGATCCCGGCACGCTCGACCGCTGGCCGCCGACCCCGGCGAACGCACCGAAGTACACGATCCGCGCGATCAAGGTCGGCGAGTGCCAGGTCCGCGACTATATCACGTTTCAGGACAGCGACAGCCAGGAAACGAGCACGTACTACCTCTACGTGTGGGTGATCGAGGGCGGCCCCCGCCCGATCCTCGTGGACACCGGCCCCAAATACCCGGAGGAATTCAGCAGAGGCACGGCCCAGTACATCCCTGGGGGCGTGAAGCAACTGCCGCAGGAGCGGACGCCGGAAGCACTGAGGAAGCACGGCATCGATCCGACTTCGATCAGCCACGTCATCGCCACGCACCTGCACGCCGACCATTACGACTACTTCGACGCGTTCCCCAATGCGAAGCTCGTCGTCAATCGCCGCGAGTACGAGGAGACCTCACGCGGAGCGTCGGACGAGCGAAGCCACGTCGCCAAAGACGTGCGAGAGGCAATTGCGAAGAGGCCCGACGCACTGCAACTTGTCGAAGACGAGGAAGTCGTCCCCGGCGTGCGAGTCTTTCCGCTCGGCTGTCATAGCACCGGCAGCCAGGGCGTGCTCGTGCGAACCTGGATGGGCCCCGTCGTGCTCACCGGCGATGTCGTGTACAAGTACGAGAATATCGAGAAGGACCGGCCCGCCCGCAGCCCCGACGAGTCCGCCTGCCGGGCGGCCATGGCCAAGATCCGCTCCTTAGCCGACATCATTCTGCCCGGCCATGACCCGCTGACCCTGACCCGCTGGCCCGACGGCCTCATCGGTGCAAAACCCTGAGATTTACGATTTACGATTGACGATTGACGATTTGGGCTCGCGCCGGAGAGGGACGTCACACTTACTCCCACAGGTTGTCCCTGAGAGAGTGTGAGAGGCCGGCCAACCGTAGCATGGGCATCCTGCCCATGAGTCGCGGGGCCATCCTGGCCCTGCAATTTCTCATCTTCCACGGGCGAGACACCCGTGGGACTCACGGGCAGGATGCCCGTGCTACTTCCTACATGTCCCCTTGGACCTTGGCTATTACTCTGCGGGCCCGGTCTTACCGAGGTACTGCTCGACGAGCTTCGCCAGGGAGGCGAAAGCAAAGCGGCCCGGGTCGATTTCCTCCGGCCGCTTGAACAGGACCGCCTCGATGTCCTTCTCGGCCGGTCTAGCCTTCGATATGTCCCGCGCCTGACAGACAAAGACCAAATCCGTCGTGGCGTACCGCACTCCCTTGTACTCGTACGTGTTCGGATTGGACCCGAGGTACCGCATCGCCGTGACCTCCAGCCCCACCTCCTCCCGGACTTCCCGCTGGAGCGCCTCCTCCGCCGATTCGCCGGGGTCCACGAATCCGCCCGGCAGGTCCCACTTGCCTTTTCCCGGCTCCTTGCCCCGCACCGTGATCAGCACCCGCCCCTGATCGTCTTCAATCACTGCCGCCACAGCCGCTGCGGCGTTCAGATACAGCTCGAACCCGCAGGCCGCGCACCGCAGGAGCTTGCCCCCCATCATCCGCAGCGCCGCCGCCCCGCACTTCGGGCAGTACTTGAACACTCGCCCCTGCCAATCTTCCATGTCCGAGCCCCACAGAACCATTGATCATCGTACGCACTTCTCAGCGCCGACCATTCTAATCCGCAGCCGGTGGCGAGGGCAGTGTGAAATCGCCACAGGTGAGCCCGGGGTGCACGACGAAAGACTGGCAGGTGGCATCGTCAAGCCCGCAGGGCTTGGCGATGGTTTCTTTGTGGCGAGGGCATCTTGCCCTTGCGCCCTGACAAAGCGAGGCCAAGATGGCCTCGCGACGCAAGGGCGAGGCGCCCTCGCCACGAAGAACACAGTCTGGGTTCTCTCGTCGTAACGCCAGCAGCGTTTCATCACGCTATGGCTTGAGGAAATGGAGGCGCACGGTACAATCTGGCCATGAAGAGATTGTACTGGACAGAGCCGGACGTGTTCGAGATCGAAGTGCAGGTGACCTCGTTGGGATCGAATGAGGTCGTGACCGACCCGGTCATCTTTCACCCCGACGAGGGCGGGCAGCCGGAGGACAAGGGGCACATCGGCGAGGCAGCAGTTTGCAGGGTCCGGGTCGTGCAGGACCAGGTCGTGCACACGCTCGACCGGCCGCTGCCCGACGGCCGATACACCGCCCGTCTCGACCGGCAGCGCCGCCTCGCGACGGCCTGCCAGCATACGGCACAACACATCCTCTCCGGCATCGCCGGCCGACTCAACCTTGCGACCGTCGCCGTGCATATCGGCGTCGAAAGCTCCACCATTGATTTTGACAAGCGGGTTGACTGGGATGTCGCCCGGGACCTGGAGCGGCAGGCCATGGCGGTGGTGGCCCGGGACATCCCCGTCGAGACCGCGTTCGACGCCGAGCCGGGCAAGGCCCGCAGCCGCCTGGGTCCCATCGAAGCAGATATCATCCGGGTGGTCCGGATCGGCGACTGCGACGCCTCCGCCTGCTGCGGAGCCCACGTAAGATCGACCGCCCGGATCGGCATGATCCGAATCTTCGATCTGGAGAGCCATAAGGGAGGGACGAGGATGTCCTTTCGGGCCGGAGACAAGGCGCTCGAACAGTCACAAGCCGAGACGGCGATCCTGCAGGAACTGCGAAAGGCCGCCGGCTGCGCCACCGCCGATCTGCCCGCGACTTTGCAGAAGGCGGTGGACCGGTCGAAGGAACTCGCCAGGGAGGTGGAGCGTCTGTGGACGCTGCGGCTGGCCGAGCTTGTGAAATCGGCGTCCGTGGTTACGAGCGGCTCAACCAGAATCGGCATCCACGTGGGCGAGGTCCCCAGGGAGTTGGTTTCGACGCTGGCCCGAATGATCGCGGAGGCCGTGGATGGGGCCGGCGTCGTCCTCAGCGAGACCAATATCGCCATCCATTCCAAAACCATCGACGCCGGCGCCCTGCTCAAGCAGATTCAAACCCACGCCGGCGGCAAAGGAGGCGGCTCGCCCCGGGCCGCCAACGGCAGGCTCGACAGACCCCTGACGGCGGAGGCCCTGACAAGACTCCTCACATTGCCCCAAGACCCATATCCTGCGTAGGATTGGACCGGCTCCTGCAAAGCGGCACTTTTCAGCCGGGATTTCCAAAACCGGCACATCCGGCGAACGTACATCCATGCGCGCAGGGCTGCCGTGAAGGACGGCACTCCCATGCACAGTACCGGTTGCAGCAAGACCGACGGAAAACTCCTGCAAGGAAAGGGAACGTGGAGATGAAGGAAAAAAAGAGTATTCTGGTGACGGGGGCGACGGGGAAACAGGGCGGCGCGGTTGCCCGGGAACTGTTGGCACGGGGCTATCGCGTCCGGGCCATGACCCGTAAGCCCAATGAGGAAAATGCGCAGGCCTTGGCTAAGCTCGGCGCCGAGATCGTGCAAGGCGACCTGGATGACGCGGCCTCGCTGGCCGAGGCGCTCCGCGGCGCGTGGGGCACGTTCGCCGTCCAGAACACCTGGGAGGCCGGCGTCGAGAGAGAAGAGGAGCAGGGCAAACGCTTCGCCCAGGTAGCCAGGCAGGCCGGCATGCGGCACTTCGTGTACTCCTCCGTCGGATCGGCCCACCGCAATACGGGAATCCCGCACTTCGAGAACAAGTGGCGGGTCGAGCAGACGGTGCGGAGCCTGAAGTTCCCGTCCTACACGATCCTCCGGCCGGCGTTCTTCATGGAGAACTTCCTCTCGCCCTGGTTCAAGCCGGCCATCGACCAGGGAAAGCTCACGGTGGGAATCAAGCCGACCACTGTGCTTCAGATGATCGCCGTGGAGGACATCGGCAAGTACGGGGCGTGGGCCTTCGACAACTACCGCAAGCTCAATGGCCGGGCATTCGATATTGCCGGCGACGCCAAGACCATGCCGGAGACTGCACGAATCATCTCAGAGGCCGCCGGCCGAAGGATCGAGTTCGTCCCGACGCCCATCGAAGAGGTCCGCAAATTCAGCGAGGACTACGCGATCATGCTCGAGTGGTTCGACGCCGTGGGCTACAACGCGGACATTGAAGGCATGGCCAAGGAGTCCGGCATTCCGCCGACCACCCTGCCCCAGTGGGCCGCCAAAGTCGATTGGTCCTGACAGGCCCGCAGGCCGCCCTCGCAGACACGACCGCCCTATCTGTACGGGACCACAATGGACCGGCTCTACCCGGAGTGACGCCTCCCACCGCCTCTTGTTCGAGGGTTCGAGTATAGGTTCAGCATTCCTCGGGTCGCAGCGTCAAGCGCAGCTTGGCGATGGCCTTCCACGTGGGGAGACCACCTTGGCCTTGTCCCTCGTGGCAAGGACATCTTGCCTTTGCACTCCCCAGCCCCAGCGCCACCAAGATGCCGGCGAGACGCCCTCGCCACGAAAGAATGCCATCGCCAAGGCCTGCGGCCTTGACGCTGCCACCCACCATATCGCCTACGTTCGACGGCAAACACGTATGGGTGCAAGCACCCTCGAACCGCGGGCCGGAAGCCCGCGACACATGTGAGTATGCCCTTACAGGCACACTGATATGGAACGACCTTTGTCAATGGGTTTTCTTCGATTCTTCATTCCTATTTCTTTTGAAGGCGGCCTTGGGTACAGGCGGCTTCGACGACGAATCAGTCTGATATGCGTGGATTAGTC
>Ga0315282_10005332_pt1 | contig 21973 bp, 9 predicted proteins | sample YL17G07_20_MG_FD_203693 | JGI IMG/M metagenome (GOLD analysis project Ga0315282, IMG submission 203693) | Sediment microbial communities from Yellowstone Lake, YNP, Wyoming, USA - YL17G07_20 | ecosystem: Environmental > Aquatic > Freshwater > Lake > Sediment | place: USA: Wyoming | collected... | reverse complement strand
GGCAGCAGCCGAATGGACGTGTACAAGCGCGGCGGCGACAGTCTGATGGGACGCTACTTCTCCTACCGGATGCACCCTTTCTCGGTCGCGGAGATTCTTCATCAGGACCTTCCCGATCCCACGCGCATCGTGCGCTCCCCAAGCGAAATCGCCCGGGAGGATTTCGACGCACTCTGGACCCACGGCGGATACCCGGAGCCTTTCCTCAAACGGGACGCCCGTTTCAGCCGTCGATGGCAGATGCTGCGCCTTGAGCAACTCGTCAGGGAGGACATCCGCGACCTGACCCAGATTCAGCAGATCGACCAACTGGACGTACTGGCGAGACTTCTGGCAAGCCGCTCGTCGCAGCAGCTGGTATACGGCAGTCTGGCAAAGGAAGTTCGTGTGTCAGTCGACACGGTGCGCCACTGGGTCGATGTCCTGCGCAACCTGCACCTGGGTTTCCTGATTCGTCCATGGTTCAAGAATGTTTCCCGTTCGCTGCGCAAGGAGCCCAAGTGGTTCCTGAGAGACTGGGCTTCCATTGACGATCCCGGCAGCAGGGCGGAAACCTTCGTGGCGTGCCACCTTCTCAAGGCAGTCGATGGCTGGAACGACATGGGTCTTGGCAAGTTTGAACTCGGCTACTTGCGTGACAAGGAGAAGCGGGAAGTTGATCTTCTCGTTGCCCGCGACGGCAGACCCTGGTTCCTTGCTGAGGTTAAGCGGCGGGAGGAATCCATCAGCAAGCCTCTCAGACACTATCAGGACCAGCTCAAGGTGCCTTTTGCTTTCCAGGTGGTCATGGAAGCCGATTACGTACACGCCGATTGCTTCGCTGCTCGTGGCCGCCCGGTTGTGGTTCCAGCCAGGACGCTGCTAGCTCAACTGCTCTGAGGATGGCGCCTACTGCGCCCACAGTGTGCCGATGCCTGATTGCCGTCTCAGAGCGCGCTGTGTGCATCTGTACTGCTAAGTTGCGAATGCTTTGTTTTCAGCAAACATTCTGACTCTGCACAGAAGTAACTCCCTATGCACTACGACGTTACACCCCAAGATGCTCTTGCGGCTCTCTTTGCATCTCCTGCGGTTTTCCTGGTGCGCTTTGGTGTCCCTGGTGACTTGGTGGTGAAATGCCTTTGTCCGGTCACGTCGTCCTCTGCGGACCCCGCGGACTCCGCGTGAGAAAGGTTCTCTGGTTGCGGCCTCGGGCCGCGCTGAGTGTATCGGCGGCCAAACTTCCCTTTCGCACCCTTCGCACTTTCCGCACCTTTCGCACGTAAGCGTCTTCGCCCGTTGACTTTGGCCCCCATGCCCCGTAAGATTTCCCCCATCGACACATGCCGGAGGACCAGAAAATGAGACGATTTTTCGCGCTGGTATTCGCGTGCGCTTGCATCGCTGCAATAGTTGGTTGCGCCGGTCAGCAGGGCGGCGTCAAGCCGGGCACGAAGGCCGCCGTGGCCGCGCGGCTGAGCCAGGCCGACCATGACGCAGTCGTCGCGGGAGAGGATGACTTCCTGAAGGTAGTCGCCGCGTCGAAATACAGCCTCATCAACGACATTGTGCTGCCCTCGCAGGCCAAGGGGTTCGACGCGCAGGCGTTCGTCGAGGACCGGTTCAGGATGAAGGCCAAAGAGTTCGTGGTCGCTGGTTGGGACATGAACACGATCGGCGTGACCGCGGCCAAGGCACATGGCGACGCGCTCACGTCGTGTGTCGTGACCGTAAGGGTCTACGAGACCAACGAGTCGCGCCCCGTGGTCATCAATCTCACCTGGCGCAAGGAAGCCGGCCGCTGGTTCCTGGTCCCGTACCCCGAGGCGGGGTGATTTTGCGGCCTGCGGCCGCGGGCTTGAGGCTTGGGGCTTGAGGCTTGGGCAAGGGCTGAACCCAGACGTGGAGCAGTTCTGCAGTTTCGTAAGGTGGCCTTGTAGCCCACGCGGTCAGGACGACGCACGAACGATTGAAAGGCGCCGGAAATCCGCAAGACGCATCCTCGGGAATATCGGCAGTCTTCGAGGTGTCGCGGTTCTTCAAGGCGCGTGGGCTAAAGCCCACCCTACGAGTAGATATCCGTTGGTTTGAGGTCCTGGCTGTACCTACAGTCTACAGCCTACAGTCTACAGTCTTTTTCGGAGACCCCATGAACTTTCGAGGAAAACCGCTGCCGCCGGCGCTGACCGAATCCACGATCCCGTTCTGGCCCAGGCGTATGGGCAAGGTGCGCGACGTCTACGACACCGGGGATAGTCTCCTCATCGTCGCATCAGACCGCATAAGCGCGTTCGACGTCATCCTCGGCAGCGGCATCCCGCAGAAGGGCGTGCTTCTGACGCAGTTGAGCCTTTTCTGGTTTGAGTTCCTCAAAAGTGTGACGCCCAACCACCTCATCACCGCGGACGTGTTGAGCGTGGATAAGCGCCCGGAGAACTTCGCCGAGCAGTTGAAGGGCCGCTCGATGCTCGTCAAGAAGGCCAAAGTGGTGCCCGTGGAGTGCGTTGTGCGCGGCTACCTCAGCGGTTCCGGGTGGAAGAGCTACCAGAGCGATGGCACCGTCTGCGGCATCAAGCTGCCGAGGGGCCTGAAGGAGTCGGACAAGCTCCCGGAAGCCATCTTCACGCCGACCACGAAGGCCGACGTCGGCCACGACATGCCGCTCGATTTCCCCGGCGCGGTCGATCTCGTGGGCAAGGATACGGCCACGGCCATCCGCGACATGAGCATCGCTATCTACACCAAGGCCGCCGAGTACGCCCTCACAAGGGGCATAATAATCGCGGATACCAAGTTTGAGTTTGGCATGTACGAAGGCAAGATCATTCTGATCGACGAAGTCCTTACGCCGGACTCGTCGCGCTTCTGGCCGCTCGATGACTACACGCCGGGCCGGGGTCAGAAGTCCTTCGACAAGCAGTTCGTGCGCGACTGGCTGGACAGCATCAAGTGGAACCACCAGCCTCCGGCCCCCGCCCTTCCCGACGACGTAACATTGAAGACCGTCGAGAAGTACGTGGACGCGTACGAGAAGATCACGGGGCGCAGGTTCACGTTCTGACGCGGCGGCAGGTATAGGCTGAAGGCTGAAGAAACCAGACCGAAGTCTGAAGTCCGAAGTCCGAAGGAAAGACAAAGAGGATTGATCATCCGCAGATTACGCAGATTACGCAGATTGTGGCCACTCGTTCTTGGGACGTCACTGTCGACCACGCCATGGCTTGTCCCGGCGAGGAACCATGACGCTTGCTGAAAAGCCGAGTATTCGCGACTTAGCAGGCCGTGCGTAGTGTGTAGTGAGGTAGCCTGGGTATGCTTGGAGTTCAGACTCGAAGACGGCTCGCGATAGCGCTCATAGTCGCCTTCGTCATCATCTCCTGCGCGCTCACTTTTGCTGTCGCCCACTACTACCGGCCGCAGACGCTCGAGAAACGCGCCGAAGCCGAGTTCAACAGCCTCTTCCCCTGCGCGCTCTCCCTCGGTCCCGCGAGCGTCTCACTGAAGGACGAGGTCACCTTCGCCTCCGCCTCGCTTTCGCTCTATGACCGCGAATTCCTGACTGCCGGCGTGGTGACCGTCAAGGGGCTCCCCAAGCCGGTCGAGGGCTGGCGCCCCTCCGGTATAGAACTCCGCGATGTGAAGCTCCTCATCGATCTCGACTCGCCAGAGAGGGGCATGGACGGCGTCAAAGCGCTGACCGATGTCCTCAACCGCTCCGGACGCTCCAGGCTGAGCCTTTCGGGCTCCACGGAGGTCGTAGTCTCGCGCAAGGGCAAGGATATCCGCTACACGGCGTCCCCCGACGACTTCCTCTCCGGCCGGCCTCTTCGCCTTGTGCCTGTTGGGCATTCGGCCCCCGCCGACTGGGCTCTGACCCTGGCGCCGGAGTCTCTCACCCTTCGCGCCCCTGTCAGAAAGACCGGCGACGAGTTCTCCGATGCCGTGCTTCACGACGCCGCACCACTCTTTCTCAGCAAAGCCGAAAACGCACAGGACGGCTATGTGACCGCCACATGGACCACTGACTACGAGGCGTTCGATTTCGGTGATGCGAAAGGCTGGCGCGTTGGCGACGCCGCTCTGTGTGAAATGTCCGTGCCGCTCCCGCCCGGCGCCGCGAGTCTGAACGTGACCGCCTTCTCCGTCGAAGACGGCGAGATCACGGATCTCGACGCATCCTTCGAGTACTCGGGCAAGCAGGTGAAGTCTGACGAGCTCTCGCGCGTGTTCACTCTTGTGGACCTTCCCGCCTTGCCGGCTGGCACGCCGCCCGAGCTCGAAACTGCCTGTGCCTGCGGCACCCTCTCGCTCCACAAGGGCGTTATCGCCCTGAAGGCCCTTCCCGGCACCCCCGGCCTCCTCTGGACCCAGGCCGGCGCCGTCATCACAAAGCGCACCCCCGACGCGATAGAGATCCCCCTCAAGGACTTCCGCGCGAACCTGGAAAAGCTGAAGGGCAAGTGAATTGTCCGCGCGGGAGCCGATATGTGCGTAACCAACGATTGTGGCGTGTGCCTTTCCTGTAGGGGCGACGCATGCGTCGCCCGAAAATGGCGCTGTGGGAACGAGAGGTTCACTTATTGCCTATTGGGTACCGCCAGCGCCGGTAAGCAGAATCCGCCTGCCGCAAGTTCAGAACCGCTTACGAGCGATGTGAAAGCCCCGATACTTGGCGAAAGACAGAAATAGAAATGTCGGCAGCAGCAGGGATTCGCTGCCACCTCAAGACGCGTGCGCTGAAGCGCACCTATGTAACTGCAAGTTCAGGCCAGGGCGGGTATCCGCCTTCGGTGAAGCTACGGCGGACAAGCTGTGCCCCGCCCCTACAAAGGCATTGGCTGCTACGGCAGCGGCGGATACTTCTCGGCTATCTCGATTGCCTTGAGAAGCGCGCGCGCTTTGTTGAGCGTCTCTTCGTACTCGTTGGCGGGCACGCTATCCGCGACGATCCCCCCGCCCGCCTGGACGATTGCCTTGCCGTCCTGATATATGACGGTCCTGAGCGCGATGCACGTGTCCATGTTCCCCGCGAAGTCGAAATACCCCACCGCCCCCGCGTACGGTCCGCGCCTCGTCGGCTCGAACTCGTCAATAATCTGCATGGCCCTCACCTTCGGCGCCCCCGACACCGTCCCCGCGGGCAAACACGACTGCAGCGTGTCAACCGCCGTCGCGCCAGGCTTCAACTGCCCCGTCACTTCGGAAGTGATGTGCAGGACATGCGAAAAACGCTCGATGACCATGCACTCGTCGACGGAGACTGTGCCGTAGCGGGCGGTGCGGCCGACGTCGTTGCGGCCGAGGTCGACGAGCATGACGTGCTCCGCGCGCTCCTTCTCGTCGGCCAATAGCTCCCTCGCGAGGGCCTGGTCCTCTTCCGGCGTCTTGCCGCGCGGGCGCGTGCCCGCGATGGGACGAAGCGTGATCTTGTCCCCCTCGACGCGGACCATCACCTCCGGCGACGAGCCGATGAGCCGCAGCCCCTTCATCTTGAGATAAAACATGTAGGGGCTGGGGTTGACCATACGGAGCGTGCGGTAGATGTTGAAGGGGTCGGCGTTTGTTTGCGCCGTCAGGCGCTGCGAGAGGACGATCTGGAAGATGTCGCCGGCGAAGATGTATTCCTTGACGCGTTTGACCGCATCGCAGTAGGCCTCTTTGGTGAAGTTGGACGTATAGTTGAGCGACACCGCCCCAGCAGACGAGATATCGTCCGACAGGATCATCGTGGGCCGCCTTAACTGCTCCACCATCGCGTCTATCCGCTCGCACGCGCGCGCGTAGGCGTCCTTAGGCGTCAGCTTGCCCGCGTCGGCGCACGCGAGCACCTTTACGGTGTTGTTCAGGTGATCGAATATGAGCATCGAGTCATAGAAGGCGAAGTACATGTCGGGCGTCTTGATGTCGTCGGGCGGGGAGTTCGGGAGGTTCTCCACGTAGCGGATCGCGTCGTACGCGGCGTAACCGACGGCGCCGCTGCAGAAGCGCGGCAGGTTGCCGGGGTGGGCGAACTTGACCGACTGCAGAAACTCCTGCAGGCTTGTGAAGGGGTTGGCGGCCTTGAAACTTCGGCTGCGGTCACCCTCAGTGATGGTCACTTCGTCGCGCCGCGCCGTGAATATCGCGAACGGCCGCGAGCCTACAAACGAATACTGCGCGATGCGCTCGCCGCCGACGATGCTCTCGAGGAGAAACGAATACTCCGGGTCCTCCACCTTCCTGAACGCCGCGACGGGCGTGAGCGTGTCCGCCAGCAGTTGCCTGTAGACCGGCACGCGCGCGCCGGGCGCGGCGAGCCGCTCGAACTGCTCGTAGCTCGGATAGTAGGTCGGCATCTCCGCCTCCTGACAATCGCCAAGGTGATCCGCCTATGGCGGATCGAGACTGCTATCACTGGTGGGCAAGCCACCAGTGCCACACGTTGATCACTGGCGGATCCGCCGTAGGCGGACCAGTGGCACATAAGCTACTGTGCCGCTTCCGTCGATTCCACCTCGGCCTCGGCGCTCTCTCCTGTCGTCTCTTCAACCGCAGTAGGGGCTGCCGCGGCGTCGGCCGTGGACTCAACCGTCGGCGCCGCCGGCTTGGCGCCTTCGTCCGTCTTCGGCGAAGGCAGCGTCATCTTGGCAACGCGGCTTTGGGACATACGCTTCACGGTCAGCTCGACGTCGCCGCCTTTCTCGATCTCGCTCTTGAAGTCGGCGACCTTGTAGACGGGCTTGCCATTAACCACCGTGATTATCTCGCACGGCTTCACGCCGGCGACGGAAGTCTTGCTGCCAGGCTCGATCTCGGCCGCGACGACGCCGGGGTCGGTATCGCTCATCTTGAAGTAGTGGCGCACTTCGTACGTCGCGTCCTTCACGGTAAGCCCAGCGGCCTTATTCTCGTAGCTCTCCGCGGTCGCAAAGTCCGGCGGCGCTATCTCGAGAGCGAAATCGATATTCCTCTCTTTGCCGCCCGTGACAAAGAGCGCCGTCACGGTCTTGCCCGCGCCCACCTCGGTCAGCATATGAGCCAGCTCGTTGTTCTGGCTGGGCCATGGCCTCGGGATTCGGTCAAAGTAGATATCCGGCACCTGGTCGAGCTTGGACCACGGGAACTCGAAGTCGCGCTGCTCTCCCAACGACACGTCGACGGGCTCGATCTGTCCGGGGATCGTGAACCGCACGATGATATCGCCGTTCTTGATGCCGGCCCTGTCAGCGGGAGACCCCTTGTATATGTACGTGATGAGCGCGCCCACCGAACCGCCCTTGGTGACAAGCGCAGCGCCCTTGGCCTTGGCGAGGTCGTGAGTGATATCCTGCATCTCGATTCCGAGCCACACGAAGCGCTTAGTGTCCTGCTCGGAGAGAGGCTTGTAGTTCACGTCGACGGATTCGGCAGGCTTGGCGAGCATTTCAGAGAGCCGGTCGCCGGGCATGAGGACTGCGTCGCGGGATTCGTAGTTGCGATAGTTGCGGCCTTCCATGGTTATGTCGTCGCGCCTCGACAGGGGCAGCGCCGCGAGCTTGCCGTCGAGGGTGAAGAGGAACCGCTGCCCGTCAGGCGAAGCCTTCGGCCAGACAATGTCCAGGAAGCCCTGGTTCTTGGCGGTTATGTGCGCGCGGGACAGGCGCTCGTCTCGGGCGCCCTTGTCATACGATAGATCGTCGCCGACAAAGAGCTGCCCGACCTTCGCCCACGCACCGGTGTCGTCAAACTTCACCGGCGTCGCGCCCGGGAGATCTCCATCGAAACTCGCGAGAATCGCGCCGTATTTCTCGAGCGCGCCTTCGGGCTTCAAGAGAACGGTCTTGTCGCCGCAACTAAGCGTCATCGATTCGATAAGCGCGGTCCTGCGGCGGGTCATTTCTTCGAGCACGAGAACCTTGTTGGGCGCATAGAGAAGCCCGACGGTATCGATCTCAGGCTCGGTGGTGGTTTCTTCCGCATCGGACTCGGTAGACATGCGCCGCGACTGCTGAACGCGCATGTTGATCGTCACCTGGAGGAGTCCCGCTCCGGCGATCTTCCTCACCTCTTCCGCCTTGCTGTCATACTGCTGGGCCGCAACCGCCTGCCAGTCGAGAGGCGAACCTTTCCAATCGCCACCTTCCCATAGCCGGTCGGCCATCGCCGCGCCGACGGCGGCGCCGTCGGCCGTGACGACAATCGTCGGACTTGACGCGCGGATGAAGCGCTTGCCGGTACGGTCCATGAATTCATTTTCGTTCATCGGCGAGAGGAACATCGACTGCTGCCCCTGGTCGTCGTAGAACCCCGCGAAGAAATACGGCCCCTTTGCTTTGCTCTTGAAAACAAGAGGCTTCACGTCCATTACCGGCTCGGACAGCTTCAGAAAGCAGCTGCTGTTGTCGACTGCAAAGCGCTCCGGCACGGCAGTGTACGTCTTTCCTCCCGCAACGACCTCTACGCGCTTTACAAACCGCGGCTCAATCATGAGGTCCGAGGCGAGAACCAGGTCCTTCGCAACAAGAAAACCCGAAGCGTGCGCCGGCCTTTCATCCGTGATGGCCGTCCCCGCCCAGTCGCGGCCGGACGATCGTCCGTCGCGGCTTGCCCCTGTCGGCGCGTCGCCGTCGTCGTACTGCAGATAGTAGAGGACCGTAACCGCCGAGTCGCCAACCGCCTTCTTCGCCGCCGCGATTCCCTTGTCGGCAGCCTGCGACGTAAGGGCAAGCGCCGCCACAAGAGCGATTGCCGTGAGTATTACCGCGAAGCTCTTCGTCATCTGTGATCTCCGTTTGTCGCCGTTTCTCAGTTGCTAATCGGCCTTGTATTCCCGAGCGAAATCAAGCACCACTTCCCTGTCGAGGCCGCCGCGTATGATGCCGACGACTATCCTCGTCTTCTTCGGCGTAGCGTTGACGGCGGCTTCATATGCGGCTTTCGTCTCGTCGAGCGTCTTGATCTCCGTACCGTCGATCGACGTGATTATGTCGTTCTTGTCGAGCCCAGACGCCGCGGCGTTGCCGGGGTACTTCGTGCCGAAGATAAAAACGCCTTCGTGGCGGACGAAGTAAAGGTCGGGATCGGCGAACTGGTTAATGGTCTTCAAGGTCATGTTCCACCGCGGGCAATCCAACTCCTCGCCTTCCACCTTGCCCTTGATCCTCGGCGTAAGCGTCACGGTCTCCGACTTACCTCCGCGGTCAACTACGACAGTGGCGGTCTTATCCGCCGCGAGGCCCGAGAGGCACGTCCTCACCGACGGCAGGTCGACGTCCGTCATCGCGGTAACGTCCGTGCCGTCGATGGAGAGAATGCGATCGCCGTTCTTGAGCCCCGCCTTGAGCCCCGGCGAGTCGGGGTCGCAGCCTGAGATAATGACGCCCTTATCCGCGTCGAAGTACATGTCCTGATCGAAGTCCTGGATGGGCTGCAGCCAGATGCCGGTCCAGGAGCGCGCGACCTTTCCGCCGCTTCGCAGCTGGCCGACGATATCCTTCACCGTCGCGGAAGGTATGGAGAATCCGAGATCGCCGCCCCCGCTCATGCTGCCCATGCTGTTGATCCCGACGACCTCGCCTTTCGTGTTGACCAGCGGCCCGCCGGAATTGCCGGGGTTAAGCGACGCGTCGGTCTGGATGAAGAGGTTGTACTCGCTCGATCCCGCGACGTAGCGTTTCGCGCACGAGACGATACCGATGGAGACGCTGCGGTTCAAGCCCCAGGGCGCACCCATCGCCATGACAAAGTCGCCTTCCGTAAGCGCATCGGAGTCGCCGATCGTGGCGAAGGGGAAGGTCTCGCCTTCCTTGCGCTGGAGTTTGAGGAGCGCGAGGTCTGTTTCCTTGTCGCTGCCCACGAGCGTCGCGTCCATGTGGCGCCCGTCGAACAGTGTGCATCGTATGCGGACAGCCTTGTCGATCACGTGGAAGTTAGTGACCACTTCGCCATCGGCCGAGATGAGGACGCCCGAACCGGACACCTGAACGGCCTTCTTCTCGCCGCCCTCCATCTTCTCGACGATGGGCTTAATGAAGACTACGGCGGGGAAGACCTTGGCCTTGGCATCGGTGATTATCTTGAACGTATCCGCACGGCTGAGCAAATCCACCTTGGACGTCGCAGCATCACCCGACGGCTCCTGGCCGTATGTCTTTGTGGCCACAATAGTTACGGCAATAAGTAGCGCCGCCAATAGAATCGCTTTCCTAATCATCCTGAACCCTCGCTACGTGGTGAAGAAGGACCGTCTGGGCCATGAAAAACAGTGCTTATTCGTGCCGGCCTGCCCCCCAATCTGGACAGGGCTTACAGAATACCACTGGGCAACTTGCCGCACAAGTACAAATACGCGGCTGGAGACTGTTTGGTCGAGAAAAAGGGCGTCTTTTTGCGGCCAATCGTAGGCTCAAGCGAATTGACAGCCCCCGGCAATCGCATATGATGAGCGGCACGTGCGGCGGCGTCATGGGGAAGCTCGCCGCCGCAGAACCGTACCCCTATCCAGCGAGGATGCCATGCGAAGATTCCATGTCGAGCTTACGCCCGCCGCGAAGTCGCTTCGCGCCGGAATCGAGGAAATCAAGAAGGAGCGCCCTCCCCTCTTCTCCACCGGCGGGCTGCCCGTGCGATTCGAACGCGCTCCGCGCGACCTCGCCGACATCGCCGTCACGCGCGAAGGCAAGGGGCTCACGGTGCGGTATGGCACCGCGACCGAAGCCTTCCGCGCGCTTGGCCGCATTCTCGGCGGCGACGAGAAAGACCTCTCGCAGGGGTTCAGGGAGTCTTGCCTCTTCGACATGGCCGGGATTATGATCGACGTGTCGAGAAACGCCGTCCTCACGGTAGACACGGTCAAGGCGATTCTGCGGCGTATCGCGCTCATGGGCCTCAACACGTGCATGCTCTACAGCGAAGACACCTACGAGGTCCCCGGCGAACCGTTCTTCGGGTATCTGCGCGGCCGGTACTCAAAGGCCGAGATGAAGGAACTCGACCGCTACGCCGCCAACCTCGGCATAGAGATGTTCCCCTGCATTCAGACGCTCGCGCACTTAGAGCAGATACTCCAGTGGCCGGCATACGCCAAGTACAGGGACACGAGCGGCGTGCTCCTCGCCGACGAGGACGCGACGTACGAGCTTCTGGAGAAGATGATCCGCGCGGCATCGGAGCCTTTCCGGTCGAAGCGCATCCACATCGGCATGGATGAAGCGATGGGCATCGGCGACGGGCGGTATCGGGCGAAGTTCGGGATCGTGGACCCCTTCGTCATCCTGAACCGCCACCTCGCGCGCCTAAACGGCATCTGCAAGAGGCTGGGCTTGAGGCCCATGATCTGGAGCGATATGTACTTCAGGATCGGCTCGAAGACCCACCACTATTACGACGAGTCCTGCGTGATTCCGCAGGAAGTGGTAGAGAAGATCCCGGACGACGTTCAGCTCGTCTACTGGGACTACTACCACGTGAACCGCGACTTCTACGAAGAATGGATCGAGCGTCACCGTGCGCTCGGAAGCGAACCCATCATGGCCGGCGGCGTGTGGACGTGGAACCACTTCTGGTGCGCTCTCGATTTCTCATTCAAGGTCACCGACGCCTGCATGACCGCGTGCAAGGCCAAGGGGCTCCGGGAGGCGTTCACGACGCTCTGGGGCGACGACGGCAACGAGTGCGACATCTACTCGGCGCTGCCGGGAATACAGCATTTCGCCGAGCACGCGTGGTCGGACAAGGTAGACATGGCCGCACTGCCGTCGCGATTCCTCGGCTCCTCGGAAGCGGATTTCGAAGCTTACGTCCGCGCGAGCGCGATCGACAGCTTCCCCCAGATGCAGCACTATGTGGGCGACAGCGACGATTCCAATGTCAGCAAGTGGCTTGTCTACGAGGACCCGCTTCTCGCGTTCTTCGACTACATCGTCGCGAAGCTGCCCGTAAAGAAGCATTACACGAACATCGCAGCCGACCTCGCGAAAGCCGTCCGCAAGCCCGGCGGCGCGCGCCTCGCATTCCCGGCGCAGATAGCGAAAACCATCGCCCTCAGGTACGACCTGCGCAAGCGCCTCGCCGTAGCGCAGGCAAGGGGCGACAGGCCCGCCGTCCGAACGATGGTCAGAGGCGACCTCACCGCGTTGCGAAAGGAAGTAACGAAGCTCTGGAAGCTCCACCGAGCGATGTGGTTCGCGCAATACAAACCCTTTGGCTGGGAGGTAATCGACCATCGCTACGGCGGGCTTCTCGCACGCATCGACACTGCAGCCGAACGCTTGAGCGCCTATGCCGCAGGCGGCGCGCCTCTGCCCGAACTCGCGGTCAAGTTCCACAAGTTCACGCCGGACCAGAAGGTGCTGCCTCGGTTCAGCCATGCTCGCGTGAAGACGCCGAGCTGCATTAAGTAGAGCAGGCTGAAGACTGAAGGCTGAAGGAAATCCGCAGGGCGATTGCGGAAAGGGATTTGAGCGATGCCTGGAAGACCAAAGAGACTCGTGATCGGCGTATGGCAAGGGCGGTGCTATGACAATGAGCCGGAGAGAAACTTCGCTCGCGCGGCGGAGGTGATAGGCGAGGCGGCGGAAGCGGGGTGTGACTTCGTCTGCATGCCGGAGGGGTTTCTCACCGGCTATGGTACTCGGGAGATCGTGACGAAGCAGGCAATACGGCTCGACGACGAGCGCCTACTCAACCTGGCCCGCCTCGCCGGTAAGCGCCGCATCGTGGCGCTCGTCGGTTTGAGCGAGAAGAGGGGTCGCAGGATTTACAATACCGAGGCCGTGCTCGACCGCGGCAGGGTCGCGGGGACGTATTCCAAGACAATGCTTACCGAAGGCGACGTTGAGGCCGGGTACACGCCCGGCGATACGATTCCCGTCTTTCGCGCGAAAGGCGTATGCTTCGGCATTCAGATATGCCACGATACGTCGTTCCCGGAGCTGACCTCGACGCTCTCGTGGAAAGGTGCGCAGATCCTCTTCACGCCGCACTATAACCACTTGCCCTCCAACGTCATGAACGACCATCGCATCCGGGTGCGCGGCAACCACATCGGCCTCGCCGCGCACTACTCCCTTGTGGTTGCGCGCTCGAACGTCGTCGTGTCGCACATCGACGGCTCGCCTGGATACGGCGACAGCGCCATATTCGCGCCCAACGGAAGCCCCATCGTCGAAGCAGGCCTTTTCACCGAGAAGCTCATCTTCGCCGACGTTGCGCCGCACCTCACGAAGGACCGCTGGCGCAGCAGGAAGGAACTGCGCCCCTCCATCCTCGACCGACTCGACAAGGCGGCGCGGAAGGGGTTGTCGGACAAGCACCTACAGATATAGCCGCCGCAAAACGGCCGGCATAGGTGAGAGCCGGGAAAAACCAAGCGGGGCAAGGGTCTTTCGAGCCCCGCCCCGCTTTCATTCATCCTGTCGGCCTGACTGTCTGTTCAGACCGTCTGTTGAACTCGCAAGCGGCTCTTCTACTTCGTCTGCTTGCTCGATCCTTCAGAGTACTCCACTTTGCTCTCGCGTTTGGAGAACCTGATAGCCGCGATGAGGATGACGAGTGCGATTGCCACGATTATCCAGCCCCAGACCGTGCCGCTATACATGACGGCGCTGGGCGCGACGAGGATCGATACGAGGTTCATGACCTTGATCATCGGGTTCAGGGCCGGACCGGCTGTATCCTTAAGAGGATCGCCGACCGTGTCGCCGATGACGCCGGCCTTATGGGCATCGGAGCCCTTGCCTCCGAGGAAACCATCCTCGATCTTCTTCTTGGCGTTGTCCCACGCGCCGCCGGTGTTGCTCATGAACACTGCCATGAGCTGGCCGACGAGGATAGCGCCCGCGAGGAAGCCGCCCAGCGCGTACGCGCCAAGCCAGAAGCCGACAAGGATGGGCGAGAAGACGGCGAGAAGTCCCGGGCCAAGAAGCTCCTTCTGAGCGGCCGCCGTGGAAATGGCCACGCAGCGGGCATAGTCGGGCTTGCCTTTTTCGCCGATGCCCGTGTAGTCCCAGATGCCCGGGATGGTCTTGAACTGGTGGCGGACCTCTTCCACGAGTTGCCTTGCGGCGCGGGATACCGCGCGGATAGCGAAGCTCGAGAAGAGGAACGGAACCGCGCCGCCGATCAGGAGGCCGATGAACACGTCAGGCAGATTAACCTGGATGTTCTTACTCAGGATCGCGGCCTCGCCGCCGATGATGTCGCCTACCATGTTGCGCGCGATCTGCGCGCCGGCCACGGTGTCGAGGAAGGAGCGGTAAAGCGCCACGGCGGCGATAACAGCCGTCGCGATGGCGAAGCCCTTCGTGAGGGCCTTCGTAGTGTTACCCACCATGTCCAGACGGGACACTATGTTGTGGGCGGCCTTGTTCTCGCTGCCATCCGCGTTCTTGAGGGCGCCGGACATCTCGAAAATCCCGTTAGCGTTGTCGCTGATCGGCCCATACGTATCCATCGCGAGGACGTAACCGGTCGTCGCGAGGAGGCCGAGGCCCGTGAGCGCAATGGCATAGGACGCCATCGCGGGGTTCGGGAAGAGCATGTACGCGCCGTAGATGGTCACAGCGATGGCCAGGATGCCCCAGACGGAGGACTCGAGGCCTTCGGAGAGACCCGAGAGGATCAGGGTCGCCGGGCCAGTCTTGGCAGAGGAAGCGATTTCCGTGACAGGCGTCTTGTCTTCAGCGGTAAAGTACTCGGTGATCTTGCCGATGATCTGGGTCAGCACGATGCCGAAGAAGGTGGCGAAGAACGCCAGCCACATGAAGTTGCCCAGGGCGCCCCTGATATTCGCATCAGCAGTTGCCGGCACCTTGCTCATGTCGAGGTTGCCGAAGACGATGAACGACACCAGAAGGAAGCCCAGCGAGGCTATGACGGCCGAGACGAAGAAGCCGGTGTTGATGGGCTTCATCGGGTTCATGTTGGGGTCGTCCTTGCCCTTGACGGCCAGGATGCCGACGATGGACGCCACGACGCCGACCGCGCGAACAAGGAGGGCATAGATTACGAGCTTGAGCGTAAACGACGCCGTGAAGCTGCCCGCTTCGGTAATGCCGCCGAAGCCGGCCCTGACAAGGCTCGCGCCCACTGCGGCCGCGAGGATGATCGCCGCGACGAGGGTCACTTCGTAGGACTCGAACACGTCCGCAGCCATACCTGCGCAGTCGCCAACGTTGTCGCCGACGTTATCCGCGATTGTCGCGGCGTTGCGCGGGTCGTCTTCGGGGATCCCCGCTTCGACCTTGCCCACAAGGTCGGCGCCTACGTCAGCGGCCTTGGTAAAGATTCCGCCGCCCACGCGCATGAAGAGCGCGGCCAGCGACCCGCCGAAGCCGAAGCCGACGAGGACGAACATCGCGTTCTGTCTGAAGATCATGAAGGTGATCGTCGCGCCGAGAAGCCCGAGGCCGACGGTGAACATGCCGGACACCGCACCCGCCTGGAAGGCAGTCTCGAGAGCGCGCTTGAAGCTCGAAAGAGCGGCATGCGCGACGCGCACGTTACCGCGGACGGCAACGCCCATCCCGACATAGCCGGCCATGTACGAGGCCGTCACGCCGAGGAGGAACGCTATCGCAATGCCCACGCCCAGCCACACCGACATCGCCAGCCCGAAGGGAGTGATGTTTGCGGGGTTGGAGTCCATGAAGGCGTATTGCTTCTTGTAGAGGAAGAAGAGGCCGAGGCCGATGATGAGGACGAGCGGGATCATGGTCTTAACCTGGCGGGCGAGGTAGGCCATAGCGCCTTCGCGCACGGCCGCCGCGACACCCTGCATGCGCTCGCTGCCGGGGCTCTGGCTTACGGTCTTCTTCCACCAGTAAGCACCGAAAGCAAGCGCGACGAACGCCGCGATGAGCACGATATAGAGCGGCACCCAAGCTTCGCTGCCGAACGGGAGCTGGATCGCTTCGCCGCCGGCTTCGGAAGCCGCCTTGACCGGTTCAGCGACCGCCATCGTGCCAACCGCGGTTTCCGGCAAATCAATGGTAGTCACCGGCGCGGTTGGAGCAGCCGCGGTGGCTGGCGCGCTCGCCGCTTCAGGCGCCTGCCCGAAAAGCCTCGGACCGGCCAACAGAAGCCCCGCGAACGCGACTACCATCAGCCCCAGGAACCAGGTCTTGGCCTGTCGGCTCAACCGGCTCCTCCTCAAAGACTTCGATTTCCCTGCCTGCCACATAATGATCTCTTACCTCCGTGGTTGTTGCCTGAGGTCCGCCGCCAGCCGTGCGGCAGACGTCAGTGGAAAAGGACCGACCCAATCCATTTGCGTCGCCAACGCGCCAAATAAGCCATTTATCGGCACGATGGAACGGTAAGGGGGTGAAAAAGGGTGAATATATGCGCCGAAGCCCTCCCGTCAAGCAAAAACGCCTTGTATCACAGGGCTTACGCCCTGCGCAAGGGGATTTGCATTGACTTGCCCGATGCATTGTGCCATATTGGCGCACACCTCGACAATCACCTGAGACCCTCTCCGCAAGAGATCAGCGCAACGCGGCTGATTTTGGCGCAATATCGCCGGTCAATCCCGACCGCGGCGCATCTGCGCCGGCAGTCGGCGAAGTGGAAAATGAAGGCTCGAGAAAGGGGGAGCACATGAGTACTCGCACGTGGACAAGACGGACCACCCTGATTGCACTGCTGGCGTTGCTGATCTGGGCGCCGGCGGCGTTTGCCGACACGCACTACATGGCTACAAACGGCAGCGATTCATACAACGGAACCGACCCGGCGCATCCGCTCTTGACGCTGACGCACGCGTTCAGTGTGATGTCGGGCGGCGACACCCTCATGATCGGCGACGGGACGTACAGCGGGTCGTCCAATCTGCTCGATCAGAACAACCGTCCGCCGTCCGGCTCGGCCGGGAGCTTCACGGTCATCCGCGCGCAGAATATCCCCGGCCAGAACGGCGTCGCGGTCAACCAGCCGCTGAAGGTCCGGTTTGCCCCCGGCGCGGGCATACGGATCGACGGCGCAGGCGGCGGCGCGAGCACGTACGTGAAATTCATGGGTCTGCGCCTGGAAAACGTGGCCACCTACGTCGGCTGGGATCATCTCTACTTCAAGCAGTGCGCCTTCGAAGGAACCCTTGACGGCAACAACGCCTCGTTCGGCATCGACGGGGCTTACAACCTCGTTGAGGATTGCGTCGCTTTCGGCAAGGGGCGCTACAAGATGATGACGTGGACGCCCAACTACGGGACGTTCGGCTATAACGTCTTTCGCAGGTGCGTCGCAAGGCAGGACTGGGCCACCCCGGACGATAGCGACGACAACGACCCCGTGGCGGTTTTCGTCTCGTATCACAACCTTGGGACGTGTTTTCTCAACTGCATAGCGATCGACGGGGATACGCCGAGCAACTGGCCCAATTCGTGCATAGAGATCTGCGGGGGATTCGCGTCGGTCGTAGACCCCGGGGACCAGGTCAATATCAACGGCTGCATTGCCGTAAACCTCGCGATGGGGGTGGTGAACCTCAGACAGGAGTCGAGCGGGCACGTCGTTCAGGATTTCGCCGCCGCCAAGATCGCCAGCGGATTCCAGGTGCCGTGCGGCGCGACACTGAACAGGCTTACCCTCGTCAACGTCAACACCAATAACTTCTCGTACAGAAGCCAGACGCAGATCAACAGCGTTGACGGCGCCAACTACGGCTGGGTGTGGTGGACGTATGGGCCTCCGGCTTTCTCCAATTTCATCTTCAGGGACGTCCCCGGCAACTCCGGAAGCGGCCCGACCACAAGCTACTCCGACGCGTACAACGTTTCCAATCCGCTCTTCACGCCGACCTACACATATGACCCCTTTACGCACGGCCTTCAGTACTTGCCGCGCATCGAAAGCGGCTCCTCTCTTGCCACGGCCGGCTCAGGCGGCGGACAGGTGGGCGCTCGAATCGTCAACAAGATAGGCTCCGACGGAACTTTCCACGGCGATACGAACTGGAACACCGAACAGGACTCGCTGTGGCCGTGGCCGCTTCAGGACTGGGTTCAGGCCGAGATGAAGACGACCCAGAATACTGACCAGAACTTCCTCAACAACGTGAACCTCAGCCGCGGGTTCTGCGCGGCGGGGCAGAACCTGACCGATTACATCTGGTCCTACCTTGGAAACCCGAGCCCCTTCGGCGGTCTCAGCATCACGACTTCGAGCTTGCCTGCCGATACGATCAACGTCGCGTACAACCAGACGCTTCAGGCGTCGGGCGGCACAACGCCTTACAGTTGGTCGCTCCAGTCGGGAAGCCTGCCGGCCGGATTGTCGCTTGTCGCTTCGACGGGCGCTATAACCGGCACGCCGACCGCGACGGGCACTTCGAGCTTCACCGCTAAGGTGACCGACAACACATCCGCCACGGCGACGAAGGCGCTCTCCATAGCGATCAATGCGGCGCCCTCGATCACCACGTCGAGCCTTCCGAACGGCAGTGTCGGCGTCTCATACAATCAGACGATGGCCGCGACAGGCGGCACAACGCCTCTGACGTGGGCGATTTCCTCGGGAAGCCTGCCCGCAGGACTGTCCGTGGTTAGCGCCACGGGGGCGGTTACGGGCACCCCGACGGCGTCGGGGACCTCAAACTTTACCGCGAGGGTGACGGATAGCGCGGGCGCAACAGCGACAAAAGCGCTGTCGATTATCGTTGTCTCCGGGCTGACAATAACCACCGCGAGCCTCCCAGCGGACACGGTCGGCGCAGCATACAACCAGACGCTTGCGGCATCGGGAGGGGCGACGCCATACACGTGGTCTCTTCAGGCCGGAAGTCTCCCTGCCGGATTAACCCTTGTCGCTTCGACGGGCGCCATTACAGGCACTCCCACGGCCTCCGGAACGGCCAACTTTACGGCCAAGGTCACTGACAATGCCGCCGCGACGGCTACAAAGGCGCTGTCGATTGCAGTCAACGCGGCAATTACGATTACGACCGCAAGCATGCCGGCCGACACGATCAATATCGCTTACAACCAGACCTTAGCTGCGACAGGCGGCACGGGGGCACTGACCTGGTCGATCCAATCGGGGTCCCTGCCGACGGGGCTTTCTCTTGGCGCCTCGACAGGTGCTATTACCGGCACGCCGACGGCATCGGGCACGTCGAGCTTCACCGCGAAGGCCACTGATACCGTAGGCGCGACGGCGACGAAGGCGCTCTCCATTGTGATTAACGCCGCGCCGTCGATTACGACGTCGAGCCTGCCCGGGGGCACGGTCGCAGCGGCATACAGCCAGACGCTTGCGGCATCGGGAGGCACTTCGCCTCTCAGTTGGTCGGTTCAATCGGGGAGCCTGCCCGCCGGACTGTCGCTTGTCGCTTCGACGGGGGCGATAACGGGCACGCCTACGGCGTCGGGGACGTCGAGCTTCACGGCAAAGGTGACGGACAGCGTAGGAGCCTCGGCGACGAAGGCGCTCTCCATCGTCATCAGCGCAGGCGCGCCGCATACTTATTACGTCTCGACAACGGGTAGCGACACCAGCGGCGACGGCTCTTCTGGCAACCCATGGCTCACGATTCAGAAGGGCGTGGACACGGCGGCCAACGGCGACACGGTCGTTGTGACAAACGGCAGCTACGCGGGCTTCCGCGTGAGGTATTCGGGCGCTTCGGGCGCGGTGAAAACCGTAAAGGCGCAGAATGCCCTCGGCGCGGCAATAACCTCGGCCGGATCCCAGTGTACGACGCCGTCATATATCGAAGTGAAAAACGACACGCCCGCCAACGGGATATCTTACTGGGTGATCGACGGCTTCGAGACAACGGGGTCGGCCAACTACGGCATCGAGATGCAGTACGGCGATCACGTGACAATAAAGAACTGCAAGGCGCACGGCAGCGCGATGGCTGCCGTGATGACCGCCTTCTCCAACTACTGCACGCTCGACGGCCTCGAGGCGTACAGCGCCGGAAGCGGCTCTGGCTTCTACGTGGGCAATTCCGGCGACAACTGTACGGTCATCCGCTGCCTGAGCCACAATAACCCGTCAAACGGACTCTTCGTAACGAGCGACAGCAGCGGCGACAAGATTTGCTCCGGCTGGACGATCGAGAAGAACGCCTCTTACTCGAACGTCAAGGCCATGACGCTCGACGGGCTTACGAGCTCTACGGTGCGCAACAACCTCGCGTATAGTCAACCACGGGGTGTAATACTGCTGGGCTACGACAGCGCAACGACGTCCAACAACGACCGCGTTCTCAACAACACGATCCTTAATACGTCCTCGGCGACCGGCCACTGCGTCAACATACACAACGCAGGGTCGGGCCTGCCGGACGGTGTCGCCAACAAGCTCTTCAACAACGTGCTGTACAGTTACGACACAAGCGGCAATTGGGGCAGCGTGTGCGTGGACACGGCGGCCGAGACCAGCTTCCAGTCCGATTACAACGTCGTGATGTCGGTCTTCGGTCTCGACGACAACTCCACCATTCTCACCCTCGCGCAGTGGCGCGCGCTGGGGTACGACGCGAATTCGATTCAGGCCGCGGATACGGCCCTCTTTGTCAATCCCGGCTCCAACGACTATCACCTGAAGGCGGGCTCGCCGGCGATCAACGCGGGCACTACTCTTGCCGATGTGACGGACGACAAGGAAGGGACGACGCGTCCGCAGGGAGGCGCCTACGACATAGGGTGCTACGAATCCGCGTCCGCTCCTCTTTCGATAACCACGACGAGCCTGCCTGCCGATACGGTGAGCGTCACTTACAACCAGACGCTTACCGCCGCGGGCGGCACAACGCCTTACACATGGGCCATTTCCTCCGGCAGTCTGCCTTCGGGGCTCTCTCTCGGGGCAGGTACAGGCGCTATTACGGGTACGCCCACGGCGTCAGGCACATCCAATTTCACCGCAAGGGTTACCGATAACGTCTCGGCGACGGCCACGAAGGCGCTGTCCATTGTGATTAACGCCGCGATTACCATCGCGACGGCAAGTCTGCCCGCCGACACGATTAGCGTCGCGTACAACCAGGCCCTGGCAGCGACGGGCGGCACAGGCGCTCTCACATGGTCGCTTAACGCAGGCAGCCTGCCGACGGGTCTGTCGCTGACAACGGGCGGCTCGATAACCGGTACGCCTACGGCGGCGGGTACCTCCAATTTCACAGTCAAGGCGACGGATACTGTGACCGCAAGCGCCACAAAGGCCCTCTCTATCGTGGTTAACGCCGCGGTATCCGTCACCACCTCGAGCCTGCCGGCTGATACGGTCGGTATCGCCTACAACCAGACCCTGGCTGCCACAGGCGGCACAGGTGCTCTGACGTGGTCGATCTCTTCGGGCAGTCTGCCCGCAGGGCTCTCGCTTGTTGCGGGAACCGGCGCGATTACGGGCACGCCCAGCGCGTCGGGTACTTCCAGCTTCACTGCGATGGCCACCGATACGTTAGGGGCCAACGGCACAAAGGCATTATCCATTGTGGTTAACGCCGCAATCTCTATTACAACCTCAAGCCTGCCGGCGGATACGGTCAATATCGCCTACAACCAGACTCTATCCGCTACAGGCGGCACGGGTTCACTCACCTGGTCGCTTAACGCCGGCAGCCTGCCGACAGGCCTATCCCTTACCTCAGGCGGGTCGATAACGGGTACACCCACAGCGGCGGGCACCTCCAACTTCACGGTTAAGGCCACTGATACACTGACCGCGAGTGCCACCAAGGCTCTCTCGATCGTAGTAAACGCCGCGCCTTCGATAACGACATCAAGCCTGCCGGCCGATACAATTAACATCGCCTACAACCAGACGCTTGCGGCAACGGGCGGCACGTCACCTCTGAGCTGGGCCATTTCCTCGGGAAGCCTGCCGACGGGACTGACGATTGTCGCGGGAACGGGCGCCATAACCGGAACCCCAACTGCAGCAGGGACTTCCAACTTCACTGCGAGGGTGACAGATAACGTAGGGGCAACGGCTACTCAGGCACTCTCCATCGTGGTTAACGCCGCGCCGTCGATTACGACTTCAAGCCTGCCCAACGGCAACGTAGGGGCATCGTACAACCAGACGC
>Ga0315282_10005331_pt1 | contig 21975 bp, 19 predicted proteins | sample YL17G07_20_MG_FD_203693 | JGI IMG/M metagenome (GOLD analysis project Ga0315282, IMG submission 203693) | Sediment microbial communities from Yellowstone Lake, YNP, Wyoming, USA - YL17G07_20 | ecosystem: Environmental > Aquatic > Freshwater > Lake > Sediment | place: USA: Wyoming | collected... | reverse complement strand
ACGAGGAGGCCAAGAGAGCTGCCCGCGAGATGGGGCTGGACAAGTTTAACGGGCAACTTGGCCTATCGAGTACGGGTTCCTCATGCCCCGCCCCTTTGGCGAAGTATGTGTGGGATGCGCTTGCTGAGGCCCGAAAGAAACGTGTGCTGCCCATCCGGATAGTTGAGAATGAGCTGCGAGATATTGTAAAAGAAGCCTTCGGCGATGAATATGACGGCGTGGTCACCAATACCTGCGAATCTGCGCTGCGCGTTGCCTTCGAGACGCTTGTGGCGCCTCCAATAATGGCCCGTGGCTCAACTTACAGGGCCCGGTTCATAGCACCTTATGGCCATGATGACGAATTCATGGCCGGATACGGTCGACCATTTCCCCCCAAATACAAGAACCTGTGGGTGGATAGGACTGTTTCAGCAGGGGAAACCGGAGTCGAAGCGAAGACCATTACAAACCTAGACGCATTAGTCGTGAAACTTGTTGGTGCAAGATACGAGGTTCACGGAATCAACTTCAACACATGCGCTCTGCTTGCCGACGTAGACCCAGAGAAGTCGGCCGCAAAGATTGAGGAAGTCGCCCTTCACCATATTAGCAACCTCGCCGGTTTCGAAACAATCGGGCACGACACCCCAGGTTTCGGCTACGGAGCCAAGGACGAAAAAGGCGTACCAAGACTTCAACGGATGATTGGCAAACTAGCCGAGAAATGTGATGTGCCATACATCCTAGACGCGGCTGTAGGTGTTCCGATAATCGGAACTCATCCCCGAGAAGTCAATGCGACGATCATGATGTGGAGTTTCGACAAAGCCGTGCACGCCATTGCGAGTGGACTTATGGTTGGCCTGGAAGAGGAAATGGTGCCAATTAGAAAAGCACTGGGCTTGCATGGTGAGAGGACAGGCACCTTATCCTCCCATGGTAAAGCCGCCTTCTCCTTCGCCGACCCGGGGCGAGACGCAGTTATCAGCCAAATCGCGGTCTTGAGAACTCTCGTTTCACAGCCCAAGCTAATCACAGACCCCATAGACAAAATGTACTCTATCACGAAGGAGGAATTCTCGCGACTCGAACCATCTTGGCTGCGGGAAGGCTTGCTAATAACCAAATCATACCATTGCGGTTCCGTTGAGATAGACTACGAGCATACGTGGCAGAAGGACAAGTTTGGAATTCCAATCTTCAGCGGGGAAGACATGTTCACGAACACAGACCTGATAATGTCCAGTTTGGGTGAAATGGGCGTATACGCACCGCCCATCTATGACGGAACCATCCTGATCACACCTGGAATGGGTGATACAGATGAGGACGGAAACTTCATGGAGGAAAACATGCGGCTCAGCATCAGGGCCTTGGTCCGCAGCATCGGGATTGTCTGCAAATACGCAGGCCTCGCATGAAATATTGGCCTAGGGTTCCTTGCGGTAATGGAGCTCTAGGCTAGCCAGATGCCCTCTTTTGATGAACTAGCGATCCTTATTCCTCTCTTGGCGAGTTCTGTGAAGAACTTTTCGTGAGGAACACACACTTCCGGAGGCATAACCCCTACTCTCCCGATTTCGCCTCGTACAATCATTTGTGCCACAATCGAGCACGGAAACCCCGTTGTCCTAGACATCGCCATCAATCCATTTCGCTCATCGTACCGGTCAATCATTTCGAAGGTTAGCGCCTCTCTTCTTCCAGACCTGTATCCGTTGACCTCCACTCGCATTACCACCAAGTCTCCTTCACCCTCCCGATATTGGAGAAGACGGGAGAGATGGGAGACGAGAAACTTTCGAGGGGAGATCTCAACACCGTCGACCTTTTCTGGCTGGGTGCTTGTTAGCCCGACCTCAATCAGCGTCTTGAACTTCTCAAAATGACCCGGCCAACGCACGGTCTTAGAGTAGCATTCCTTCACGTTCTTCAAACCCAGGTTCGCAATGACATCAAGCGGAGCATGTGTGTATACCCCCTCACATTCGCCCACCGGTTCGGGAAAGTGTAACCTCTCTAGGCCTGACAGCTTTTCGACGGAGACCTTCTTGCCATCCTTGATTATTGTGACACGCCCCCTCCCAGTAGGAGGTTCGAAAAGGTCGTCCCAGTCGACGTAGCTAGCGATCACCCCCTCAAATGACCAAGTAATCTTGTAATCCAGAGGACAGGGCAACAGGTTCTTCTGCGGGAAGCCCCCGCACCTTACCGTCACTTCCTCAACTGTGTCAAGCTTGGATACCCCATACGAGATAAGCATCCTATCAATCCCAGGATCGAGTCCGCAATGAGGAATGACAGTTACGCCAGCGGACTTCGCAGCTTGATCAAGTGTGTTGATTATAGAAGGTGAACCCAAATCGACCACACTAACACCAGCCTCCACCGCGGCTTCAGTCACTCCATAGTTCAGGTCCCAAACCAATGCGTTGGCAACAATGTCAACCGACTTCATAACCCGCAAAAGAGATGCTCGATCTCTTACATCCAGTTCCACAGTGCGTAACTTTTCGTTCGCGAGTTTGCCTGCAACCTGGTCAAGCCGCGGCCTGCTAACGTCCGCAAGATGGACCTCGTCGATGTCCTGCGCCCGCAGAAGATCCCATGCTATGCCGTATCCTTGCTTTCCAGCACCCAGAACAAGAGCTTTCGTGGCCTTGCACCCCAGAAGAATGTCCGAAGCGAATGGACTGCGCAACGAATTTAGACTTATGGTGCCGCGGGGCGGCCGCCATGATTTTTTTGCTGGGAAAAAGTTACGTGGCTTTCAACGCCGCGTCGCGGCGGCTTTGAGTGTCCGCCCACGGACATTTGTTAATCTCATTCTAGAAGTATGACGCGCAACGGCTTGCATCTTCCAGCGTTCGTAAAGCCCACATCGACTGCGCATGAAGATATTCCTACCAGACAATTCATCTCGGCTTTTAGTTCGACGTAGTCGCCTGCCGTTGAAACAGGTGCTTGGATTTTGAGTTTACCCATCACATCGATGGTGCTGTTCTCGAATATGTTGAACGGGTCGGGTATGTCAAATTTCGTTATCTTCCATGGAGACAGTGCCTTCTCAAGATTTTCTTCGCAGCCGTCATGTGGTGGGATTTTGTATCTGTTCTCGAAAACCCACCTGTTGCATGGTGGGTAGAGCAGGTCGTGGACGCCGCAAGTGTCTTGAGTGATCTCAAACATTACGTTGCATAGATTCGAGAACAGTCTGTCCCCGACACTAATCTTCACCTTTCCATTCTCTGATCTTGTTCGACCAGCGGAAAATCTCTCAGCAAAATTCACCTTATTGAACGCCACAAAGTCCCCGACCTGTTGGCCTTCCACAGAAACAACTCGAAGCGACTTACCCTCATCAATTTCAATCGCTATTGCGGACGCGGGAGCGATTTCGATTGCTCTGCCAGCGGACGCAGATGCCATTGCTCATTACCGGAAGGCGGTTAGTACCAAGCCCGTAGATTAAACGTGACCGGTCTTTTGGCTTCTGTTTCACTAATCAATTGGATTTAGGAGGCGTTCAGCCTCATGTCTTTGTTTAATGATGGCGCGAAAACAATTACGCTGGTGCCGAGAGTCCTTACCGGTCGATTGAGTACTTACACAAACGATATAGCGGTTACAGTGAATCTAGGCGCACAGGTTAGAGGGAATGAGGAAGAAGGAAGTCCCAGCATCACAATCGACTAGTCAAACCATGAGTGACTTGCACCAAGCCATTCGAAGGGAATTCCCAAGAGCAGATGCTGATGCGAACGGAAGACGAAGGATATTCTTCGAGAATGCCGCAGGCTCGCTCGTTCTACAACGGGCTGCTGAAGCGGAGGCGAAGGCGCGTCTGGACTACTCCGCGAACGTCGACGGGCCGTTCTGGGAGTCGAAGATGAACGAGGAAGTGATCCTAGACGGTCGGAAAGCGGTGAGAGATTTTCTCAACGCGCCCTCCGAGGATTGCATCATCTCGGGCGAGTCGGCTACAAGCATCCTCTTCAGTCTCAGCTATGCCCTTTCGAAAGAGATGTCAGGAACCGAGAACATCGTCCTCACGGAGTATGAGCATTACGCGAATGCGAGCCCATGGCTGGAACTCGAACAGCGCGGCGTGGTCAAGGGAGTAAGGTTTGTAAGGTTCAATCGAGACGACGGCCAGCTTGACATATCTCACCTAGAAAGCCTCCTAGATAAGAATACGCGAGTGGTTTCCGTCGCGGGCGTTTCTAATGTATTGGGTTCTAAGACACCAGCGGCCCAGGCCTTCAAGCTAGCAAAAGAAGTTGGAGCCTACGCTGTTCTCGACGGTGTGCATACGGTTCCGCACATTCCGGTCGATGTTGTGAAACTTGGCTGCGACTTCGCTGTGTTTTCGGCCTACAAATTATTCAGTCGGCGAGGAAGTTTCGCATACGGCCGGAGAGAGTTGCTAGAAAACCTCAAACCATACAAAGTAAAACCTGCCCCTGACAAACCGCCTGGAAAGTGGGAGATGGGGACACGAGATCAGGCGCTTTTTGCCTCAATCACCGCGGTCATAGACTACCTCAACTGGCTGGGTTCTCAGGTAGAATCCGAGGTAAGAGACAAGATTGCCGACTACACTGGAAGAAGACGCACCCTTAAGGCTGCTCTCTCGTGGATTGAGAAATACGAGCAAACGCTCTCAAATGCGATGCTAGGCGGAACAAACGGAGCACAGGGAATGCAGGCCATGAAAGGCCTGGAGGTTTATGGCGTAAAGGATCCCCTCAAGACACACTTACGAGTACCAACCTTCACCTTCAACATCGAAGGCGCTGACCCCTTCCAGGTCGCCCAATACCTCTGGGGCAAGCACTCAATCGCTGTCCTAGCCGAAGATGGCGGCGGCTTCTACTCCAGAACGCTCAAAACTTATGGGAAATCTATCGGAGTTCGCGCAAGCCTAGTGCACTTCAACATTGTTCAAGAAGTCGAAACCTTCCTGCGCGCCCTTGCTGATACCATGAAGCACTTCATCGCCGCCTAATTCCTTTTCTTTCAACGTCTCAGAGCATGCTGATCGAATCCGCTCCCCGAGGATCTAGAATTCGATCGCCTTAGCCAGCAGATGTAAGAACACGCCCTCGATCCCGGTAGGGCCGATTCTCGGTTGCCTGTCCGCGCGATGAATGTCGAAGGAGATTCAAGCTGATGAGGCGTTGCTACCTATTCGAATCCTTGGCGTGATCACGGCAGATTGGTTCTTGGTCTTGTTGCCATTGAGGATCCTGCCATCGACCCCGGACCCATTGCTAAGAATAGCCCGAACTATCTTATGAAAGACGCAATCAGGAAGAAGAACACGGCAGTTGTGAAACACCTGAGTCAAAGAGGGTAGCGGTGGGCCATCAGATTCCACCTGGATTCGATAATGCTTCAGATGCTAGTATGTTTTGAAAAACTGCTTCGTCTATGTTTCCACCAGTTATCACAGCCACCGTCCTTTTTCGAGCAAACCGTTGGGTGCTCTTCATAATCGGGGCAATGGAGATGGCCCCCGACCCTTCGGCAACCTGCCTCTCCTTGTCCCAGAGGAGACGTATCGCTTTCCTAATGGTCTCCTCATCAAACAACATGACTTCATCTACGTACCGTTGGATTATCTCGAATGTTACGGCCCCCTGCTCTATGTTTCCGTCCAGACCATCGGCTACGGTGTGTTTCATTTCTACGTTAATGATCTTACCGGCCTTCAAGGAATAGTACATGGCAGGGGTGGCCTCAGGTTGCACGCCTAGGATTTCTATGTTGGGCCTCGTGCTCTTTGCGGCGGTGGCGATTCCCGCAAGTATGCTTCCTCCGCTGACAGGCACAATGATTGTATCAACGGTCGGTAGATCCTCAAGAATCTCCAAGCCGACGGTCCCCTGTCCGGCCACGACATATGGATCATTGTAAGCGGAGATGAAGGTCCGCCCTTCTTTCTTTGCTAGCTCTAGAGCATACTGCTCGGCAAGGTCGTAGATTGCTCCGTGCAGAATCAGTTCGACTTTGTGTTTTCTGATTTTCTCGATTTTTATCTTAGGCGTAGTCTCGGGGACGACTACCGTCGCGTCCAAATTCAGTTTCTCTGCGCCTATAGCAACAGCTTGGGCGTGATTTCCTGAAGAGGCCGCAATAATGCCACGGCGCATTTCCTCGGGGCTAAGATGCATCATCTTGTTGAGTGCCCCCCGTATCTTGAAGGAGTTGGTTATCTGCAGATTCTCGAGTTTGAGATAGACCTCTCCACCGCACAGGTCGGACAGAAACCGCGAATGCGCCAACGGAGTCTTCTTGATTTCGCCCCGTATCGATTTCCTTGCTTCTTCAATGTCGCGCAGAGTTATCGTAAGGTACTCACCAAGAGCTTTAGTTTGGGTTGGATTCGAGAAGCGTGACCGATTTACCCATTCCGGTCTTTTTCGCGAGCTGGTAAACGATGTTCGCAGCGGCTATGTCTTGAGCGGCCAGACCGGTTGAATCAAAGAGAGTAATCTCATCATCGGACTCCCTGCCGCTCTTCTTTCCAGTTAGGATCTCGCCGATCTCAGCGTGTATGTCACTATCCCTGATTAGCCCCTGAGCGAGTGCGTGTTGGATTTCACCTATGACTCTGCATTGCTTGAGGCTGTCAACTACGATCTTCGCTCTCTTCATGATCTTTGGGTCAAGCTCTTGCTTCCCCGGCCCATCCGCGCCGATTGCATTTATGTGCACTCCGGGTTGGATCCAGTCATCCATGACGATGGCAGTTCTTGATGGCGTGGCCGTGACGATTATGTCGGCATCCGTCACCGCTTCCCTGGGATTGGCTGTGGCCTGAACCTCTATGCCTAGTCTCTTGGCCACCTCAGTGGAGTATTTTCCTGCATTGCTCGCGGTTTTGCTCCACACTTTCACCTTTTCGATAGCGAATAGTTCATGCAACGCCAACACCTGCTCGCGCCCCTGGGTTCCGGCCCCTATGACTCCCACCGTTTTGGAGTTCTTTCGGGCGAGGACGCTTGCGGCTACCCCACCTGCAGCTCCCGTTCTAACCGCAGTCAAGTAGGTCCCATCCATTATCGCCAAGGGCAGGCTAGTTTTCAGGTCCATGAGAACTACGACCGCCACACCTGACGGCAAACCAATCTTCGGGTTATCGTAGAACCCTGAGGCAATCTTCGTCGAGATGAGTTGAAAATCCTCCACATAACCGGTTTTGATGTCGATTTCGCCATTGTATTTTTCTACACCCAAATGAACGACAGGCGGCATCGCGACCCTTCCCTCCGCGAAAGCCACGTAAGCTTGCCTAACCGCGCCTATCGCGTCCTTCATCGGAAGGCATGACCTGACCTCCCTTTCCGAGAGGATAAGGACTCCGTGAGATTCATCCATCTTTGAAGCCCCGACAATCGCTTCAATGTCCCCCCTGTTACTTAGGTGTTCCATTGTCTGTCGAGGAGACCGGCCCCGCAATTTTGAGAGATCTTCGTGAAGAACTCGCGCATGTCCTGCTTCAGACGAAGTATCCTCAATGTCAGGACGCAGGGAAAATCTTGATGAAAATTCCGGTGAGGATATTCCACGGAGTCTGAGAAACTCAGCTCGTCTTCTCAGACTGGTCCTGAATTTGGATTACTGATCTACTTGGCGGTCTGGGGGCGGACCAAGACTTCGTAGTGCGTTACGTTAGGTTCAAGTTCGAGCAGAAACTCCTTGTCTTCTGGATAATACACAGCTCTTTCGATATCAGATCCAGCGAACTTACGGATGGCGTCAACAGATTCCCAAAGAGACACAAACAAGAATTCCGCGCGTTTGTCGTGTACACGGCGCAAGACATAGACTCCGAGGTTGCCCTCTTTGGATCCCACGTCCTTCACGCCCGTTTTCATTAGATAGTCGTGGTACTCGTCGCTCTTAGACTCTGGAGTGATGCCATGCCAGATTCGGGCAATCATCTAAACCACTCTATTGCGTCATTGTGGACGCATCGCTCCGATAAGTCCTGTGCGGTCCCACGACGGATATCCAGTTGCTTTCAGAAGCATTGGATCCCTACTCTTTCTAACCTGTAATTGTAGTAAACCCGAGGAATTATCTTCACGACTGATGGAAAGCGATATTTGATACAAACGCTCCCGTCGGCGGTGTGAGGATTATGCCTTTTCGAATCGATTCAATTCGGGCGCGTGAGGTGCTGGACGGTCGTGCTTGGCCGACAGTGGAAGTGGAGATCCATGCTGGTGACGAGATTGTTTTGGCACAGGTTCCTGCTGGCCTTTCGCGGGGAACACATGAGGCGTTCGAACTGAGGGATGGTGGATCAAGGTATGGGGGAAAAGGCGTCAAGAAGGCCGTCGCCAATGTCAACGAAATAATCGCCTCCAAACTTGTTGGGCGAGAATTCTCCTCCCAAAGTCAGCTCGACAGGTTCCTAGTCGACCTCGACGGCACCGCCGAAAAGAAGACGCTGGGAGCCAATGCGATTCTTGCGGTTTCTCTTGCAGCCTCCAAAGCGGGAGCGAGAGCTCTTGGAGTGCCTTTGTACAAGTACCTGGGCGGAGAGAACGCCTGTACGCTCCCAGTTCCATTCTTCGACGTGATTGGCGGTGGTAAGTTGGCAGGGATACCGATGGAAATTCAAGAATGCATCTTAGCGCCTACGAGACTCAGAACTTACAGTGAGGCCATGCAAGCCAGTGTGGAAGTATACTTCGGATTGGCAAGAATCCTGACAAAGCGTTACGGGAAGGCTGCTTTGAATGTCGGTGATGACGGAGGATACACGCCTTACATCAGAAAGGCTGAGGACGGACTGTCGCTAATTCAAAAGGCAGTTGACAATTTAGGTTATGAGGAGAATTTTGGCCTTGCTCTCGACGCTGCAGCGACCCACTTCTATGATGCACGGACTCGTACATACCATTTGGCAGGAAGAAAACTGTCCCGAGGCAGATTGATTGCTTACTATGAGAAACTCATCAAACAGTTCGGCCTGATTTCAATTGAAGATCCATTGCAGCAGGACGATTGGAACGGTTTCCGCGAGTGTCGAAAGAGGCTAAAGATTCAGATTGTCGGCGATGATTTCTTCGCAACTAATCTAGGCCGATTGAGGAAGGCGGTTGAGGAAGAGGCGGCTAACGCGATGCTTCTCAAGATAAACCAAATCGGTACAATAACCGAGGCAATGGATGCGGGGCGCTATGCAATAGAGCACGGTTACGGAGTAATGGTTTCCGAACGCTCTGGAGAAGCTGAGGACGATTCGATCGCCGACATTGCGGTTGCCCTGAATTGCGGCCAAATAAAGACAGGAGCTCCAGCTAGGGCTGAGCATACGGCGAAATATAACCGCCTATTCAGAATCGAAGAACAACTCGGCCCCAAAGCTCGCTATACTGGTCGTGCTTCCCTGGCAAGGCTGTATTAGAATTAGATCACTTGGCAGAGATCTAACTCAGACTGACGCCTTCAACATAACGCGTGATGGAAAAACGTGCACGTCAAAAACTTTGACGAATTGGTGGACCACGGTAACAAAGGGTTACGAAAGGAACTACTACGTGCGGTAGAAGTCGCACTGGAAGCAGTCGACCCATATCGCCTAACCAAGAACATCGTAAGCATTGAAAATGGCAAACTAAGGGTCCGCCATCTACAATTCGACCTAAATCACGTGGGAAGAGTGTTCGTTGTTGGAGCTGGTAAGGCAACATATCCGATCGCAAAAGCGCTTGAAGAAATCCTAGACGGTCGCATCGCAGACAGCCTGATTATAGTCAGAGAAGACGAGACTCGTACGCTCTCCCGCATAAGGGTTGTACGTGCTGGGCACCCGATACCGAATCAAGCTGGTTATGCGGCGGCTCAGGAGATTGTCAAGATGGCATCTAACCGCGACAAGGACGACCTCTTCTTTGCAGCATTCACAGGTGGATGCTCTGCACTCATGCCATGCCCGACGGAAGGCGTCAGTTTGGAGGATAAACGCGAGGTCACACGACTGTTGCTTGGAAGCGGCGCCACGATAAGAGAAATCAATGCTGTAAGAAAACATCTTTCCAGAACCAAGGGCGGAGGCCTCGCTAAGATAATTGCCCCCGCAACGGTCGTCAACCTGACAGTATCCGACGTGATTGGCGATCCTCTGGACTGCATAACGGATCCAACAGTCGTCGACCCCTCAACCTTCGCTGATGCCATTGACGCTCTGAAAAAATACGATTTGTTGGATAAGGTTGCTCCATCCGTGAGAAATCGTCTGGCAAAGGGGACTCCGGAGCTAGAAACACTGAAGGATTACGGACGTCTGCGAGTTCACAACTTCATCATAGCTAACAATGTGATGGCTGCAGAGACTGTTCGCAACTATTTTGAGGCAAGGGGCTTCAATTCCGAAATTCTCACCACAAGCCTAGAAGGTGAAAGTCGAGAAGTCGGCCTTGTCATCGCGTCCATAGCATCAGAAACCGTTCAGTATAATCGCCCACTCAAGAAGCCAGCTGCCTACGTCTTCGCCGGCGAGACTCTTGTGAAGCTCGAAGAGAGTATGTTGCGAGAAGAAATGGGGGGGCCAAGTCAAGAATTAGCGGTGGCCGTAGCTCTTCATTTGCCACAAAACAGCAGGGTCGCTGCAATCTTCCTCGATACTGACGGCTCAGATGGACCAACAGCCTACGCGGGCGCTCTCGTCGACTCTGAAACCGCGAAGCGAGCTGAACTCCTCCATGTCGACCTTTACGAGAGCCTGAAAAGGCATGAGGTTTCTCTGGTCCTTCGGAAACTTTCGGACGCGGTCATTACGGGGCCGACTGGAAAGAACGTCATGGATCTCGCAATAGTCGCAATACAGTGAGCGTCAGCTTGGAAACGCTCTACCGCACGGGCGCTTTGACCACCAACTGCTTGTCGAGGAAATCGTCGGTCAGCACCAGTGCTTCTTCTAGCTTAGGCACGGGTAGACCATAGCAGATGCGAAAGTGCTTCTTGAGGCCGAAAACTTCTCCGGGCACAATGGCGACGCTCTTCTGTTTGAAAAGGTCATCCGCTATCTCAGGTGAAGATCGGAGGAGAGCGTGTCTTACCAGCGCGATGACTCCCATGCTTGGCCTTACCCAACTGAAAAGTTCGCGGTGAGTGTCCATCCATTTGCTAAACGTCTCGCATCCTTCACGAGCCAAGCGTCTCCCACGCTCAACCAGTTTGCTCTTGGTTGGTTCACTTAGCGCGATCGTCGCCATATACTCTGAGAGCGGGCTTCCAGTTAGAGACGTGTATTCCCTGTACGCCGCCCCTCTCTCAACAATCTCCGAGGGCCCAATCATCCAACCTAGCCTGAGCCCAGCTAGACCCCAAACCTTCGACAGGCTACCGCCAACTACTGCCTTATCGTAGTACTCAGCAAAGGATGGGGAGAAATCGCCTTCGAACTCAATGCCCCTATAGACCTCATCAACCAGTATCCAGGCTCCGACATCGGAGGCAACCTCACAGATTGTTTTCACTGTGCGTTCGTCCAAAACCGATCCTGTCGGGTTGTTTGGATGGGATAGCAGGATTGCCTTCGTTTTCTTTGTGACAAGCTCCTTCAACACTTCTAGGTCGGGCTGGTACCGATCCTCCTCTTTGAGCCTGAACCATCGAATTCTTGCTCCGTTGGCTTCTACTACTCCTGCTGTCTGCAGGAACGTTGGGGCTTCAATAACGACCTCATCGCCGCTATTGATCACGAGGTTTGCTGCGATGAAGTTGGCCTCGCTAATGCCAGTCGTTTCCAAGACCCGATCCTTATCCACGTTCTTGTACAACGCAGCAATCTTGCTGCGCAGTTTCTCATCCCCATTTGTCGTAACGTAATCCAACTTCAGGTCGAAGATTTCGTTCCCGACTAGGTCTCGCATGGTGAGCGGGTCTACGCCCGTTTCAGTCAGGTCATACTTGCAGAAGTACTGACGGGTGAACTTCCATCTCTCAAGCTCGAAGTCTGGAACTCTCAAGGCACGCTGACTCCTTCGCCCTAAGCTAACAATAGATTGTGATTAAGTGTTCTGTTCGATCGTAAGTTGCTCACGCTTAGGGCGCGTTGATACAGATTCTACTGCGGATTGCGGGTTACGCGGATTGGTTCAGCTATTAGGTATTTCTTGACTACGGTCTCATCAACAGCTATGCCTAGTCCGGGGTCTTCGGGAAATCTAACTTGAGAAACACCGTTCTTGTTGTATGTGCCGATTGGTGTACCAATGCTTGCAGTCGATCCCCAGTATATGTCAGTGGGAGAGTAAGCGTCCCATAGCTTGATCCCCGGTAGGCATCTTATCAGGCTTAGATTTGCAGCCCATCCAACTTCAGTCTCCCATGAGGTGCCCATGTGACATGGGAGGCTTTGCGCAGCGCAGAATTCGACGAGTTCCTTTATGCGCATGAGACCGCCAGACTTCATGGTTTTTACGCTGATCACGTCGCACGCTTCGAGCTGTACTGCAGCAGACGCGTCGTTAATGTGGTGGATGCTTTCGTCAAGCATGATTGGGGTGTGAATAGCTTTCCTCAACATGGCGTGGCCTTTGAGATCGTGTCCTGGCAAAGGTTGCTCCAGCAATGAAATGTCAAACTTCTCCATCCGCTTCGCAAGCTTTAGGGCCGTCCAATAGTCTCGCCAGCCCTGATTTGCGTCTAACCTAATCTCTGCATCGTCTCCTACAGCTTCCCTAATTCTCTTGACCCTCTCCACATCGTTGTCCGGGGTTTTTCCAACCTTCACTTTGAAGGACCTTACGCCTCTCGCAACAGCTTTTTCACAGTATCTGACGTCATCAGCAAGCGTGCTGATCACTATTTCCGGGACTTCGAAGATGTCTGGATTGAAGTCTCCTCCCAGCAGATTGTAGAGAGGTTCTCCAGTAGCTTTCCCCAGAACATCTAGACATGCCATCTCAACGGCCGCTTTAGCTGCGGTGTTCTTCACCAACGCCTGATCCATTTTCTCGTGAATCTCACGGAGTGCGAAGGGGTCCGATCCTAGCACAGCTCGTCCGAGATAGTTCTTGATGGCGCCGGATATGCTGTCAATTGTTTCGCCTGTGAAAGGTGGGTCCGTCACCGCCTCTCCGTACCCGAATAGATTGTCGTTTGTTCTGATTTTCACAAGCATGCTCTCGACGTATGGAAACTCGAAGGAGGCTATGCGAGCTGCCATTTTGAAGGGAATCTTGAGCGGGAATACTTCTATCTCCTCTATCTTCAAACCCTCTCCCTCAGGCAGCGTATACCAGCAGGATTTCATAATATGCCTTTGACAGACACCGTAAGCGGTGATCAAAGCGAGGAAGGTTGCGTGTTTTGGATATGCAAGAAGCGCCTTCGATTTTCCGCCGCTGGTTCTTCAGATTTGAAGTTACTTCGTGGAGTATGGTCCTCGATAGGTTTCCTGTATTATGTTGCCGCCGTCCATTATCACGTGTGTCCCGGTCACATACTTGGATTCGTCAGACGCAAGGAACGCCACTAGGTCTCCGACTTCCTCGGGTGTCCCTAGCCGGCACATTGGTATGGTTTTTCCCAGCTCTTCTAGACTCTTGTCTGGAAAATGGGGGGCGGTTGTTTGGTCCCTTCCGCCTGGTGTGTCTATGTGGCCGGGAAACGCGCAGTTCACGTTTATTGCGTACTGAGCAACCTTCAAAGCCAAGGCTACGGTAAACCCCCAAACCGCGGCCTGCCTCCAGATGAGATGGTTTTCACCATTCCCTACGAGAAACCTGACTAGATTGTGGAAGGCCTTCATCTCTCACAAGAACGGGATAAGCTACCTTATCTTCATGAGACGTGAGGTGAAGTTTCCAGAGCAGTCCATGAAGCTCGGATATACTCAACGCAGGGACGGTCGGATGAGGCAGGGAAAAGGAATTGGCCAGTCAGTTTTTCAACGTCGAAATCAGAAGAGTCCCCGGCCATAATTGGGCCAGATTACTTCGACTTTGTTGTTCCTGATGCCGTAATATTTGTCGTGCAATTTCGCTGTTGTGTCAGAATGAGGCGGTATCAGCTCGAATACGTCGCCGACTTTGACATCTATGCTCGGATCCCTAAGAGTTGCCGGTGAGATTTCCTCGCGTTCGTATATGCTCTCAACACCTTCGAGGTCTTTGAATTTAGGTCCGACAACGCTGTGATAATTCTCCCCACATTCATCTGAACAGGAGTTCATACCGAAGTCAAACATTGCTTCGGTAGGTTTGGGCCTGCTTATGCACCTAGTCAAAACCGTAAGAGCGCAGTCGAATACTTCGATTCCTTGGATATGATGCGAACACCAATCACTGAATATGTAGCTTCCGGCCTGGACCTCTACGTCATTCAATCGCGGATATTCAGGAGTAATGTTCCAAGTACAGGTAAATCCACCGCTCAGCATCTCAACATTTGTGCCAGCATCCTCAATGTCATCCTTCAGCGCTGCAACCTTGTCCAAAGTTTCGAAGTGGGCTTTTCTTCTCTCGTCAAATTCTTTGATGGTCGCTAGACTTCCCTGATGCCACCAAAGCTCTTTGAAGTTCACTCCCCTAAACTTGAGGATGTCCTTCACGATAGACTCTACATTCCCTATTTCTACGCCACAACTTCCTTTACCCATGTACAGTTCAACGGCGACATTGACTTTCGTGTTGCTGGCCACAGCCTCCTCTGAAATTTGCCGAACATTCTCGATGTTGTCAACACCAACCGTTACGTTGACATGTTTTGCCAAGCCGCAAAGTCTCCTTACCTTGTTCTCGTCGGAGATTTCGCTAGTGATCAGGATGTCATCGATTCCGGAACGCACATAGAATTCGGCAAGTCCAAACGACGTCATGGATGCGCCCTTTGCCCCAGCATCTATCTGTTTTTTTGCGATTATCGACAATCTGTGACCTTTTTGGTGCGGGCGCAAAGCTGCACTTTTCTTACCTCGATAATAGTCAGCCATGGTTCTGATGTTCTTTTCTAAAGCGTCCAAGTTTATCAGCAACGCGGGAGTTTCAATCTCTTGCTTATCGATGCCGATTACCAACGGGCTTCTCCATGTCCCACCCTAAGCTCCTATTCCTTTATCAGCGTTAGCAGAATGAGAGAGTTGGACTAACTATGTAACCTGCTGGGTAGGTATGGCAATAGGTCCGGGCTAGGCTTTTCGGAAAGAATGACCACAGACATGATTACGCTGATTGCCGGGGAGAACATTATGCCCTTGCCCGAATCTGCGAAGAAAACGCATAAGTCTCAGGGCTTTCAAATTTCCCAATTGTGAGAGCAAACGAGTCAACTCACTCGTCGACGATTTTGGTATTCTTTGCGGATTCTTCGCTTAAACACGGTGTTGATGCCTAGCGCTCGCTTTCAGGCATGTACGTCTTTGGCTTCGCGGGTTTCTTCGTGACTTCATTGTTGAGCTGACGGTCAGGAGTTGCGTAGTCCTGCTTCCTAAAGAATCGAGAGGGCCTGATCCATGTCGGCAATTAAATCCTCAGTATCTTCAATTCCTACGGCGTACCGGATCAAGCCTTCAGGGATCCCGGCCGCGCGGCGCTCTTCCTCTGTGCACTCCACATGGCTGGTCAACGAAGGAGGCCCTACGACGGTGTCGACCTGCCCCAAATTGGCGGCCATATAGGCATACTTCAGACGGGGCAATACGCGGGCAACGGCTTCCAGACCGCCGACAATCTCGAAGCTGAGGACCCCACCGTAGCCGCCAGGCATCTGCTTCTTGGCAACTTTGTGCATCGGATGGCTTTCCAGACCTGGATAATTGACTTTGAGGACTTTCGCGTGTTTTTCCAAGAACCGGGCCATAGCCAAGGCATTCTGGTTCTGGCGCTCGACTCGTAATGCTAGTGTCTTCAGGCTCCGAAGGAGCAGATTTGCCCTGTGGGGGTCGAGGGATGGGCCGGTAAGCTCCCGATAACGATAGATTTTCTTCACGAGCTCATTCTTTCCGCAGACCAATCCGGCTAAGAGATCGTTATGACCGCCGATGAATTTCGTTGCACTGTGAACGACAAGGTCTGCTCCGAGGTCGATCGGGTGCTGGTTGATGGGTGTGCCGAAAGTGTTGTCGACGAATGTTATGGCGCCAACTCGGTGGGCCGCGACAAACAATTTCTCCAAATCAACAACACGCAATAATGGGTTGGTGGGAGTCTCCAAATAGAGGAGGTCACAACCTTTGGCAATCGCCGCGAGAATCGCTTCTTCATCATTGGTCTCACATGACTCACAGTGGATCCCAAAACGAGGCAGAATATCCTTGAAATGTAGGTATGTCGCTCCGTACGCATCCTTGATGGTTACAGCACGCTGCCCCGGACTCAGTAGGGCGAAGAGTGACGTACTGATGGCTGCCATCCCAGTGGAGAAATCCGTTGCTGCTTCTGCACCTTCCAGTGCAGCCATCTTCTCATTAAGAGCCCGCATTGTGGGGTTAGAATTCCGGCTGTAGATATCCCCAGGTTTTTTCCCTAAGGCAACGTCCCGCCATGATTCGACAGTTCCGTAGGCAAAGGCCGCGTTCTCCATGATCGGCGTGTTCATGGTGTGAGTTGACGGGTCAATCGATCTCCCGTAATGAACACAACGTGTCGAAGGACCTTCTTTAAAGGGCATGAGAATTCCAAGCCATGATGTCGTGCAGTGCTAATATGCTTTTGCGCTAGGTCAAATCGCAGGTTGGTATGAGCAGTACTGCCCTGCTTTCGGAATTTCAGATTTGACATAAGATTACGCTTTAATCTTAAGGTCTCAGTGGGAACTTTCAGTGAGGCAGCGAGTCACGGCGATGCCCTCGTCCTTTGTTGTCTGGAGGAAGCTGCTGAGGAAGTCATCAGACTTTCGGGGATGAATAACTTCGATGGCAAGCTGGTGATTGATGCGACCAACCCTCTCGACTTCTCGAAAGGAATGCCCCCAGGCCTTTTTGTGGGCACAACCGATTCATTAGGGGAGCGCGTTCAACGTATGTTCCCCAACGCCAAGGTCGTCAAGTGCTTTAACATCGTCAACAATCAGGCGATGACCAATCCGAGGATGAAGGAAGGACTCCCGGACATGATCATTTGCGGAAACGACGAAGGCGCAAAGCAACAAGTCGCCGGATTGTTGAAGGAGTTTGGTTGGGGTGAACCTATCGACATTGGCGAGATGGATGGTGCCCGGTGGCTCGAAGCCTACACAGCACTTTGGGTGCGTTTAGCTATGAAACTTGGAAGCTGGAGTATCGCAGCAAAATTCCTCAAATCATAGAGTCCCCACATCGCCGGGTTCAGCAGTAGGAAATTGGATGACAAGAGAACTGCTCACTGATCGGAACGAAATAATCGACAAAGTTAATTCCATCGCGACTCAAGCTGACAGACGAAACTGGCAAGGCATAATTGACTGCTTTGCAGACGAAGTACTATTGGATTACACATCTCTTGCGGGTGGTTTGAGGCAAACACTAGAGTACGAAATGCAGCTTCTCCGCACTGGGACAACAACACACTAGAAACCCGGTGCGATGGCCGCAGGTCGTGTTCCGCTGACAATCATGAGATTGCGTCCAAGGATTTCCTGCAACCTGACCCCAAAAGGTTCGCCTGCCTGCATCGATGGAACCCACGATATTGGTGGGTTCAAATCCCACCGGCCCCACGACCACGCATTAATGACTTAGACGGTGCGAACTCCGTTAGTGTCTTTCAGCGATCATCAAGAAATGCGGATGGCGGCAGACGTATGAGCCGTATCCCGCCAAGCGGACGAACTGCCACCACGTGGGCTAGGAAAAGTTGAACCCCGCCATAAAACGGGCTAAGATCCCGTTGGTCCCGCCAAGTCACGCCTTCTAGGAGAGAATTCGTATGGTCGCAGTCAGTCTGACCTGTCGCTCGGAGTGACTTAGGCCTTGCTAATGGGTTCTATTTTCAAGTGTTTTCCTAGTAGGCTGGCCATTTTCCTGTCGAGTAGTTCATGGAGTCTGTCGGCGGTCATGTACGATGGGTGGAAGAGTTCGATTTGGTCGTAGGTGTAACCTGCTAAGTGGAGGGCTACCACGTTGAAGGCTGATCTAACCCTTTCGGGTTTACGCCTTAAACGTGCCGCGACCTACCGACCATACGTGGTGGGGCCGAAGGGATTCTCATGGTTCTAGGGCTGAACCATTTTGAACCCTCGACTTCCGCCATGCCGTCATGTCTACGGGTTTCTTCGCTCCTGAAGTTCGTCATCCCATCAGGTCCGCAAACCCGTTAAGGTTTGGTCTTCTGGAGCCCTTGGCGGGATCTTACCCTGTCGTCATCCCTGGCTAGAGACCGTCACTCGCGTGGTCATTGTGTCTACGGCCCCATTTCGGTTCCGACAGAGTGGCCCCGACCCAGTGAGCGCTTCAACTTGCTATATGCATTTTGGCTGGAGAACATGTACTCGCCAGCAACTAGTAATATCACCTTAGCGAGAATTGTACCGAGACATTCTTGATCAAGATAGGACTGGTAGGCAAGACGAACGCTGGAAAGACCACGTTCTTCAACGCTGCAACCTTACTTAGCGCTGCGGTCTCCACCTACCCCTTCACCACAAAACGACCGAACGTCGGTCAAGCGTATGTGCGAACTATCTGTGTCTGTCGTGAGCTGGGCGTCAAAGACAATCCAAGAAACTCAATGTGTCTCGCTGGTGCTCGGTTCATACCGGTGCAGCTCATCGACCTACCCGGGCTGATCAAGGGCTCTTGGAAGGGAAAGGGATTAGGCACGCAGTTCCTCAGCGTGGCATCACAGGCTGACGCTTTGATCCACATCGTCGACGCCTCAGGAAGCTTGGGCGCAGATGGAAAATTGACCAAGCCGGGCATGGGGAATCCCATAGCGGATTTCTACGATATCGAAGAAGAACTCGTCAGGTGGTTCGCGAAAGTAGTGGAACGAGTTCTGAAGAAGTTGAATAAGCGCCCCAGAAAGGTCTCGCCGGAGAAGGGTCTGACTAAGGAGCTGGCGGGTCTCAAGGTTACCGCGGAACATGTCAACAAGGCACTGCAGATGAATCGTCTTGCGGACAGAGAACTCGATCGATGGAAGAGTGACGATTTGTGGAACTTCGCCAAGAGCGTGCGTGAGGTCTCCAAGCCTACCATAATAGTCGCGAACAAGATGGATCTCTCACCCGCAGAGAAGAACTATGACAGACTCACCAAGGAATTCGGCCAAGCTTTCGTCATACCTGCCTCAAGCGACGCTGAGTTGGCGCTCAGGCGGGCCGAACAGAAGGGGTACGTTGAGTATGTCCCCGGCGAGGAGGTCTTCCGAGTCACAGCTGAGGAGAAACTTTCACCTGAACAACGAGAAGCCTTGACCTATGTGGAACAACGAGTCTTCTCGAAATTGATACAAACGGGTGTGCAGTTCGCGCTGAACACTTGCGTCTTCAAACTGCTCGGAATGAACGCGGTCTACCCGGTCGAAGACGCTGACAAGTTGGCAGACAGAAAGGGTCACGTTCTGCCGGACGTGTTTCTGGTACCTTACGACTCTACGGTCGCTGACCTGGCTGCGCAAATCCACTCGGAGCTAGCGAGAACAATGATCTACGCTGTAGACGCACGCGCCAAGATCAGGCTGCCAGCAGACTACCGCCTTAAAGACCGCGACGTGGTCAAGATCGTGGCCACAGGAAAGAGAAGAGAGGCGTCCTAGGAGCCGACCACTTTCAGAAGGTCGGCTTTCGTTATTATGCCCTGCACATGCCCTCTTCTTGAAACCAACACTGCCGGCGCATATTGCAGCAAAGCCGACACCATCGACAAGGGGTTCTCCTCGCTGACAGTTGGAAACGCCTCCTCCATGATCTTCTCCACAGTCTGCCTGGATACTTCGTCCGGTTTGGGTGCTGAGAACAATCGGTCAAGAATGATCTTCTCCGTCAAGCTTCCCACAACTTGGCTTCCATTGAATACCGGAAGTTGAGAGAAACCTGCTTCTCGCATGACACGTATGGCCTTCGCCACAGCATCATTAACCTGAACGCCAACAACTTTACTGTGACTGATGTCTTTCGCTTTCAATTCGTTTCGACGCTCCAGGCTTTCGAGAGTGTCAAAGATGGCTTTCGTCTTCAGGTAGGATGGGTTTATTCTGCTGCTCTCGATCTTTGCGATCATCGATTGGCTGACGCCGGAGATTTTCGCCAGCTCCTTCTGGCTCAGGTCGAGGAGCTTGCGTCGGCGGCCGATCTCTTCAAGGCTGGGTAACATATTTCACAAACCCTTCCGAAGGTTATTCTTAGGAGAATACTTTCTTGTCGTACATTTATATTAAAGGAATATTTGAGTTTCGCCACAACTCGCAAGTGGGTTGCAGCATGACCAAGCTCAGCAATGTTACGGCTGCGACGGCAGGTCAAGTTCCTAGAAGATACCTTTTCACTTCAGAGAGCGTTACCGAAGGTCATCCGGACAAGGTGGCTGATCAGATATCGGATGCCATCCTTGACGCAATAATCGAGCAGGACCCAAACGCTAGAGTCGATATTGAGACACTGATAATGAAGGGGACTGTAATCGTGACAGGTCAAGTCACCACAAGTGGATACGCGCACATACCTCGGATTGTTAGAGAGGTCCTACGCGATATCGGATTCTACGACGCGAAGGTCGGAATAGATTGGGAGGCCTGCGGAGTTCTCGTATCAATCGAGGAACAGTCTCCAGAGATCGCGATGGGAGTGAACAGGGAGGATATGGGTGCTGGAGACCAAGGCATGGTGTTTGGTCACGCAACCAACGAAACCGCGGAGCTCATGCCCCTGCCAATAACTCTCGCCCACAAACTCGTTCGGAGACTCGCCGAGGCCAGAAAGCAAAAGCTCGTAAACTACCTTAGGCCTGACGGAAAATCGCAAGTTACCATCGAGTATGTGAACGGCAAGCCTAAGCGAGTCGAAGCGGTTGTCATCGCCGCCCAGCACGACGAAAACGTGACCCGGGAGCAGTTGAAGAAGGACATAATCGAGAAAGTCATCAAACCAGTGATTCCGACCAACATGCTTGACGAGAACACGAAATTCTTCATAAACGAAACCGGAAGATTCACGATAGGTGGAACACTTGCCGACTCCGGCCTAACTGGAAGGAAGATAATTGTTGACACCTACGGCGGTGTCGGCAGTCATGGTGGTGGATGCTATTCTGGTAAGGATCCAACCAAGGTGGATAGATCGGGTAGTTACATGGCTCGATATATCGCCAAGAACATCGTCGCAGCAGGATTGGCCGACAAGTGCGATGTGCAGATTGCCTATGCGATTGGAGTATCGAAACCCGTGTCGGTAATGGTGTACACCTATGGAACGGGAAAGGTGAGCGACGAGAAGATCACCGAGGCAGTGAACAAAGTGTTCGACATGAGACCCAAAGCAATAATCCAACATCTGCAACTCCAAAAACCGATCTATAGAAAAACCGCGACCTACGGCCACTTTGGACGAGACGATGCGGATTTCACGTGGGAAAGAACCGACAAGGTTGAAGAGCTGAAGAGAGCGACCTCAACTCAGTAAGATACTCCGCTTCCTACTCATTCCGCGTCATTCACCCATCAACGGCAGTCGCTGGAGGCAACTAGCATTATCTTGAATTAGGACCGTCTGGCTGTGTCGTGCAATGATGCAAAAGCTGTACAAGTGAGAAGAATATGGCAATCGTTGGCTCCGTTCTGGGAGCAATCAAGACAGTCGGCAAAGCCCTAGCGCTGCTTCTCGTGGTTTTCTCGACGATAAGCTACCTCATATCACTAGCCCTCGGGCCCATACTCTTCTTCTCAACATCCGATGGTCTCAGCGTCGCGTCCCGTAGGATCCAAGGCATCCCGATCGATCTATTCATGGCAATTACAGTACCGATTCCGCTACCTGTGAATATCGGCCTCTTGTTCATCAGCGTCTGGGCGGCCTTCGTCATCTGTTTGATCTTCGCATGGTACAGCCGCGGAG
>Ga0315282_10005330_pt1 | contig 21975 bp, 18 predicted proteins | sample YL17G07_20_MG_FD_203693 | JGI IMG/M metagenome (GOLD analysis project Ga0315282, IMG submission 203693) | Sediment microbial communities from Yellowstone Lake, YNP, Wyoming, USA - YL17G07_20 | ecosystem: Environmental > Aquatic > Freshwater > Lake > Sediment | place: USA: Wyoming | collected... | reverse complement strand
CTGCGTCGGATACATCTCCATGAAGCCCACCAGCGTCACCGGGTGATCCATGACCACTCCTCCCTCGAGACCGCCTACGCAAGAGAGGATAGAGAGCCCACCGGACGTAAGGGGATGATCAGTCAAGAGAGACTACAAGGCCGAGTACGCCCGGCGCATCGCCCGGGGCACGCAGCACGGCCTCACGCGCTCACAGGCGCGAGGACATCCCCGCCACCACGAGCCCTACCACTCCGAGCTGGTCAAGGTGCGCCCCTGGGAGCCCGAGCTGGAAGAGGGACTCAAGCTGATTCGCGAGGGCGAGTCGCTCAGCTCGGCTGCACGTGCGACCCACGTCGCCCCCGAGCGGCTGCGCTCCTATGTCACGCGCACGGGCGTCGCCTACAAGGAACGCTCCCGTTGGCGTATCGGCCAAGACGACCGCCGCCGCCAGTTTCCCATCTACTCCAACGGACGCGAGGTCGTGGTCGTGCTGCGCGGCTATGACGACGCCAAGAGGGCGGGCGACTACATGTGCGCCGTGGGGCGCTTCTTAGACACCAACGACCCTTTAGCGCTGGCCCCCTTCATGGGGGCGAGCGTGACCGACGAGAAGGGCGTCGTCTATCCGCTCGAGACCGAACCCAACACCCTGTATCGCCTCAGCGAGACGCAAGCCGAAAGCTTCGAGGACGTCTATCGCATCCTCGCGGCGTGAAGAAAGGAAGGAGAACACCGTGACCACCGCACCCAACGCTGACGAGGTCGAAGTCCGCCGCCAGCGAACCTACGAACGCCTGGGCACCGACATACCCGCCTGTCGGGTGTGCGGCGAAAACGACTGGCGCACCTTAGAGGCACACCACATCGCCGGTCGTGCCTACGCCGAACACGTGACGATCCTCTGTCGCAACTGCCACGCCAAACAGACCGATGTCCAAAGCGACTTTCCCAAGGACGCCTCTGATGAGATTCCGCTCCTGGTCCGCATCGCTCACTACCTGCTGGGGTTGGCCGCACTTGCCCGCGAGGTCACCACCCAACTGCTCGACTACGCCAACGCCCTGCTGATTGCGGCGGCGCGCTGTCCGGCCCCCTGGGGATATCTGCAAGGCGGCGAGCAGTGATGAGCGCACCCGAACCCGAACCGCGCACGATCGCTTTGCGTGCCTACGCTGCCGCCACCACACCCCGGCCGCCCTTGCGGCGGCCGGGGCCGCCCCTGCGCCCCTCTGGGGGCGTGCTGGTCTTTGACACCGAGACCAGCATCGACGCTGCCCAACAGCTGCGCGTGGGGGCCTACCAGCTGCGCCGCAACGGTAGGCGCATCGAGGCGGGGCTCTTCTATGACCCCGCCTCGCTCTCCGAGGCCGAGCGGGCGAGGGTCACGGCGTACGCCGAACGCCACCGCCTGCAGCTGATGGACGACCGGGTTTTCGTCGATGGCATCTTCTTTGCACAGGCCTACGCCAAGCGCTACACGATCCTGGGCTTCAATCTGCCTTTCGACATCTCGCGCCTGGCGCTGGCCCACGCGTCTGCTCGGGGTGAGCAGATGCGCGGTGGCTTCAGCTTCCGGCTCTCCGAAGATACTTCGTGGCCCCGGGTACAGGTGCGACACCTCAACAGCCGCACCGCCCTGATTCGTTTCACCGCCCGCCCGCGCCAGCGTCGCGGACGGGGACAACGCCGACGCGGACTGCGCGGCCCGGCGCCGCGACGCGGCTATTTCGTCGATCTGCGCAGCCTCGCGGCGGCCCTGACCGGATCGGGTCACAGCCTGGCCTCCCTGGCGAGGCTGCTGGGCACACGCCACCAGAAGCTCGAGGCCGCCCACGGCGAGGAGCTAGGCGACGAGTACCTCGACTATCTGTGTCGCGACGTACAGACAAGCTGGGAGTGCTACGTGGCCTTGTCTGTGACCTACGACGCCTACACCCTGCCCGCCACACTGGTCTCCCAGGTCAAAAGCGAGGCCTCGATCGGCAAGGCGACCCTACGCGAGATGGGCCTGCGCACGTGGCGTGAGCGCCAAGCCGACTACCCGCCCTGGCTTGTCGGAACCATCATGAGCAGCTACTTCGGCGGGCGCAGCGAGGTCCACCTGCGCCGAACGGTCGCGCAGGTGCTCTATCTGGACTTCCGCTCCATGTATCCGACGATCTCTACGCTGCAGGGACTGTGGCGCCACGTGGCCGCCGAGCGCCTTGTCTGGCATGAGGAGACCGCCCAGACCCGTGCCTTTGTCGAGAACGTCAGCTTGGCCGACCTCGCCCGGCCCGAGACCTGGCTCAAGCTGAACGTGCTCGTGCAGGTCATCCCCAAGGCCGACCTCTTTCCCGTGCGGGCAGCCTACGATGCTCGCCGCCCGCACTTCTCGATCGGGCTCAACTTCCTAAGCTCGCGTAAGGCGCTGTGGTTCACCCTGGCCGACGTGGTGGTCGCCAAGCTGCTCACCGGCCGCACTCCCACGATCCGCCGGGCGCTGGCCTTCGAGGCCATCGGGACCCAGGACGGCCTGCAGGCGGTCGAGTTGCTCGGCAAGGCCGACTACCGCTTCGACCCCACCCACGACGACCTCCCGCGCCGCCTGATCGAGCTGCGCGGCGAGCTGAAAGACAGAGCCGCCCGAGCCGACGACCCCGACGAACGCGCCCGGCTTGCCGCCGAAGCACACGCCCTGAAGATCGTCTCCAATGCGACCTGCTATGGCATCTTCATCGAACTCAACGTGACCGAACAGGCCGAGCCTGTGAGCGTTGCCTTCTACGGGCGCGACGGACGGGCACACACCACCGAGCTTGCCAGCCTCGAAAAGCCGGGCCGCTACTTCCATCCTCTGATCGGCACTCTGACCACGGCCGGAGCGCGCCTCATGCTGGCCCTAGTCGAGCGTCTGGCCGCAGGTCAGGGCCTGGAGTGGGCCTTCTGTGACACCGACTCGATGGCCCTGGCGCGTCCCGAACGGATGGACGAGCACGCCTTCTATCGGGCGGTGACGGCGGTGCAAGAGTGGTTTGAGCACCTGAACCCCTACTCCAGCGGCGAGCTTCTCAAGCGCGAGGAGGCAAACTACGACTGGAGCCGGGACGACCCCTGCCAGCCCTTGTACTGTCTGGCGGTCTCGGCCAAGCGCTACGCGCTCTTCAACCTCGACGAGCGTGGGCTGCCGGTGCTGCGCAAGGCATCGGCCCACGGCCTCGGGCACCTGGTCGCACCCTACGACGCCTCACAGGCCCCGGCCTGGATTGGGGCCCCGCGCTTTGCGCTGGCGGAGCTGGGCGTCGAGCGCTGGCAGCACGACCTCTGGTGGTGCGTGGCGCTGGCGGCCCTGGGTGACGATCCCAACCGCGTCGAGCTGCCCAGCGTGGTCGGCCTCAGCCAACCGGCAGTGAGCACCTACGCGGCCACAACCCCACGCCTGCTGGAGTGGTTTGCGACCTTCAACGCTGGACGGCCCTACCGCGAGCAGGTGCGACCCTTCGGCTTCATGAGCGCCTACCAGGCAAAGAGCCTGGCCCAGCGGGTGCGACTGGCGGTCGAAGACGGCGAGCGTCTGCCCCAGCGGCGCAAGCGGGCGAGCGCCGCCGACCTGCCGCGGGCCGTGTCGCCCTATGCCAAGCCCGGCGAGGCGGTGGCAGCATTCGACCGTGAGACCGGCGAGGCGGTGCCGCGCTCGTGGCTGAAGAGCTATCGGCAGGCTCTCGCCCGCTACCACCTCCAGCCCGAGGCGAAGTTTGTCCACGGCGACTACCGCGACGCCGGGCTCACCCGGCGGCGTCACATCGAGGTCGCTGGGGTCGTCTCGATCGGCAAGGAAGCAAACCGCTGGGAGGAGCAGCTCTACTTAGGCGAGGACCCGCAGGCGCAGATCATCTACGGGGAAGCCAGCGCCGATCGCGAGCGCCAGGCCGAGAGGCTGCGGGTGGGCATCGCCCGCCACGGCGTGCGCCGCATGGCGGCCGCGTCGGGCCTCTCTCTGGGGCTGGTGTCCGGAATCGGCCGGGGTGCCAAGCCGCTGTCGAGCCGCTCGGCGGCTCGCCTTGCTACTGCCCTGGCATGGCTGGACCACGAACATCGGCCGCGCTGAGTGCCTGCTCCAGGTGACCCAAGTCGTTCAACCGCTTAGAGTCCTCAGCCCCGAAGGAGGTGTGACATGCGCTACTGCCCCCAGTGTGGGTCGTCGGCCGAAGATGGGGACCGCTTCTGCTGCGACTGCGCTCTGCCTCTCGCTGGGGAGCAGGCGGTGCGCACGATGACACGAAGACTGGAATCGGTGGAGTGGACCCTCGTGCTTGGCGCGCTCCTGCTTGTGGTGCTTGCAGTGGTCGTGCTGGTCGCTGGACTCACCGGCGAGGGGATGCAATGTCCCTGCCCTGCGGTGCGATCGAGCGAGGCCCGGCGCCAGTTTGCTTTCGGTTTTGCACCTCACGGTTCTGACCGACCGGTGGCAGGCTGATAGCGGCGGCTCCGTAGGCTCGGGACGAGCAGCCAAACAGTCCTGTCCGCTTGGAGCTGGTTGTAGAGTGCAAGCGTCTGCAGGAGGGCCATGGGCACCGTCAGCTGCATGACTTGCGGATTCGTCGTGGATGAGGCCGTCAGCCGGTGTCCGAACTGCGGCCTCGATCCCAAGAAGGCAGGCACACTCAGTGCCGAGAGAAACGCGGTGGCCGGCGGACCCCGCGTTGGGGGACTGGTCACTGGATGCGTTCTTGGTGCTCTATCCCTTGCCGCCTTCCTCATCATTCGGTGGCTCGCCACACCGCCGTCGCTGACTTCCATGCTCGAGGGCGGAAGGACCTGGTATCTCAAGCCACAGGTGGCGCTGCCCGTCGAAGTGAGCATGTTGGCACTCTTCGGCGCCTTCTTTGCGCTCGCCATATGGTCGATCGTGACCATGGCTCGCTTCGCACCACAGTCTGCAGCTCCCCCGGCAGCAGGCAGTGCTTCAGAACCCGTCGCCGCGCAGCGCCTTCGAGACCTCGCTTCGCTGCGGGACCAGGGTCTCATTTCCGCACAGGAGTACGAGGCAAAGAGGGCCGAGGTTCTGTCTCGCATGATCGAGTCGCCAGAACTCGGGAGCGCCCCGCTCTACCAGGGACCTGCGACGACTGCTGCCCAAGAGGTCCCCGGTGTCGTTGCCGAACCTGTGCCCGAGGTGACACAGGCCCGGCAGCCTGATGACCTGGTCGACCAGACCACTGCTCAGCGAACGCCGGCTCCCTCCCCACAAGAGCTACAGGCCGACTTGCCCGCTTCGCCCAACCGGGGGCGCGGAACTCTGATCGTGGCGGGCCTGCTCGGCGGACTGGTGCTCGTAGGAGTGCTTGTTGGCACATCCATGCGGGACCAGAGAGCGTCCACGCCGACCTCTGGGGGAGCCCGTCCGGCAGCCTCATCTCAGCCCTCCGCTTCTGGTCTCACACCTTCGGGAGCGAGTGGCCCGGTACCAGCCACGCAACAGGCCAAGATGGACGTGCTCCTGTCTCCCTACGCCTACGTGCCGGCAAGCCTGCCCGACGACTTCGTCTACACCGACTGGAAGCACACGAACCTCGTGCCAACCTTGGCCGGGCGGCTCCTGACCATCGAGTTCGCCGCCCCTGACGTCGGTCGGATCATCTGGACATCATCTCGCGCCTGCGACCCGAAAGGCCGTATCGGCCCCAACGCCACCGGCTACCCCGGCTACGGCTACGGGATGGTGGCCGACCGTAGCGCCGTCGTCGCCGGCAGACGGGTCTACTTCTCGCCGGGGAACCACGGTAGCAACGCCTGGACCTGCTTCCCGCTTGAGACGGCCGGTGGCACTGACTGCGTCGCGGTCGGGATCTGGGAGAGCAACTGCCTAACCCCGTCCCAGGCGATGGAACTCGTCGCGCACGCTGTGGCGTCTGGCGGCTCCAACGAAGTGACTGTGACCCTTCCGGTCCGCGTGCTCCGCACGACCTCGGGTGCTTCGTCGCATGAGCGGCTGAGGTACCCAGCGAGCGTGACCATTCAAGTGCCGAGTCAGTGGGCGCACAGCCTCGAAGCCTGCGGTATCGCGGGCAGGGTCTTCGTGGCCCCCAAGGGTTGGACAGCCGGCGCTGTCGGGCAGATCGACGCAGACGGCGGCCGCTTCGTCAACCTGGCCAGTGGGCGAAGCGACATCCCAGGGGACATGACCTACTCCCTCGAAGTGTCCCATTTCGCCGTGTGGCAGGACGCATCGGTCTACATTCCATGGGTGCGACGGAACTGGAGCCTCTCGGGCATCGGCGGTTCCCCGCCTCCTCTGGGTCCGCCGGGCATCGACCCGCACACATTCCCGCACTTCGCGGAACACGAGGTGAACCCGTACCGCGTTGAGTACGAGTTCCAGAACGTGACGAGTTCTCTGTGGAGCGTAGGACTAGCCTCGACGACCTTGCGGCCGGGCCACGTCTCTGCCCCCGCCTCATACGAGCAGCTCCAGTACGAACTGCCCAGGCGCGACAGGGCGCTTGGTCGCTACATGGTCAACTGGTTCACACCCCAACTGAGTCAGTAGCCAACAATCAAGGAAGTGGTCCTCAGCGGGGCGGGGAGTGTGAAACGGCCGCTTCTGCTTCCCCGTCAGAGCCTGGCGCAGCTAGCGTCTAGCGAATGGGCTGCGCCAGCTGACTGTGGACAGTACACCAACCTGCCGGGGTGAGCGGGTCGCCCACGCTGACTTTCACTCGCATGGCGTACCTGCTACCGACTTGTCGTTCACTGTTCAGCATCCCGGCCTCCCCGCAAGTCGCCTAGAAGATGTCCGCAGCGACAGGTAGCCTAGTGCGGACCACAGGCGGACAAGCCCAGGAGGGCGTTGTGGAGTCAATAGGTCAGATTCAGATTGAGCCAATCAAGACTGCGTTTCCCAAAGAAGCGAAGCACCTCACGACTTGGCTTGAGAATCACATCGACGTCCTCGGCGAGCGGATGGGCGTTGTGCTCACCGTCGTGCAGCGCGAAGCGAAGGTAGGCTCGTTCAACGTCGATCTCCTCTGTGAGGATGCTGATGGGAATGCGGTCGTGGTTGAGAACCAGCTTCAGCCCACCGACCACGACCACCTGGGGAAGCTTCTGACCTACCTCGTGAACCTGGAAGCCGCGACGGCAATCTGGGTTACATCGGATGCCCGGCCGGAGCACGAGAAGGTCATCGACTGGCTCAACGAAGCGACACCCGCCAGCACCTCCTTCTACCTCGTGAGAGCGGAGGCGGTGAGAATCGACAACTCACATCTCGCCCCCCTGTTTACGGTCCTTGCAGCTCCCAGCGAGCAGATGAAGAAGCAGGGCGACGAGAAGAAGGATTGGGCCGAGCGGCACTACCGGCGTGTGGAGTTCTGGAAGGGCCTCCTCGAGAAGAGCAAAGGCAGGACATTCTTGTTCGCCAACATCTCGCCCGGAACGAACCACTGGATCTCAATCGGTGTCGGCAAGAGCGGCATCAGCCTCAGCTACTTGATCCTCAAGGACCAGGCGGGGCTTGAGCTCTACATCGATTGCGATCAGGACGCCCTAGGCACGCGCAACAAAGAGATCTTCGATGCCCTGTATGCGCAGAAGAAGGCAGTCGAGAGCGAGTATGGAGGGCCACTTGAGTGGCACCGACTTGACGGCAAGAGGGCTTCGAGGGTCCGCGCCGTCATCTCCGGTGGCGGTCTGACAACGCCCGAAACCTGGAGCGATGTGCAGGATCGAATGATTGCAGCGATGATCCGGTTCGAGAAGGCAGTTGTGCCGCGCTTGAAGAAGGTGGTCGCCTAGCCTCTCTACGTTCGGCCGTCCCTGAGACAGCTTTCCCACAGACTCTTCTGACAAGGAGCAGACGTTGGCCAACTTGGGGCAGGTGAGTGACTTCATTCGCAGCATCCATGCCAGTTTGGCGGCCGGAAGTCCGTCGTCGCTGAACGGACTCAGAGTACTGTCAAAGAGGAATGAGGGGAGTCTGTTCCTCGATCGTTCTGAATCAGCCCAGTTTGACGAGGCTGTGGCCGCGCTTCGGAAGACGTTCGGCAAGAAGCCAGACATATCTCAGAAGACAGTCGAGCAGTATCTTCGAGACGCGTTGTTCGGTGCGCTGGACCTCCAGAAACGGAGTCAGGCGCCATTCGAAGATCGTCTTGCCCTTGCCATTGACGAGCTGAAGGCCTCCCTCGCCAAGCTTCCAGTCGACTACAAGTGCTACCTGCCCTTGGCTGGCTGCGATGCAAGTGGACTCCCCTGGACCTTCGGCGCTGTACGCCTCGTTGTCTTCAATGAAACGCAGGTGAAGCACATCGTTGCGGCTGCCGGGAGAACTCGGAACGACGCGAGCGTTCTCGGTGTGCTTGAAGGTGTCCAGCGTGCAGCCTCCTGGAATCAGCCAGTGGCGATTGTGACAGTGCCAGCAAGAGATGACGATGCCGCTAGGGACTTGGCCACCAAGCGAGTCCAACAGACCGTGGACTGCATGAACTTCTTCGTAGACCTGATTCCCTACAACCACGGCTGGGTCTACTTGCCAGGGGAAGCCGCCTCCGTCCTTGGTGTCTCCCCTGTCACCGGCACGGATGGTTCCGTGTCGGCCCTGTTTCAGTGGCAGGGACCTCTACGGCCATTCTCTGTGCAATCCCTCAAGACAACCGCATCGCTTCGCCCGGCGCTGAGTCGCGTGCATCGTATGCTGCGAGAGCAGCCTGGCTCGAAGCTCGATCAGTCAGTCTTGGCATCCGTGCAGTGGGCTGGCAGAGCGTCGGCGGAGCAGAAGAAGGAAGAGGCGTTCATACTGTTTGCCATTGCTCTCGAGACCTTGGTGCTCCCTGACTCCAGCACCCAGGAACTCACGTACCGTCTCCGAGTCCGAGCAGCGCACCTCCTTGGTCACGACGCAAACGCTCGCAAGGAGATCAGCCAGTTGATCGGCCACCTGTACAATGTGCGCTCCCGCATTGTCCACAGCGGCTTCTATGAGGTTACGGACGAGGACCTAGGGCGGCTGAAGGCAATTGTGATCAGGTGCGTCCTTCGTACTCTGCTACATCGTCGCATTCGGCAGTTGAAGACTCCCGAGGAACTCGCGTCCTGGTTCGACTACCGAGTGCTCCACTAGAAGACCCGCCCAAGGCCATTCACTTTCCGGCCGGACGATAGGAGGCCTGCAGGCGATTGACCCGCAGGCCACCGGTGCTGGCTCAGCCCAGCTTGATGCACTCCTTGCACCGTGGCTTGTTGCCCGTGCCAGCCACTCTGTGCCACGACTTGATCCGCTTCCCGTCAGGGCAGTCGTCATGATTGTGGTGGACGTTCCGGTGCTCAGGTGGGTACTCCGGTGAATCGGTGTGATACGGCGCACACTTGCCCATGACTGGGCCTCCTTCGATTAGTCCGTCGCAATCCCTGGGCAGCTGCGACGGTTTCCAATGAGGGTAGCAGGGCGTCCGGACGGACACGGTTGGAGGACGGAGCGTTGGCTGGTGTTCACTTTCCGGCCGGACGCTTTACCCCCCGGATTCGTCCCATGGGGTATAGCGACCGCCCAGAAAGTGAACGCTACGTCGCGTAAGGCTATGTGACGAACGCGGCGATTTCGAGGGCCCACAGGTAGACTGACAGCAGTAGCTGTGTCGACAGTTTCGCCTTGCCGTACCTGACGTCGGACCCATGGAGAACGAGATTCCGACGTCTTGCGAGGTCGGAATGCACCAAGTCGACGACCCCCCGCAGGAGATCGTGATCGACCAAGGGGAACTTCTTGACCTTCGTCACCAGGCCTCCCAGCTCCACTGGCCGCCCGTCCTTGAGCTTGACGTTGCCATTCTGGTCGAGCTCGTAGAACTTCCCCTTGACCTTTCTTGCCGTCGACTTGAGCACCAGGGCGTCGCTAATCATCCCCTCCAGCTGACTGAAGAGCACCGGAACAGACAGCCAATACTCCCGTCGTCGATGCGATGCGAGGGCCTGAGCGAGGATTGGCCATCTTCTCTGCAGGATGGGTGATGAATTGCAGTGCTCCTGAAGCCAATTCTCAAACTCGCCGCTCTTCGTGAGTTTCAGAAGCTTGTTGGTGACCGCCGCACCCGCGACCTGCGGAGACACGGCCGCGAGCTCTGCGGCGTAGGACCCGCCAACCAATCCGCAGACTAGATCGAATCCCGCCCTGTCGAGTACAGCCTCGCCCTCCTTGTCCGTCGCAAGCTTGGCTGCGAGTGCGCTGATACTCGGAAGGGCGCTGACGAGTCGGACAGGCTTGAGCCCCAGTTGCTGGGCCTGCAGGAGGGCTACATTCTTGGCGAACAGCCGACTCGTCTTGGTCAGCTGCGTCTGGGAACGTTCGATCGCCTTGAGCAAGCCGGAGCTTGGCTTCGTGGCATCCCCGAAGCGAGCCAGCGCCTCGGCTTGTAGAAGCATCTCCTCAAGGGCAGGGCCTGAGATCGTCATCCCTCGTCGCGATTTCATGACCAGCTTGGCGATGGCCCTGGAATGCGCCTGGGCTAGCTTCTCGATGGCAGCGTCTTGCTTTGCCAGGGCTGTCATGACGGGGCTTCGGGCGAACAAGTCCGTGTCGGAGAGTACGGCCATGCGGGACACGGCCCGAGTCTTCGAATCGATCTGCTCAAGAAACTCAATGGCAGTCGTCACAGTGACCTCCCGGTGATGTCGGTCCTCTCACCCGGTCGCGTCTTCCCTGGTCATGGCGACCGCCCCGCAAGTGAAGACCCCCGCAGCCGAGCCCATGGTCGTCAGCAAGGCAGTTGTGAATGCGGACCTAAGCCTTCGACTCTTCGCGTCGTGCCTCGGCGACTGGTTCAGCAGTTGTCACTGAGAGCTACCGGAAGGATTCCACGTCCAAAGCCCTCGATAGCTTCCCCCGTTTCTTCTTGATCTCCGGGGTCATGAGAGTCCCAAAGGCCGGAAGCCCGGCATCTGGCGTAAGTGAGAGCGGTTCGCCAAGGTATCTGTGTCGAGCAGTCTTCCAGAGCCTGTCGATCAGGATTGCGGCGACTCGTGACAAGGCGAGAGAGGAATCCATGTCGGTGAAGAACCAGGAATGCCACCATGCCTCTTCTCCCCTCTTGCCCTTCTCCAGGCAAGCGAGCATATCCCCTTCGATCTCGTTTCCAACCTCCGGGAGAGGAGTTCCCTCGAACTTCACGCTCATCTCCACGGCTGACAGCGCGAGACCGTGCTTCGCTGAGTTGTACGCACCTGACGCGTAGTCGAGCAGATGCTTGAAGTACCTGAGGTACTCCAGGATGTTGTCAGCCTCAGCCCAGTCCTCACGAAGACTGAACGCATAGCAGGCGTGCTTCTTGGCCTTGTCCTGCCGAGATTCTGCGAGGACTTCACCTGTTTGTCTCGCGAACTTGCCGGGTCCTCTCATGCCGGACAGGGCCAAGGCGGGACACCGCCTTTGAGGTGTGTGAGCCAGAAACAGTCGAAGCAGAGCCTCGGCGCTGTGATGAAAGAGGATCTCGCTCTCGGCCAAGGCGTAGATAAGGTCGCCCTTACGTTCCTCGCCCTCTCTATTCGCTCTAAGCATGGTCCCCATGAACCATAGAGGAAGTGGAACGAGTTGAAGACACGGAAGGGGGGTTTCCGGTGGCACGAAAGATAGCACCCCGTGGAGTCGCCGGTCGAAGTACCCCGACGGGTGTGCTTCGTAGAACATCGTGTTGACCATCTCGATGTCTGAAGGAACCCCCATTGGTCATTCACTCGGAGAGTTCAGACGATTCGAGCGGCAGTTCGGGATGAGAGAACCCCCTGCATTCCGCCCTCGGTGCACGTTTGAAGGTGCGGTTCGTACCCTCGACGGTCGGGTAGTCGATGCGCATCCCGTCCAGAAGCGCCGCGATCGTGAACAGTTGCAGGCGCGGGTGCTGGCCCCACGGCGACTCGTAGTAGCCCGCCGACGCGGCCTCCTCGCGCATGGGCTTCGTGGCGCCCTGCATGGTGATCAAGACGCCGATGGCGGCCTTCTCGCGCTCCATGACGCCTCGCAGCTCATGGACGTGGTGGCGCCCAGTGTGGCCCGCCTTCACGGACAGGACCACCTGCTGCGTCTGGCCGCTTCCGTCGTGGAAATACAGGCGCCCGTCAATGCCCTTGTCGGCGCCTTTCTTCTGTTCCACGGGCCGGGCGCCCACAAGCCCAAGCGCCCACCACTGGAACTGGTACGGGTCGGTCTGCGCTAGGGCCTCTGCATCCGGCGCGGACACAGGCTCGCCCAATACCTCGTACTGCTGCTCCACTTTGTCGCCGAAGGTATCCCGCAGTCTGCTGCGGATGAGCGTGATAGCGAGATGCGTCACGTCGATTCCTACCCACTGGCGTTTGAGTCGGTAGGCGACGGCAACCGTCGTTCCGCAGCCGCAGAACGGGTCCAACACCACGTCGCCCTCGTCGCTGCTGGACAGGATGATGCGCTCCAGCAAGGACTCGGGCTTCTGTGTCGGGTAGCCCAACCGCTCTGCGGCCTGGGCGCCGATGGGCCGTACATCGTTCCACACATCTTGGAGCGGGACACCCGGCATTTCGTCCAGGTAGCGCTTGTACTGCGGCACCGCGCCCGGTCGCGTCTGCACGATACGCCCTTGACGTATCAACTCCTGCATCCGCTCCTGCGAGTAGCGCCAGTACCGCGTCACCCCCATGATTTCGTACTGTGGGTTGCCCTTCGCGGCGCCACCGGGTCCGGTCAAGTCACCGAGCCGGTATCGTCGGCCTGTCTCGGGTTCTATGTGCCGGTAGAACTGCTCCACGTACTCCTCGTCATAGGGCATGTACAGCGGGTTCCACTTCCAGTCGTCGCCCTTGGTGTAGAACAGCAGCACGTCATGGATGCGCCCGTGCTGCTGGCGGCCCTGCTTCGTGTCGCTGTGTGCGCTGCTCCGCTTCCACACGATTTCCGTGCGGTAGTTCTGCGGCCCGAACACCCCGTCCAGCAACATCTTGAGGTAGTGGCTCGCGGTCGGATCGCAGTGGAGGTACAGGCTGCCGGTCGGCGCAAGCACCCGCCACAGTCCCACAAGACGCGGCGCCATCATGGCGAGATAGGCGAGCATGTTGCTGTCGCCGAGCATCGTGCGGAACGCCTGGAGCGCCCTGGACACGTCGCCGCCGGCCTCCACCGTTTCCTGGTACGTTCGTGCCGCCTCCTGATCCCATCGCCACGTATCGCCGAACGCCTTGATTTGGCTTGCCGCGCGGGCGCCGTCCTGCTCGGCAAACAGGACGTTGTACGTCGCGTTGCTGTTGAAGGGCGGGTCCAGGTAGACCAGGTCAACGGACTCATCGGCGATGTAGCGCCGAAGAATATCGAGGTTGTCGCTGTAGTAGAGAACGTTGTCGGGCACGACCGCAGGCTACCACTCCGTTCGGACGCAAGAAAGGAGCGGTGTCCTGCGGGTTCGGGCCGACGATTCAGCCAGTTCACATGCTGCCTCCAAGCAGCGCACGCAGTCGCCGGCGTGAGCGTTCAGAGACTCGTCGTTCTCCTCGCATGATGCCAGACACAAGCCCGACCGACAGCCCGCTCTCTCGCGCCACTCGCCGCACCCCACGGCACCGGATCGTCTCGACGATCTCACGGCGCTGACGCTCGCGGTGTTCGTCGGGCTGCCCGTAGCTGACCTGCGCCTCGGGGTCGTCGCCGACGAAGAAGCGTTCCTCCCAGCGGTTGGCCTCCTTGCCGATGTGCTCAACGCCCGTGGCGACCACGTGACGACGCTCCGTCACTCCAACGTCGGTGTAGTCCCCGTTTGCGAACTTCGCCTCGGGGTGCAGGTGGTGAGTCCTGAGGCACTCGGCGTAGCTGCGCAGCATCTCGACCGGCACCGCTCGCCCCGTGGTGCGCTCGAAGCAGCGACTCGCTACCTTCGCGGGGTCGCGGTCGAAGGGAGCAACCACGCGCGGCATCTCGGGAAGCTCGAAGGTCGAGCTGGCCGGAGCCCCACCGGTCAGCTCAGCCAGCACCCGCTCGGCCACGTTCCTGACCTGCAGCGCGGTGAGAAAGCCGAAGGGGCGCACCTGCTCGCGGTAGGGTCGTCCGCTGTTGTAGGCGGCAAACCAGGAGAGCAGCTCCGGCGTGGTGGCCGCATAGCGGCTGAGGGCGGGAAGATCGAAGCCGGGCAGCCCATCCAGAATCACCTGATCCGGGCGACCTTCAAGGGCGGCAAGCACCGTCAGATACCAGAGGTCGTGCTGCCAGCGGCGGATGCCGACGCCGAGGTCGCCGATGGCGACGCGCGGCGCTGGGATCGTCTGCGGCGCCTCCTCGTCGCCATACGGAGGCAGCAGATGCCCGAGGCCGTGACCCGAGACCTTGCGCAACACGGGGCGACGTTGGCAGCCAAGGTTGAAGAGCGCGTAACGCTTGGCCGAGACCGCGAGGCAGTAGAGCGGCGCGAGTCGCCCCGTCGCCTTTCCGCTTCTCAGTCGGTAGTTCTGTTCTTCGAGCTTGAACAGCTCGCCTGCGCCCTCGTGGGGGTTCAGCGGCTCGAACCAGCCGCGCACCCGCTCGGCGCGCTCGACGAACTCGGCATCGGTCATGCCGTCGGGTCGGGCCAGGGCGACCGAGTCCGTATCGCAGAACGCCCAACCAATACCCTGCGCTTCGGCCAAGCGCTCGGTGATAGCAAGAAGCAGGCGGGCGGCACCGGTCGTCAGCGTGGCGAGCAAGGGATGAAAGAACGGCCCCGGGGCCTCGACGGCGCTCATGCGGTTGAGGCGTCGCTTGCCGTCAAATCCCCAGTAGGGCACCTCACAGGCTTTGCGCGCCTCGTCGACGTTGAGCTCAACGTGGATGCCGTAGCAGACGGCGTTGGCGCAGACCTTCAACGCCTGATGTTCGGCGTCGAGTCGCTCGGCGCGCTCGGCATCGCCTGTCCGTCGCGCCGCACCGGCCGAGCGCTTGGCGGCGCTGCGCAGCTCGATCAGACGGCGGTAGAGGTCGTGCCGGTAGGGGTCGACGCGATAGGCGCTTCTGCCCATGAGGTCGATGGGGGTGAGGTCCGCCTGCTGGCCCGCAGGTGAGAAGCGCACCGCCTGCAGGATGTGCGGCGCCTTGCCGGTGAGAAGCTTGGAAGCCAGCACGTCGGCCAGCGTGAACCACTGCGAATCGTCGCTGGTGAGGTAGTTCAGGCCGATTGAGTGCTGCTTGCCCGCATAGCGAGCGCGCACCGGCAAGATGTCGCCGTGCGGTTTGACCTTGACCAGCACGGCCAGACTGCGCCAGAACTCGGGCTCCTGCAGGTCTCCAATCTGGAGACCGTCGAGAAGCTCACGCACTTCCACAGTCGCCGTCCGCCACCGCACTCCCTCGGCCGTGACGAAGCCCCACAGGTCCATCAGCGTGCTGACGGTGGGATACATGGAGAGAAAGTCACAGTAGGCGACGCGCACCGGGGTTCGGCGGATGCGGACCTCGGAGCGGCCGCCGTAGTAGGTGCTCATGATGATGCCGGTGAGGGCGTTCGGGAATGCGGGCTGGGTGAGACGCCAGGGACGCACGCCCATCTGCCGCAGCGCCGCCTTGCCGATCGAGGCCTCGCTGTAGATGGCCTGCACGCGGGTCCTGGAAAGGCCGAAGCTCGCATAGCGGACGGCGAGCTTCTGAAAGCACTGCCAGGTCGTCTCGACGTCGGCACAGAGGTAGTCGAGGTAGTCGGTATCGAGCGGCCCGCCGTGTTCGTCTGCGTCCAGCTTCTGCTGCTGAGTGCGCAGCAGCTTCGCCAGCGAGGCCAGCGTGTGGGAGCCGCCATACAGAGCGGCGGCCAGGCCGCGCAGGTCGCAGAAATACCCTCTTCGCGGCGGCGGCTTCGCCACCTCGCGGCGCTGTTCGCTGCGCGTGCGCGGCTGGCTGTGGGGCACCGCGAAGCGGATCAGCGAGACGTGTTTGCTGAGGTGGCGTACCTGTACGCGGGGCAAATGGCGATCCTCGCTGAGCTTGAGCGAGAAGCCGCCATGCATGGTCGAATCGGAGCGGCCCCGTGGTCGTTTCTGCTTGGGAGGCGACCAGGTCCGCGCTGAATCGTGGCCGATGGCCAGCCGAGAGAGGTCGAAGGGCAGATTGAATCCGACAATCAGCGAACGCGTCGCGTAGGCCTTGCCGAAGAAGACCTCCTCGACGAACCGCTCGGTCGTCATGAGCTTGAGGCCGCGAGCGGCGGCGTAGTCGGCGGCGAGGTCCTGTTCGGCGGAGGTGAGCGAGTCGGGATCGTAGAACAGGCCGTACTCTGCCAGCCTGCCCTGCCAGCGCAGTTGGTAGCTCCCCACACGCAGTTGCTGGGCGGCGTCAACCGTCGTCTCGGTGTCGAAGACAAGCACCCCGTCGGAGGGTCCGAGCGCAAAGCCGCGCCCACCCGCCCGAGCAGGCGGGCACTCGGCATAGGCGCGCAGGGCGACGGTCAGCTCGTCTGTTGCGGTCATGACTCCTCGCCTTTCTCGCGCGATCCCCAGGGAGGGGGGCAGCGTTTCGCGGCGATCAGCAGGGCGTTGGCCGAATCGCGTTGCTGTTCGGCGACCTCACCGGCGAAGTCGGCCAGGCCGAGCAGGTGATGGGCGTGGCGCACCAGGAACGGCGGCTCGCCGCCGTCGTTGTCGGGATGGTCGGCTTGGGAGTCGGAGAGCTTGTAGTGGCAGTTGGCACAGACCGTGACCAGTTCATCGCCGAAGCTGTGACCCGGCAGGTGGTGGCGCTGCAAGACGCGGTCGTCGCTCTCACCACAGACCACGCAGGCCGGATCGAGGTCGCCGAGCCGTTCAAGGCGTGCCTGGCGACGCTGTTCGGCGGCGCCGAAGGGATCCTCGTCTGTCATCGCATCTCAGTCCTTTCTCGCCTCTCAGGCGACGATCCGGTAGACCTCTTCGAAGGAGGCCTCCTCGGTCGTCGTGAGGCGGTAGAGCACGTTGGGCCGCACCTCAAAAGGGTGGAAGCTGCCGTCCTTGGCGGTCACCCCCTGACCCTCGAAAGGGTCGAGGTAGGCGCGCTCGTGGTAGCGCACGAAGTTGCCCACGGCGCCCATGTAGGCACCGGCGCGGTTGGCCTGCTCATAGTCGGGCAGCACGATCGTCAGCGCGCGGCCGTTGGAGTAGACGAGCATCTGTCGAGCGCGGAAGTCGGGGCCGATCTTCCAGCGCCGCTGCTCCTTGCGTGCCACGCCGGTGCGCGTCACGTAGGCTCGCAGGCGCTCGGGGGCGACGCCGATGGAGCGTGCCGCCGAGGTCATGGTGCGGCCCTCGCGTATCTGCTTGAGACCCTCCTCAAGCTCGGGGTCCCAGGGTCGAGCGGCGGCGATCTCGGCGAGATAGGGCTCGTGGTGACGGGGGTGACCCCGCGCCTGACTGCGTGAGAGCCCCTTCGCCCTGCCGCGCTCGATGCGGCGGGCGTACTCGGTCTTGTAGTCGCGTTTGCGGCGGCCCATCAGGGCTCACCGCCTGCGTGCTTGCGTTGACTGGCAGGGCCGTTCACGGTAGTAGTCGTCATGACATGCCTCCTGGGTGTGTCGCTTTGCGGCCTGTGGGCGGCGGCAACCGTCCACGGGCCGTCTCGCTTCTGGTGCACCGCTCAGGTGGAGGGCCCCGAGCACCGCGCTTCGGATAGGGCAGGGGCGTTCCGCGCAACCGCCAGCGCCAGTTCGCGTCGAGCACGTAGGCGTAGCGGTGCTTGGGCGGGCTGCTGTGCGCCACGACGGCAAGGCCGGTGCGGCGCAGGTGGGCGACCGAGTTGGAGCCGAAGCGCTCTGAGGCACTCCTTGGGTGGATGCGCTCCCCGTCTAGCTCAAAGAAGCGCTCCGGTTCGGTGGTGCCGAGGTAGGTCCAGCCGCTGGCCTGGTAGATCGTGCCGACATGCCCGGCGGCGGGGTCGGCGAAGCTCACGAGTAGCCTGAAGACACCCTCGCGGCGCAACTGGCGCAGGATCATCGCCAGGACGCGGCTTTCGTTGTTGGGCGGCAGGCCGTCGGCCATCCAGAAACGGGCCAGGGTGGCGACGTCCGCCGGTCGTGCTCCGGCAAGGAGGTGATGGGCGTGGCGGGCACCAGCCGTCAGAACGCAGGCCCCGACTAGCTTGTCGTCGAGACGAACGCCGAAGCAGCGCCGCACGACGCCTGGCATGGAGTGCAGATAATGGCGTTCGACGAGCAGCGGGCGCACGACGGAGGCGGGCACACGCTCGACGAGCAGCGAGTGCAGGGTGGAGCGGCCGGTCGGGACTCGAACCCGCATTCCCTCGCCGGGAAGACGAGGAGTCCTACCTTTGGACGACGACCGCGCCGAAACCTCAGGAGACGTGGACATCAAGCGTCGCCGTCCTCGAAGCCGAGAGCGACGGCCGCGTCCAAGATGTTGCGAGCAGCGGGGCCGAGACGCCCGCCCAGTTCGGCGGCGTCCTCTTCGCCGAGCACGGCGGTGCAGGCTTCGGCCGCGTCGGCCGAGTCCTCCCAGCTTGCGAAGTCGTACTGATCGTCGAGGGCGACGGAGAGGCGCTCGAGATACCGCGTCAGGCTTCTCTGTTCCCGACGATCCTTGGCACTGAAGCGCTCGGCGAGTGTCGTCCGTTCCTCAGGCAGCTTGCCGCGCTGTCGCGGGGAGGTCGGCGTGTAGGCGATGCCAGACCTGCTCACGCGTTGGCCCGTCGCAGGTATCTGTTTGCCCGCCTCAAGCTGTTCGCGAATCGTGGCGACGGTTGTCGGCGAGAGGGCCGTGCGGCGAGCGATCTCCAGATTGGAGACTGCCGCGTCGGTTTCCAGTAGCCGTACGGCTTCGGCGCGCCTGTCGGCCGCTGTGAGGGGGCGACCGTGGGCCGCATTCAGGGCAAAGGCGAGCCCGCACGGGTCACCGTCCGGGGGCATCTCGCGAACCTCGACCCGGATTGTCTCCAGGCCAAGGTTCTGAGCTGCCGCGAAGCGGTGAAACCCGTCCAGGAGCCGGAAGCCGCCGTCGTCGATGACGACGAGGGCCGGCCATGACTCGGGACACTCTTGAAGCGCTTGCACATGGTCGGCGTCCAGACCACCGATGCGCACCTGAAGCGATGGGTCGACGAGGATGCGTTCGAGGGGAAGCTCCAGTAGGTCGCCAGACTGTTTCGTGTCATCTTCCATAGTGATCCCTTCCTGTCCGATTGCGTGGCCATGGACCTTTGGGAATCATCGGTGTGCGGCGCGGCGACGGCCAGGCAACAGCGGGAAGATGCAACAGTTCGCGACATGTTGTAAAATGGACCCACCATGAGCGAGGAAGCTGTCCACACAAAGGACTCCCTGATTGCACTGGCTCACGCCGAGGGGTGGCGCGGAGTAACGCCGCAGCGGTTCGACCGCTGGCGACGAGCGGGCCTTGTGCCGTCGCCGGATCGCCGGTGGCTGGGTCGGGGCAAGGGAAGCGTCTCGAGCTACCCGTCGCGCAGCGCCGAGCAGCTGCTGCGCGTCTGCGGGCTGCACCTCGGACCGCGTGGCGAGAGGCGCCTACGCTACCTGGCCTGGCGGCTGTGGTGGGAAGGCTACGAGGTTCCCCTGCCACGCGTGCGCGAGTTCATCGTCAAGGATGTCGTGCACAGACTCGACCGTCAGTTGGCGCACCTACGGGAGTCGTCCGCCGAAGACCGCCAGAAGGCTGCGCGGGAGGTGGCGACCAAGCGCCTAGGCCGCAAGTCGGCAGGGCTGGGCAAAGCGCGTCAGCGCTTGCGTAGTCAAAGTGCGCCGTTCCTTGCCTGGCTTGGCGACGCGCTGAGCGGAAGTGTCGCCGACGATGCGGGCAGCAAGCGCCGTCTGGAGAAGGCCACCGGTCTTGACCGCAGCCGCACAGACGACGCACTGGGCAGGCCCCTGCTCGCAGATGAGGTCGACTACATGCCGACTGTCACAGCCTCGGCAGCCGCCATCGGCGAGTCGCTCTCGGAGCGCCACGTGGCGCAATTTGCGGACGTGGACCTGTGCGCGGCTCGCGACCAGGTGCAATCCTTCTTCTTGGTCATGCGCGATTTCGTCGGCTTTGCCCGTGACGTGGGCGGCAAGCGCGGACTGGGCGTGGGCGACTGGTATGCGCCCGAGGACCCGATGGAGCAGGCCGCCTTCGTGCTCGTCTGGCCGCAACTCGTGCAGCTCGGCCAGCAGTCGCCGGAGGTAACGAATCCAAACGAGGCCACGGCCGTGCTTTGCTCGCTCACGGAGCCCTACCGTCTGATCCAGGAACAGCGCAGGGTCGAGGTGTTTCGCGATTTGCTCAGCACCGAGCGGCTCCTCGCGGCAAGGAGCGACAACGAATCCTGGAGGGAGTACGTGCGCGAGCTTCGCCGAACCGCGCGGGACCATTCGCAGGAGGTGCAGGCCTTCTGCGAGGCGCACCCCGAACTCGGCCAGCTGCTCGCCGAGGAATCGGCTGCAGACACGTAGACGATCAAGCGCCCCCGCGACGGTGCAACGTCCGGGGGCATGGCACACGGAGGTGAATCCGTATGCACGCGAATGATACCCCCGCCCGGCTCGATGGCCGACGTTGGGCTGTCCGCGAGCCCCGCGCTTGCCAACAGTGCGGCGTCGAGTTCATACCCAAGCGCCAGACGCGGGGCCTGTTCTGCTCCCGCGCCTGCTACTGGGCCTGGTGGCCGGAACACCGTGCCGAAGAGGTCTCCAGGCAGGGTCTTGCGACACTGGAACGGTTGCGGGCCGCCGGTCGCGATCCGCGAGCCAGCGAGCAGGCGACCTGGAAGCGCCGCATGGCCTTCCGTGACTCGGCGCTCACGATGGTTGACGACAACGAGGACGACGACACCCTCTGGGCCGAACGCGGCCAGTACTGGCAGGCACAGGTCGACTCCGAGACCGAGGAAGCCGTGTTCTACCGGCGCCGGGAGAGCAAGCCGCTCGTCCTTGCGGGGCACGGCCTGCGGCTGCGTGTCCACCGGGGCACACTCGTGGTCGCGCACGGCTTCACCCACTATCCGCAGACGCCCCGCGAAGAGCGCTTCTTCCCCGGCGACCCGAAGCTGCCCAGCCGCATCATCCTGCTCTCCGTCGACGGCTCAATCTCGCTCGATGTGGTGCGCTGGCTCTCGGAGCAGCGCGTGCCCTTGGTGATGCTCGACTACCGTGGACAGGTGGTCAGCGTGCTGGGCACCGAGACCACGGCCGCCGACCTCGACCTGCGAAGGGCACAGATCGAGGCGCTGAGCAACGGGCGCGGGCTTCTGCTGGCTCGCTCCCTGATCGAACAGAAGCTCGTAGCGTCGCTCTCCACTTTGGAGACGCTGCCGCCCTCGGCGGCCCAGGAGTCGGCCATCGACCGTGTGGCTACGCTGCTGCATCGCCTGCGCGAAGACCCGCCGCAGAGCGTCGACCACCTGCGCCTGCTGGAGGCCTGGGCGGCGATCTCCTACTTCGCGGCCTGGCGCTCAATCGGGCTGCGCTGGAAGGGCACCGGCAAGAAGCCCATCCCTCCGGAATGGAGACGCATAGGCATGCGGCAGGACTTCTTGCGGCGCAACAATCGCCACGCCCGCCACCCGGTCAACGCGATGCTGAACTACGGCTACGCGGTCCTGGAAAGTCAGGTACGCATCGCCATCGCCGAGGTCGGGCTCGATCCGACCATCGGCTACCTGCACGTCTGCCAGCCGGGGCGACAGGCACTGGTCTACGACCTCATGGAGCCGTATCGGCCGCTGGTCGACCGCGAGGCGCTCGCCTTCATTCGGTCACATACGTTCGCGCCTAGGGATTTCGTAGTCGATGACAAGGGTGTTTGCAGACTGCATCCCGATCTGGCACGAGTCGCGGCGGCCGAGATGATGTGTTCGGTCTCGATCTCGTCACAACTCACGAATCTGTTGACTCCCGAACAGTCCGTCCCGGGCGCAGGCTATGATTCCAAGTGAGACTGACCATCCCCTTAGCTCAGGCCGCGATCAGCTCGGAGTATGTGGTCGGTGGCGTGTACAAGACACAGCGGTTCAGGATGCGGCGGAAGAGGTCGAGCCGTGCGTCACGGCGGTTGAGCCGGTAA
>Ga0315282_10005329_pt1 | contig 21977 bp, 17 predicted proteins | sample YL17G07_20_MG_FD_203693 | JGI IMG/M metagenome (GOLD analysis project Ga0315282, IMG submission 203693) | Sediment microbial communities from Yellowstone Lake, YNP, Wyoming, USA - YL17G07_20 | ecosystem: Environmental > Aquatic > Freshwater > Lake > Sediment | place: USA: Wyoming | collected... | reverse complement strand
GGTGACAAGGCCCCGGATTTCTCACTGCCATCGGATTCAGGCGCAGAGGTGAGCCTGAAAGATTTCAAGGGGCACGCCCTGGTTCTCTACTTCTTTCCCAAAGCCGATACCCCGGGTTGAACCAGCGAGGCGAACCAGTTCCGTGACGCCAAAAAAGAACTGGACAAGCTGGGAGCAAGAGTGCTGGGGATGAGCGGCGACAGCGTCGAGGCGCTGGGAAAGTTCAAGGCCAAGTACAACCTCAATTTCCCCTTGGCCGGCGACACTGCCCACGAAACCTTGGAAGCTTACGGGGTGTGGCAGGAAAAGAACCTCTACGGGAAAAAGTCGATGGGTATTGTAAGGGCAACATATATCATTGACGGTAATGGCAAAGTGGCGAAGGTCTTTCCAAAGGTAAAGGTCGAGGGCCACATTCAGGAAGTCCTGGCGGCGCTGAAAAGGTAAGGAATACAGCGCGGCCTGTCGGCGCAACCAGACGAGTCTCGTAGGGCCGAATCCGTCAACTGAGGGATTCGGTGGCTGGGGCGGGCGGTTACGGCTGGTGCTTTCCGTCGCCTTGCGCGTTGCTGGGCGGGGAGGCTGTCCCGCCACTCCCCCCCCTCAGCAGCACCACTTGCTCCCCGTTGGAGTAATGTGCGGTGAATTGTCCGTTCTGGATCTCCAGTGCGGACGCCCGGCCCTCGTGGCTTTGCTCGAACACCATCCCGGTATCAATGAGGAAGACTTGGTTGGCGAAGCGGCTCGTGATGCGCCGCGAGGCGGTGATGGTGTGTGCGGCTACGATGTGCTGGACTTTCAGCCGGGCCATTATCTTCCGCAGCCCCGGCTCTAGCTTCTGCTCTGGCTCCTCGAAATAACCTCGGTACCACAACGGGCCATCCGAGGAAGCCATTGCCCAACTTTGCGGGCTGAGAAACTCCTGCATCTCCTCAATCGTGCGTCGGTCCTCCCCCGACCTGCCTGCCGCCAGTTCTTCCTGAACCTCCTGCGACGCCTCTTCCAGCCTCATGTAACGCCAGATGATTCGCCGCTCTGCGAGTGACTGCCAAAGGGAATCGAAGTGGGCCATTTCGCTTCGGACGCGGTCGTTGATCTCGCGGATACTGCGAAAGGAGAAATGCGGGCTCAGCCCGCCGTGCAGGAAGAGCACTTCGTCAATCTGCGCCACCGTATCGAGCTTGCGGAGCCAACGCCCATACAGTCCCTGGGGGCCAAAGGCGTCACGGAACTCGAAGAAACCCAAGGGGTGCTCCTCCATCCACTTCTGGCGAGCGGCCTCCTCAGGCGCAGCTTGAACTCGCCCGTGCTTCCGCCTTCTCGCCATGAAGGCCCTGTACTCGTCGTAGGCGCGCTCGCGCACAGTTGCGGATTGCCCCCCAGCGAAAGTCTGGTAGTCTTCCGGAAGAACATATCGAAGGTCGCCCATGATGATCATTACTTCATGATTGCCGAGCAATGGAATGACCTTCCCCTTCTGCTCCCCCGCCTGGGTTTCTAACTGCATGAGCAGGTCGAGGCAGCGGCGGCTTTGAGTCCCACGACTAGTGGTATCACCAACCTGCACCAAAATCGTTGACTCGCCGGCCCAATGGTCGCTCGCGTCGATTACGCCAGTGCGCTGAAGCATATTCACGAATTGTGGGAACGCGCCGTGAACATCACCCACAGCGATGATGCGCTCCTGGCCTGCCCCGGCAGAGGTCAGCGCCAGCAGAAGGGCAAGGGAGGCCACGCTTCTGCCGGCCAGAGGTGCAATGCTCGATTTCCTGATCAATTAGCCCTCCTTGTTAAACCATCACTTTACACTTCTTCTGTTTGCAGGGAAAGCGTTCCGAGCGGAATTTACTGGTGTGGTGTCCATTTATAGGCCGCCCGCGCCCCCCCCGACCCCCTCCTCAGCGAGGAGGGGAATTGGTGAGTTGATTCCCCTCCTTGGTAAGGAGGGGGCAGGGGGTGGTTGTTGTAGAGAATTACCCGGAACGGCACACCGGTTCCGCAACTGACGCCACCCTCCCTTCGCCCGCGGTCAGGGTCGTGCTACACACTTGGCCTTGATCTTTGCTCTCTATAGGGGTACATTCTTACCGAAGTTGTCAGTCACGTATTGGACATGAGGTGATACATGACTCGTTTGCATCGCCGGGCGGTGCTTCTGACGCTTGTCTCCCTTGTTGCCGCCAGCTCGGCAATAATCGCGCAAGAACCCAATCTTACCGAGGACCAAATCCGAGAGTTTCTGCTCACGGCCAAGGTAGTCAATTATCACCAGACTGGCAAGGGGATAACTTCGCCTTGGCGGTTGACGCTTTCGGACGGCGCCTTGAAGCACGATGCGGCCTTCCAGTCCATTGATGAATTTAGGCCTTCCTTCGAGAAGTCTGACGGGACCACTGAAATTGGATTTCGAGATTCCTACCACTTCGACATTGCGGCCTATGAGCTGGCTAGACTCGTGGGGCTAAGTGACATGATGCCGGTCACGGTAGAGCGTAAGTGGGGAGGCCGAAAAGGCTCGCTGAGCTGGTGGCTAGCGGTCAAGATGGATGAAGCGGATCGGCACAATCGGAAGCTGGACCCGCCGGACCTCAATGCCTGGAACATGCAGCTGGACAGAATGTGGGTGTTCAGCGAACTGGTCTACGATAGCGACCGCAACCTGACGAATATGCTCATCGGCGAAAATTGGAAGCTTTATATGATAGATTTTTCGCGCGCCTTCCGGCGGCCGCACACGCTGGAGAATGCTGCTCGTCTCGTGATGTGCGATCGGCAGTTGCTGGAGAAGCTGCGGCAGTTGGACGAGGCCGCGGTGATGGAAAAAACCAAGCCGCACCTTAACAAGGAGCTCGTCAAGGCGGTCATGGCGCGCCGGGATCTGATCGTAAGTTACTTCGATAAAAAGATCGCCGAAAAGGGCGAGAAGGCGGTGCTTTACTGATTTACTCCTTCGGACCCATCCCCAGTTTCCTAACGATGTGTTTGAAGATACTGACCACGATCTCCATGTTGTTCGAGAGCACGTTATAGAGATCCTCGGCTCCAATGGAGATCGCGAAGGTATCTTGGAGGGCTCTGGCCGTGGCATAGCGCGGCTCGCGCGTCAGCACGGAGTAGAGCCCGACGGCTTCGCCCGGCCCCAGGATCTCCTTGATGTTCCGCCGCTCGGAGGCGTGCTCGACTTCCCCCTGCACCAAAAGGTAGAAAGCATCACCGATGTCGTCCTCGCGAAAGATGGTCTGGCCGGCGGTAAAGCCCGCTTCCTCGGCGATGCCCGCCAAGCGGTAAAGCTCCTCGACGCTGGCTTGGGAGAAGAGGTCAAGCGCCCGGATGAGTTCCGCCTTGCCGAGGGTGGTCAAACGAACTTGGGGTGAACTTCTCTCCGGGGGCAAAGGACTGTAAGCCATCTCATCAGGCATCGGTGTGTCCCTCCTCGAGGCACTAGGAAGCTCTATCGGGAGCGAAGTCGGGCCAGCGATTCTTCCCAATCGCCTCCGCCGCGCACTCACGCAAAATCGGGTCCGGATTTCTCAGGCAAGCCTCCAGGATCTGCCGCACGGTAAGCGTCGGACGCAAAAGCTTGGCCTTGGGTTCGATGACCGGGAGGACATAGTCGCGCAACTTGCCCGGCAAGACGTTGTCGAGAAACTCCGCCACGGCGGCGCGCTTCAGGCGGTCGCCTTCGGCCATAGCCAGCAGCGCTGAGATCGCCGCCGTGGGAGGGAGCAGCAGGGCCAGCAGGCGAAACACACGATCCTTCCCGCGATTGACTTTGTCTTTAAGGAGCAGCTCCAGGAAATCGTTGCTGCCGCCGCTGGGATACAAGGCGGCCAGCGCTTGCCGGCACCAGATGGCGTCTTCCGATTCCTCGCGCAGGATCAGACCCACTTTCTGCCGATCAAAACGCAGCTCGGAGTCGAGCAGCCTCAGCTTTCCCAAGGCGCGGATCGAGCGGTAGCGAAGCAGGCCGTCGTAATCGAACAAGCCGTCCAGGAGGATATCCACCGATTCTTGCTGAGGAAGATAGGCCAAGACCAGCGGAATACTGCGGCGGATCTCGATTTGTTCCGAAGGGTCCTTCAAAATATCCGCAAGTTGCCCCAGGATGCGGGGGCCATATTCGCGCAGACAAAGCCGGACGTCAGGCCCCCAGCGCGGATCGCGCAGCATGGGCATTAAGAACGGCACCAGCTCGCGATGCCCGGCGCGCCCGGCACTGAGGATAGCGGCCTTCTTCACCGACGGGTCGGAGTGCTGGAGAAGCCGTAGGTGCAACTCGGCGGCCTCGGGATGGGGGATGTCGCCTAACGCCTCCGCAACTTCCTCCCACTCACGGGAATCCGGACCCAGTTCAGCGGCAATCTGGTCGAGCGCGCTCTTGATCGTGCCCGAGGAAATTTCACTGTTTTGCCGCGCCAAAGCCACCAGGGCGGACAGCCGCACGCGCAGATCAGGCGCCCGGAGAAAGCGCATAAGCCCCGCGCCGGGTCTCCCCACGCTGCTGGTCTCGCGCGCCACGCGGAGAATGGCGCTGGCGCGAACGGTTGAATTGCTTTCCTTTTTGACGCGCTCTAGTAATCCCTCCTCGCTCAGCGGAGCCAACTCCACAGCTTTCGCACGCACGCGGGCCGAAGGATGAGCAGTCAGCTCCTGCGGAATCCAGTGTGGGCGGCGGAGCGCAGCGGCCATCTGGATGGCGGCCAAGACCACTTCTTCGTCAGAAGACGAAAACATGGTTCTCAGACTGGCCACCGACTTAGCTTCGGAAAAAACCTCCCGGATGATCGGCGCAGGCAGGGGTTCGGGTCCGGCGAGGAAGATCTTGGAAACTTCCTTTCGGTATTCCGTCCGCGCGTGCCATGCCACCCAGATCCACCCTGACAGCAGAATCAGGTTGAAAATACCCACGCCCACCTGGCCCTGGTGCAAAACCCTGGTCACCAGCAGAAGCAGCAGGCCCCCCACACCATCCGCCAGGCGCTGCACCACCATGTCCGTGACCGCCTTGATTTGCGTCTTGACCGAATGCGGCACGGGAACGTAGAGCAGCTCGGTGCTGACGCGGTCAATCGAGTAGCGGATGGTGGAATCACTTCCCTTCAGTACGCCGGCGGCCCAGAGCGCCAGCGGGAAAGCCACCAGCGTGACCGTCCCGAGCATCACCGCCAGGGGAAGAATAAACAGCGTCACCCTGATTCCCAATTTCTCAACAAGGCGTGAGCCAGCGACCAGCTGGAGGAGAAAGGCCCCGAAGCCAAGGTAAGCAGTGAAGGACGCGCAGAAAGCAGTGATCTGATCCTTGTTCTTGTGGAACGCATGCTCAACGACAACATTGAATTGGAAGCCGACGATTAGCGTGACGGTTGCGGATAAAGCCAGCAAGCCCACAATCAGCCTCAAATAAGGAGAAGCGAGGATCGTCTTGGCGACGGCGCTAAAGGCCCTGTGGCTCTCTCGGCCTGCTTTTCCCGCATGCTCGGCTCGGGCCGTGACGCTGTAGCGCCGAATCAAAACCTGCGCCACGACGATGGCCAGCAACAAGAGCGGGATCTGGACCAACAGCAAGTTCTCCGTGCCGATCGCTCTGACCAGCCACGCCCCCATCAGGCCGCCCGCCGCCCCGCCCAGAATCCCCCCATACGAAACCACCAGAAAGACTCGCCTGGCCTGCCGGAGGTCAAGCACACTGTTAGCCACTGTCCAGACCTGGGTGGTAATGATGATGCCGAAGGCGCTCGTCCAGACGTAGAAGATCCATGGCGCCGCAGCCCACTCGGCGCGCAACGCTACCCAGAAGGCAATTATGTTGAGGATGAAGAAGACAAGGCAGCCCGAGATCAGCCACACCTGGCTGACTCTTGCGGCCAGACGGATGTATAAGGCGACGATGAAACCAATGACGATCCCGATACCGATGTACACATAAGGAAGCGCCTGCGCGCTGATCTTGTGCAGGAAGATGCCGTCGCGTGCCGCCCTGATGATCGTGTAGGAAGTAAGCGCCAGCGTGAGATAGGAAAAGAGCAGGAAGACGGGAACCTCTTCACCACGTTCCAGGTTCAAGAAAGAGCGAAGTCTGTCCATTCGTTGGTCTCCACCCCCTACGCTCACGGAGGGAAGTTCATGCGGCGCAGGATCTCCTGAAAGCGCGGGTCGGAGCGCAGCGGGTCGAACGTCGGATCCTGTTTAAGGTTACTCGTGTCGTTCGAACGTGCCTGGTAGGCTTTCTCCAACCAGGCGAAGGCCTGATCCTTGTCCCCGAGACCTATATAGACCAGGGCGATGTCATAGGGTGCGACGTACTTTCGCTTCGACTGCTCCTTCAACTGCTCGAGGACCTTCAGCGCCTGGGCCTTCTTTCCGGCCGAACCATAGATGTTTCCGAGCATGCCCAAGTACAAAGGGGTCTCCGGAAACAGGGCTACGGCCTTCTCCTGCTCGGCGATGGCTTCCTTAAACATCCCCTTCCCCTTATAGGACCTTCCCAGCAGGAAGCGCGTGTGGGCGTCGCGTTCCTCCGAGTGGAAAATCTCCATCGTCTTTTGTAGTTGCTCTATCGCCCGGTCGTACTGGCGGGAGCATAAGAATACGTCTCCCATTCCCGAATATGAGAATGGACTCAGGGGGTCGAGCTCTTGGCTCTGCCTGGTCTCAGCCATGGCCTCATCGATGCGTCCCATCAAAAGCAAAAACCCACCATACAACGCATGCGCACCTGCACTGCTGGGATTGAGTTGAAGAGCGCGTCGAAATTCGCTCTCTGCGCCCGTCCAGTCCCAATCAAAGCGGAACCTTGCCCGGCCCAGTGTCAGATGCGCGTCCGCAAGGGTGTCATCAAACTCCAGAGCCTTCATCGCCGCCGCCTTGGCTTTTGGCCAGCTCTCCTGCGGCGAAATAAGGTCGGTGGATCCCAGGTCGCCGTACGCGCTCGCCAGGCCCTCGTAGGCCATGGCGAAGTTAGGGTTCTTTTCGATGGCCTGCTGAAAATACTTGATCGCAATATCCAATCTGTCGGCGTCCTGGCCCTTCAAGTACGCCTCGTAGGCCTCAGGGTCAACTGGTCGCGAGCTAGCCATGCGGTTGCGCTCCTGGGGTGTTGACTTGATCCTGACCTCCTCGGCAATCGCGAGCGCTACCTCGCTCTGTAAGGTCAGGACATCCTGCAAGTCGCGGTCGTAGGTCTCCGCCCACAGATGCCTGTCGGTCGAGGCCTCAATCAACTGCGCGGTGATGCGCACCCGGTTGCCGGCTCGCAGCACCGAGCCCTCAATCACGGCGTCCACGTTGAGCTCTTTCGCAATCTGCGGCAGGGGCTTCTCCGTCTTCTTGTATCGCATCACCGAGGTCCGCGAGATCACCCGCAGCGCACCGAGCCTTCCCAGAGTCGCAATCAGTTCCTCCGTCATGCCGTCGGCAAAGTAGTCCTGCTGCGGGTCGCCCGACAGATTTGCGAGCGGCAGGACGGCGATAGATTCAATCTTCGGTGAGGACACGGCGGGCCGTCCCCCCACAGCCCTCAGCAATCGCTCGCGCAGGCCGCCCACGTTTAGGCCCGCCACTGCAACTGCGAATAGCGCGACGGCAGCCAGGGCAATCCATGTAGGGGCACGCCATGGCGTGCCCCTCCGGGGGGATACCCCTTGAGGGCGCCCTTGGGCGGGCTCGGGGCCCGCTCCCGCACGCCCTGAATCCGTATCGCGCTTCAGGCGCTCGAGGTCGGCTTTCAGGTCGGCCGCCGTCTGGTAGCGCAGCTTGCGCTCCTTCTGCAAACTCTTGTCGATGATCTTTTCCAGTTCCGGCGGCAGGTCGGGATTGAGGCGGAGCGGCGAGAGCGGCGCGCGGTTAAGAATGCCGTCAAAGATCGTGCCCGGCGAGTCGCCGGCAAACGCCCGCCGCCCGGTAGCCATCTCATACAGCACCAAGCCGAAACTGAACAGGTCGGTGCGCTGGTCCACAGCTTCAGCGCGTACCTGCTCGGGCGACATGTAATCAACCGTCCCCACCGCCATCCCCGTGCTGGTCAGCGACTCTTCCGCTAGCGCGACCCCTGCCGTTTCTCCCACTCCAAGGTCCCCAGCGCCCAGCCCCGGTTTTTGCGGCGCCAGTTTTGCCAGCCCGAAGTCCAGAACTTTGGCTTGCACCGTTCCGCTTCGCGGGATCACGAAAATATTCGCTGGCTTGATGTCACGGTGAATGATGCCCTTGGCGTGGGCGGCTTCCAGCGCATCAGCAATTTGGATTGCGAGCTCGAGCAGCTCGTGGGTCTTGAACGGCATGCCGGCGATGCGGTGCTTGAGCGTCTGCCCCTCGAGAAACTGCATGACGATGAAGGGCTGGCCTTCGTGCTCGGCAATGTCGTAAATGGTGCAAATATTGGGGTGGTCGAGCGCGGAAGCAGCCTGCGCTTCGCGTTGGAACCGTTCCAGGGCTTGGCGATCCTTGGAGAGTTCTTCAGGCAGGAATTTCAAAGCGACGGTGCGCTTGAGCTTGGTGTCCGTGGCCTTGTACACCACGCCCATGCCGCCGCCCCCAAGCTTCTCGAGAATGCGGTAATGCGAGACGGTCGTGCCAGTCATAAGAGCGAAACCACCTTTGCACGCATCTTAGGCCCCCGCCACAGGCGAGTCAATGCGCAATCAGGTAATGGTCCATTTTACGTAGAGGCGGCTTTACGCCGCCATTTGGTCCGTCCGCTGACGGATAAACTCGCCGCTACAATCACAAACTGACCCACTACGCGAAACAGCGGCTATTGCACGGGTCCCAGATAGCGATCCATCCAGTCGAGAATTTCTTTTGCCAGCGGGTGGTCGATGGGGAGCAGGTGGCCGCCCTCAAAAGTCACAAGCCGCTTGTCCTTGGCAGGCGTTCCCAAGAGATCAAAGAAAATCTTTACATTTGTTTCAAGCGGAAACAAGGAATCAAAACGGCCATTCAGCATGAGAACGGGAGTGGTCATGCGGGGGGCGAAAACCAGCGAATCGATCTCGGGAGGGGGATTGCGATAAAAGCCTTCGGTCCAAACCCCTCCCGCGACGAGCAGCAGGCATTTCAGCCGCTTTTCCAGCGCTCCGTGGGCGGGTCCTAATTGCGCTCCCCAACTGACCCCATAATACGCCAGTTTCTTGGCATCGAAATCAGGGCGTGTTTCCAGGTAATCAATGGTTCTGGCGAGGTCCTTATAAAGCATGATGTGATAGTCTCGCGTCAAGGTGGGAGTTGAAGTGTCCACAGGACGGCGCTGAAAAGTCCCCTTGTAAACAGGAAATGCCACTGCACGGCCCGTCTTTAGGAAGAGACCCACACGTCCTTCGGGATAATCATCGATGGAAGGGACTCCCCTCGCAAACGCTCCGGGGAAGTAAATCACAGCTTGATAAGGCGGCCGGGTCTTCTTCGGTAGAAAGAGGTAAGTGATGACGCGCTCTTTCGCATAGGCGGCGTTGAAGCTCACTTTCTGCCTAAACCAGTAAGGCGAGGGGTCTTCGGTGGCTTCAACAGCCGCATCAAGAGGAGTCTTGTCGTAAGTGTAAAAGCTGGCGTAAATGTTGAATGCCTCATCGGAGACAGGTTTTATTCGACTCAAATCCCGGCCGGGAGGCCGTGCCGGGATGCGACCCTTGGATGCCTCGGTTATCGCCCCGTCACCGAAGGCCCTGATGCAGCGGAAGCCGTTGGTCGGGGAACGATCGAGGGGCGGGATTTTCTCCCCTTCGTAATACAAATACTGTGGCTGCCCCCAGGAGCCTCCCACGATAAAACGCTCCTCTCCGGCGCTGTTCCAGCACCACTCCCGGACGTTTCCAGCCATGTCGAAAGTTCCATTCGGACCAATGCCTTGATAGCTGCCGACCGGCGAGAGGCCGGAGCCGCCAAAATTGCTTTGCAGAACGATATTGTAGCTGGTGTCCGCATCTATGGCGGCGGCTTTATCCCAATGATAGATGGTGGGAAGGCTTTTCCCGACAAATTCCGCATAGGCTGCGGCTTCGTACCAACTGACACCGCTCACCGGATAATTATCTTGTCCTTCGGGATAATGGCCCAGTTCCCAGGTGGCAGGTCCCGGCCTGCCAGTCTTGTCCAGGAACTGCCCCACGGCTTCTTCCCATGTCAGCCGGCGAGCGCCTTTGATGAACTCCTGCTTCCAGAACTTCCGTTCCCTGTAGCCACCTTGGTCCACGAATGCCTGGTAATCCCGGTTGGTGACCTCAAACTTGTCGATCTGGAAGGCCTCCAACTCGACGGCACTCACGTCGGTAAACAGCCTGATCTTCGGCTGGTAGCTTCCTCCTTCTATCTTGACCATACCTGGCAGCACGCTACCCTTCCTGGCCAGCGTGAAATTCAACACCACGGGCACTTTTCTCTTCTCGCTGCTCCCCGTGCAGCCCTCGATTTCCTCAAAGCCCTCCTTGAGGATGCGATAGCGCTTGAAGGCCCTTGACATCTTCACATCCTCCAGGGGTGTCTGGCCGACAAGCTCCCACTTGGCGGCCTTGTCGGCGTAGTCCCTGATATAGACAGCCGCCCCCGGAGGGGTAGTTTTCACAGAAAGCAAATCGAACAACGAGTAAGACAACTCCGCCAGCTCGGGATCCCCGTGAAGGTATTTCTCGGCCTGCTGCGCCAGACGAAAGGCGGGCGTGAAATCACGATTGGAGGCGAGCCGCCCAATTTCCGGAAACGCCACTTCGCGCGCCCACTTGGCCTTGCGCTCACGGCTTATAGCGTGCGTCCCGAAGTATCCGAGCGCGAGAAGGATCATCAAAGCAGGAATTGCGAAGCTTGGCTTCCCGAAGGTGCGCCAGAGCCTGCGAACCCCGAAGAGCTGGGACATAGCTTCTGAGCCGCTCACCCGCTTCAGCAGGCGGGAGAGGTCATCACGCAGTTGCGCTGCGCTCTGGTAGCGCTTGTCGCGGCTCTTCTCCAGCGCCTTATTAATGATCTGCTCGAGTTCCGGCGGCAGGTCCGGGTTAATCCGCAGCGCCGGGGTAGGCGCGCGATTGAGGATGGCGTCGAAGATGCTGCCCGGCGAGGCGCCCGCAAACGCCCGCCGCCCCGTGGCCATCTCATACAACACCAAGCCAAAGCTGAACAGGTCGGTGCGCTGGTCCACAGCTTCGACGCGCACCTGCTCGGGCGACATGTATTCAACCGTCCCCACCGCCATGCCTGAAGTGGTTAACGAATCTTCTTCCAGGGCGGCGTCTGCGGTTTCTTCCAGCCCCCAGTCCCCGGCCCCCAGCCCCGGCTTCTGCGGCGCCAGCTTCGCCAGCCCGAAGTCCAGAATCTTGGCTTGCCCGCGGGTGGTCACAAAAATGTTCGCCGGCTTGATGTCGCGATGGATGATGCCCTTCTGGTGCGCCGCCTCCAGAGCGTCAGCCCCCTGAATCGCCAACTCCAGCAGCGCGTCCATTGCCAGGGGCACGCCACCCTGTGGCCCGGAGCCTCGGGGCGGCGACCCATGGCGCACCCCTGCGCCGATGCGTTGCTTGAGCGTCTGGCCCTCCAGGTACTCCATGACGATGAACGGCCGGCCATCATGCTCGTCAATGTCGTAAACCGTGCAGATGTTGGGATGGTTGAGTGCGGAGGCCGCCTGGGCTTCGCGTTTGAAGCGCTCGAGGGCCATGGCGGCTGCTTGCGGGTCATGCTGGGAGGCGCGCAACATCTCCTCGTGCAGGAACTTGAGGGCTACCAGCGAGCCGAGCCGCAGATTCTCGGCCTTATATACCACACCCATGCCACCCCCACCGAGCTTCTCCAGGATGCGGTAGTGAGAGACGGTCGTGCCGATCATGAGAGCAGGTCCACCTTCGCTGGCATCTTAGGCCGCGGCCACGGGCATGTCAATACGCCCTCATGGCGCAGCCCGCCTCCCGCTCGCCCCATCCCCGCTTTTTCTCTTGACATCTGGCTCAACAAATGGTAGCCTATTGTGGTTGACCCATGGAGAGCGCCGGCAGAGGGCGCGGGAAGGAGGTTCAAAAGCGGCCCGCAAGACCCGGGAAAAGGCAAGAAGATGCAAAAGATACTAAAATAGAGGGAACGAACTCAAGGATTTGTTGAAAACACAAGACTTAGCGTTTTTCCGAGCCAAAAACGAACTCAAAACGGACTCGATTTTGAGTGCAAAAAGCGCGGATTAAAGCGAAAAAACAGGGTTTAGGTGCAAAGTTCATCGCTATGCGTCCTCGATGGCACTGGCTTTGGGTTGTGATCGTGATCGGCCTGGGAATGCTGGGCTGCTCGCGGTCCAAAATATCGAATGAGAGTGCGGCACGACCTGACGGCCCAGATTTCGTCCGAGAGAATCGCGCTCTCTCCCAGCCTCTGCGCATTGTCGCTTACGCCGACACGCGGTTCACCGATCCTAACGACACCTCGGCTGCGAATCCCAAAGTGCGTCGTTGGCTGGTGGAGAAGATCGCCGAAGAGAAACCCGACGCCGTCCTGGTGAGCGGCGATCTGCCATGGCATGGCGGGGAGGCCAGTGATTACGACGTGTATCGCGCGGAAACAAAGGCCTGGCGCGACGCTCATCTGTTCATTTACCCGGCGCTGGGCAACCACGAATTCTATGGAAGCCAGCGCAAAGGCCTTGAGAACTGGTGGCACGCCTTCCCCGAACTTCGGGGCCTCCGCTGGTACTCGCTGGAACTCGGCGACTCCGTCTACATCCTTAACCTCGACAGCACTTCCTCCCTGCTCCCCGGCGGCAAGCAGCTCGAGTGGATCCGCAGTCAGCTCGAGCATCTGCCGGCGAGCGTACGCTTCCTCTTCCTCAACCTCCATCATCCGCCGGTGGTTGACGTGCAGCCCCACGGGGACCCCGACCACAACGGCCGCCCCAACGAACACGCCTTGGCGGAATTCCTGACGCAGGCTCCCGAAAAGTCGCGTGTACGCTTCGTGGTAACCGCGGGGCATATCCATAACTACGAGCGCTTCCTCCAGGACGGGATCGTCTACCTCGTGTCGGGGGGTGGAGGCGCAACACCGCGCCGCATCGAGCGTCGCCCGGCTGATCTCTACCAGGATGGCAGCTTCCCGAACTATCACTACCTGAGGTTTGTCGAAGACGGAAATAGACTCGTCATGACAATGATTCGAGTGGCCGATCCCGATGGAGTTACGCCGCAGTGGGAGGAAAAGGACCGTTTCGAAATCCGGGCCACGGAGCCGTTGCAGGCTGCATCGGGAAGAGCGCGGTTTTGAAAACAATTATCCTGCTCACCAGAAGTCTGGAGTTTCTTTGAAGGGTGTACAGACCGCTGCTGACGAAGCCGGCTACTCGAGGTATGGTGCAAGGGAAGGGCTTTTCTTATTATCGAAGGTGGGGTGGTAGCAATAGAAGATGCGCACGACGCGCTCGCCATGCGAAGGTAGCCGGACGGTTTCCGGCGCCCAGCCTTGCGATTTCAAGAGTTCTCCGAAGGGTTTGATCATCGCTCCTTCGCGGCCCAGAATATGTTTCTGGAACTGAAGGTATGCGTACTCTCCGAGGATGACAATGGATTGCAGGTTTGGAAAGAGCTTTAATTCCTGGCGAAGATGTTTGGCGCAATATTCAAGCGTTCTTTCCTCCACACGATTCCCTATGGCATGGCAACGGGCGGCGTCGGTAAGCGCGAAACGCGCCTTGAAGTCTGCAGAGTTTTTCACGCCAAGCAAATCGTAGAGCCTGGTGGCGAAGGGATTTGGGACTTCCGGGCGGCAATAGGGCAACCCGGCCGGGTCGAGGGGAGCGCATCCCCCGATCACGAGTACGCGCGTCGAATGCAAGTCGGGGTAGTCGCGTTTGAGGTACTTGGCCAGGAACTCGCGGGGAGGCAGAGAGACGGAAGAAACAGCGGCGCAGTCGCGGCAATTCTCGATGCTCAGACGCAAGCTATCGACGTCAGGCCTGGGAGCGGCGCTGCGGTCCTTATCGAGCGCGTGAGCCGTCAAGGCAAGTTGCAGCCTCAATTCGGGAGTCGAGCCAGGGGGGCCGAAAATCAGGTTGTCGATAAGGCGCACTGTGCCGAGGGATGCGGCCAGCAGCGCCACCGAGCCGGGGATCACCTGTGCAACGGGTTCAAGAGTGGCCGGGTGCACGATGGCGGCGTAGTCGAGTTGCAGGCGTGGCTCGGGGTCGACTGTCCTACGCATTTCCTCCAGGAGCTTTTGCGCATCACCTTCGCCTGCCTGAGCCATTTCTTCGGCCCGCTTCAGGCTGCGGGAGAGGAGCAAGGCTGCCTTACGATCCTCTGCGCTCAAATAAACGTTGCGTGAACTCCTCGCCAGGCCGTCCGCTTCCCTGACAATGGGACAAACCACGATGCGGACCGGCAAGTCCAGGTCTTGGATAAGGCGGCGAATGACAACCACTTGCTGAAAGTCCTTCTGGCCGAAGAAGGCTATATCCGGCCTCACGATGTTGAAAAGCTTCAGGACCACCGTAGCCACGCCGCGAAAATGCCCCGGTCGTACGGCTCCCTCGAAAACGGCGCCGATGGGGCCGGGGTCCACAAATGTCGAGAAACCCGCCGGGTAGATCTCTGCGCTGGACGGTTCAAAGACCGCGTGCACCGCTAAGGATTCGAGAAGCTCGAGGTCCTTTTCCGGATGGCGAGGATAACGCGCGAAATCTTCCGCGGGACCGAACTGGGTGGGGTTCACAAAAATGGAAACAACGACCACGTCGCAATGCGCCTTGGCCTGGCGGACAAGGCTGAGGTGTCCTTCATGCAGGGCGCCCATGGTGGGGACAAGCGCCAAGGACTTGGTGCGGGAACGCACTTCAGCCGTGAACCGTCTCAATTCAGGCAGGGTTGTAATGCGGCGCGTAGTCATGGGTCGAGCTACGAAGAGCCGTCAAGTGGCGCGTGTGAGGTTTTGTTCCACCCGGTCCCGCAAGTCGGCAGGCCAGTGATAGGACTCGCTATCGTCAGGGAAGCGGCCGGTCACCACGTCTTCCCGAAAGCGTGCAAGAGCCGGCCGCAAATCTGCCGCCGTCTCAGCGTAAGGGCGGACAAACTTTGTGCGCGGGAGGAAGCACAACCCGACCAAATCATGAAAGATCAGTATCTGCCCGTCGCAGTCGGGGCCGGCGCCAATACCGATGGTTGGAATACTCAATCGTCGGGTGACAATGGCCGCCAATTCGCGGGGTATGCCTTCAAGACAGAGGGCAAATGCTCCCGCCTCCTGGAGGGCCTCGGCGTCCGCCAGAAGTTCATTGGCCGACTGCAAGGTCTTCCCCTGCACCTTGTATCTTCCCATGGCATGGAGGGACTGGGGCGTGAGTCCAATATGAGCCATCACGGGCACTTCTGCGTCCACCATGCGCCGAATGAGCGGCGCGCGCTTCTTGCCGCCCTCCAACTTGACCGCCTCCGCACCCCCCTCCTTCACGTACCGGATGGCAACTTCCACCGCCTTCTCATCGCTTACCTGATAAGCGCCATAGGGCAAGTCGCCCACCAGCAGGGCACGGCGCGTGGCGCGGCGAACCGCTCGCAGGTGGTGGAGAATCTCCTCTACGGTCACAGGGATGGTGGAGTCGTAGCCCAGAACAACCTGGCCCAGGGAATCGCCGACCAGGATCAAGTCAATGCCTGCCTCATCCACCAGACGCGCTGTGGGATAGTCGTAGGCTGTTAGGCAGACGATTTTTTCACCCCGAGGCTTGCGTTCGAGAATCCACGGCACGGTGACTTTGCTCACGGCCTCATTGTTTTGGTCCATGGCATCGCTCCTTAGTTCAAAAAAAAGACCCTCCCTGTCGCAGGACGGAAGTTCCGGCGCCCCTCACAGGGCGTCCGGGGACCCGGGTGGGCCTCCACTTGCCAGGACAGAGAGGGTCAAACCCGCTTGAGTAAACGATTTTAGCGCCAAACCCGGCGCCTCTTTACGCACCGGGATTATGCGCAACCAATCACTTACGACCGTCTCAGTCCGCGGGCGCGGATCCAAGCGGCAGAAAATACTGCGTACCCTTTACCGGCTGGCTCAGGCGCTGGAGCAGTTCCTGCAAATGCTCGCTCCGGTCGACAAAGTCGATCTCGGACGTATCAATGACCAGCAAATCACTGCGTTTATAATGAAAGAAGAAGTGCTCGTAAGCGTTCACCAGCGCCGCAAGGTACTCGTCGGAGATGCGCTCCTCGAACGGCACTTGCTTCTTCGCAATCCGCTTCTTCAGCGTCTCCAGCTTGGCCTGTAAGTATATCACCAAATCCGGAATCGGGACCTGCTCAGCCAGCAACTCGTAAAATTGGTCGTAGACCTGGAGCTCGGTATCGTTCAGGTTGAGGTAGGCGAAGACCTTATCTTTTTCGAAGATGTAATCGCTCACTACCACGCGACTGGCGTTGGAGGCCAGGTCTAGGTCACGAAGCTGCTTATAGCGCTTCATTAGAAAGTAGAACTGGGCCTGAAAGGCGGCTCCGGGCTTGTCCTCATAAAATCCTTCCAGGAAGGGGTTATCCTCAGGATCGCAAATTCGGACCGCCTGAAGGCGCTCGGCGAGAATATTCGCCAGCGTGGTCTTGCCCACACGAATTGGACCTTCGACGGCGATGAAGCGCGGTAGGTCGTAAGCAGAAGGCGCGACCACGTTCCTCCTCCATTTGGATTATTGGCCGTTCAATCGCACCACTTGGCTGGTGTCCCCGGCTTCCGCCAGCATCTCATAAACAGTTCGCTTGCTAATGGGGTGGCGGAGATTCCCGGCAAGCTCGCGAAGCGGCAGCAAAACGAATCGTCGCTCCGCCATGCGCGGGTGGGGAATATTCAACACCGCCGAGCGCACCACCACACTCTCGTAGAGCAGGATATCGATATCAATGGTCCGCGGACGTTTGGCCACCGCTGGGCGACGCCCCAGGGCGCGTTCCACGAGCTTCACCGCCTTGAGAAGTTGCATGGGCATAAGGCGGGTCTCCGCTTCCGCCACGCAGTTCACAAACCATGTTTGGGGCCGGAAATCAACCGGCTCGGTCCTGTAAAACGATGAGACCCGCTTGATTTCTACACCCACGCCCGTCAATTGCTCGAGCGCACTGCGAATGTTGGCCAACCGGTCTCCGAGATTCGAGCCGAGTGATAGAAACACGCGCTTTCCAGAAGATGGGACCTTCGGTATCGGCCTCGGGATTTGGAGTTCACCCAATTCAGAATCCCCCACGACACGTCATTCCGAGTAACGACGTGTCATTCCGAGCGAAGCGAGGAATCTCGCATTGCCTTGTTTACAGAGCGAGATTCCTCCCCTTCGCTTCGCTCAGGGTCGGAATGACAACGCTGACCTATCTTCTGACTTCCCCCCTTATTGGAACAACGACGGAGGAATTCCCGCCGGCGGTTTCAGCTTCAGGTGCTTGTAAGCCGGCTCATTAGCCTTGCGGCCCGCTTTGGTGCGGCTGATAAAACCTTGCTGAAGCAGGAAAGGCTCCACCATGTCTACAAGCGTATCCACTTCTTCATTGAGAGTGGCGGAGAGCGCCTCGACGCCCACGGGCCCGCCATGGTAAACGCGAATGATGGTGGAGAGGAAGTTGCGGTCGAGATCATCCAGACCCTCGTCGTCCACGCCCTCCAGCTTCAGGGCATCACAGGCCACCTGGGGAGTTATAAGGCCGGTAGCCTTGACTTCCGCGAAGTCGCGCACCCGGCGCAGCAGCCGGTTGGCGATACGCGGAGTTCCTCGAGCCCGGCGGGCCACCTCCGCAGCTCCCGAGTCCTCGATGTGAGCTTCCAGGATGCGCGACGAGCGCATAATGATCTGGCGAAGCTCATCGACAGCGTAAAACTCCAAGTGGTAGAAGAGGCCGAAGCGGTTACGCAAAGGCGCGGAGAGGCTTCCCGCGCGCGTGGTGGCGCCGATCAGGGTGAACTTCTTCAGCGGGACATTAATGGTCTTGGCGAACATTCCCTTATCCACCACAAAATCTACTTTGAAGTCCTCCATGGCGGGGTAGAGGAATTCTTCGATGTTCACCGGCAGCCGATGGATTTCGTCGATAAACAGAATGTCTCCCTCAGCGAGGTTGGTGAGAATGCCCATGAGGTCGCCGGTACGCTCGAGCGCGGGGCCGGAGGTGGTGGTGATCTTTGAGCCCATGTGGTTGGCGATGATGTAGGCGAGCGTGGTTTTCCCCAGCCCCGGCGGTCCATAAAACAGGGCGTGTTCGACGGGCTCGTTGCGCTGCTTGGCAGCCTGCAAAGCGATGGAGAGTTTCTCCACTACCTTCCTTTGACCCACATACTCCTCGAGCGTGGGCGGACGTAGGCTGCGGTTAAAGCCTTCCTCTTCTTTCGAAATCAGGTCCGGCGATACCAGGCGTTCGCGCATACAGGTGTCTTCTGTCAGGAGTTCTGTCCACTGTCATTCCGAGCGCAGGCTTCATGATCCTTCGGCTCACCACTCTGCATGAAAATGCGCGAAGCGCCTTGGAGTGCGGCAGCGAAGCTGCCGCCTTGAGTTCCGAGCGAAAAGTCCGTCGGCTGACGGATACCGCACTCCAAGGTGCCTTCGGCACAACCATTTTCATGGCAGCGAGGAATCTCGCTCTGATTCTTTTTCCCCGCCAATCCCGGTCCACCTCGAGCTCAGATCTACCTCCGCACAGGGCGAGATTCCTCGCTGCGCTCGGAATGACAGTCGTCCGAGAAACTTCAGCGAGCCGCCGCACTCTAGAGCTGTCAACTTTTGTTCCCAGGATGCAACTGCTCAAACAGCCGGCGCAAGAAATCTTCGGTGGTCTTCAGGTTCTTGTGCCGGGAAAAAATTTCATCAACCATGCGCTGAGCTTCCGGCCGTGAGTATTCCAACTGCTCGAGGACTTGCAGCGCCTCTTGCTTGAGTTCGGCCCCGGATTCCTGCTCCACGGAAAGCGGTTCTTCAGTTCGCGCCAGGGCGAACTTAGCCATTTTACCGCGCAATTCGGTCACGATGCGCTCGGCGGTTTTGGCGCCGATGAAGGGCAGCTCCTTCAGGAAATTAGTATCCCCGCGTTCGATGGCCAGGGCAATTTCGTTCAGCGGCCGCACCAGGCATTTGAGCGCCCTCATGAATCCGACTCCGGGAACAGTGGTGAACACCTCAAAGAATTCCCGGTCGAGAGGGTCGAGGAAGCCGACCAGCTTGGGAGTGAGGTGGCCACCGCCCAGGCCGCCATCGATGTAATAGATGGTGTAAAAGGTCAGGGGATTGTGGCGCTCGGAAGGGGGCGCAGTTCGCAAGCGCGAAGCGATCCCGGAAGGCACGAGGACCTCGTAGCAAAGCGAACTCACACGCACCAGCAGCGACTGTCGCGCGATGCGGTCGTAAAGAAGCTCACCTGTAATTTCGGAAATCAGATTGTCTGCTCCTTCTGAATCAAGCTATCAGTCGTCAGCTCTCAGCTTTCAGCGTACTGCTCACTTTCTTCTGCTTTCTGCTAGCTACCTACTGCCTACTGCCTACTGCCGGCCCCGCCCATTCACATAGCACAGTGCTACGGCCAGCGCGTCGGCCACGTCAGGCGGATACGGCACGCGATGGAGCGAGAAATAATTCTGCACCGCGCGCTGCACCTGGAGTTTTGAGGCATTGCCGTTGCCCGTTATGGACTGCTTCACGCGCTTGGCCGAAAAACTCAGCACGGGAATTCCTGCCAATCGCGCCGCCAGGCAAATCACCCCGCGGGCATGCCCCATCAGAATCGCCGTCCGAGGGTAACTCGCGTGGCTGTAGACTTCCTCCAAGCACATCGCCTGCGGGCTGAATTCCTCGATGACCCGCCGCAGTTCGACGAATAGCGACTCAAGCCTTTCTGGCAGACTCTTCCCGTGGCGACCCGGTATGCGGATCACGCCCGCTTCAAGGAGTTTCGCCTCGTTCGCGCAGCAAACCACAATGCCGTAGCCCGTGACGTTCAGCCCCGGATCGATTCCAATGACGCGCGTAGGCGACTTGGGGGCCTCAGCCATTCAAAAGGATTGTAACACGGCGGCGAAATTGAGAAGAGGGTGTCGAAAGCAGAAAGCTGAACTCCCCTCCTCAGTTGAGGAGGGGGCTAGGGGGTGGTGGCGGGTGGCGCATACATCGTCTTGTGATGTATGCGACCTCTTGGCAATTGGGCTAGAATGCACTGGTGCCCCTGGAGACGGGACTGCAGGGTGCCGTGATCGCATACATGCCAAACGGCGGCATATATGCGCCACCCGCCGGTGAGGGTCTCGGGCGCGGCGCAGCTCACCGAAGCCCGCTTAAATCGAGATACTTCGCGAACCGTTCTTTCAGGCGCATGTTTTGCTGGCCTACCCAGTGACGCGAGGCGAAGACCTGATCCTGCAATACTCGCTTCTCGTCAAAGCCCATCGAATCGCCGGGTATTTCGAGCTTTGCTTCTAACTCGAAATGGCGCGCCACCCGTTCATAGACGGAGTCGAGATAATCGGCCATGTCCTTGTCGAAAAGAAAACGGGCCTCCTTTGTGCAGTTGTGGAACTCCGCAAGGAGAGCGGGCGTGTACGTATAATTGCCGGTCCACGTCCGAGACAGAAAACTCTCGGTGCACCTGAATATCTCGATTTGCTTAGGGTAGGCATCAAGGCGAAGCTTCGCTTTCTCACTTCGGCGATGCTGATAGGCGAAGTAGAGCCCGCCCAAAGCCACAGCGAGCGTTGCAACCGCGATAATTTGAGCCATACACCTGGCCTAAGCCAATTCCAGCCGCTTGAGCTCGATGCGGTCGGCGTGAAGCTGTGTAAGGTCGTAGTGCGCCTGCTGCGTAAGCCAGCTTTCGGCACTGCCTCCGAAAACCATAGACAGCCTTACGGCCATTTCGGGAGAAATCCTGCGCTTCTCGTTCACCAGTTCCGGCAAGGTATTGCGCGGGCTGGCGCATAGCGGAGCTCTGCCGCGCACAGACAAGACTGAAATCGGGCGGAGCCGGTCACTCTCAGAAACCTTGGTGCGGCGATATGTGCTGCCGGTCAGGAGTTGAGCCGTCCGCACGCAAAAGGCCGTTTGTGGGTGGACACGACCAGCCCTAATACAGCACGCTGATGCGGCCTGCGGCAGCCACCGGTAATGGGCCAGTTTGGGAGCCGCCACGCACTGCCCGAGGGGGGACTACCCGGCGAGAAGTAAACCGATCAGGATACCGATAGCCCCCTGCCTGCCTGCGGCCTTCGCCAGTTCGTCGGCTGCGGATACAGCGATTAGGCCCAAACGCCTCGTCATCGCAAGCGATGCCGATCCCCGAATGAAGTCTTCTACATCGCCCATCGTGACGCCGAGGCGATCGGCCACATTCGCCGTAGCCTGCCCTCGAAGCAGCAAGTCGAGGTCCCCAAGGTTGACTCCGGCGGCCACGGCGGTCTCTGCGTGATCCATGGTCCTAACTGCCTCCACTCTGCCCTAATCATATCATGTGGAGCGTCAGCGGCCACGGTCAATGCTCTCGTGACCGTGGACTTTTCCTTCGGTGACGAATCCAAGGTCAATTCCAAAGACCAATTGACTGTGACGGCTACCTCCACGATTTGTCCTTTTGCCCACCGCCCCCCAACCTCCTCCCCAGCCGAGGAGGGGGGTTATTTTCACAACCTCAGGCGCCGTTCGAACTATAATTTCTACGCTTGTAGCTTCCCGCCTTGCGCAACTCGATCACCAGGCGTAAGGCGTCGTTAAGGGCTCTTCCGCTGCGAAAGGCCTTTCGGACATCGGGCGGGTGGCGCCTACATCGTTCTGTGATGTACGCGACCTCTTGGCAGTTGGGCTGGAATGTACCGGTACCCCGGGAACGGCACTGCGGGGTTCCATGACCACATACATGCCAAACGGCGGCACGTAAGCGCCACCCGCGAAATGGTTGGTAGCGTCAAGCTTTTTGTGTAAATTCTTTAAGGGGCTTTTTCTCCCAGGAGCGGTTTAAGTGACTGATGACTCCGAAAACAATCCGATCGCAACTTGCCGGATTAGTGAAGCTAGACATCGGTCG
>Ga0315282_10005328_pt1 | contig 21984 bp, 18 predicted proteins | sample YL17G07_20_MG_FD_203693 | JGI IMG/M metagenome (GOLD analysis project Ga0315282, IMG submission 203693) | Sediment microbial communities from Yellowstone Lake, YNP, Wyoming, USA - YL17G07_20 | ecosystem: Environmental > Aquatic > Freshwater > Lake > Sediment | place: USA: Wyoming | collected... | reverse complement strand
GAGGTTTCGTTCCCTGCCTCCCTCGAGCGGCGACCGGTCGACGGCCGCGTGCTGCTCGTCATCGCCCGGAACGGCGACCCCGAGCGGCGTTTCCAGATCGGCCGGGGCCTCAGATCGCAACCGCTGTCCGGGGTCGACGTCGACGGCCTTCGGCCCGGCCAACCGGGGATCCTCGATACGGCGACGCGGGGCTGGCCGGTCGAGAGCCTGAGCGGGATCCCCGCGGGTGACTACACGGTCCAGGCCGTGCTCAACCTCTACACGACCTTCACGCGCGGCGATGGGCATGCGATCGAGGCCCACATGGACCAGTGGGAGGGCCAGCGGTGGAACATCTCGCCGGGCAAGCTCGTGAGCGAGCCGCAACGGGTGCACATCGACCCAGCGTCGCCCGAGCCAGTTCGAGTGACACTGACGCGCCGCCTCCCGTCGCTCGATCCGCTGAAGGACACGAAGTATGTCAAGCACCTGAAGTTCCGCAGCGACGTCCTCAGCCGCTGGTGGGGCCGCGACATCTTCCTCGGCGCCATCGTCGTCCTGCCCGAGGGGTTCGACGAGCATCCCGACGCGCGCTACCCGGTCGTCTACGACCACGGCCACTTTCCGAGGACGTTCAGCGCGTTCCGCGAGACCCCGCCCGGCCCGGAGCTGACGGGCGCCGAACGCGCGCAGGCGGAATCGGGGTACCGGCTGTTCCGCGACTGGGTCTCGGGAAAGCTGGGACGGTTCCTGATCGTGCTCATGCAGCATCCGACGCCGTTCTACGACGATTCGTACGCGGTCAACTCGGCCAACAACGGCCCCTACGGCGACGCGCTGACGAAGGAGCTGATGCCGCTCGTCGAGCAGCGCTTCCGGGCCATCGGCGAGAAGTGGGCGCGCACGATCTCGGGCGGATCGACGGGCGGCTGGGAATCGCTCGCGTGGCAGGTCCTCTACCCGGATCTCTTCAACGGCACCTGGACGTTCTGCCCGGACCCGGTGGATTTCCGGTATTTCCAGCTCGTGAACATCTACGAGGACACCAACGCCTTCCACCCGAACAGCGAGTGGAAGAGAGAGGCCGTGCGCCCGTGGCAGCGCGGCGTCGACAACCAGGTGCTGATGACGCAGAAGGACGCGGCCCACCTCGAGCAGGTCCTCGGCACGCGCGGCCGATCGGGCGAGCAGATGGACATCTTCCTGGAAGAAGCCACCTACCTGCTGCAGCAGTTCCTCGGGAGCACGAAGGATCCGTACTATGCGGGCACGTTCGACATCGGCCGGCGGCAGCCGCACTGCTACTCGGGGATGCCCGAGTTTCCGGGCCAGACCGCGTATCAGCGGGTCCTGCCGCAGATGCTCGATCGCATCCTGAAGACGGCGCCGTCTGGCGCCGACCTGAAGAGCTGGCGATACTGATGACACGCCGCCCAGCGGGCGCCGCAGGCCAGGCCTTCAAGGCCTACAAGGCCTGGCACCGGCTTGACAAGCGGCCGCGGCGGGCCTAGAGTCGAATCCTCTCCTCGCGTACCCGCAGGAGGCCGGCATGGATGCCAGCCGTGTTCGCCTCGGCTCCCTCTTCGATTGGATCGTCGCCGGCGTCTTTCTGGCAGCGACCTGTGCCGTAGGTGTCCTCATCGTCTCTGAGCTGCGCAGCGTGGGACGGCAGGCACCGACGCCCACCGAGAAGCGGGAGTTCCCTGCGGTCCTGCCCGCCTCGGTTCCCGCGCGGGCCATCTCGGTGCCCGTCCTGATGCTCCTCGACGGCAAGCAGATCCGGCAGGGCGACAGCCTCGATCAGGTGACGGCGCTCCTCGGACGCGAGTCCGAGGTGGGCACGCAGACGATCGACCAGGGTCCGCTCGGCGAGCGCCTCGTCCGGTCCTACGAGCACGCCGGGACGCGTTTCATCCTCGTGTTCGAGCCGTTCGAGCGCAACGGCCCGCTGCGCGTCACCAGCATCTACATCCAGTAGCAAGGATCGTTAATCCTTCCACGCTGCACCCCGGCCGGTCGCTTTGGCCGACCGTCGAGCTGTGCTAGACTCGCTCGGCGTTCGTGCGCGGTCCTCACCTGCGCGTTACGGCGGGCGCCGCTTCAAGAGTTCCCGGTCTTCACGTTCCCCGAAGGTGACGCCGTGATTCTGGGGCTGGGCATCGACCTGATCGAGGTCTCGCGGTTCGAGCGTCACATCGCGCGGCACGGCGAGGACGTCATCGAGCAGGTGCTGTCGGCCCCGGAGATGGCCTGTTGCCGCCGCGCCCGGCATCCCCATCGTGCGTACGCGACCCGGTTCGCCGCCAAGGAAGCCTTTCTCAAGGCGCTCGGCACCGGCCTGGCCGGCGGCATCTCGTGGCACGACGCCGAGGTCGAAGGCGCAGGCACGGGGCGGCCGCGCCTGACGGTCCGAGGCCTGGCGCGCCGGCGGCTGGACGAGCTCGGCGCGACGCGCGTGCACCTCGATCTGACGCATACGGCCCGGCACGCGGCGGCGGTCGTCGTCCTCGAAGGGTAACCGGCCCCGTGCGCGGCCGTTTTCAACCTGTCGTCTCATTTTGTCGTTCCGGCCGCCCGGCAGGCGTCCGTCAGTCATTCGGAGGAGCACATGGGCATCATCCCGGGGGTACTTGGAGGCGCTGATTACCAGCAGCTACGGCGGCAGATCAACTGGGATCTATCGAAGAAGGACCTCGGGTACGTAGAGGGCGCCCCGCTCAACCTCGGCTCCATCTGCGTCGACCGGAACATCGAGCTGGGCCGCGGCGACAAGCTGGCGTTGATCCACGAGGATCACGAAGGGGAGATCCGGCACTTCACCTATCGCGACCTGAAGCGGCTGACCAACGGCTGGGCGCACATGCTGCGCGGCGCGGGCATCCAGATGCTCGACCGCGTCTGCCTGTTTCTCGACCGGGTCCCGGAGCTGTACATCGGCTTCATGGGGGTCGTGAAGACCGGGGCGGTCGTCGAGCCGCTCTTTTCGGCGTTCGGCGAGGACGCGCTCTACGCGCGGATGCGCGACAGCGGCGCGGTGGCGATCATCACCGAGAAGCGTCACCTCAGCAAGGTGCGCAAGGCAAAGGAGCGGCTGCCGGACCTCAAGCTGATCTTCGTGGTGGATCACGAGGAAGAAGGCCGGCCGCTGCGCGAGGGCGAGGTCGCCTACCACATGATGGAGCACGTGCGCGACCAGTTCGACGTCGCGCCGACCTACGCGGAGAGCCCGAGCGTGCTGCACTACACGAGCGGCACGACCGGGCCGCCGAAGGGCGCGCTCCATGTGCACTCGAGCATCTTCGCGCAGTACCTCACTGCGAAGCTGGCGCTCGACCTCCGCGACGACGACATCTACTGGTGCACCGCGGATCCCGGCTGGGTCACGGGCAGCAGCTACGGGATCATCGCGCCCTGGGCGCTCGGCGTCACCCAGGTGGTGCTGAACGCCGGCTTCGCAAGCGACCGGTGGTACGAGACGATCGAGAAGCACGGCGTGACGGTCTGGTACACCGCGCCGACCGCGATCCGGATGCTGATGAAGGACGGCCTCGACCCGGTCCGTCGCCACGACCTGTCGAGCCTGCGGCACATGTGCAGCGTCGGCGAGCCGCTGAACCCCGAGGCGGTGCGGTGGGGCCGCGAGGCGTTCGGCCTCGACTTCCACGACACGTTCTGGCAGACCGAGACGGGCTCGATCGTGGTGACGAACCTGCCCGGGATGGCGGTGAAGCCGGGCAGCATGGGCCGGCCGTTCCCGGCGCTCGAGGCGGCGATCCTCGACGAGCGGACCCACACGCCGATGACCGAGCCGGGCAAGGTGGGGCTGATTGCCATCCGCCCGCCATGGCCCAGCCTGATGCGCACCTACTGGAACAACTCGGACACCTACTACAAGAAGTTCGTCAACGGCTGGTACATCTGCGGCGACCGGGCGAGCCTCGACCAGGAGGGCTACTTCTGGTTCACCGGTCGCGACGACGACGTGATCAACACCGCCGGCCACCTGGTCGGGCCGTTCGAGATCGAGAGCGCGCTCCTCGAGCACCCGGCCGTGGCCGAGTCGGCGGCCATCGGCAAGCCCGACCCGGTCAACATGGAGGTGGTGAAGGCGTTCGTGGCGCTCCGCCCCGGCTTCAGCCCGAGCGAAGACCTCGAGCTGAGCATCATGAACTTCGTGCGCAAGAAGCTCTCGCCGCTGGCCATGCCTCAGGAGATCGAGTTCGTGGACAAGGTGCCGAAGACGCGCAGCGGCAAGATCCTGCGCCGGGTGCTGAAGGCGAAGGAGCGGGGCGAGGAGATCGGCGACCTCAGTACTTTGGATGACAATTAGACTGTCCTTCGTCCTTGGTCCTTCGTCCTTGGTGTGGTTCGACGTTCCTGGTTTCTGGCTGCAGCGGGAACCGAGACAAGCGCACCAGGGACCAGGGACCAAGAACCGCACGAAGAACCAGGGGCCAAGGACCAAGAACTGTCAGGATTCTTCGAGAAGGAGTTCCGTGTGAAAGACATCATTCTCGACTACATCAAGAACGAGTACCTGGACGAGGAAGAGGCCGAGGATCTCGAGCTGAACGAGAACACCCCGCTCATCTCCAGCGGCATTGTCGACAGCTTCAGCATGGTGAGCCTGAAGCGGTTCCTCGAGAAGAAGTACCAGATCAGCATCCCGGACGCCGAGGCGACGCCCGAGGCGTTCGACACGGTCAAGAAGATCATCACGCTGGTGAACAAGCACAGAAAGGACGCGTAGGATGGCCTACCCAAGCGCAGTCCAGGAGGCCTACCAGGCCGAGCTGCAGTCGATTCGCGACAAGGGCATCTTCAAGGAAGAGCGCTTCATCCACTCGCCGCAGGCGGCCGACATCGCGGTGGAGTTCCCGAGCGGCGCCAGGGTGAAGGCGGTCATCAACCTCTGCTCGAACAACTACCTGGGGCTGTCGAGCCACCCGGAGGTGATCGCCGCCGCGCACCGCGGGCTGGACGAGCGCGGCTACGGGATGTCGAGCGTGCGCTTCATCTGCGGCACCCAGGACCTCCACAAGCAGCTCGAGCGCAAGCTCGCCGAGTTCCTGGGGACGGAGGACACGATCCTCTTCCCGAGCTGCATGGACGCGAACGCCGGCGTCTTCGAGGCGATCCTCGGCGACGAGGACGTCATGATCGCCGACCGCCTCGTGCACGCCAGCATCGTCGACGGCATGCGCCTGTCGAAGGCGATGCAGGACACCTACAAGCACGCCGACATGAAGCACCTGGAGCAGAAGCTGCAGGAGCACCAGGACAAGCGGGCGCGGGTGGTCATCACCGACGGCGTCTTCAGCATGGACGGCGACCTGGCGCCGCTCGACGAGATCTGCGCGCTGGCCGAGAAGTACCGCGCGATGGTCTTCATCGACGACAGCCACGCGACCGGCTTCATGGGCAAGACCGGGCGGGGCGTGCACGAGCACTTCGGCGTCGTCGGCAAGATCGACATCATCACCACGACGCTCGGCAAGGCGCTCGGCGGCGCCAGCGGCGGCTGCGTGTCGGGGCGGAAGGAGATCGTCGAGCTGTGCCGGCAGAAGGCGCGGCCCTACCTGTTCAGCAACGCGGTGCCGCCGCCGATCGCGGCCGCCGCGCTCAAGGTCCTGGAGATCCTTAGCTCGACGACCGAGCGGCGCGACAAGCTGGAAGCCAACACGAAGTTCTGGCGCAAGGCCCTCGCGGAAGCCGGCTTCGTGATCAGGGAGGGCGACAGCCCGATCATCCCGATCATGCTCTTCAACGCGAAGCTGAGCCAGGACATCGCGCGAGACCTGTACCAGGAGGGGATCTACGTCGTCGGGTTCTTCTACCCGGTCGTTCCGGCCGGGCAGGCGCGCATCCGGACGCAGATGTCGGCCGACCACGACATCCCGATGCTCGAGCGGGCGCTCGTGGCGTTCAAGAAGGTCGGGCAGAAGTACGGGATTCTCGGGCTGGACAAGAAGGGCATCATCGAGAAGTACGGGATGTGAACTCCATCCGGAGCGCCCAGCTGTCCCCGATGCTGGCGCGCTCGATCGACAGCCCCATCTTCTCGAACACCCGCAGCATCGGCTCGTTCTCTTTCAGGACCTCCGCGGTCAGACCCAGCAGCCCTGGCGCCGCGCGAGCTGGATGAGGTACGCGAGCAACTCCGTGCCGACGCCGCGGTTCTGATGGCTGTCGCGCACCGCGAAGGCGACGTTCGCCCGCAGGCCGTCCTCCTCGATGTAGTACTCGCCTAGGCCCACCACGGCCGGCTTCTTGCCGTCGTCGACGACCGCCAGGATGATCATCTCCTTGGTGTAGTCGATGACGACGAATTCCTGGAGCCGCTCGTGGGGCATGTCCCGCGTGGGTGTCAGGAACCGGCGGTACAGGCTGCGGTCGGAGAGCGAGTAGAAGAAGTCCTTCAGCAGCGGCTCGTCGCTGATGCGGACCGGGCGCAGGAACACCGCGAGCCCGGTCTTCGTCGTGCGGTGGGCCTCCAGGTGCTCGGGGTACTCGCCGCGCTCGCCCGGCAGGAACTCCTGATCGTGGTAGATCAGCCGGTGCTTGCGCGCTTCCTCGACGAGCCACGGCCGGAACCTCGGGTGCGCGATCGAGACGAGATCCATGGCCCGCTCGCGGATGCTCTTGCCGTGGATGTGCGCCATGCCGTACTCGGTGACGACATAGTGCACGTCGCCCCGATTGAGGGTGACGCCCGATCCCTCGGTGAGGAACGGCACGATGCGCGACACCGCGCCGTCCTGCGCGGTGCTCTGGAAGGCCAGGATCGACCTGCCCCCGGGCGCGAGCACCGCCCCGCGCATGAAGTCCGCCTGTCCGCCGATGCCGCTGTAGAAGGCGGGCCCGAGCGACTCGGCGGTCGCCTGCCCGGTGAGGTCGATCTGGAGCACGTTGTTGATCGCCGTCATGTTGGAGTGCCCGGCGATGACCAGCGGGCTGTTCGTGTAGTCGATCGTGCGGAACTCGATCGTCGGGTTGCCGTCGATGTACTCGTAGACCTCGCGGTGCGCCATGCAGAAGCTGGCCACGGTCTTGCCGCGGTTGACCGTCTTCTTCGAGTGGTCGACCACGCCGCGCCGGATCAGGTCGACGATGCCGTCGGTGAGCAGCTCGGTGTGCACGCCGAGATGCGTCTTCCGCCCCAGCGCGCTCATGATGGCGCTCGGCACCCGCCCGTAGCCGACCTGGATGGTGTCGCCGTCCTGCACGATCCGCGCGACGTGCTTGCCGATGCGCGCCGCGATCTCGTCGGGCACGCGCGTGTCGTACTCGAGCAGCGGCTCGTCGTGGTGGATGAGGAAATCGGCCTCGTCCATGTGGATGAACCCGTCGCCGTGGACGCGCGGCATGTGGCGGTTCAGCTGCGCGATGACCAGCGATGCGCTCTCGACGGCCGCCTTCACGATGTCCACGCTGACGCCGAGGCTCAGGAAGCCGTGCTCGTCGGGCAGCGAGGTCTGCACGAGCGCGACGTCGATGTCGATCATCCGCCGGTGGAACAGGTCGGGCACCTGGAGAGGAAGATCGGCGTGTAGTCGGCCAGCCCCTTCTGAACGGCCCCGCGCGTGTTCGGGCCGACGAAGAACGAGTTGTGGCGGAAGTTGTACTTGAGACGCTCGTCGGTGTACGGGGCGACGCCGAGCGTCAGCACGTGGAGAATCTCGGCGTCGAAGACCGCCTTGGGGTTCGAGCGGACGTAGCCGGTCAGCGCCTGCACCAGATCCTGCGGCTCGCCGCACCCGGTGCCGATGAAGATGCGGTCCCCGCGTCGGATCTTGCCGAAGATCCGCTCCCCGGGCGCGAACTTGTCCGGGTGTCGTTCCTTTCTCCCCTTCTCCACTCCTGGCCAGCGAGAAGGAGTGATGGAATCTCCGCACCGGTACGCCGATGACCTCGTCGGCCGCGCGTGGGAGGCGGCCGAGCAGTTCCGATCCTTCGAGCAGGAGGCGGTCGACCGGATCGTCCGGGCCGTCTTCGAAGCGGCCTGGTCCGCGCGCCTCCATCTCGCCCGGCTCGCCTTCGACGAGACGCGGATGGGCGTCTACGAGCACAAGGTGATCAAGAACGCCTGGGCGAGCCTGCTCGTGTACGACGACCTGCGGTACCGGAAGACGGTCGGCGTCATCGCGCACGACCCGATGGCCGGCATCACCGAGATCGCGCAGCCGAAGGGACCGATCCTGGCGACGATCCCGATGACGAACCCGACCTCGACGACCTTCTTCAAGGCGCTCATCTGCATGAAGACGCGCAACCCGGTGATCTTCAGCCCGCACCGGGGCGCCCGGCGGTGCGTCAAGGAGGCGGCCTGGATCGTGGCCGAGGCGGCCGCCGGAGCGGGCGCGCCGCGTGACGCCATCCAGTGGATGACCCGCGGGCAGAACGAGCACGTCGACGCGGTCATGTCTCACCGCAGGCTCGCGCTGATCCTGGCGACCGGGACGTCGTCGATCGTCCGCAAGGCGCAGGCGTCGGGCACGCCCACGCTCGGCGTGGGGCCGGGAAACGTGCCGATCTACGTCCATGCCTCGGCCGACCTGCTGCGCGCGGCGCGCGCCATCCTCCACTCGAAGACGTTCGACAACGGCACCGTGTGCGCGAGCGAGCAGGCGCTGGTCATCGAGTCGAACGTCGAAGGGAAGCTGCGGCCGCTCCTCGAGGAGCGCGGCGCGTACTACTGCAGGCCCGACGAGATGCGCGCGCTGGGGCCGGTCTGCTTCGACATGCAGAAGGAGCGGATGCGGCCGGACGTAGTCGGGCAGCCGGCCGCGGTCATCGCGGCGCGGGCCGGCTTCAAGGTGCCGCCCCGGACGCGGTTGCTGATCGCGGAACCCGAGGGGATCGGGTCGGACCACCCGCTGTCGCACGAGATCCTGGCCCCGGTGCTGGCGCTCTACCGGTGCCCGGACTACCGGGCCGCCTACGAGGCGTGCGAGGCGGTGAACATGCGCGGCGGCATCGGCCACACGGTGGGTGTCTACGCCAACGACGAGCAGGTGATCGCCGACTTCGCCTGGATGAACGCGGCGCGGATCCTCGTCAACCAGCCGTCAACGGAAGGGGCGATCGGCGGCATCTTCAACAGCCTCCGGCCGTCGCTGACGCTGGCCTGCGGCACAGGCGCCGGCAACATGGTGACCGACAACATCTCGACCGACCACCTGCTGAACATCCACCGCGTCGCCCGTCTGCGGCCCAACGCGCGCTGGACCGGGGCGCCGCGCGAGACCTGGCTCGACCCCACAATCGGACCCGAGGAGATCCTGGAGATCTACAACAGGAACTACTGAGGACGGGACGGGAAGGAAGACGGGGGGAGAACATGGGATTCAGGACACAGGACACAGGACACAGGACACAGGACGCAGAACACAGGACACAGGACACAGGACGCAGAACACAGGACACAGGACGCAGGACACAGGACACAGGACGCAGGACACAGAACACAGAACACAGGACACAGAACACAGGACACAGGAAGGTCAGGGCTTGCGGGTGAGAACGGCGGTCGTGTAGGAGGCAAGCAGCCGCGCGACCTCGTCGAGCCGGGTCATGACTTCCGAGGCGTGCCCGTAACCAAGGTCTTCAGCCAGGAGGAGGTAGCAGCGGACCTCCTCGAGCGACCCCTGCGCGATGTTCAGAAACCGCGCTTTGTCCGATTGGCCACGTTTCTTGAATCCTTCCGCGATGTTCGCCGACGCCGACACGGCGGCCCGGCGTAATTGCGAGGTCAGCCCCCACAGCTCGGCCCTTGGGAAACCGGCAGACAGCTTGTAGATCTCGAGCGCCAGGGCGCGAGACTTCTGCCATACGAGCAGGTCTTCGAACGTCCTCGCCGGAAGCCGCTCCACACAGCACGTGCCGTGCCGACAGCACACCCAGCCTGTTCCCTCGCATTCTGTGTCCTGTGTCCTGTATTCTGTGTCCCTGGATTTGACTTTCTGCCCGTCGTCGCGACCTGGACTAGTGAAGGAACAGCACCCTCGCCCACGGCAGCACGGCCGCGGCGAAGTAGAAGCCGGTGAGCGCGGCCACGATCGCGTGGACCCCGCGCAGGTACAGGACGATGCCGAGCGAGCCGGCGAAGATCTTCGCGGCGGCAACGGTGGCTCCCAGGCCGAGCCACGGGATCAAGGTGGCAACCAGCGGGTTGCCTTCCGCACCCGGGCCGAGCGACGCCACGCCGACGTAGGTCAGCACGCCATCGAGCGCCTGGGCGATCAGGAAGGCCACAAGCACCGCATCCCCGAACCGCGACACGGCCGACATTGCCCGGCTCCGCACCCTGGATACCCTCCTCGAGCCCTCGCTCGGAGGTCCCGTCGTCCGACGCCGTCACTCTGAGGTGAACCCGCGGTCCTCCAATCAAGGGGCATGCCACCCTTCGACTCACCTGTTCTCCCGCTCGCTCAGGGCGGGGTGACCGGGTAGCGAGGAGTAACGAGATGTTCCGTCGCCGCATTGCGGCGAGACGCGGCGCTGTAGCGCTGCCAGACAGCCGGTCGGAAACGACAGGTGAGAGGGAGGAGCTGCTCGGCGGGGACGGAAACCTGGGCAGCGCGAAGACCCGGTCAAGCGGAAGAACGGCGACCTCGCGCCCCCCCGATGCCTCCAGCCAGTGGCGGACCTCGGCGGCGGTGTTGCCTCTGTACGCGCCCAATAGACGAGGTAGTACCCGCACGACAGGTTCTCGGCGGCCAGCGCCGCGACGAGATACCAGCCAGCCGCCGTCCACGCGCCCAGTGCGGCCGGCGTTGGCGAGACCCGGCCGACACATCGGAAGCCGTCACCTCCCCAGGTACTCCTTCGTGAACGCGGTCATCTCGTCGTAGATCGCGTCCAGCTCTGAGGGCGACGCGAGGTACACCACCCGGAAGAAGCCTTCCGACGGATCCATCCCGAAGCCCGAGCCGTGCACGCAGAGGATGCCCGTCGCGCCGAGCAGCGCCAGCACGAAGTCCTCGTCCGTCTTGCCGGCTGGCAGCTCCACCCGAGGCATTGCGTAGAACGCACCCTCGGGCGCCACGCAGCTCATTCCGGGAATCGCGTTCAGCCGTTTCGTCGTCAGCTCGGCCCGCTCCTTCAGCGCGGCGCGGAATGCCGTCTGGTGGGACCGGTCCCCGGTGAGTGCCTTGGTGATGGCGTACTGCATCGGGACCGGGCTGCAGAGCCGACCGTCGGCCAGCTTCCGGAGGCCGCCCAGGACCCCGTCGAGCCGCGGGCTTCGTCCCACCGCCATCCAGCCCGCCCGCCAGCCCGGCGCCAGGTACGCCTTCGAGAGGCTGCTGTACGAGATGACCGGCGCGTCCGGATCGAGGCTGCCGAGCGGCCGGGTCGGGCCCGCATACGCGAGATCGGAGTACACCTCGTCGGCGAGGACGGCGAGGCCGTGCCGGTCGGCCAGCTCAAGGAGCCGGCGCCGGACGTCCGCCGGATAGACCGCGCCGGTCGGATTGTTCGGGTCGATGACGACCATCGCCTTCGTGCGCGGCCCAATCAGGCTGCGCATGTGGGCGATGTCGGGCGTCCAGCCGTGGGTCGGATCCGTCCGGTAGTAGACGGTCGTGGCCGAGATCTTGGCGAGCACCGCCGTGTAGAGCGGGTAGGTGGGCGCGGGCACGAGCACCTCGTCGCCGGGGTCGATCATCGCGGTCAGCGTCAGCTCGATCCCTTCAGACGTGCCCGAGGTGATGATCACCCGGTCGGCCGAGGTCGGCAGGCCGCGCGAGGAGAACTCGGCCGCGGCAGCTTCCCGCGCCGACGCGATGCCGGGCGACGGGGCGTACCCGTTGTGGCCTTCCCACATCGCCTTCTGGACCGCCTCGATCAGATGAGGTGGCGTCCTGAAGCCGAAGATGATCGGGTCGCCGATGTTGAGATACTTGATCGTCCTGCCCTTCGCCTCGACCTTGCGCGCCTCGGCGACAATGTTGCGGATCGCGTAGGAGAACTTGGCGACGCGCTGGGCCGCCGGAATGACGGAAGAAACGGGTGAGGCCATGGGTGGGAGTCCTGTCAGAAGGGGCAATTCAAGAGCAACCGGCGGCATTCTAGCAGAAAAAACGGCCTGTTATTGCCGGCGCTCCCTCGAAACCTCCGCCCCCGTGCACTTTTTACACACCGATCCAGCCTCATCTGACCGGATCGTGTAGGGATTACACGCTGCAACCCATCCGGCCCGGTCCTGCCGCCCGGGCGTTTCCTGCAATCATCTGACATACGGGCATTTGCATATCTGGCAAGAGGGTTGAAGCACCTGCCTGCGATGCGGTCACCTGTGTACGCCCTCCTGCTCGCTCTGGGACTGGTTCCCGCCGTGCCCGGGCTGATGGCCGCCCAGGCGGTGGCGACCGATCCACCTGTGTTCAAGAGCGGTGTCGAGCGCGTCACCCTCGCCGCGGTCGTGCGGGATCGGAGGGGGCGGATGGTGACCAACCTGCAGCGTGATGATTTCGAGCTGATCGACGCAGGCCAGCAGCGGCCGATCACGGACTTCCGCACCGACAACGCCCCGGTCACCATCGCGTTGCTCTTCGACGTGAGCGGAAGCATGGAAGTGGGGGGCAAGCACCAGGAGGCGCGGCAGGCGGCCGATCAGGTGCTCGCCTGGCTGCAGCCAGGCCGCGACGAGACGGCGCTCTTCGCCTTCGACAGCCGCCTGCGGCAACTGCAGGACTTCACGCGCAGAGAGGTCGATCTCGGCGTCTCGCTCGCCGACGCGACGCCGTTTGGGGTCACCGCCCTGCACGACGCCATCGCCGAGACCGCCACCCGCCTCGCGACCCGCGGCGGATCCCACCGGGCGGTCGTGGCGCTGACTGACGGCGCGGACAACAACAGCCGGTTGACGCCGTCACAGGTGTCCGGCGTGGCCAGCGCCATCGACGTCCCGGTCTACATCATCGTGGTCGTCTCGCCACTGGATCACCCCGGGCGGTCGGGCGCGGTGGAGGGCGCCGCGGAGATCTCGCGGGCGGGCGCCCTGGGGAACCTGGCGCGATGGACGGGCGGCGAGCTGTTCATCGCGAGCAGGCCGGCCGATGCCAGCGTCGCGGCGCGCCAGATCGTCGCGGACACCGCCGGGCACTCGGCTGCCGACGCCCACGCCGCTGCCGATACGGCAGCCGCCAAGGCCGACGCGGTCGACAAGGCGTCGAAGCGGCTGATCTACGAGGTCACGCTCAGCGAAGACGAGGGCGGGTTCAAGTTCGGGAACGCGGCGCTGCCGCCCGAGGCGAGGGCGAAGATCGACGAGATCGCGACGAAGCTCAAGGAGAACCCCAACGGCGCGTCCATCGAGATCGAAGGGCACACCGACAACCTGGGTCCGAAGGCGTACAACGAGAAGCTCGGGCTCGAGCGCGCCGAGTCGGTCGAGCGGTACCTCTACGAGCGGCATCGCATCCCGCTGCACAAGATGAGCGTGATCAGCTACGGCGCGGACAAGCCGGTCGCGCCCAACACCACCAAAGCCGGCCGTGCGCAGAACCGGCGCGTGGTCGTCAAGGTGCTGACCTAAAATCAACAGATGGCCAAGTCTCCGGGGGAGTAGGATAGGGGGCGACTGGAGCCGGACGGCCGCCCCTCTGCGACTGCCGTCTCATCCCCGGCTCCCCTGTCGGAGCCATGGCGATCCGAATCGAACTGACCGTGCGGTTGCAGAACAGCCCGGGTGCCGCCGCTCGCGTGTGCGGGTTCCTGGCTGACGAGCGCGTGAACGTGCTCGCGCTGCAGCTCGAGTCGAGCGGCATCCTCCGGCTGCTGGTGGACAACCCCGTGCACGGGGCGGCCGTTCTGCGCGAGCGGCACTACCAGGTCGAGGAGCGGGACGTCCTCTATACCGCCATGCCGAACGGGCCGGGCGCGGTGGGGAGGATGGCGACGCTGCTGGCGGAGGCAGGCGTCAACCTCGAGTATCTCTACGGGAGCGCGGTCGAGGGGCACCCGATGGCCGCGATCGTCGTGGGCGTCCCCGACGCGCGCCGGGCGTCGGCTGCCGCCGGAATCTGACCCAATCTTCTTGCAGATTGCGCATGACGAGCAGGGCACGAGTCGGCCCGCGGGCCGCTCGATCGCGCCGGGCCGCGAGGCGCGCCCTGTCGTGAAAGGGAATCCGGCCGAGCGGGTCCTGGCGCCATGCGCTTCTGCGAGATCATCACGCTCGTCTTTGTCGCCTACCTGCTGATCGCCGCCTGGAAGAGGCCGCTGCCCCGAGCGCCGCGCGCGCGAGTGACCGCGGCGAGCCTGCTCGTCGGCATGCTCGTCACGACACTGGCCTTCGCGCCCCACGTGCCTTCCATCCGCGTCGTTCGCGACTGGCTGCCGGGCGCGTACATGCTCGCCGGCTACTGGCTCTCGGGGCTCTTCTTCCTGTCTCCGGCCCGAGGGCTGGAATCGCGGCTGGCCGCGATCGATGAGCGCCTCTGGACGCGGCTGCGGCTCGACGCGGCGATCGAGCGGGCCCCACGCCTGGCGCTCGAGTACCTCGAGCTCGCCTATCTGGTCTGCTACCCGCTCATTCCGGCAGCGCTCGGTGCGCTCTGGGCGGCTGGACGATCCGACCGGGCGGACGCCTTCTGGACGGTGGTGCTGGCTGCTGCCTTTGTCTGCTATGCGGTGCTGCCCTGGGCTGCCACCCGGCCCCCCCGGGAGCTCGAGAGGACGATGGCGGCCATCACCCGGCGCCCGGTGGCTGTCCGCCGGCTGAACCTGTGGATCCTCGAGCACGCGAGCATCCACGCGAACACGTTTCCAAGCGCGCACGCAGCCACCGCCTTCGCGGCCGCGTTGGCGGTCGTCCCCCTGGTGCCGGCTGCCGGCGTGCTCATCGGGATCGTCGCCGCCAGCATTGCCGCTGCCTCGGTGGTCGGTCGCTACCACTACGCGGCCGATGCGGGAGCAGGAACGGTGGTCGCGGTGCTGGTGTGGACCGGCGCGTGGCTGTCGGCCGGCCGGTGGTAGGAGAGAAAAACCAAACGGTCCCCGGTCCGCCTCCCGTTCGCCCGCCGCCGGCCCCGCCCGCGGGACGGGGCCAGCAGCCAGGCGCCGATGTCAGAAGGCAGACTCGCGAGGACCGTTCAGACGGACGATCGAACGACGACCGAACGAAACGCTACTTCTTGGGTTCCTTCGGGGCCTTCGGCGCCTTCGCCTTGGTGATGACGATCGCGGTGGCGGTCTTCGTGCCACCCGTCTCCGTGTAAGTGACCTTCGCATTCTGGCCGGTCAGGCCGCTGAGGTCGGCCGCCGTCATCGCCTTGGCGCCCTCATGGATCTTCGTGTCGGCGCCGACCGCAAAGGTCTCGTCGCCCGCCTTGGTGGTGATCGTCAGCTTGTCGGCCGCGGCTTCCTTGATCGCGCCCATGGCCGTCATGGCCTTCGGCGCCTTGGCGGCCTTGGTGGCCTTGGGCTTCTCGGCCTGGGCTGCCGTGCCCGTCTGGGCGGCGAAGAGGGTGCCCGCCAGGGCCAGAACGCCGGCCACCGTCGCGACTGTGGTGAGGAAACGCTTCATCTGGATGCCTCCTGGAAATCGGTTGACGAAGATGGAAAGGTCCTTTGGACGCCTTCTATGACACAAGGGGTGTGCCAGACGGCCAAGTGGCGGTAAGATAAGCCAACTACTTACGCGGCCACGACTTAGATGACCGATCCCACCCCGATGCAGGCGCCTCGACCTCCACAAACCCGCCCCATTGTGGCGAAGTGGCTCTCGCTGCGCATCCGCTTGGGCGTGCTCGTTGCCCTGGTGGTCACGCTCGTGGTGGGTGTGTCCAGCTACCTGCAGGTTCGCGTCTTCGAGGCGACGGTCCTCGCTGATCTGCTCGAGACGGCCCGGCTGACCGCCCAGGCGGTGGCCGACGATGTGGAGCTGCGCCCCGATCCGCTCGACATCGAGGACCTTGCCGACGGCTTGCGCGAGTTCAACGAAGCGTTCCCGTCGATTCGCGGCATCTCGGTCGTCGTCATGGACAGCGATCAGCCGACGGTGCTCACGAGCACGTCGACGGCAGAGCGGCCGCAGGCCGTGGGGTTGGCCGCCGCGGCCATCAGGCGCAAGGACATGGTCTGGAGCTCCGAGAACGAGGCGTTGCGATCGGTCGCCGTGCCGGCGAACCGCGACGAACGCCTGTTCGGGGCCGTCGTGCTGACCTTCTCCCTCGCGTCCGTGACGGAGCTGCACAAGAGAGGCCGGCTGATCGTGTTCTGGTTCGTGCCCGCGGCGATCATCGTGCTCACGCTGCTGGTCGATCTGCTCGTGCGGCGGCTGATCCACGCGCCGATTGCGGGCATGCAGCACACGATGCATCGGGTCGGTGCGGGCGACCTGTCGGCGCGGGCGCCGGTGGTGCGCCGCGACGAGATCGGCGCGGTCGCGCAGGGGCTCAACGAGATGCTGGCCACGATGCAGAATTTCAACGTGGCGCTGCAGGAGCGCGTCCGCGAGGCGACCGAGGAGTTGCGTACGCGCAACGCCGAGCTGGTGGACAGCTACAGCCGGGTCTTGGCGCTCCGCGAAGCGCTCGGGCGGGCTGAGCAGATGGCGGCCGTCGGGCACATGGCGGCGAGCGTCGCGCACCAGATCGGCACGCCGCTCAACCTGATCTCCGGCTACGTGCAGGTCGTCATGCAGGACGAGGGGCCCGACTCGCACGTGGCCCGGCGGCTGCAGATCGTCCAGGAGCAGATCAACAGGGTTACCTCCATCGTCCGCACGATGCTCGATCACGCGCGCCGGCCGTCGCCCCGCCAGCCGACCGACATCGCCGAGCTGGTCGACCGCGTCTGCACGGTCGCGCGGCCGAAGCTCGACGCGCTCGGCGTCATGCTCGACCTCGATCTCGCTGCCGACGTGCCGCTCGTCCAGGCGGATCCGGTGCAGCTCGAGCTCGCGCTGCTGAACCTGATCACGAACAGCCTCGACGCGATGCCGTCGGGCGGATCGTTGTCGATCAGCGTCTCCGAGAGCCCGACCGGCGCGCGCGTCCGGGTCGTGGATACCGGGGTGGGCATTGCCCCCGAGCTGCTGCCGCGCATCTTCGATGCCTGGGTGACGACCAAGGCGGCCGGCCACGGCACGGGCCTCGGTCTGAGCATCACACGCGACGCGATCACGGGGCACGGCGGCACGATCGCGGTCGAGAGCGAGCCGGGCCGCGGCGCGGTGTTCACGATCGAGCTGCCGGGCGTGCCGCAGCCGGCGACGGCGGCAATGAGCAACGAGTGACACGAGCTGAGGGCGATGCCTCGAATCCTGATTGTCGATGACGACCGCGAGACCTGCCGCTTCATGTCGGAGCTGCTCGCCGAGCCCGGCCGCGAGATCCAGTCGGCGCACCACGCCGACAAGGCGCTCTCTCTCGCCCGCACGGAGTCGTTCGACCTGGTCGTCTCCGACATCAATCTCAACGCGAGCCTCACCGGCCTCGATGTGCTGAAGGCTTTCAAGACGGCCAACCCGGGCGGCCAGGTGGTGCTCATCAGCGGCTTCGGCACCCTCGAGACGGCGATTGACGCCGTGCGCGCCGGCGCCTTCGACTACATCAGCAAGCCATTCAACATCACCGAGGTGAAGGCGACCGTGGGCCGGGCGCTCGAGCAGGCGCGGACGCCGGCCCGGACGGGGCCGCTCTCGGCCGCCCCGCCGCCCGGCCTGCTCGGCCGCACGGCCCCGATGCTCACCGTGTACAAGCAGATCGCGCACGCGGCGGACGCCTCGGTGCCCGTGCTCGTCGTCGGCGAGAGCGGTACCGGGAAGGAGCTGGTCGCGCGCGCCATCCACTCGCACGGCCGCAGGGTTGGCCGGCCGTTCGTGCCTGTCAACTGCGGCGCAATTACCGAGACGCTGCTCGAGTCGGAGCTGTTCGGCCACACGCGCGGCGCCTTCACCGGCGCGGTGGCCGACACCAAGGGGCTCTTCGAGCAGGCCAACGGCGGGACCGTGTTCCTCGACGAGATCGGGGAGACGACGCCGGCGCTGCAGGTGAAGCTGCTGCGGGTGCTGGAGGAAGGCGAGGTGCGGCCGGTCGGGGCGAGCCGCGTCGTGAAGGTGGACGTGCGGGTCATCGCCGCGAGCAACGTCGATCTCGAGCGCGAGGTCGCGGAGCAGCGCTTCCGGCAGGACCTCTACTACCGGCTGAGCGTGATCGTCATTAAGGTGCCGCCGCTCAGGGAGCGGCCGGCGGACATTCCGCTGCTGGTCTCGCAGTTCCTGCGCAATGCGTGCGGCCGCGCAGGGCGGCAGGTCGAATTGACGGCGGCCGCGCTGGAGGCCCTCGCGGCGTACGGCTGGCCCGGCAACGTGCGCGAGCTCGAAAACACGATCGAGCGCCTGGTCCTCTTCAGCCGCGGCTCACTCATCGATGTCGCCGATCTCCCGGAAGGTCTCCACCAGCCGGGACGGCCGCTCGGCGAGCGGCTGTTCGGCGACCTGCCCACGCTCGACGAGCTGGAGCGCCGGTACCTGCTCCATGTGCTCGAGAGCGTCAAGGGCAACCGGACCCGCGCGGCCGAAGTGATGGGGATCGACCGGCGCACGCTCTACCGGATGGCGGAGCGGTTCGGGATCGATCTCAAGGACGAAGCTGGATCCTGAAGGTGCTTGGTCCTTGGGCCCTGGTTCTTGGTGCGGTGCCTGGTTCTCGGTTCCTGGTCTGATGGCGGCGTTGCCCGGTCGGGCAACCGGAAGCCGACGTCAAGGCCGGCAATCGCACGAAGAACCAGGAACCACGAACCGCACCAAGAACGAAGAACCAAGAGCCAAGGACGGCGCGCGGTCTCGTCAGTCCCTCGCCCTGAGGATCCGCCGCCAGTCGCCGGCGATGAGCGCGCTGAGGTGGGCGATGGCGACCGGCCATTCCCACGCGTTCTGGTAGGCCATGTAGCGCGGCACCCACTCGGGCTCGAACTTCTCCTTGTACGCGCGCAACCCCTGGAAGTTGTACCACGTCTCGCCGTGCTGGAAGAGGAGGTTGGCGGCGCGCTCCCGCATGTGCGCGCCGCGCTGCTCGCCCACGCTGGCGAGCGGTGCCATGCCGAGGGTGCATCGCTTGTAGCCCCGCTCCTTCCCCCAGAAGAACAGCGACACGAACAGGAAATCCATTTCGCGCGGCGCCTTGTCCAGGTAGCGCATCAGGTCGATGGACAGCTCCTCGCGTCCCGGCCCGAGCAGCATGTTCGCGAAGGCGATGATCCGGCCGTGCTGATCCTCGACGATGGCGCACGGGAACCGCTCGAGGTACCGCACGTCGAAGAACCCGATCGAGAACTGCCGCTCGCGGACGCCCTTGGCCTGCAGCCAGTCGTCGGAGATCGCTTTCAGGACGGGCAGGAGCGGGCCGACCTGCTCGGGCTGAAGGACCCGGAACCGTACCCCGTCGCGCTCCGCCCGGCGCAGGATCTGGCGGTACATCTTGCCCGAGTGGCCTTCCAGGGTCACCCTGTCCAGCGGCACCCGCGCTTCCTCGCCCAGCTTGAAGAACGCGTAGCCCCGGTCGTGCAGCGGCGGGATCCAATCCACGGAGACCTGGTAGAACACCGGCCGCCGATCGATCTCGCCGGCGAACGCGAACAGCGTGTTGAGGAACGCCGCCCGGTCGCCCGGGCGGCGGACGACCGGATCGGAGAACACCGCGAGGTACGGCCCGGTGGTGCGGTACAGGCAGAACCCGCGGTCGTCGTCGAAGAACACATCCTTGTCGCCGTTGGCCACCATCATCGGCGTCGTGTCGTGGCCGATCTCGGCGTGCAGCTCCAGCGCGCGCTCGAGCGTCGCCTCGTCGAGCCGCCTGAACCGGACCGGCACCCGCATCAGCACGTACAGGGCGGCCGCCAGGACGGCGAGAGCCAGGCTGCCCGCCGTGCGGATGAACCGCACGCGTTCGTACTCGAACGCGTAGCCGAACCTGGTCAGGCGGTCGAAGGTCTCCGCGCTGACCCGGTGGCCGAGTGCGCCGAACACGAGGAACAGCACGAGGGCGACGAAGGCCACGCCCACGTCCCGCCGTTCCAGCCAGTCGCCGTGGCTCGGCCGGCCGAAGAGCGGGGCCTGTGCCGTGACGACCAGCGCGAGCAGCGTGACAGTGACCGCCTCTTCCCAGTCCAGGCCTTTGAGGATGGCGAAGACGGCGGCCAGCAGGAGGAGGATCACTGTCGTGTGGAACGCGGCGCGGTATCCCTTGGCCAGACCGCGGGCGAGCACCAGCAGCAGCAGGCCGGTGACGGCGGCCGCCAGATGTGACACTTCGACAAGCGGCAGGGGCACGAGCTGCTCGAGCAGCAGCAACCGCGGGCGGAGCGCGGGCGAGCCGACGCTGAGCAGCATCAGGATGCCGCCGGCGCCCACCAGGCCGGCGATCACGCGCCGGGCGAGCTCCGTGCGCCGCGGCGTGCGATGCGTCAGCCAGGTGAGCAGCAGCAGCGAGGCGACCGCCCAGGGGATCACGTAGTAGACCAGCCGGTAGACGAGCAGCGCCGCCGTCGCGATGCTCCGCGGGTCGCGCCCCGCCTCCGGCTGCAGCGCGAGGTGCGCGATCCAGAACGCGTCGCTGCTGCCAAAGCCGCCCGGGACGAGGCTGGCGAGGCCGATCGCCTGGCCGTAGAAGAACGACCGGATCGTCTCGATGATCAACACGGGCTGACCGGCCGCGTCCACGGCGGCCACGAACGCCAGCGCGGCGAGCAGCCAGTCGAGCCAGCCGACCAGTGCGAGTTCCACGGTTCCGCGGAAGCCGCCCACCGGCGATGCCAGCCGTTCGATCCGATCGACGATCAGCCGCCCGATCGCCGCCGCGGCGAGCACGAAGAGAAACGCGAGGACCGCCAGCACCGGGCCCCAGAACAGATCCTTTGCGCGCGGGACGACGAGCGAGGCCACCGTCCAGCCGGCCAGCCCCGACGTGAAGGCGACCGCCACCGACACCACCCCGCCCTCGAGCTCGGTCGCGCGATCGACCTTCGTCCGGTAGAGCCAGAAGCGGATGGCCGGCCCGGCGAGCGGGCCGAGCGTGAGGAAGTTGCTCCACGCGAAGGCGACGGCGCCGTACTGCCAGCGCTCGAACCAGCGGGAGCGCGTGTGGCGGAACGCGATGACGTCGTAGAGGCCCATCACCGCGATGTTCAGCGCCGTGGCGGCGGCCGCGACGCTCAGCCACGTCGAGTCCATCTGGCGGAGCGCCATCCGCACCTCGCGTGGATGGATCTCGGTGAGCGCGCCCCAGGTGAACGCGACGACCAGGCCGATGACGACGAAGGGCAGGAAACGCGGGGCATGGCCGACGATCCACACCAGCGCCGTTTCGAGCCTGGTCGCGAGCCCGCTCTTGCCCGGGCGGATGTCGGTCGTGTCGCTCACTGCAGGCGCCTCTCGCCTGGTCCTTGCAACTGGCTTCAAAATCCCGTCTGTCGCTCTTCGGGTCCTGTCGGCGAGCGGCCCCACCCGTGCTCGGCCCGAAGAGCACTTGCCAGGCACCAAGGACCGCACGAAGAACCAAGAACGAAGGACCAAGGACGGACACTGATCACCGTCGTGCCCTCATGAACTGCGCAATGCTATCTCCAATCGCCTGGTAGTTGCCGTTGAAGTGGTGCGAGCCGGGCAGCCGGACGACCCGGACGGGTCCGGCGTTCGCCAGTTGATCGCACGCGCTGTCGTCCTCTTCCGTGCCCGCCACGCAGAGCGCCGGTCCGCTGAAGTCGGCGTGCGCGGGAGGTACGCCATCGACGATCCGACCAGCGGGAGCGTGAGCCGGCGCTCGACCCACGGCCGCGAGTCGGCGGCCGGCTGTGAAACCTCGGGCGGGCGCGACGCGCGCTGGCCCGCCGCGATGGATAGCGCGCCGAGCATCAATGCGACCACGAGACCCGAGACCTCACGCTTCATCATGCACCCTCGTGTCGCACCTTCGTGACGCACTGTCGTGTCTCACCCTCGTGTCGGACCCTCGTGTCGGACCCTCGTGTCGCATCGTCGTGCGGCACCCTCGTGTC
>Ga0315282_10005327_pt1 | contig 21986 bp, 18 predicted proteins | sample YL17G07_20_MG_FD_203693 | JGI IMG/M metagenome (GOLD analysis project Ga0315282, IMG submission 203693) | Sediment microbial communities from Yellowstone Lake, YNP, Wyoming, USA - YL17G07_20 | ecosystem: Environmental > Aquatic > Freshwater > Lake > Sediment | place: USA: Wyoming | collected... | reverse complement strand
CACCGCAAACCCACCCCTGACGGTAAGACAGTTGAAGAAGAAGTTACAGTATTGCTGGGAGTGAGGATCAACGCGACGAGGAAACGCTTCTGTAATCTGTGAGAATCTGTGGAATCTGTGGTTCGAAAAAAGACGGCTTATAGACAGGAGCAACGACATTGGCCAACAATCAGAAAGTCAAAGGGGTGATCGTCGGAGCGGGATATGGAACGCGGTTCCTGCCGGTCACCAAGACGATCCCCAAAGAAATGATCCCGCTGGTGGATCGCCCGGCGATTGACTTCATCATCCAGGAGTTCCACGAGGCTGGCATCGAGGAGGTGGCCTTCATCAGCTCGCGCCGCAAAAAGGCCGTCGAGGACTACTTCGATCGCGAGTTCGAACTCGATTGGTTCCTGCGCGACCGCAACGCGTTCGACCAGCTGCCCATGATCCAGCCGGCGCCGATGACCTTCGCCTCGATCCGCCAGGACGAGATGCGCGGAACCGGCCACGCGATCTTGCAGGCACGACCCGTTGTTCAAGACGGCCCGTTCGTCGTTGCCTATCCCGACGACGTGTTCATCGGTGGCCGGTCGTTTTCCAAAATCCTGATCGAGGCCTACCAGGCGACCGGGAAATCGGTGCTGGGTGTGGTCGAGGCCGGACCCGAAATTGCGCGCCTGTCGTCCATCGAATACGACGGCGAGCGGCCGATTCTGAACGTTAAGCGGGTCGTGGAAAAACCGGCGCCGGGAACCGAGCCGTCAAACGTCGCCTCGATCGGTCGTTACCTGTTCACGCCCGAGCTGTTCGAACTGCTCGACCAGGGCTGGAAGCGCCACAAAGGCCCCGGCGAGTTTTTCCATACCGATGCGATCAACGCCATGGCGGCGCAAGGCCATGTGTGCGCCGTCTTCGGCGAAGGGACATGGCTCGACGTCGGCACGCCCGAAACCTATCTGGAGGCGTTTGTCGAATACGCGCTGTTCGATCCGCGCTGGCGCCCGCTGATGCTCGATCTGATCCTGCGCCTGGCCAAGCGGGAGTTCCGCCTGTTCGAGTCTCTGTCGCCCGAAGACCCGTTGGTGCGCGACAAGGCGATGGAGGCCCTGCGCGCCTTGGCCTATTCGGAGCGCGATTGGATCCCGCAGGCCATGCGCTGGCTCGAACGAACCATGGGCCTGATGAAGGCCCTGGAAAACCAGGAATCCAAAAAGGGATGACTGGGTAGGACAGGTTGGCAACCTGTCTCGCTCTTCAAATGTTTCGTGGCACCGCGCGGTCCCAGCGAGCAGGTCCGGGCATCCATGCGGCGCTCTCGGGTTGGAAAGTATCACACGATGATTCTCAACGAAATTGTGGCCAACAAGCGTCGGGAGGTCGAAGCACGCCGGAAACAGGTGCCGCAGCAGCAGCTCGAACAGCGCCTCGGCGATGTCGAAGTACCCCGCAACCTCCTCGAAGCGCTCCGAAAACCGAAAGGCAAGAGCCCGAGCACCGGCGAGCCGCCGGCGTTCCAATCCCAAATCCAAAATCCAAAATCTAAAATCGCCGTGATTGCCGAATGCAAACGTTCCTCGCCGTCGCGCGGGCTGATTCGCGACCCCTACGATCCCGTCGCGATTGCCAAAACCTACGAGGCAAGCGGCGCGTCGGCGATTTCCGTTTTGTGCGACGAAAGATACTTCGGCGGTTCGCTGGATCACCTTGCGGCGGTCCATCACGCCGTCGCGCTGCCGGTGCTCTGCAAGGATTTCATCCTCGACGAATACCAGATCATCGAGGCGCGCGCGGCGGGCGCGGACGCCGTGCTGCTGATCGCGGCGATTCTCGACGCGGCGCAAATGCGCGATCTGATCGAGATCGTCTGGGCGCTGCGGATGCACGCGCTGGTCGAGGTCCACGACGCCGAAGAGGTCGAGCGCGCCGCCGAGTCCAACACCGGCATCATCGGCATCAACAATCGCAATCTGGACACGCTCGAAGTGGACCTTCGCCAGACTGAGCGCCTGATGCCGCTGCTGCCCGCGGGCGTGCTGGTCGTGAGCGAAAGCGGCATCCGCTCACGGGACGATGTGGCTTACTTGCGCGGTCTGGGCGTCGGAGCGGTCCTGGTCGGCGAACGCCTGATGAGTTCCCCCGATCCCGGTCGGGCCTTGGCGGAGCTGATGGGTGTGCCACGCGAATGAACCAACCTCAAAGACACGAAGACACAGAGTTGAATTCTTAGTGCCTTTGTGTCTTTGTGGTGAGGAATGGTGGGGATTCAAGGATGACTCGCGTAAAGATTTGCGGCATGACCAATGTTGACGATGCGCTCCACGCCGCGCGGTGCGGCGCGGACATGCTGGGCTTCGTGTTGGCCGAAAGCCCGCGCCGCGTCAGCGCCGAACAGGCCCGCGAGATCATCACGGCGCTTCGTGGCGAGAAGTTCCTCCGCCACCTCGTCACCGTCGGCGTCTTCGTCAACACGCCGTCGGGCGACGTCATCGGCGCCTGCATGGATTGCGGCCTCACGGCGGCCCAGCTGCACGGAGACGAATCGCCCGACCAGTGCCGCATCATCTCGCGCGCGGGCATCACCGTGATCAAATCGTTTCGCATCCGCGATCGCGCCGGCCTCGACGCCATGGTCCACTACGACGCGGTGGACCTGTTCCTTTGCGACACCTACGATCCTCACCGCGCCGGAGGAACGGGCCGTCCGTTCGACCATTCGCTCGTGGCCGGTCTGGGCAGCCTTTATCGGCTGATTCTTGCGGGCGGGTTGACGCCGGAGAACATCGCCGAGGCGGTGGCCCAGGTGCAGCCGTGGGGCGTGGACGTTTCGTCTGGCGTCGAAGCTTCGCCCGGCAAAAAAGACCCGGCCAAGGTCGAAGCCTTCATCCGCAACGCCCGCGGTGAAGGGAAGTAAAACCATTCTCACGCCACGGCGCAAAGACGCCCAGATGCTTCACTTCGCGTCTCGGCGCCTTTGCCTGAGGCGTATTCGTTGTGAATGACGAACCATGTTGGCTATCTACAAAAGAAAAGCAAACATTGCCGCGGGTCTGGGCTTTACGGCAATCCTCGTCGCGCTTTATCTTCCCGACCCACTCGGCGCGACGATCGCCGGCTTGTCGCTCACAACCGTCTGCCTGGTCTCGTTGGGTGACGTGCTGTTCCTTCTCGGTTGCTGGTGGTATGCAAAAAGCAAAGGGCACCACGGCGCATGGGGCTTGATTGTGCCGCTCGGCTTCGCTCTGATAGCGGCGTGTTGGTTCTATACGGGAGCCAACCGCGGGCTGTTGAAGTGGACCGGTGTGACCCTCAGTGTCGTGGGGCTTTTGGTGCTGGCTTTTCTGCCCGACGAGCACAGATGGGGAAGTTGAAGAAAGGAGTCTCACGCCACGGCGCAAAGACGCCAGGAACATGAACTTTGCGTCTTCGCGTCTTTGCCCGAGATGGAGTATTCTGCTCTTGGAAAGATAGGATTATGACAACACAAACCAAACCACCGGACCAAGAACAGCGACCCGATGCGACGGGACATTTCGGCGAATTCGGCGGGCGCTATGTCCCCGAGACGCTCATGCCCGCGCTGTTCGAGCTCGAAAAGAAGTACTACGAGTTTCGCGACGATCCCACGTTTCGCGCCGAACTGGATCATCTGCTTGGGACCTACGCCGGCCGCCCCACGCCGCTCTATCTCGCGCGCCGCCTGAGCGACCACCTGGGCCGCGGCATCAAGGTCTATCTCAAGCGCGAGGACTTGCTCCACACCGGCGCGCACAAGATCAACAACACGCTCGGCCAGGCGCTCCTCACCTGCCGCATGGGCAAACCGCGCGTCATCGCCGAAACCGGCGCCGGCCAGCATGGCGTGGCCACCGCCACCGTCGCCGCGCTCTTCGGCCTCACGTGCGACGTTTTCATGGGCGAAGAGGACATGAAGCGCCAGGCCCTCAACGTCTTTCGCATGGAGTTGCTCGGCGCGCGCGTCATCCGCGTGAGCTCGGGCAGCCGCACGCTCAAGGACGCGACCAACGAGGCCATGCGCGACTGGATGGCCCGCGTCGAAGACACCCACTACATCATCGGCTCGGTCGTCGGGCCTCATCCCTTCCCCATGATCGTGCGCGATTTCCAGTCGGTCATCGGCATCGAAGCGCGCCGCCAGATTCTCGAACTCGAAGGCCGCCTCCCCGATGCACTCCTGGCCTGCGTCGGCGGCGGCAGCAACTCGCTTGGGCTGTTCCATCCTTTTTACGACGACCGCGCGGTGCAGTTCATCGGCGTCGAAGCGGCGGGGCTGGGTTTCCAGACCGGCCTTCACGCCATGTCCATCAGCAGCGGGCAGGTGGGTGTTTTCCACGGCGCGCGCGAATACGTGCTGCAAAACGACGACGGCCAGATCAAGCCCGCGCACTCGATCTCGGCCGGCCTCGACTATCCCGGCACCGGCCCCGAGCATTGCTTCTATGCCGCGTCGGGCCGCGCGCGCTACGTCGCGATCACCGACGACGAAGCGCTCGAAGGCGTGAAGATTCTTTGCCGGTTGGAAGGCATCATTCCGGCGCTCGAATCGGCCCACGCCCTCGCGCATCTGGTTCTGAAAATGCGCGACGAGCTGCCCGACGGCGCCATCGTCATCGTGTGTCTCTCCGGCCGGGGCGACAAGGACGTCTATACGCTGCAAGAAAAGCTCGGGCGCAGAGAAAGGGACCGAGAATAAAAGGGTTCGCTGGAACGCCGGCGGCCCGCCGGTGCTCTAAAGCCCAGGTTGTGCGACGCTTGCTGAACCGACACCAGTGAACCCTGATGCTGGAACGTCTCGCAGCACCGGAGGGCCGCCGGCGTTCCCTGCTGCGACAAAAGAAGGTGTGAGCGAATGAATCGCATCGAAAAAATGTTCGCGGACAAGAAGCGCACCCGTCAGCGCGCCTTCATCCCTTACATCACGGCGGGCTTCCCCGATCTCGAACGCACCGAGCGAATCCTCGCGTTGCTGGTCGAAAACGGCGCCGACCTGATCGAGCTGGGCATCCCCTTTTCCGACCCGATCGCCGATGGGCCGACGATCCAGAAGGCATCCGCCGCCGCGCTCGCGGCGGGCGCCAGCGTGATCAAAATTCTCGAGCTCGTGCGACGCGTCCGCCAGAAAACGCGGGTGCCCATCCTGCTCTTCAGCGCGTTCAATCCGTTGTTCCACTACGGTCTTACGAAAATCGCTGATGATGCGAAAGCGGCGGGCGCGGACGGTTTCCTCGTGCCCGATCTTCCGCCCGAAGAATCCGGCGAATTCGAAGCGATCGGCCGCGCGCGCGATCTGCCGCTGATCTACCTCGTGGCTCCCACCACGCCGCCCGAACGCCGCGAGCGGATTGCTCGACGCGCGCGCGGATTCCTCTACTACATCTCGCTCAAGGGCGTCACGGGCGAGCGCGCATCGCTGGCGGCCGACCTCGAGACCGAGGTGGCCGAACTCCGTCGCCACACCACGCTGCCCATCGCGGTCGGCTTTGGCATCAGCAAACCCGAGCACGTGCGCCAGGTCGCCGGCTTCGCCGAGGGGATTGTGGTCGGAAGCGCGATCGTGAAGAAGATTGACGAACTTCGCGGCGATCCGCAGTGGGCGGCCCGGCTGGCCGAGTTCGTGGCCTTACTCGCCGCCGAGGCCCACCGCAAACGCTGATGCGGAAAGCGCGTTTAACGCCGATTTTCGCGCAGAGAGATGGCCCCTGATAGATGAGGGGATGGGGTTGATGGACGTGAGAATGGCGAGTCCGTGAAGGGATAGAACCAAGAATAGGCTTACCCTGCTTTCAGGTGGTTCTGGCCTCCGGCGCGGTGTGACCTCTTTTCTCGCCTTATTAGCGCCTTCGCGCACAATTGATTCCGAACGAACGTCGGTAAGAGTCTGTCGTCGGACCCGCCTTGAAACCTGAAACCGTTATTCAAGCGAAGCACACTCCACACACAAAGAAACATGCACCACAAGTTGACTTTTGAGCCGCTGATGACATATCAATATTTGCAGCCGGGCGGGGAGGGGAAGGATTATGTTGTCTCGAACGATAGCTTCCGTCTGCCTCTTGCTCGCCGCTCTCGCCGTGTCGGCAAATGCGGCCCCGGGCAAACCCCCGATTGCGGGTCAAGCGCGGACGCTCGGTGCGAGGGAGGTTGCCGCGCTGGCCGACATGACCGCCATACGCGACGCCGAGATCATGGCCTATCTGGATACCGATTATCTCTTTTCGCTCGAAGACCTCGACGACCTCCTCACGCTTACGCCGCCGACCTACTACTTCGACGACATCATGTACGGCGGCGGCGCGCAGGCCATCAGCGTCCAGACGGGCAACTTCCTCCCCTATCGCCTGGACGTGCGCCTGCCCTACCATCACTGGGGCGGGCCTTACGTCACCTATCAACAGGGCCACATCTCGATTGACGGTGCCGGCTATGACCCCGGTACGCCGATTGATCCCTGGGGCAATCCCTATTACCTGTTTTCGCCGCTGGGGCTGGTCCGGCCAACGCTGGGAACCGTTACGCTTGAACTCTACGGCGACAGGTTTGACCGCTGGACACTCGTTTCGCTCGGGGCCGACGGCGTGATGAGCGATGACGACATCATCTTTCAGTTCGAAGGCACGACGTTCGGTCCGCCCAACGCGATCACCATCACGAGCCTCGTACCCGACGCCGTTGCGCCGGGCCAAACGGTCACGGTGCGCGGCTATCATTTCGGCGCCACGCAAGGCGCCAGCCAGCTGCAACTGGCCGATCGAACCATCGGAACGATCACGTCCTGGAGCGATCGCACGATCAGCTTCCGTGTGCCCGTCAACGCAACGGGCGGGCAAGTCGTCGTGGTCGGTGGCGCGAGCCGCAGCAATCCGTTCCTTCTGCACGTTCTGACCGCTGCCCACCGCTGGACGCGGTACCGATGAGAAAAGCCATTTTCAATGTTGGATTGGCGAATGGTGGAGCGAAACAAGGGTGTAGGCGAAATGAGGAGATTCGGATAAGGGGCGGAATCGGAGCGATCAGGCAGCGAACTACCGCATCCACCTGATTCAAAACCTAAAATTCAAAACGCAAAATTCAACATTCGCTTTTCTCAATACCCCCGGTCCTCGAGCTCTTCGTCGCTCAGGCCGAAGTGATGGCCGATTTCGTGGATGAGCGTCGTGCGCAGCTCGCGACGCAAGTCCTCGCGGCTGTGGGCGATCTTGGCGATATTGCGGCGGAACAGAACAATTCGATCCACGTCGGGCGCGGGCGAGAGGGCGGACTTTCGGTCCAGCGGAGTTCCCGCATACAAGCCCAGGATCAGCGGATGGAGCCGCCCTCCGGCCGATTCGAGCACTTCGTCGCTGGGCAGGTCTTCGATCAACACCGGAACTTCCAGAGCGACCTTGCGCATTTCGTTGGGAAACTCTTCGAGTACCGAATCATAGACGTCACGCACGTCGTTCTCTTCGATCCGCTGCGGCACCACGAACCGTTTGGCGTCGAGCCGGGCCGCGCGCCGAAACAGGCTGTCGGCGCGTTCGAAATCCCCCCGCCGCTCGGCCAGCAGTCCCCGATACCAATACACTTCCCCCTCGATGTCGGGATAAATCGAAAGCGTTTCGAAGATCATCTCCGCCTCGTCGAACCCGCAGAGATAGAACAGCGTGATTGCCAGGTCGAGACGGTCCAGTTCGGGAGCGATCCGCGCCGCCGCATCGAAGGCCTGGCGCGCGCGTTCGTAGTCGCCCAGCTCCAGCGAACAGCGTCCGACCAATCGCAATAAACTCAATCGTTGCTCGTGATGAAGGCTTGCCTGACGCGACAAAAGAGGACGGACCAAATCGAGCGCCTCTTCAATATGAGCCGCATCGTACAGCTCATAGGCCTCATCCAAGAGATCCTTGGGCTCGGCCACTTCGATTGCCTCCTGGTTCCAGAATGGTGACACGGCTTGGGTCCATGTCGCGGAAAAACGAGCTTATCCGAACACGAAAAAATGGCGCTGGCAACAGGTTTTCGCAAGTCCGAACAAGTGGCGTAGGCTGTCAGCCTGCGAAGAACCGGAAACGGGCAGGACGGTGCACTCTTCGGCTCCGGAACCCCGAGCACCGCGGGTGATTCTTCAGTTGCTTGCCTGGACGAAGGAGGGAGAACAAAAGCGGCAGGCTAACAGCCGATCCCACAGGTGGCCCAAAAGAGTCGTTTGGCGGAAGAAATCGTGGGATTTGAACCGAACAAACGACGGCGAGCAGAACGGCGCACAGGCGGGCAATGCTCGGCAAAACACTGCGGCTGAAGAGATTGTGAAATGGCTCGAGGATCGGTGCCGGGCTGGCTCGGATCTTGCCCTTGCCGAAAGGGGGGGCAGGTTACATGTCACCAAGGCTTCCAATGCCGCCAGATTCGGTCTTGACCTCCGAATCGAACGTTGCCATTCTTTCCTCGAATCGAGCCAGGCGCGCGTGGAGTAACCACGCGGGAAGTGGCCCGTGCGTCCTTGCCCAAGGCAAAAGCCCTGGCGCTGAGGCGAGGAACCCCAATGCGTGTCTTGACCATGATCCTGGCGGGCGGGAAAGGGCGGCGACTTTATCCTCTGACGCGCCACCGAACCAAACCGGCGGTTCCTTTTGGCGGCAACTACCGAATAATTGATTTTGTCCTCAGTAATCTGGTCAACTCCGGCCTTCACGCGATCTATGTCCTGGTCCAATATCGTTCGCAGTCGCTGATCGAACACTTGCGCACCGGCTGGCTGGGGCGCGGCATTGCGGCCGATTCGTTCATCACGGTGGTTCCGCCGCAGATGCGTCACGGCGAATTGTGGTATCGCGGCAGCGCCGACGCGATTGCGCAGAACCTCAATCTGATCCAGACGTTTCGTCCCGACGTGGTGGCGGTTTTTGCGGGCGATCTGGTCTTCCGCATGGACGTCAGCCAGATGCTGGCGGCTCACCAGATGTCCAAGGCCGAAGCGACTCTGGCCTGCTCGGTCGTTCCCCTCAGCGATGCCACCGGCCGCTGGGGGGTCGTGCGAACCGACGGCAGCGGCCGAATCCTGGAGTTCGTCGAAAAGCCTGAAACCCCCACGCCGATGACCGACCGTCCGGAATTTGCCATGGCCTCGATGGGGTGTTTTCTGTTCGAGCCCTTCGTGCTGATTGAAATGCTGAACCGACAAGCGGCGAAGAGCGAGCAAGCCACGGACCTCTCGCGCGACATTTTTCCGCGGTTCGTCGAGCGGGGCCGCGCCTATTATTATGATTTCGGGCAAAATGAGATCCCCGGTCTTCAGCCCTATGAGCGCCGCGGCTACTGGTGCGACGTCGGCACCATCGGCTCCTATTGGACGGCGCACATGGACCTGTTGGGATCCCAGCCGCCCTTCGACCTTTGCAATCCGAAGTGGCCCATCTATCCCGCCCGGGTCACCATGCCGCCGACCTGCTTCTTTTCGGCGCAAATCGAAGATTCGCTGATCGGCGAAGGCGGACGGGTCGAACACGCCGCCATCCGCCGCTCGGTTATCGGCCGCGGGGTGATCATCGAACGGGGCGCGGTGATCGAGGAATCGGTGATCATGGAATATACGCGAGTCGGTGCGGGCGCGCGCATCCAACGCGCCGTGGTGGACCGCTTCAACGAGATCGAGGCGGGAACGCACATTGCACCCGAGCTGCCCCCCGTGGATCAACACTGTTTCCTGGACCGCGAAGCGGGAGTGATCGTTCTCCCGCGCGGCGGCATCGCTCCACCCCCCGACGATCTTCCCCTGGTCCAGGCCGAAAGCGACGGCCTGGGGTCTTTCTGAGAATGTTGAATGTCGAGTTTTGAATGTTGAGCTTTGCGTGACACGGAACCACCTCGGCTCGCGCTTCTCCTTTTTTCATTTCTGCAAGAATCTCTCTTGCCCAGTCCCTTCGACCAGGTTCCAAATCTCCGCGAACGGGGCGGGGAACGAGTGGGCGCACTTCGTGTTTCTTCCGCAAAACGATGAGAAGAAGCCCGTTTCGCGGGACAACGATTCCTCCCGAAGAAAAGCGGACAGAAAGGTCTTGCAAAGCCGTTCGGCATCTTTCTCTAATCTTCCGACATTCATCGTGAGGCGGCGAAGATTGTCTCGCGGGCTCGAAAGTAATCGAGCAGGGTAGTCATGAGAAAGTCACAGAAAATCATTGCGATCATGGGGTTTGTATGGACGTGCGCCGCGGTGGGCGCGTGGGCGGGTGAAGCCCCGACCTCGGGCACCGCGCCGCAGGCGTCCATTGACTATTTGAATACGGTTCTGTTCACCGACAAGGGCCAGTATGTGCTCGGCGAACCGGTGTTCTTGCGACTGGTGTTTGCCAACTGGTCGCGCGATGTCTCTTACAATCTTCAGGGCTATATGCATCCGGCCAACGATCTCGAGATCCGCGTGGCCCGGGCGCGTGAACTGCCCAGGCGCTACACCGGCTCGCTGAAGAAGGAAGCCTTGGTCCCGGCCATGAACGTGGATTTGCGACCGCGCCAGATTCATGCGCTGCGGGTGTCGCTCGGCTATGAACCGGCGAACAAGAGCGGGTTCCTGTTCGACCAACCGGGGATCTATACGATCAGCTGCCGGGCGCGGATGACCGTGAACCAGGTCCCCAAGGATCTGGTGCTTCCCGACATTCAGATGGTAGTGGTCGCGCCGACGGAGGAACAACAAAAGGCACTCGATCTGGTCATGAATCCCGGATGCGCGTCGGATATCCAGAATTTCCAGGCCCGGAAAGAGACCGAGAAAACCTGGCAAGACGTGGCCGAGCGTTTTCCCAAGAGCCCCTGGGCGCCTTATGCGCGGATGTTCCTGGCGCGCCAGGCCCTGGAGAATTCCACCTCGGACCTGGCCAAGGTGCTCGAGCAGCTCCAGGCGATCGCGCGGGACTATCCCAATTTCTATCTGCTCGACGACATCTATTACATGTGTGCAACGGCTCAAGACCGAATGGCTCGGCCCCGGGAGGCCCTCTCCTGGCTCTACCGCATCCAACGCGAATGTCCTGACAGTGCCTATATCCAACCGATCAGCCGCCTCTTTCACAAATACATTTATCCAGACGGATGGGAACGGCGGTACGCCGCTGGGTATCTCAGAGAGTAGACGCGCAGAGCCACGACACCCTTCACCCGATCCCGCGCAGGGGGCGCATAAGAGGTCAAGCGTATGCCGGAAATCGTGCCTTTTATCGGAACGCGGTATGACAGCAAAGTGGTAGGCGATCTGGGACAGGTCGTCTGTCCGCCCTATGATGTGATCACCCCGGCGATGCAGGAAGAGCTCTACAAGAAGCACAAACACAACTACGTCCGCCTGGTGTTGGGCAAGGAGTTGCCCACCGACGACGAGTACAGCAATCGCTATGAACGCTCGGCGCGCTATTTTCACGAATGGAAGCGCGAGGGCATTCTCGTGGACGACGAGGAGCTCGGGTTCTACTTCTGCGAGCAGGAGTTCCACTTGCCGACGGGCGAGAAACGCCGCCGGCGCGGCTTCTTCGCCGCGGTGAAACTCGAGAACGGCCCCCAATCGAAGATCCGCGCTCACGAACATACGTTCCCCGGCCCCAAGGCCGACCGCCTCAAACTCCTTCGGGCCACCCAGTGCAATCTCTCTCCGGTTTTCTGCCTTTCGCCCAACCCAAAGAAAAAGATCGTGACCGTCCTCCACGAGCGGATGAGCGAGAAGCCGTCCGAGCAGTTTGCGGACAGCGACGGCGTCCTGACGCGCCTCTGGATTTGTCAACAGCCCACCGAGATCCAGCGCCTGCAAGAAGCGATCCGCGATCAGAGCTTTCTGATCGCCGACGGCCATCACCGCTACGAGACCGCGCTGGCCTATCGCGCCGAAATGCGCCAGGCCGTCGGCAAGCGCCACAAGAACATGCCCTTCGACTACGTCATGATGTTTGTGACCAGCCTCGAAGACGAAGGCCTGGTCATTCTGCCGACCCATCGCGCCCTCAGTCCCGAACTCGGCGTAGGCATTGATCTCAACGAGGTCATGAGCGATTTGGAGACCTACTTCACGGTCGAACCGGTCGAGGTCAATTTCGACCAGGTCGAGGAATCCGCCCAGCAGTTGATGGATCAAGTCGCTCCGCGGCGGCCGAAACAGATTCGCATGGCCATGCTCCTGCCCAACCGCGCCGCCTATGTCCTCACCCTGAAGGGCAATGTCAAACCCGAGGAAGTGATCGGCCTCGAGGACCTGCCGCCGGCCATCCGCACGCTCGATGTGACCATCCTGCACCAGTTCATCATCAATCAGATCTGGATTGGCAATCCCGAGATCGAGCTGGACGAGGCCGACGTGTACTATTCGCGCGAGGCCGCGCTGGTGATCGAAAAAATCAAACGCCGCCACGCCTGTGCGGCGTTCCTGCTCAATGCTCCGCGGATCGAGCAGGTCCAGGAAATCGCCGAGCAGGGCTTGCGCATGCCCCACAGGTCCACCTTCTTCTATCCCAAGATCGCCTCGGGAATCGTCGCCCGCGACATCTCCAGACACCAATGATCTTGGATTTTAGATTTCGGATTCGGGATAGCGGCGTTTCGGCAGCGTGCCCGTGCCCGGGACCGACTTCTTGCTCCTCCGCTGCGGATGGGGATGGCAGAAGGCGTGAGACAAGATCTTACACATGCGGCAGTTTGCAGACGACCGAGCGGCGCCGATGGCCGGTCATCAACGGCAATTCATTGACCACCTTCACCTCGACACCCATCTGCGAATTGAACACCTCGATGCACTTCTCGCGGACCATTTTGCCCGTTCGCTCTTGAAACAGCGTGCCCGGAACCACCATGACCTCGACCATCCGGGGTTCTCGTTGGATCGCACGGTAGGCCACCACGTTGGTGAACTGATCGAGGCATTCCTCGAACCGGCGGGGACTGACGAACGCGCCCGAAGGCAGGACGATGGCCTGTTCGAGCTGTCCGTGGACGCCCTCCAGCGTCGGTCCCTGCCATCCGCACGCGCAGGGGTCTTTCTTCCAGCTGGCCACGTCACCGACCCGGTGGCGGATCAAAGGCATGGTTCGGTTCGCCAGAGTGGTGACCACGACCTCTCCGATTTCGCCGGGTCCCACCTCTCGGCCGTTGCGGACAATCTCGACGTGGACAAAGTCGGCGTTGACGTGCAGCCCGTCGCGCTTGGGACACTGCGTGGCGAGGGTTCCAAACTCCCAAACCTGGTACACATCGGTCGGCGCAAGGCCAAACGTCTCGCTCAGGGTCTCCCGATCGCTCTGCCGGATCGCTTCCCCCCAACAGAGTAGCAGGCGCGGACTGAATCCCAGCGACTTTCCCTTGCGAATCTCCTGGGCCAGGCGATTGAGAATCCACAGGGGCGCGCCGACGCAGGCCGGTTGAGACTCGTGAAGAACCCGCAATTGTTCGGCCGGGGTCTCGGTCGTCGGAAGGTAATCGCGCCGTCCCCGAAACAGCCGCGCGCACCAGTTGAGCGGCGGGGGCGCCTGGCCCGGTGGCATCACCATCAGGCTGGAGTAGCGCCCCTTCAGACCGTTCATCTTGACGACGCGCTGTTCGATCCCGCGAACCACCTCGCATTCCTCGGCCGACAGATAAACCCGAAGGCCTTGCTTGCTCTCGGCGCTGCCGGCAAGGTTCATGCAGTTCTTTCGCACCGTCCCACGCGCCAGAAACGACTCGCTGTCGTTTTTCAGATCGGACTTCGAAGTGAGAGGCAGAAGGGTCAAATCCTTCAGATAGCGCAGGTCGCGGACACCCAGGCCATGCTGACGAAAGTGCTTCTCATAGAAGGGGACGTTCTGAACCGCGTGTTCGAGCACACTGTGAAGGCAAACATCGTCATAGTGGGCCAGCTGTTGCGGCGACCAACTCAGCCGTGCGAGAAGTTCTTTGTAGCGGATGTGCGCCATGTGCCGTCTCCCCTGCAGGCACCCGCCAACAACAGCCTCGATGGGATTCTTCGGGTGAACCTAATCCCAGACTTTCCCTCCCACTGCAAGGGTTTTTTTTCGGAGTCCGCCGCAAAAGGGTGTTTCACCCGAAATCGGGAGAAGGCTCTCCTCTCGAAGAATCAGGGGATCAGCTCAGGGCGCTTGGCGTTCTTCGTTTTGTGTTAGTCCCGTAGGCACGACCGAAACCGTCGCCGCAAACAGAGTCGCCCACGACTTGAAAGAAAAGGGCTTCCTGTCTAGAGCCTCCCGGAACCGCTCGAGTAGGCACGATGTACGTACCGAATCCTGCCAGAAAAGCAGGATGTTCCGGGTGTGCCATCCAGACTCTACCGATACCGTTCCCAGCGGCGGGCACCGCTGGGCGGATAGTTGCTGCTGCGCGGCGTCTGTCTCGAAAGGAAGGGGAAGCCCGCGGGCGGCGGCGGGGCGCCATCGGGCAGGCGGCCTTGCGAGATGTTGGCTCGCTGACGCCCGTAGTCCACTTGATCAATCAGGCTCAGGTCGAGCTTTTCGGAAAGGCGGATCACGCCGCTCTGGTCGCCGAGCTTGAAGTCGGCTTCGGTGAAACCAGAGGCCTTTTTCCCGATGGCCCAAAACAGTGCGAATCCCTTGGGCCCGATGACATTGCCCTTGGGAATCTTCCATTGAGTCAGCTTCAGAAGATCGTCGGTCAGAAAGTAATCGCCCAGGTCAATCGGCTTGTCCCACGCATTGTATAATTCGAACCAGTCTTCGTGCTTGCCGTTGGGTGCCTTGATGCCCGAGGTGTTGCTGGTCAGCCATTCGTTGAGGAAGAGTTTTCCGGCCAGGGGCGGCGGTGCAAAGTATTGGCCGCTGATGTTTTGTCTGCGGGGTGAGGGCACGAGGAATGGCACCCATTCGGAGTTGGCGTCCGTGATCCGCCCATAGGAAATATCCGGCGCCTGCTGGCCGTAGTATTTGTAGCTGACGGTTGTGGCGCCGTCCGGCGCGTAGAGCGCGATCAATTCGCCGTCTGTGGCGTTCATTTTGAAAGAGGCATGGAGGGGTTTCAGAGGCTTGGGAATGGTGGTGCCGTCGCACCAAATGAGCAGGAAGTCGCCGGTGGCGATGGTGGTTCCCGTGGGGATTCTCCACTTCATCGGTTCCGAAGAGGTATCGCTCATATAGTAGCCGCCGATGTTTGCGGCCGAGGGGGACCAATTGAACAGCTCGACCCAGTCGGAGTATTTACCGTTGTCGTCCCGGAGGGTCCTTGTATTGTTGGCCATGAATTCGTTGATAAGGACGGCGGCCTGCGCGCGGGATGATTTGCCGAGGAACGCCAACAACAAAGCGCCCGCCGAAAGCGCCACCGAATTCCGTCGAATCCATTCCACGAGTGATCGCATAGTCTCCATCCTTTCCCTACGCTCTTCCTGAGGGTTTATATAACGGCGTATGGGCAGTGACAAGAGTTTTCCTGAGGTCGCGCGCGGCTGAGGGAGTTGCGAAAAGGAGTGGCGTGGGCTATCAGGGCGCGAAAATCGGCGGACACGACAGTCCACCCCACTCTTTCCACCCACTTCCAACCTTGAGGGCCACGATTTCGCAACTCCCTCGCGGCTGGTTGTTTCGGAAATGCGGCCGTCAGCGGAAGAAACCCCATGCCGGTCAAACCGTCCTGGTTTGCCGAGCGCGTTCCAGAGCCTCGCACAGACGCTCGTACAGAGCGTAGGGGACGCGAAGCGAGCCGCGTCCCCATCCCAGAAGAACCCCCGGTTTGATCGTTCCGTGAAAATCCGTTCCGCCGGTCACCAGCAGATCGAACCGCCGGGCCAGGTCCAGGAACCGGCGCGTATCCTCTTCGGTGTGATCGGGGTAGTAGGCTTCGAGGCCGGCCAGCCCCGCCTGTTTCAGCCGTTCGAGCCGGGCCGCAAAGGCCTCGGGCGGCAAGCCGACGAAACTGGGGTGAGCGAGCACGGTCAGCCCGCCGGCTTCGCGCACCAACGCGACGGCCGCCTCGGGTTCCAGGCGGAATCGCTCGCAGTAGGCCGGCCGTCCCCGCCCCAGGTAGCGATCAAACGCTTCCTCGAAGCTGCTCACTACGCCCTTTCGGACCAGCACCTGGGCGATGTGGGGGCGGGCGATGACGCTCTCGCGGGCAAACGCCACGACCTCATCCAGTTCGATCCGAACGCCGAACATCTGGAGCTTGCGGATGATTTGCGCGTTGCGCTCATTGCGCCCCACCACAAGCTTTGCCAGGACGGTTCGCAGGCGTTCATGGTCGGCCTTGATGCCGTAACCGAGCAGGTGGACCGTGCGGCCATGGAACTCGATGCTGACCTCGACACCGGCCAGGGTCTCGATCTCCCATGCCCGTCCGGCGGCCAAAAACTCGGCCACGCCGTCGCAGGTGTCGTGATCGGTCAGCGCGATGGCCGCCAGGCCCACGCGGCGCGCTTCGGCGACCAGTTCGGCCGGCGTCATCGAGCCGTCGGAAATGGTGCTGTGGGTGTGGAGATCAATCCATTTCGGATTGCGGATTGCGGATTGCGGATTGGAGATAGCAGGATTATCGGCCATTCAATATGCCTAACGCACACTGTCTACCGAGGGTCTTGGCAGCAGAGAGAACGTCAACGGCAGAGGACGACGGGCACGTCAAGGTGTTGTTCCGCCTGACCGGCGTTGCGGAGCGCCTCGTCAATTTGCCGAGAAGCCTTTGCATCCAAATACACCTCGCCGCATGGCTCGCAAATCTCGACCTCGATATTCCGGATCAGAACGCAGCCGTTCTTGTGTCGGGCCATGTGGTCAATTCGCTTGAGTCGGATGGGCCCTTTGCAGAAGGAACAGGTTTTCATTTCCTCAACAACTCTCCCGAACGAGTTCGCGGATCCGTTCGATCATGCCTTGTTTCTTGACTTTTCCTCGGGCACCCCACAAACCATGTCATATTGAGATTCGCACTCGCGAGAGGGAACGGTCAAAGCAAATCGGATGGGGCGGCGCAGCCAGATTCTCAGTTCGGCGGGATTGGTCAGTGGCCTCACCGCCGCCAGCAAAGTCCTCGGCGTTGTCCGCGACTCGCTGATCGCCGCGCGCCTCGGCGGCACCAGCTATAACGACGTTTTTCAGATCGCCTCGACCATTCCCAACCTGGCGCGGCGCGTGCTGGGCGAGGGCGCGCTGTCGGCTTTCATTGTCCCCATCATCAGCCATGTTCGCCGCGAGGAAGGCCCGCAGGCGGCGTGGCGTTCGACGTCGAATGCCTTCAACCTTTTCGCCCTCCTCACCCTCGTTCTCACGATCGTTGGCCTCATGTTCGCCAAACCGCTCTTCGTGTTCTACGGCGGTTCGAAGTACGCCCTCGCTGACCGGGCCGACCAGCTGTATTGGTTGAATCTCGGCGTGTCGCTGACGCGGATCATGTTTCCCTACCTGATGATCCTGACGCTGGTGGCGCTGCTGATGGGCGTGTGCCACAGCTTGAATCACTTCGCGGCGCCCGCGCTGGGGTCAGCGTTGATCAACATGGTCATGATTGCCGGGGCGCTGATCTTCTTCGGTTTGGCAGAACAGCGATTTCTCTATGTCCAGGCGTGGGCGATGATGATCGGGGCGGGACTGCGGTTGCTGATCCTTTTTCCGCCGCTGATCCGGCGTGGCTATCGTTGGCAGCCCGTGGCGGAACCGCGCGAGCCGGCGTTCGTCGAGCTGACGTCGAAGATGCCGGCCGCCGTTTATGCGATGGCCGTGGCGCAGATCAACATCGCCGTCTCGTTCAGTCTGGCGGGCTGGTGCGGGGCGGGCAGCATCACGGCTTTGCGTTACAGCCAGACCCTGATTATGTTGCCCCAGGCGCTTTTTGCCACGGCACTTTCGACGGTCCTCTTGCCGCAGCTGTCGGTGGTGGTGGCCGAAAAGAACCACGAGGAGTTGCGCGACGTGATGGGGTTCGCGTTTCGAGGAATCCTGCTGGTCTTTGTGCCGGCGACCATCGGTTTGATCGTGTTGGGACGGCCGATCGTGCAGGTCCTCTATCAGCGGGGCGAATGGACTCCGGCGGCAACCGCGGCGACAGCATCGGCGCTGTTTTACTACGCGGTTGGGCTGGTCGCTCTCGGCGTGCAGCGCGTTTTCCTCCCGCTCTACTATGCGCAAAAGGACGTCAAGACGCCCGTCAAGTACGCCGCGATCTCGATGGTGATCAGCGTGGTGCTCGGCGCAATGTTCGTGGCGCCGATGTTTGTTCCGGGCTGGGCTGAAGCACTCTCGGGGGCCAGGGTTCTCCACACCTGGCTGATGTGGCCGCTGAGTTTTTCGGGACTGGCACTGGCCAGTTCGCTCGCCGCCATTCTCAACACCTGGCTGATGTGGCGGGGGCTGGTGCGACGGTACGGGCGCGATTTCGCCGGACCGATGTGGCCGACGCTGCTCAGGTCGCTGGGCTGCGCGGCGCTGATGGGCGTGGTCTGCGGCGTGGGATTCTACACGACCGAGAAGTGGCTCCAGCCCGGCACGATTCTGAGGTTCGCGCTCACGCTCGGCTGGATCGGCGTGGGATTGTTGGTTTATGCCGCGGCCGCGTGGGTGGCGGGACTGTGGGATCGCAAGCTGCTGTCCATGATGTTGAAACAAGCGTAACGGCAAGCCCGCAACGGACAACTGACAATGAAAAACGGACAACCGACAACTGACAATGACAAACGGACAACCGACAACTGACAATGACAAACGGACAACGGACAATGAGAAATGAAAAGCGGGTAAAGGGCGCTTCGGTTTCGAATGCTCGTGAACGGATGGGAACTCGCGCGGGATGAGTCTTTCGGTGACAATCGCACGGTGGCGGGGGGCGCTGAAGGCGTTGCCGGGTCTGGCACGCGATGTGCTGAACTACGTGCGCTTTCGCCGGGCGATTTATCAAAGCAAGGAGCTTCTCGATCGTGGCGTCCCCCTCATCGAGTGGGTCAATCCGCTCCAGGCGCTCGAACGCGTTCATCGCCATCGCTTTCCCGACCGCCCCTGGCCCGAACAGCGTGAGCTCGCGCTCGAACTCGGTCCCGACGGCAACGCACTGGAGATTCTCTATCTCGCTCTGATCTGCCGGGTCGCCGATCCCGCGGCCGTTTTTGAAATCGGCACCTACGAGGGACGAACGGCCAACGTAATGGCGCTCCATACCTCGCCCGCGTGTCGGATTCATACGCTGGACCTACCGAGCAACGGCAAAACGGAAACACGATTTCCCATCGCCGAGGGGGATCGCAAGTGGCGCGAGAAAAAAGGCGTTGCGCTGGGTGGCCGGTTGGGAAAACTTCCGCGCGCCGAGGACAATTCGCGGATCGTGCAGCGGCTCGGCGATTCGGCAGCGTTTGACTATTCCCCTTATCGCGGCCGCATGGATCTCGTCTTCGTGGATGGAGCCCACTCCTATGACTACGTGATGTCCGACGTGCGGAACGCCCTGGCGATGCTCACCCCGCGCGGCTTCATCCTGATGCACGATTTTCTGACCCACGCCGGCGTGACACTCGCCGCGAATGTCCTCCAGCGCGAGCATGAAGTCTTTCACGTCGCCGGAACGTCGTTCGCGATACTATTCCCCCAAAAGAAATGTTGAATGGTGAATGTTGAATTTTGAATTCGGGCAGCGCTGAGGCAGGTGTCCGGCCACGTTTCTGACACACGCTCTAAGATCACAGCGGTTCGAGAAGGCCGGCCTGTTCGAGGAGGGCGTGCAGCTGTCCCCGCCCATAGCGCCCCTTGGCTCGCAGACGCAGCTCGCCGGCGCGGAACACCAGCGTACAGGGAGTGCCGTGAACGCGGTACTTTCGCGCCCAGTCGCGGTGGAGCGAGAAGACCGCATGGACCACGCTGATGTCGGTTCCCCACTGGCCGAGCTCCGCGGCGATCCCTTCCGTTTCCGGGTCGCCGTGGAGGATCGGTTCGGTCAGGTGGACAACCACCGTGCCCGCATGCGAGCGGATCAGTTGTTCGATTTCTTCGCTCATGGCTTTGGCTCGTGATCGTTTGTCTCGGAGGACTCCGCATCGGTCACGCCCGAGGTCGGAGTGGGTGCCGCCGGTGCTCCTGCCAGATCTTCGCGTTGCAGTCCCAGCGCTTTCATGTGACGATAGAGCGTGGCTTTGTGGACGCCGAGAGAACGCGCCGCCTGCGTGGCGTTCCCGTGCGCTTCGGCAAAGGCGCGGCGGATCGTCTCCTCGCACAGCGGCTTGGGTTTCTGCGGCAACGGGCGCTCGACGCTGTACGCGGCATCCATCGTCCTGCGGCCTTCCGGCCCCAAAGCCCCGTGGGGCAGCGCCAGGGGAAAAGAGCGCGGATCGGAGCCGGGGTAGCGGGTGAGGGGTTGAGGAAAGTCCTGGCCGCCGGCGCCCGGGCCGGAGATACGATACTCCTGGTCCGGGCGGGCGGGCGTGATGATCGCCGGCGCGGCGGCCCGCTGGGTTTCGAGACGTTCGAGGTTCCAGCCGCCCGCCGTCAGATAGTCGCGCTCGCGAACCCATTCGGTGAAGGCGTTGCGGCCGATGGCCTGGCCGGGGGTCTCGACGTAGACGCGCTCGAGCACGTTTCGCAACTCGCGGACATTGCCCGGCCAGTGATACTCGCTCAGCAGCCGCAGCGCGTCGGGGGTCAGGCGCACCCCTTTGCGGCCGTAGCGTTCGTTGAGGATCTCGAGGAAGTGCTCGACCAGCACGGGCAGATCGCCCTCGCGTTCGCGCAACGGCGGAACGTGAATCCGCAGAACCGACAGGCGGTGGTAGAGGTCGGACCGGAAGCGATGGACCGCTACGGCCTGTTCGAGCGAGAGATTGGTGGCGGCCAGGATGCGCACATTGACGTGTTCTTCGCGCTCGCCGCCAACACGCTCGAAGATGCCTTGTTCGAGGACGCGCAGGAGTTTGGCTTGGGTGCGCTGCGGCATGTCACCGATTTCGTCGAGAAAGAGCGTACCCGTGTTGGCGCGCTCGAAACGCCCTTTGTGCGAACGGACGGCACCGGTGAACGCGCCGCGTTCGTGGCCGAACAGCTCGGATTCGAACAAGTCCTCGGAGAGCGCGGTGCAATTGACGGCCACGAACGGCCGGTCGCGACGCGGGCTGCGCTCGTGGAGGGCGCGCGCCACCAGTTCCTTGCCCGTTCCGGTCTCGCCCGAAACCACGACCGGCGCATCGGTCGGCCCATAAACCTCGATCTTGTAGAACACTTCGAGCATGGCCTGGCTGCGGCCGATCAGGCCGTGGAAACTGCCCACTCCGGCCGCCCGGCGACGCAGATGCACCGACTGGCTCACATCCTGAAGATGAAGCAAGACCGCCGGCCCGGACTCGTTCGCGCGCTCGCGGGCACGGCTGGCCGGCGCCAGGCGATAGTTCTCCACGCGATGGGCCGCGATCATCACCGCGCGGTCGCGGCCCGTCGTGTCGGTGAACTCGACGCAATAGTCTTCGATGGGCCGCCCGTCGGCGAGGACGTCTTCGCCCACCGCCGCCAGCGCTTCGGCGATTTCACCCGCAATGGCGCTGATCGGCTGGCCCTCGATCTCGCGCGGCGTTTTGCCGACCCATTCGCTGACCCAGGGCGGAATCCGTTCGATCAGCAGAAGCAAGTCTTCGCGCGTCGGAACCAGCACCACGAGGTCCGAAAACGACGGGACCAAGTGGTGAGTAGGCCCGGAGGACAATTCTGTCGGCTCAGGACGATCGGCCATGGTCGAGACTCGAAACTCGTCAGACTCTCAGTTCGGAGTTCAAACGTTCAGTTTGCCTCTTTTCTCTTCTCACCCATTTGCTTTTGAAGCATGAGCGGCCCAAAAAAATGAAGATGAAAGAGGCAAACTGAATGTCTGGACTCCGAACTTCAATAGGGAGTATATCCGACGCGGAGCGAGCGTCAAGGGCCACTGAAAACCGGCGGCCGCGACGGGTGCACGTCACTTTGGTTGGTAGAGAAGGTTGTTGCGAGTTGGTGGTGGAGGGAGGAAAGGTGGTGAGCGGGGGATAAACTCAATCGCGCTGGCGAGGAGAGAATCGAATGAGTGCTGCTGTT
>Ga0315282_10005326_pt1 | contig 21986 bp, 22 predicted proteins | sample YL17G07_20_MG_FD_203693 | JGI IMG/M metagenome (GOLD analysis project Ga0315282, IMG submission 203693) | Sediment microbial communities from Yellowstone Lake, YNP, Wyoming, USA - YL17G07_20 | ecosystem: Environmental > Aquatic > Freshwater > Lake > Sediment | place: USA: Wyoming | collected... | reverse complement strand
TGAAATTCATCGCAATCTCTGTGGTCATACTTTTGGTAGCAGGAATCCTGGAAGTGGCTCAGCTTTTCTAATCTAGGAATATTCCCGGCTTGCCGTATTTTGCTTTCGAAGCTTTGTTCTGCGGATCGTATTTCTTTGCATCAGAAACTTTGTACGCATGAACTTTGAAACCAAACCGCTCCTCTACAATTTTCTTCGATTCATTGAAGTAATCAAATTCTTTGTCGGTCACAAAATACAAGTATGCATTTTTCTTCTTTCCAGCAATCTTTATAATATGGTTCAAATCTTCCAGAATTTTTTCAAACAGTTTGTCGAGCTCTAAAATTTTTCTGTCGATTTTCTTCTCGTCAATCTTAGGCCATTCTTCCAAAGAAATAAAACTCTTATTTCCAATTTTACTCCACAATTCCTCACAAACGTGTGGAGCGAACGGCGACAAAACCAGTATCAAGTTTTTCACAATCTCACCAAGAACATTCTTGTCAATTCCATCCTCAAGACGCTCTTCGACAGCATCCACAAGCCTCATCATATCGCCAAGAGCAACATTGAGTTGAAACTTTTCTATATTGCTGGCAACAGAATTCACAGTGTCATATGTCTTCGCAAGCAAAAATTTGTCCTTCAGACCCAAATTCTCACTGCACTTTTTGAAGCTCATCTTCTTCAAATTCTTCCTTACCATGCCATAAAGCCTGTTTGCAAATCTGTGGCAGCCAACAATCCCCTTGTCGCTCCATTCCACATCTCTGTCTGGTGATGCAACGAACAAAAGAAACAGCCTAGCAGTATCTATCCCATATTTCTGAGAAATTTCTTCAGGTAAAACCACATTCCCTCTTGATTTTGACATGACAGCTCCATCACTTCCATGCAACATACCTTGGTTGAACAAGTTCAGCGTAGGCTCGTCGAAATTCAACAGTCCGATATCTCGCAAGAATTTTGTGTAGAACCTGAAATATATCAGATGCATGCACGCATGCTCTTTCCCGCCAATGTATTGATCTATCGGCATCCAATACGCTACCTTATCTTTGTCAAATATTTTTTTGTCATTCTGCGGATCACAATATCTCAAAAAATACCACGAAGAGTTCACAAACGTATCCATCGTGTCTGTCTCTCTTCTCGCCTTTCCTTTGCATTTCGGGCACTTTGTATTCACAAAATTTTTGTTCGTCTCTAAGGGGTTTCCTTCGCCGAATTTTACTTTATCTGGCAGCACAACAGGCAATTTTTTCTCCGGCACAGGCACGATTCCGCACTTTTCACAATAAACAATAGGTATGGGCGTGCCCCAGTATCTTTGCCTTGATATTAGCCAGTCCTTCAGCTTGTACTGCGTGGTTCTCTTTCCAAATTCTTGCTTTTCAATATAATCAGAAATTTTTTCTATTGCAACCTTGCTATTCATTCCATCAAACTCGCCAGAATTAACCAGCGTTCCTTCGTCAGTGTAAGACCTCTCCATATTTTCAACTGTCAAACTTTTGTCTGCATTTTGGATAACAATCTTGATTTTTATGTCATACTTCTTAGCAAACTCAAAATCTCTTTGGTCATGTGCAGGCACAGCCATCACCATTCCGCTTCCATATTCTGCAACAACAAAATTTCCAGCATAGATGGGAACTTTCTCATTCGTCAGAGGATTTACTGCATAACTTCCTGTGAAAACTCCTTCTTTTTCTAATATCTCCAACTCTTTCTCACTCGTAGATTTGATTTTTTTCAAAAACTGCTCGACTTCCACTTTTTTGTCCTTTGTGACAAGCTTCGTCAACTCCGGATGCTGTGCAGAAATCACCATAAAAGTTACACCATAAATTGTGTCAGGTCTTGTCGTGAATATCGGCCAAACCTTTCCATCGATTTTGAAATCAATCATTATGCCATGGCTCTTGCCTATCCAATTCCTCTGCATCGCCCTGATATCCTCAGACCAGCCTTTCAACTTCTCTATGTTGTCGTACAATTCCTCGGCATAGTCTGTAATCTTAAAGAACCATTGCTCCAGGTATTTTATTTCCACGCCAGTATCAGCATGCCTCCAACATTTGCCGCTATGAACTTGCTCGTTAGCCAATGCAGTGTTGCATTTGGGACACCAGTTGACAGGAGCCCTTTTTCTGAACGCAAGACCCCTCTCGAACATTTTCAGGAAAATCCACTGGTCCCACCTGTAAAAGCTTGGTTTGTGGGTCGCAATCAGCCTCGACCAGTCGTAGCTAAGCCCTAGAGATTTCTGCTGTTTGATGAAGTTTGAAACTGATTTTTCAGTGTAATCCTTCGGATTGATTTTTGCCTTTATCGCTGCATTCTCAGCAGGCAGACCAAAAGAATCATAACCCATCGGATACAATACGTTAAATCCACACATGCGTTTGAATCTAGCAATGCAGTCTCCAATCAGGTAATTTCTTGCATGACCCATATGCAAACCAGAGCCAGAAGGATATGGGAACATCTCCAGAATATAGTATTTTTTCTTTTTTTTGTCCTCGGTAACTCTAAATATCTTGGCGGCTCTCCATTTCTGTTGCCATTTACTTTCTATTTTTTTAAAATTGATTCTTGTCATTTATCCACTTATTAGATTTTATAGGATAGTTATTTAAGTATTAACTTAAATAATCACAAGAAACTGTGTGCTTTATTTCGTAGATTATGCCACAAAAATATTAAATCAAACTATTCCAAAAATATACCAGGGCGTAAGAATTTAGCCTTACTAGACTTATTTTGAGGATCGTATATTTTTTTGTCAACGATAGAATAAACATATAATTCATCAATATCAGCTCTCCTTTTTAGTAAGTCACCTATTCCATTGAGAGCATGTTTTTCCTCTTCGGTCGTTACATAAATGTGGCATTTCCTTTTGTCTCTAATTAATTGTTTAATATTCACAACATCTTCCACAGTAGTTTTAACACTTTCTTCAATTCGTTCAGTCCTTTCTTCAATAGCATTTTTATCAACTCTAGGCCAGTTCATTTCTCTGTTTTCGATATACATATCAAGGTCTTTTATTGTGAATGGAATAAAAGGATACAACATTTTTAACTGTGCTGAAATAAAGTTTCTTATTATATCATTATTTTGTCCACTTCGTTGCATATACCAACCTAAATCATCACTCATTTGGAAAAATGTTGTATCCACAGCCTTTCTAATTTCGTTCCTTTCCATACATCTTGTAACCTCTTCTATTCTTGTGTTTAAGCGCGAAGTGAGCCATTTGTCTATCCACGCCCCAGACGAGGAGGTGATAGATTTCTTCTTGGAAAAATTAATTACTTCATTTTTGAAGCGTCTAATGTGCGTTACATAAGAATCTGCTTCTTCATTTTTCCAATCAAAATCTGTCCATTGATTACTCCCATGCGTTAAATAAAGTCTTACAGCATCTACACCATATTTGTTTATGGCATCATCCCAAAATACAACATTACCCAAATGCTTTGACATTTTTTGACCATAAGTTACAAGATGCCAGTTTACAAAAATTTCTTTTGGCCAATATTTTTCAGGGAAAATGCCTACATGATGAAATATAAAAAATGGAAAATGAACTGCTTTATGTTCCTTTCCCCCGCAATTCATATCCAATGGATACCAGTATTCAAAATCACGTTTAACTTTTATCAATGTATCTTTATCTATGTCTATAGATTTAGAAACATCCTCTATATTTCCTTCATTTAGATATATGAAATCAAAAAATTCATCAGTTAATTGTTCTGTTTTTATCCTGCCTTCATTGATGTATTTTGAAATCGGATAAAATGCCATATAAATTGTAGAATCTGATAAAGCCTCTATAGTCCAAGATTCATCAAATGGAAATGTTGTGCCAACACCCCTTCTTCGCACAGCTGGTCTAGCTTCAAGCCAGTCTATTATACCAGGTAGTTCAGTTTTATACTGTGGAGGATAAAACTTCATATTAGCAATATGCCTTTTCACTTCATTTTTCCAATTCGGATCACCATAATTTATAAACCATTGATCTTTTACAGCCTTTACTATAACTTCGCCTCCACATCTGCAATACACGGGCTTTACTGAAAGTTCATAAATTCTGTCGAATAAATGCATTTCATCTAGTTTTTTAGCTATTAGTTGCCTTGCTTCCGGTACACTCTTACCACCTATATAAGGTATGTTAGGCAACAAAGAACCTTTGTTTTCCAAATCATAAAGGTCTTTAACCAAAGTGGGCAATCTTTTATCATGCGTATCGCTAATTTTATATTTTTTGACAAATGCTTCAGCAGGTATGCCGTCTGCATCTATATTTATCACTTTTATTGGTGATAATGTGGGATCAGTTTGTTTGAGGTACATATAATCTAGAGGATCGTGCGCAGGTACAGACATCACTACACCAGTAGCTTCATTCGGGTCAACAAAATCTGCTAAATGAATTGGTATAATTTGTTTAGTAAGAGGATGCACTGTTGTATGACCCTGCAATTCCTTACCTTTAATCGTCTTTTCTATACTCAAATCTTTGTTTAGATCAGTTAATTTTGTCGTTGCTTCTTTGGAAACTAACCATCTTTCTTTATCTAACGAAACCTCTGCATAGGTTGCATCTGGATTTAACCATATATTTGTCACACCATAAATAGTTTCAGGCCTCAATGTCGATGCAGCATATTTAATTTCTTCCCCAAATTTTATGATTGAATATTCTTTTATTTTTGCCCCTTTCCATTCAGATACATCCGCCTCTGCTGCATCTATACTAAGTGGGGTATCACAGTTTTTACACCAAGGCAATCTATGATCTTGCTGAATAAGTAGACCCTTTTCTTTTAATTTCCTAAATTGCCATTGAACAAATCTATTATAAGGTGGATCTATCGTACTGACTTTAGTGCTGGGGTCTACAGAAATAGCTGCCTTTTTAAATAATTCGATATAACTATCTGCAAAGAAATCTTTCAGCTCGTAAGGAGATTTGATTTTACTTGCTATTTCAGGAGATACACCATATGTCAAACCCTCTTTTGGGTCTGCAGAAATTTTTTCATATATTCTTTGCAAATCTATACCAGTTGCATGAAAACCTATAGGAAAAAAAACATCATATCCTTGCATTCTTTTGAATCGTGCTATAGCATCTGGAATAGTATACGATCTGGCATGTCCAACATGCATAACTCCAGATGTTGTGGGGTATGCAAAAACAAGATAGAATTTTCTGTCTATCATAACAGATTATTGATAAACAGAAAAACTTAAATAGTTGATGTTTCATCATCATACTAATGCATATTTCTGTAATTACGGATGAAATTTCACAAAATCCCGAATATGCCTTTGATTTTCTTGTTAATCTCGGAATAAATCATATTGAACTTCGTTCTATGTGGGAAAAAAATATTATAAATATTGATCAAAATGAACTTCAAAAGATTATCAATCTAATAAATGAGAGGGATTTAAAGGTATCTTGTCTAGCGACACCAATTTTCAAATGCTTTTTAAATGGTTCCGAAGAAACAACTACTGGTGACAGATTCTTCGTCAAAGAGGAAAAATATGAAGAACATCTGAAAATATTATCTTTTTCTTTAAAATTGGCGAAGATATTCAAAACTAATATAATTAGGATTTTCTCTTTTTGGAAATTGAGAAGTTTAGACGACGATAAATGGAATGAAATAATTAAAAAATTTTCCCATGCTATAAATCTATCCAAAGATGGCATAATTTTAGCTTTGGAAAATGAGCACACATGCAATATATGCGACACTAATTTAATTTCGAAATTCTTTAATTCTGTTGATAATTCTAAAATAAAATTGTTGTGGGACCCTTGCAATTCTCTGATTTCTGGTATTAATCCCCTCGATGAGTACGAACAAATAAAAAATTTAATTTGTCATGTCCATATTAAAAATGTTATTAGGAGTAAAAATAATCAATATAAATATACTACACTTTCTGATGGTATCATAGATTATAAAACACTTATTCGTAAACTGATTGAAGATAACTACGAGGGGGCAATATCTGTAGAGTCACATGTTGAAAATAATAGAATGAAAGAAAATATACTTAAAGATTCAATCATATTTTTAAAGGAGATAGTGAATGATTGATATGATAGATAATAGAATAAAATTTGGTCTAATTGGTTGCGGCTTCATATCTACTACTCATGCTGAAATATTGACCCGCCTAAATGAAACTAAGCTGGAATGCGTTTCTGATTCTAACGAAGTAAAACTCAATGAATTTTCTAAAAAATACAATATCCAGAAAAGTTTTACAGATTTCAATGATATTTTTAATGAAGATATTGACGCGGTAATTATAGGAACCCCAAATTGGTTGCATTCTGATATGATTGTAACTGCAGCAAAGGCCGGAAAGCATGTCTTAGTCGAAAAGCCAATTTCAATTGATTTGAAAGGAGCCGATAAAGCGATTAAAGCATGCAAAAAAAATGAAGTTAAATTGTCTGTATTCTATCAATATCGTTTTTGCCCCCCAGCATTTAAAATAAAGCAACTACTTGACAAAGGATGCCTTGGTAAGTTGATTGTTGGCTTTGCTCATACAATATGGCCTAGAGGAAAAGAGTATTACAATGAGTCACCATGGCGCAGTAAAAAGCTAATGGCTGGTGGTGGAACTCTATTACACCAAGCTATCCATATGATAGATTTATTACAATGGTATTTTGGCACAGTTAATCAAGTATATTCATTGACAAACAAATTGCTTCATGATTATATAGAAGTCGAAGATGTAGCGACTGGTTTGCTGAAATTCAAGAATGGTGCATTGGGTACAATCCTAACTACAACTGCTTGCCCCGTAAATTTTCCTCCTCTCCTTAGCATATATACTTCGAAAGGTTCTGTTTCAATTGAAAATTTCAAAGATGGTGGTATTGTAAAAGCATTTGGTGTAGAAGCTAACATTGTCAATGCATCATATCCAAATTTCAATTCTAATTCGGAAATACCGATTTTCGCAAGGAATCATGCTGCGCAGGTAATGAACTTTGTCTCTGCAATAAAACAGAAAGGTAAGCTTATTGTTGACGGAGAAGAAGCAAGAAAATCTTTAGAAATTGTGTTGAGGTTGTACGAATCATCAAAAAATTAGTTATTTAATTTTTGTTTTGCCAAACTTGTGATTCTATCTTTTATTTTTGAGGTTCTTTCATCATCTTTTTCAATTTCATATATCTCCTTTTCTTTAAAAGCCTCAAAATATTTTAATTCTTTTTTACTTATGTGCTTTCCTGGATCTTTCCATATTTTTTTCAAATCTTCGGCTTTACCTCCGACTGATAACCAAGTCAAAAGTGGATAATCCTTTAAATTCCAAAATATTCCACCTATCCTTTCCACTTCTTGTCTAATTCTTTCGACATGTTTACGCATATCCTTTTGCGTCATTGTTCTATGCCGGAAATAAAATTTTGGTTCTTTGAAAAATGTGTGAAGATTAGATACCCAATTAGGATCGATAAATTCTATACCATATCTATTTGCTTCCCTATGTGTTTCTGTCATGGGAACAACAAAAAAAGTAGATACAAATGTCGAATCTGGTCTAACTTGCTTTATAACTTTTAACGTATTATTAACATTTAGTTCAGTTTCATCAGGAAAACCAACTATGAAATTGCAATGTAAATGCAACCCAATTTTTTTTGCGATTTTTTGGATATGCTTTATATGCTCCCAGTTATAGCTATTGCGCATATTCCTTAAAACTTGATCGTCACCACTCTCGATACCAAAATAAAGTGAAACGCAACCTGATTCCTTTGCTAATTTCAACGAATCTTCATCAATGGTTTCAAATCTAGCATAAGCCGACCATGTTATTTCAAGATTGCTATCAAGAAATGCTCTAGTAAGTTCTATCAAACGTTCTTTTTTAAAATTAAATGTAGAATCAGCAAATCTAAAATGTTTCACACCAAACTCTTTGCAATATTCTATCTCTTTCACAACATGTTTTACACTTTTTTGTCTAACCATGACACCATTTATCCACCCCTCCGCGCAATATGGGCATTGGTATGGACAACCTCTTGATGTCTCGATGGGTAATATAGGAAAGAAATTTTTTAAATTGTACAGATCCCATGATGGAAGAGGTTGCTTATCCAAATCATAAAATCTGGTCCTTTCATTTTTTTTTATTTTTTCGCCTTCTCGATAAATTATACCATTAATTTTTGAAAAATCTTCACCCTTTTCTATTGCCTTCAAAAGTTTTATAACAGTTTCTTCTCCTTCACCGCAAACAGTTATATCTACATCTCTATAGTTAAGTGCATTTTTACCAATTAAAGTCGAATGTGGCCCGCCAGTTATTATTACCAGTTTTGGTGAGATCCTTTTACAAATACTAGCTAAATTCAAAACTTCTCCATAATCATCAATAGATGTTGTAAAACCAATAATATCTGGTTTATGTTTTTTAACATTTTGGATGAAATTTTCATTACCACTCAATCCCAAGTCAAAAATTTTTACATCACAAAAATTTCTGATCACAGATGCTATCGAAACTATTCCTAGGTTTGGATAAAATCTATTTATCGGTCTTGCACTTTTTCCCCTGACCAAAAATACTTTCATACTATCACTATCTTTCGAACCATTTCATTTATAATTACTAGATACGCATCTGCAAGTTTAACTCGTTCTTGATATTCCTTATTACTGAATAATTTCGAACCAACTATTTCAGAATGATAATCGAAAAACTCTTTCATAAAACCCCTTTCCTTTAGCGATGGTATAAGCATTGCGTTGTTGAGTTCAATTTCATGATTTTCACCTCTGCTTTTAAAGAAACTTACCATAACAGGATTTCTTCTGAACAAAACCATAGATTCCCACAATAAACATGGGAACAATGCTGATTCATACTCACCATTTTCTACTAGTTCTTCCGTTCCTTTAATATACTCTTCGCTTATAAGAGAACTCATAATTTCCCTTTCTTTTTTATTCTGGTCGTCTAAAGGATATGCATAAAACAACTTTTGCATATCTCTAACACCCTTTATTGCAAAATCAAACCATCTTTCATTATATTTATCGAACCCCAATATACGAACCATATAATCATAAAGCAACAAGTTTTCTAAATTTGAGGCAATGCTTTTCATGTTATACAAAAATCTCCTCATAGAGGGAGTCTTGTTGGCTATATCTAAAATTACATGACCTATATTTTCACTAAAGTCCCTGAGGTGTAAAGGTAGAGATTCAAAATCTCTTTTACTCAATGCAATTTTGGCTTTTTTTAATGAATTTTCTGCCAACTGTAATTTTGGAATTATTCTCTTTATTTTCATTTTTGGTGTGAAGTAAATTTTCATAAGCTCTAGTTTTTTCTTTCTCAAAAAATTAGTCGGATCATAAATTATCCATGCATCATAAATCCTTGCACTCAATTTCTCTACATCGGTATAGTCTTTCTTAGGATGAAACTCCTCCGATATTGTTATACCATCACAAGTTACCACTTGATAAGATTTTTCATGAGAATTCAATATGATAGTCATATCTATGTCACTGGAGTTTGTTATATCCCCTCGCGCTACAGAGCCATAAACAAAAATAGACACAACATTATCAAATTTTTCTAATTTTTTAGCTTCATTTCTAGCTATTTTTCTCATTTTTTCTAGATATTGTTGTGTTGCATATAACATATACTCTAATTAATAATGAAGAAAAAAACATTTAAGTTTAGCGAGAGGTTTCTTTATTAAATAAAAATTATCAATGGCGAGTAAAATGATAAACGCTTTAAACATTCATTGATTTTATACATTTATGGTTTACCACGCTTTACCACTTTTCTATCTTTTTGTAATCTATCCAATCCATATAGATTAAAGATAGAGTTTTTTTAAATTTAAAAAGGCTTGGTGGACACCTAACAAAATCGAACATTTTAATACCATATCTATTCTTATTTTCTTTATGAAAGGAGTTTTGTTGTTTGCATTGCTTTTCGTAGTGGGAGCAGTCCTCGTAGCTTCCAGCTTTTACATTGAAAAACAGAATGCACCAACAGGAGAATTGAAAAAATTCTCTTCATGCAGCGAAATAAAGAATTTTTTGGAAACGAGAACTCCTTCGCCATCATTGCTTGAAAGAGGAATGGGGATTTTGTCTACAGGGACTAAAAGCTTGCAGTCAGCACCAACTTCTGCTGACATGTCTTCAGAATATTCCACAACAAACATACAGGTTGAAGGCGTGGATGAGGCGGACATTGTAAAAAACGATGGCAAGTATATCTATGATGTCTCTGGAAACAAAGTTGTCATTGTTGACGCCTATCCAGCTGCTTCTGCAAAAATACTGTCAACTATACAGCTAGAAGGAACTGTGCAGGAGATTTTCATAAGCAAAGACAGGCTTGTGGTTTTTGGCAGCGCTGAACATTATTATCCCGGACCTTTAGAAAGAAAAATGAGCTCAGAAATCATGCCACACTATTATTCGGGAATGTTCGTAAATATTTACGATGTCTCGGACAGGGCAAATCCTGTTTTGAAGAGGAACGTGACTCTTGAAGGCAGCTATTATGGCTCGAGGATGATTGGTGATTATGTTTATGTTGTAGCAAACCAGCCTTTCTATTATACAGAAAATGTCGTAATGCCGAAAATAGGTGCGGCTGAGACGAGATGTGCAGATGTCTACTATTCCGACATGCCAGACTATTACTATGGCTTGACTACGATACTGGCAGTGAACACGCAGGTTGACTCGCAAGATGTGAACAGCAAAATATTCCTTCAAGGCAGCGCCCAAGGATTGTATGTGTCACAAAATAACATTTACATAACCCAGAGCAGCTACTATGGCGAAGAAAAGACTGTTGTGAACAAGGTTTCCATAGACAACGGCAAAATAGAATATAAAAATCACGGTGAAGTTCCTGGGACTGTGTTGAACCAGTTTTCCATGGACGAATACAACGGCTATTTCAGGATTGCCACTACTAGCCAAAATAATTTCATCACAAGAATGATGCCACAGGTAGTTTCCTCGCAGGTAGCTTCCCAACCCAGTTCGAAAAATAATGTTTATGTTTTAGACAGCAGCCTTGCAGTAGTTGGCAAGCTTGAGGATTTAGCACCAGGCGAAAAAATATATTCAGCGAGATTCTTGTCAGACCGCGCTTATCTTGTTACATTCAAAAAGACCGACCCGCTGTTTGTTATAGATTTGAAGGATCCTGCTAATCCAAAAATCCTTGGCAAACTTAAAATACCCGGCTATTCAAATTATCTTCATCCATATGATGAGAACCATCTGATCGGTATTGGCAAAGAAGCTGTTGAAGCAGAAGAAGGAGACTTTGCATGGTATCAAGGAGTAAAGCTGTCGCTGTTCGATGTGACAGACGTGGAAAATCCGAAGGAAATATCGCAGTATAGCATCGGTGACAGAGGTACGGATTCATACGCACTGCAAGACCACAAAGCTTTCCTGTTCAGCAAAGATAAAAATCTTCTTGTTGTGCCGATAACTTTGGCTGAGATAAACAAAGAGCAGTATCCTGAAGGAGTGCCGAAGAATGCTTACGGAGAGTTCACGTGGCAGGGCGCGTATGTTTTTAGCATAACATTAGACAAGGGTTTCGAACTGAAAAGCAAGATAACACACGTGGAAGACAATTCTGAATTTATGAAAAGCGGCTACTACTTTGAATCTCAGTACTCTGTAAAGAGGTCTTTGTACATTGGTAACACTCTATACACACTGTCGGATAAAATGATAAAGATGAATGACTTGGGTAATTTTGCTGAGATAAATAAAGTGACGCTTCCTCAAAGTGTTTAGTCGATGCAAATAGCAGCTTAGATGGTGCGGTAACAGCCAACATGCTTCGTGGGTTCAAATCCCACCTTACGCACAAGTTTAAATCTTTAATATATGATTTTAAAATATATGGCTAAAGGAACAGACTATGCTGTTGGATTAGGAATAGTTGATGGAGACACATTAGAGTTTTATAGAGCACTTGGAAAACATGGAACTAGATATCGTAGTCTTCCTGATCTCAGTAGAGAAACAGGCTATAGTATTGCAAATTTGAGTAAAAGACTAATGAAAGCAGAAGAAAATGGCCTGATTCTAAAAAGAGAAGTAAAAAAAGTTGGTAAGAGCGAAACACAAGTCAGACTTAGTTATTATGGTTTTGAACTTTTAAGAAATGAAAGAACATTGGAAAAAACTCTTAGAGAATCTAGAGAATTTTTGGTTGTAGCAGCTCAAGTTAAAAAGTCATATCAAAAAATAAAAGAATATTGTAGTCCAGCCAGAGAGCACACCTCCCGCACTAAATAAAAACTAATTTAGAAATACATAGGTCGCGATCTTGAATTGGGTTTTTTGTAAAAGTAAAAAATCATTCCAATCAAAGATATCGCTATAAGAACTATTCCCAAATAAAACAAGTAATTAGAAACAGTTGGGACTGCAATGATGCCATTATCAGTCAAAACCCCCGGCACTGAAGCTGCTTGCCGCATTTCTTTTGAAAAAGTCCCAAACTGCGGGGAAAAATAACTTCCCAAGCTGAACACTCCTCCGGCAAGCGCTAGCAAAGACAGCGACAAAATTATTACCAATCTGCGTGTCTTGGAAGAAACTATTCCTTTTCCTCTCTCAGTAAGCGTGTAGAAAATCCATTTCCTTCCAGGCTGCTCTATCTTTTTCACCAGACCAGCTTTTGTCATGACATTCAAATGTTCGATGATAGTAGCGTCGCTTTTTTTGAGATGTTTTCCCATAAAAGATGGAGTCCTAGCACCTTCCTGAAGCATTTTCATTATATCCATCCTCGTGTCTGCAGACAGGACTTTCAACACATCCCTATCCACAATAGTGACAGGCTCTTCCATAATTTTTATTACAGCTAGAAAAAGATAAAAGAGTGAGAAATCGTTTGGTTTATGCCGAACGAAATCAAGTTTAAAAACAGGGAAGACATATCAATAAATCAAGCCCTTGTAGCTCAGTTTGGATAGAGCAACTGCCTTCTATCTTTGGAGGCAAGCAGAAGGTCGAGGGTTCGAATCCCTCCGGGGGCACTTTAATCGCCTATTGCCAAGTTCTTGCTGCCACAAAACGGACAAAAACAAATAGTTTCATACATTCCAGCCAAATTCTCAATTGTGAATTCCCTACAGCATGATAAGCATTTCATAGTCTCGCCTACATTAATGAAACAATTAATAATATTTAAGTTAAAATGATATATGTGAGCTAATGGCAAGGACTATTCTAATCACATCAGGTAAAGGCGGCGTCGGAAAAACTACGCTAACTTCAAATCTAGCTGTCGCTTTAACCTATCTCGGCAACAGCGTTGTTGCCATTGATGCAAACCTGACTACTCCGAATTTAGGAATACACACAGGAATGCAGTTTGCGCCGAACACTTTGCATGATGTTTTGAGAGGTGACAAACAACTGAAAGAAGCAGTCTATCCTCACCCGACAGGTTTCGCAGTAATACCTGCAAGCATGTCTGTCAAAGATTTGGAGAATATTGATGTTGGAAGATTGCCGGAAGTGACGATGAGCCTTGCCAATGCAGCAGATTTCATACTTGTAGACTCTGCGGCTGGTTTGGGAAGAGAGGCGACAGCAGCAATACAGTCAGTGGATGAAATTCTAATTGTGACTAATCCTGACTTGCCTAGTGTTGCTGACGCATTGAAGACAGCAAATGTAGCGCAACAGCTTAACAAAAAAATTTTGGGAATTGTCGTCAACAGAGTGAAAGGAAGCGAGCATGAGATGTCTCGCGAAGACGTAGAAGGAATGATTGGTTGCCCTGTCATAGCGGAAATACCTGAGGACGCTGCGATACCGAAAAGCATTTCGGAAAAAAATCCTCTGCTAAGTTATGATGGAACTTCTCCTGCAGCTTACGAGATAAGAAGTTTGGCATATCAATTGTCAGGAATGCCGTTCAAACCGAAAAGGCCGAGAACTTTTCATCTGTTAGAAAAACTAGTCAACTGGATGGTCGGCTAAACTTGAGAAATTGATTTTATGAAAAAAGAAGAAGAGCACAGGTTATACTTTATCCTAAGATCCTGGCTCATGGGTTATGTCGGCGCCGCTATACTTTTCATCACAGTCTTCATCCTCGGAAGCATCAACTTTATCCAGACAGTAATATTGAGCACTGTCGCCTTCGTCGCATCTCTGGTGATTTCTAGGCTGTTCGACAAGCAGATAGCGAGGTTAGTAAAAAAGATTTTGAAATTTTTGGATAAAAACCAGAGAATAAAATGCCTAATTGTGAATCATTGCTAAATCAATCTCAAAAGCAGCCACAGGCATTTCTAACTTCCAATTGTTCAATATTGTCGGATGCAGCTCGCCAACAAATCCAATCACTTTGCCGTCAACAACGACATCTGCCACTCTACCTTCAATGAAGCTGGGATGACTGCTTCTTTTGAGTTTATATTTTATTCCCGCGGAAGATAGGAATGAATCCAACACAGGTGCAATATCATCATAACCAACCCTAGAATCTGAAATGACAGCAGCAAGTTTCTTCACATCCCTTGTTTTCGTCTCCTGCCTTTCATCAATAAGAATGACATCACCTATCTCGAAAATTTTTTGCGGGTATGTGACATGTTGGTTGTTGGACAAAAACTCCATCACGCTCGGCAGCAGCCAACTGCGGAAGACGTTCCAATTGAGAGAGACGAAATTTTCTATCTCCACGATTTCCTCTTCCTTCAAACCCATTCTTTTGAACAGCTGCTCTTTGCTTGCCAGCGTGTAGGAAATTATTTCCTGGAATCCCAAATCAATCATGTTTCTAGATAAATTTTCTATCAAAACTTCTTTTTTATCAAGCTTGCCAATAGTCTGGTGTTTTATCTGCTCTGGGATTAGGCTGTTGTAGCCGAAAGAAATTATCACATCCTCAGCTACATCACATTGGTGCATGATATCCTGCCTGTATGCTGGATATAAAACATTAATTCTGTTTCCTTTGATTGTCGTGTGATAGCGTGCTTGCTCTAGAAGATCAGCAGCCTGTTTTGCTGTGAGATTCAATCCGGAAAGCTTGTTGACAAAATCCACATCCAAGTAAGAAGACTTGGGCCTCATATCCGGTGTTGTTATAAACTTTTTTCCGTAGACAACTTCCACGCTTTCTACCTTAGCCTTCCTATCAACTAAAGCAGCGACCAAAACATTCAGCGCAGGCATCAAGAATTTGTAATCAAAACCACTACATTCGATGAAGACTTTTTTAGTTTCGCTAGTCACTTTGCCGGTAAAGTTCGAGTTTATTATCGGCGGGATTGACAAAACTTCTCCGGCAGAATCTATAAACATCGGTATTTCCTTGAATCCTTTTACTAAATGGGAGAACTCTTTTCCCTTCGGATGTTTCTCCAGTATTTCTTTTATTGTCATTTCTTCCTCAAAGTCCAGAGGAATGAAGTGTTTTTCCAAGGAAGCGGTAGTGTATTTTATAGGCGGCTTTATCCTTTTCAAATCGTAAACACCGATTGCAACTTCCTTTCTGCCTCTACCAAACGTGCCAGCAACTTTTTCCTGCAACTGTATCAGCTGAGATAAAATTATTTCGTCGATGTCGAGATTTTTAGCCACAGCGCAGACAGTCAAAGGCCTAACCTTAGCAACTTTTTGATCAACATTTACAACCAACCCGGATTTTTCTATATCATATTTAGGCAAACCTTTCTCTCCCACTAATCTTCCTCTCAACTCTCGAGCTATACCTTCGGCAGACCACAAGTCAGGACGGTTGGTATCTTTTGCGTCTAATTTTAAAGTGTCACCTTCCACACCTTCCAGCTCTGCTTTTGCATAGAATACATGCCTTCTCAAGTCGGCAGTGGATATCTTTTTTCCAATCAAACTGCACAAGTCTGAGTAGGAGACATCTATCTTAGGCATTAACACACCTCAGCCATTCCAGATTTCTAGAAAATAATTCTCTGATGTCTTTTATTTTCAAGGCATGCATTGCTAATCTATCAACGCCGAAACCCCATGCTATGACTGGGTCTTTTATTCCAAGCGGCTCTGTCATTTCTGGTCTGAATATTCCAGCGCCAGCTAATTCAATCCATCCTAGTTCTGGGTGTTTTCCGGATAATTCGATACCTGGTTCTACGAAAGGAAAATAACCAGCTGTAAATTCTATTTCTTTTATTCCAGCGATTTCGGTTGCAAACTGTCTCAACAGCCACAGCAGATGTTTGAAATTCAAATCTTTTGCTATAACAAATCCTCCTAGTTGATAGAACTCGACACCATGCGTCGCATCTATCACATCAGGCCTGTAGCATCGAACCATGCTGAAATATCTTCCAGGAATTTCCACACCTTTCGCAAGGTATCTTGGTGAAATAGCTGTGTCATGCGCTCTCGGCATTAACTGTGAAGCTTTTCTCTCGCTCCACTTGTACTGCCATCCTGTCGATCCAGTCTTCCATCCGTTTTCATGCGCTGCTTTAACTTTTGTTACAACAGAGGCAGAAGGAAGAGTTCCATATTTTGGCTGCTTTAGTGAATAACTAGAAGTCCAGTCTCTTGCTGGGTGCATTTGCGGCTGATAGAGCGCGTCGAAGTTCCAGAATTCAAGTTCTACTGTAGGTCCTCTCATTTCTTTGAAGCCCATCTCTGCAAGTTTTCTTCTCACATCCATAAGAAATTCCACATAAGGCTGCCTGTTGCCTCGAGGCAAATCGCCGCCAATTTTTTTCACTACCTCAACATTCACTGCCCGGAATTTTTTTCCTTTCCACAAGCCTGTGCGAATCATGTCATGCGTCAAAACACCAATCACATTTCCGCCTTTTGCAATGGCATCCTCGGTTTTTTTATAAGTCTCCGTCACTTTCCAGGCAAGCTTCCTCTCCAAAATTATCTTCACTACACTTTCATCCACTTGTTTGCCGTCATGTATTTTCTTCAGCGCTTCTTCCTCCACTGTAACATGCGGCGGCTTCATTAATGTTAGTTCGTCGCCTTTTTTTGCGATCCAACCTTTTTCCAGCGCCCACTTCATAGCTATCGGCAAATTTTTTACCTTGGAAAATAGCTTGCCAATAGTAGCGGATTTTGTAGGTAGTGAGTCCAAAGCAACAGCAAGATTCTTCTCCGGCAGGCCTTCTTTAAGATACTGCTCGCCCTCTTCCGTAAGCTTGTATTCAGCCATAGTAATCTTTAGCACCTTATAAAATTTAAGTATTCTTTCAATTCTAAGAATTCAAGCTCAAAAACCCAGCCTGAAGAATACGTATGCCGCGGCTGCCATTCCTGTAAACAAATATGTAAGAATAACTTCTACAGGCAGCCTGCCTGCAATCATGTATAAAGAGGTGGTGGGATATCTCCAGTCGTTCCTTTTTGTCGCAAGAAGCTCGTAAACTAGATTACCTAGCATTCCCAGTACTCCAGCCTCGATTATTATGGTGTTTTTATAGACCGCAAAGCCTATCAGGCCAAGCGGTATCATTACCATCAGCATCATATAACTGGGCTTTTTTGTTTTGCTCATAACTCCACCTAAATTACCAACCTAAAAAGCACGTAGCAAGCAGCGGACATGCCTAGAAACAAATAAGAGAGTAATATCTCTATCGGCACTCTGCCTGCTATTGTGCAGATTTGTGAAGGGTTGTAGTCCCACAAACCCTTTCCAGTCCCGTACAATTCCCACGCAAAGCCTGTGAAAAATACTATTGCGCCGACTTCGATTATGATTATATTTTTGAAAAAAATAAAGCCCGCAATGCTTGCCATTGCAAGTATGAGCATAGAAAGCACGGATATTTGATTTTTCATTAAAATTTCTTGGTAAACTTCAAATATAAACTTTGAATTCATCCGGCAGCAATGTAATTTTTTACAAAACATCCGTTATCTGATATTTTTTAACTTACTTGTGGGTAATTTGGCTAAAAATTTCATAGAATTTTCAATATAAAAAATTGACGCCATCCTATTTTTCTTGAATCTTCTTAGCGAAGTATAGACAAACATCTTTTTCGAAAAGCCCACACTCCCCAGCTTAAACAGCCTCTCTCCCAAATTAAAATCTTCCAAGCTGTTGAGATTTTTAAAGCCACCGACTTTTTCAAAAAAATTTTTTTTGCATGCAAAATTGCCGCCCCACGTTAAAGGTTTTACCTTTATTGATAGGCGCACGATATTGGAAGCTGCATCTATCAACGCGTGGTCAGTTATTTTTTCATCAAAAAGTGGTTTCAGAGGACCGACAACAGCAACATTCTTTTTCATGTCTTTTTTTATCGATCTAACCCAATGCGGTCCAGCTATGCTGTCCGCATCTATAAAAGCTACAACATCACCTTTCGCAGCTTTTACTCCTATGTTTCTAGCGTTAGCAACTCCGCTCCTTTTTTTAACATTTATAATTTTCACATATTCCGAGAATATCTTCGCTATTTTTTCAGTGTTGTCTGTGGAGCCATCATTGACGACGATTATTTCTACATCTTTATTCTTCTGCCCCAGCAAAGAGCTGATGCACAATGCAATATTTTTTTCCTCGTTGTACGCAGGAATGACAACAGATATTTTTGGTTTCATAATCAATTATTAGAATGCTTAGTTTAAAAATTCTATTTTTCGAAGAACTAATAAGTAGTTTGATAAAAAAATGTGATAAAATCATATTAACAGATTTGGGAGAGTCTTTTACGGTAAAATTAACCAGTTTCTAAAATTTTCTCAGCCAAAGGCAACATTTTTTTCTTTTTCTTTTGATGATCTCTAACAAATTTTGTTATTATTTCAATCGTTAATTCCTTCACCTCACCATCTAGTAGCTTTCCAGACTTATAATCGTCATAGATTTTTTTTACCTTTTTATCATCTTCCATAAAATGGTAGAGTAACAACTCATAAACTACAGATTGTTCTGGTATGCCTCCCAATTTTCTTTGTTCCTCAATAGTTTTTCTTCCTCCCGTAAGGGCGCTCATAACTTTTTTTCTTATGATTTCTGGAGAATCATTCAACGTTATGACTGACATAGGATCTCTTTTGCTCATCTTTGATTCGCCTTTAAGCGAGCGGAAAAATTTATGAAATATCGCAGTCGGAGGTAAGAAATTAAACGTATCCTTTACTTTAGCTACAATATCCCTAGTTAAAAATATATGGCTTGCCTGATCAGTACCTATTGGCACCAAAACTATTTTCGGACCCCCAAATTCTGGCAATTGAGGCATGAGGATATCTCCGCATTGTGTTAAAGCAGCGAAGTATAATCCAGGAGGCCTCGGCCCATATAAATTTTCTAAATGGTTGAAAGTAACTTTTCGACTAAATAAATATGCTAGATTCGTTACTCTTTTTTCTTCTGACTGTTTGTAGATATAGGCATTTTTAGGATCTAAACCCAAAGCAAGCAAGTCAGCTATGTTATCTATCGCAATTTTCGATTGCTCTTCTAATGATATTCCATTATCCACCATTCCTTCAAGGTTAGCTATGCAATAAAAAACTTTAGCTTTAAATTCTTTTTGGAAATAAATAACTTTTTCAGCAGTCATTTTGCTTCCAAGATGAAACATATTAGTCGGTTTTATTCCAGTCATTATTGCCAAATGTTCCTTTCTTTCAAAAGCATCTAAGAACTTATCAAAATCAATATGGGCAAAATCTATCCCCCTCCTCAAATACCGATTAGGCTTTTTTATCCTTTCCAGCAGCTCTTTTGTTACCGGCTTCAGCCCAAGTTCGCTGAACAACTTCGAGTAGTCTTCAACAGAGCTAGTCCCGAACGGGTCGATTATGTTGCCTGCCATTTCACTCGCCTACTTCAAAATTCATTTTTTTTGTATTTAAATCCGGAAACTGCTTTTGTGCTAAAGCTAAGAAAAAGTCATCCAAGCCAAAGGCAACCACTCATCTCAACCACTTTTTATTATTGTTCGGGGTGATTTAAATATCCCGAAATCATTTGCCAGATTGAAAGCAGACCTTACAACATCTGCAATAGGATTTGAATCAATTCTGAAATTCATTCTCATATTGTATTTTCTTGCCAAATTTTTTAGCTCATCACCGTCAACATACAGCAAGCCATAGCGTTTTGCCACCAAAGACGCCGACTCTGGCATGACAGAATTGGTGACTATTATCCCATCTTTTATATCGATATCATCCATTTTCAGCATCAGCAATGCAACCTCTGCTATAGACACTCCACCATAATCTTTGTATTTGCATTCGACAATAGCTTTTTTTCTGCCGCGCTCTAGGTATACATCAACCTCATACTCCACACCACTCTTGCCAACCATCCTTTTTTTCGTCTCTGCATCCCACCCATCCTTGCTATACAGCTGCGCGACAAAACATTCAAACTCGCTGCCAACCCTAATCCTTTCCGCTTGGTTCATACTTCTCAACCCCACGCCTTTCCGGAAAAATTTCATTTAGGATCAAGGGAATCAGCATAAGCCCTGCTGGTATGATGTATGAAAGCAGGCTGTCTTTTGTCTGAATTTGCGCGACAGGCTGAACACTTTCCTGTGCGGCAGGCTTGTATTTGAGAATCTCCAAAGTCCTGTCCGCACCTTTGATTATGCTGTCTTTGTAGCTGTCTCTTATTTTCGACGTGGCTACTTTGTTTTTAAGCAAATTCAGCCTTTCGACCAACTTCTGCATCTCTTGCGGATTTTCTCTGTACCATTTCGCAACTGCTTCGCCTTTCACCTCTGCATCCATCAGCTCCTTTTCATACTGCAGCGTTTCGAGCAACACTCAATCGCCCAGCATCTTTTTCAGGAGAAAGCCTTTCACAAGCTTGTACGCCAGTTCCTTGAACACCTCCTCCCCGCTTTTGCCGCTACCCTGCTGCCTGCAGTAGAACTTCACAGCTTCCCCAAGCATTTCCCCGACTTTTTCTGCGGAATTTGACCTGGCAAAATCTATTACAGGCTTCATCTCCGGAAACATCCCTGCCGGATCATACCTTTTCAATATCTCATCCAATAATACTTTAGAAGCTTCTGCGGCAAGCTCCTCCCTCGACCTTTCTGGGTCTTTAGAGACATATTTTTCAAACTCCTCCTTTTTTTTCTCGTATATTTTCTTCCACTCGTTGAATGAAGAAACGTAGGCGAGCATCTTACCCATTTCTGCAGCCTCAAGCATCTGCATCACTTTTTTTCAACGGATTTTTCACATCATAGAGAGGAAGCACTAGTTCTTTGATTGTCTGGGTAAAATATTCCATCATCCTTTTTTCCCTTTCTTCGATCCTCCTTTCCGCTTCCTCCTTTTCGCTTCTCCTGTAAGCTTCTATCCTGCTCTTGATGCCCAAAACCCATCTTTTCAGCACCATCTCGTATATCGTTGTGCCGACTACTGCTCCGCCAAGTGCGAATTTTGCATCGCGATTCGTAAACTCCACATCTTTAAGCGATACCATCTTATTCACCTCCTATCCTGTGCCTGAGAAACTTTTTTGTCTGGCCGACAAGTATCACGCCTCCAATAAATCCATACAAAGCGTTCATCTGAGCCTCGCTGCTCACGCTGCTGAACGCAGAATACAGTTGCTCGAACGACTTTCTAGCTAAGTACATCATGTCAGGATGCTCAGCAACATACTGCGGTATCTTCGGCACTTCGTTGGCAATATACCTGGCCAAGCCGTTTGGCAAGTCCCAGGCGACTTTTCCGATACCGCATGTGAAACCGCTTAAAATGCCGTAAAGCAGCGGCGTCCATCCCTTGTAGTCTTTGGCAAGGTTTTTCAAAATTCCATTACTTTGTCCAGCTTTATACACGTTCCCCATCTCATCCACCCCCGTTTTTTACGAGCTGCCGGAAAAGCCTGATTATTTTTTTCAGAACCTTTTCGTGCTTTCTGTCAGCTTCAGCATCAAACATGAAAGATGGATTCCC
>Ga0315282_10005325_pt1 | contig 21988 bp, 16 predicted proteins | sample YL17G07_20_MG_FD_203693 | JGI IMG/M metagenome (GOLD analysis project Ga0315282, IMG submission 203693) | Sediment microbial communities from Yellowstone Lake, YNP, Wyoming, USA - YL17G07_20 | ecosystem: Environmental > Aquatic > Freshwater > Lake > Sediment | place: USA: Wyoming | collected... | reverse complement strand
ATCCTTTCTCCCGCGCGGTGCGCGGGACGGAGCGGGTATGCTCCGCTGTCAGATTCGGGGACGGGTACCGAATTGCCTGTCCTAGTTGCAGCGCGGCCACGATTGAGGCAATTCGGTACCCGTCCCCGAATCTGACAGCCACCGAATTGGACGCAGGGCGGGCCGGGAGGTCTATCACGCGCCCGCCCCGCTACAGCCGCAGGGAGTCCCTGCGGCCACTCTTAGGGCGGGGCCTTCCGGCCCCGCCTTCACCTTCCACCCTCGCCGCGTTGTCGCTGTCGAACCTGCACTCCCGCGCCGGTGTGGCGCTCTCAGGGATAGAGACAATGATGCGGGGCAGAGGGTTTACAGCGCGGGGCCGACAGAGGCGGGCGCATGTCGCACGGCTGCGCAGGGCTGATCGTACGCCCCTACGCTTTCTCGATCCGCTCCAGGCCGTTCATGTAGAGCCGGAGGGCGTCGGGGATGGTGACGGAGCCGTCGGCGTTCTGGTAGTTCTCGAGGATGCAGGCCAGCGTGCGGCCGACGGCGAGGCCGGAGCCGTTGAGGGTGTGGACGAACTCCGGCTTGGCGCCGGGCTCGCGGCGGAAGCGGACGTTGGCGCGGCGGGCCTGCCAGTCGCGGCAGTTGGAGCAGGAACTCAGCTCCATCCACTTGCCCGCGCCGGGGAACCAGGCGACGGGATCGTAGGCGCGGGCGGCGGCCATGCTCATCTCGCCCGCGCAGAGGAGCATGAGCCGGTAGGGGAGGCCGAGGCGCTGATAGATGCCCTCGGCGTTGACGACCAGGGATTCCAGCTCCTCCGCGGAGTTCTCGGGCAGGACGAACTTGAACATCTCGACCTTGTCGAACTGGTACTGGCGGATGAGGCCGCGGGATTCCTTGCCCGCACTGAACTTCTCGAACCGGAAGCAGGGAGTGTAGGCGACGTAGCGGAGCGGGAGGGCCGAGGCCGGAAGGATGTCGTCGCGGTGGAGGTTGGCGAGGGCCGACTCGGAGGTGGGGATGAGGAACATGTCGTTCTCACAGACGTGGAACTGGTCGTCCTCGAACTTGGGGAGATGGCCGGAGGCGACAAGCGAGTCGCGGCGCGCGAGGAGGGGAGGGGCGACCTCGCAGTAGCCCTCTTCTCTGGTGTGCACATCGAGCATGAAGGTGATGAGGGCGCGGCGCAGGAGGGCGCCGGCGCCCTTGAACACCTCGAAGTTGGCGCCCGCGATCTTGGCGGCGTCTTCGAAGCTGAGGATGCCAAGCTCCGGGCCCAGGTCCCAGTGGGCCTTGGGTTCGAAGTCGAACTGGCGGGGCTCGCCCCACTCCCGCACCAAGACATCTTCGTCCTCGGTGTCGCCCGCGGGGACGGAGTCGTCGGGGATATTGGGGAGGAGCAGGGCGAGGCGTTCGGTCTCGGCCTCGGCTTCCCGGGTCTGCGCGTCGAGGGCCTTGATGCGATCGCCGACGGTGCGCATGGCGGCGATCATCTCCGAGGCGTCACCCTTCTGGGCCTTGAGCTTGGCGACGTCGGCGCTGACGCGGTTGCGCTCGGCTTTGAGTGCCTCGACCTCGACGAGCAGGGCGCGGCGGCGCTCGTCCGCGGCCAACAGGGCGTCGAGCGTGGCGGTGTCCTGGCGACGCTTGGCGATGGCTTGGCGCACAAGCTCCGAGTTGGTGCGGACGAAGCGCAAATCGAGCATGGGGTCTCCTGCGGCCGAGTCAGTCGTTGCTGACGGGGCATTATAGCACAAACGCGGTGCGGAACGTGGGGACAGGCACGGACGAACGGCACGTCCGAGCCAGTCCCCGGTTACCGGGGGCGCATGGGGTGGAGCTTGCCGGCGATGATGTCCGCGTCGGTGGGGGAGGAACGGCGGACCATGTCGAGGCACTCGGCCTCGAGGATGCCGCCGAGATAGGTGCGAATGTGGTGGGCAACGTAGGGGACGCGTTCGACGATGAGCGCGGCGCCGGCGCGGTAGTCGTGGGCGCCGAAGACGACGTGGGGGATATCGGCCATGACGACGGCGCCGAGGCACATGGGGCAGGGCTCGACGGTGGTGTAGAGGACGCAGGAGTCGTGGTGGTCGCCAAGGACCTCCGGGCAGGAGAGAAGCGCGTTCAGCTCGGCATGGGCGAGGTGGTGCCCGCGGGTGCGACGTTCGTTGCCGCCGCGGCCGACGACCTGGCCCTCGTGTACGATGACCGCGCCGATGGGGGTATCGCCACGCTGGAGGGCGCGCTCGGCCTCGGCGATCGCTTCCCGCATGAACGCTTCGTGATCGAGGGAGTTGATGTCGAACATCGCGGGCCTCGTCGAGGTTGGGTACTGACATATTCCACAGAGGACGTGGGGACTGGCACGGCCTGCGGGCGAGCCGGTCCGCCGGTCAGGCGGTGACGGCCTCCCACGCTTCCTTGGCCACGAGCGCGTGGCCCACGGCGGCGAGGCGGCCGTCCCGGGTTCTCCTACTTCAGCTTCGGCAGCGCGTTGCCGTGCGCCTTGAACAGGTCGTCCACCATCGCGTAGATCTGGTCAATGGTGAGTTCGGCGGCGGCGTGCGGGTCCATCATCGCGGCGTGGTAGACGTGGTCCTTGCGGCCGGTGAAGAAGGCCTCGATGACCAGCTCGTGCAGGTTCACGGTGTTGCGGATGGGGGCGGCCAACTGGGGCGGGAGGGCGCCGACGTGGCAGGGCTGGATGCCGTTGCGGTCCACGAAGCAGGGCACCTCGACACAGCAGTTCTGCTGGATGTTGGTGATGAGGCCGGTGTTGAGCACGTTGCCGTAGACGACAGTGGGCTCGCCGGTCTGGTGGGCGTGGAGGATGGCGGAGCAGTACTCATAACTGCGGCGGACCTCGAGCGGCTTCTTACTCAGCATCTCCTTCTTCGACTGCTTCCAGAACTTGTCCGACCACTCGCAGCGCCGGATGTATTCGCGGATAGGGATGTTGTAGCGCTTGATCAACTCCGGGTGCGCGTTCTTGATGAACCAGGGAACGTACTCGGAGAAGTGCTCGCTGGACTCGCTGACGAAGTAGCCGAGGCGCTTGAAGGCCTCCCCGCGCACCCGCTCGCGCTCCCACACTTCCTTCCTCTCGAAGGCCTTGCGGAGCTTGGGGTAGACGTCCCTGCCCTTGTGCTCGAGCGTGAGGTAGAAGTTCATGTGGTTGATGCCGGCGGCGGAATAGACCAGCTCTTCCGGCGGGATCCCCATGAAGCGGGCGAGCATGTGGGCGGTGCCCTGCACGCTGTGGCAGAGGCCGACGGTCTGGATCTTGGTGGCCTTGAGCACGGACCAGCAGACCATGGCCATGGGGTTGGCGTAGTTGATGAGAATGGCCTTGGGGCAGAGCGTCTCCATCTCCTTGGCAAACCCGACCATGACGGGCATGGTGCGCAGCGCGCGGAAGATGCCGCCGATGCCGTTGGTGTCGGCAATGGTCTGCTTGAGGCCGTACTTCTCGGGGATATCGAAGTCAACCCGCGTGGCAGGAAAGCCGCCCACCTGGATGGTGTTGATGACGTAGTCGGCGCCGTCGAGGGCGCGCTTGCGGTCCTTGTGCGCGGTGATGAGGGGGGTGGCGCCGACGGCCGCGGCGACCTTGTGGGCCATGCGCTCGGCCACCACCAAGCGATCCTCGTTGATATCCATGAGGGCGATATGCGGTTGCTGCAGCTCCGGCCACGACATGATGTCGCCGAGCAAGTGCCGGGCGAAGACGACGCTGCCGGCGCCGATCATGGCGATCTTCGGCTTGTTGGCCATGCGAATCTCTCCCCGTAGCGAAGTGAGACGCCCGCTCCCCACCTCAGCGAAAGCGCCAGCACAGGGTTCTGTCAGGGGCGGTGAAGTCCCTGCCGCCGCTCGCAGGAGGGGGCGGGCCAGCCGCCGAAAGGCGGGGCATCGGCCAGGGAGTTGCGGAGATGAAGAAGCAGACGAAGCTAGCGGTAGACGGGGGCGAACCGGTGCGCACCGCGCCGTTCCCGTCGCGAGACGCGATGTTCGGGGAGACGGACCTGCGCTATCTGAAGGAAGTGCTGGACTCGGGGAATCTGAACCGGGTCGGGGGGGTGAAGACGAAAGCGGTGGAAGAGGGATTCGCGGCGCTGCTGGGGGTGAAGCACGCGCTCGCGGTGACCTCCGGCACGGCCGCGATACACACCGCAGTGGGGATGCTCGACCCCAACCCGGGCGATGAGATTATCACTACGCCGCTCACCGACATGGGGACGGTGATCGGCATCCTCTATCAGAACGCGATCCCGATCTTCGCGGACGTGACGCCGGAAGGATACCACCTCGACCCGGAATCGGTGCGGCGGAACATCACCCCGCGCACCAAGGCGATCATCGTCGTGCACCTGGTAGGGATGGCGGCGGACATGGAGGCGTTCCTGAAGATCGGCCAAGAGCACGGCATCCCCATCATCGAGGACTGCGCGCAGGCCTATCTGACCACGCACCAGGGACGGCACGTGGGGACGATGGGGCGCGTGGGTTGCTTCAGCCTGCAGCAGTCGAAGCACATGACCTCGGGCGACGGCGGACTGGTGGTGACGAACGACGACGCGCTCGCGTATCGGGGCCGGCTGTTCGCAGACAAGGGGTGGGATCGCACCGGCAGCGGTCGGGGGCACCTCTTCCTGGGGATGAACTATCGCATCAGCGAACTGCAGTCGGCGGTGGCCTTGGCGCAGTTGGAGCAACTGGAGGCGCGAGTGGCGCGGCGCCGGGTGCTGGGGGACACGCTCACCGATCTGCTCGGAGGCATTCCGGGGCTCTACCCGCCGCCTCCCAGCGGGGGCTCGGGGAACACGTATTGGTTCTATCCGTTCCGCGTGGTAGAGGCGGAGTTGGGGATGTCCCGGGACCGGTTCATCGCGGCCCTGGGGGCGGAGGGGGTGGCAGCGTGGGTGTGGCTGGGCAAGCCGTTGTACCTGTTCGAGGCCTTGCTGGCGCAGCGCACGTTCGGCCACTCCCATCACCCCTTCGACAGTCCGGCGGCGTCGCGGCGTGTGACCTACGGGCCCGGCCTCTGCCCGAACGCGGAGCGCTTCCTCGAGGAAGTGGTGGCCGTCTCGATCAATGAGTTCTACTCCGAAGACGACACTCGCGACATGGCCAGGGCCATCCGCAAAGTCGCCGCCTCGACGCAGAAAGGATAGCAGCAGTCCATGCAGTTCGCGAACCCGTTCTCTCTCTCCGGGCAGTGGTACAAGGGGAACCTGCACACGCACACCACCAATTCCGATGGCGGAAACACGCCGGAGGAGATGCTGGAGGCATACCGCGCGGCCGGGTACGACTTCTTCGCGACGACAGACCACGGGTTCGTGACGGAGATCGAGGCCGTGCCTGACGGGTTCCTGTGGCTGCGGGGGGTGGAACTGGACGGCGATGTCTCGGAGGTCGGGGAGTGCTTCCACGTTGTCGGCTTTGGGCTGACCCAGCCGGCTACGCCTCCGCCGCACCCCAAGGTGCCGGAGGCGATTGCGTGGATCGCGGAGCAGGGCGGGCTGTCGGTGATGGCCCACCCATACTGGTCCGGGCTGACGTACCGGGACCTGGGGGCGGAGGGCCCCATCGGCCTGGAGGTATACAACGCGGTGTGCGAATACCTGAATGCGAAGGGGTCGTCGTCGGTGCACTGGGACGATGTGCTGAGCCGGGGGCGGCGCTGGTGGGGGCTCGGAGTGGACGACGCGCACGCGGCGGTGCAGTCGGGCAAGGCGTGGGTGGTGGTGAAGGCGGAGGCGCTGAGCCGGGAGGCGATCGTGGAGGCGATGCGGGCGGGGTGCTTCTACAGCAGCACCGGCCCGACCATCGAGGCAGTGGAGGTGGGGGAGGAGATTCGCGTGCGCACCTCGCCGGTAACGGAGATCAACTTCATGGCGCCGAGCTGGCGGGGGCGGCCCACGCTGGCGCCGGCGGGGGAGACGATCTGCGAGGCGGCCTTCACGCCGCGGGGGGACGAGAGCTATGTGCGCATCGAGGTGTGCGACGCCCAGGGGCGGAGGGCGTGGACGAACCCCGTGGTGTGGAAGGAAGAGCAGACGACAGAGCAATAGAGCAGTAGAGCGTATAGACCAGGCACGACGCGGGGCGGCCGGAAGGCCGCCCCGCGTGGTCAGACCCCATCCGCGAGGAGGGCGCGAACCTACGGACGGAGGTCAAACGCGCGGCTGATGAAGACGGCCATCTGGTCGCGGGTGCAGGGGAGTTCCGGGTGGTAGGCATGATCCGGGTAGCCAGCGACCACCCCTGCAGCCTTCACGTACTCCACGTAGCGGTAGGCCCAGTTCCAGGAGGGCACGTCCGGGAAGCTGATGATGGGGGGCGGCGTGTAGCTGGGGAGGAGGGGCCGTTCGGAGAAAGGTGCGAGGGCGCGGGCGATGAAGGCGGCCATCTGGGCGCGATCGACCGGAAGGGAGGGGTGGTAGTGCCCGCCCGGATAGCCGGAGACGATGCGCTGGGAGGCGGCGTAGGTGATGGCGTCATAGGCCCAGAAGCCGAGGGGCACGTCCGAGAACGCGGGGAGGGCCGGACCAGGTGGAATGGAGCCGCCGGTGAGGGCGCGGGCGATGAAGACGGCCATCTGGTCGCGGGTGACGACGGTCTCGGGGTGATAGTCGCCATCGGGATAGCCGCCGACGATGTCCGCGGCCACACAGGCGCGGATGGGGAGGGCGGCCCAGGAGTCGGCGGCGATGTCAGGGAAGGGGCTAGCGACGGCCATCTTTCGGAGGACGGAGTAGTCATCGGGTATCCAGCACACGCCGTCCGCGGGATTCACCACGGCGTCATAGGGCATGAAGTTGGACACGTCCGTGCGGCCGAGTTCGGCCCCTTCGGCGGAGAATAGGCGCACCTCGGGTCCAACGACCCAGCAGTCGCCGCTGGTCGGATCCACGGCGACGTACCAGAAGGCGGACCCCTGTGCGTCGGCGGGTTCGCTTTGCCACAGGATGGTCCCCTCCGGGCTGACGTGGAAGACGCGATAGAGGTTGGCGTCATACTCGCAGTCGGTCACCCAGACCGTGCCGTCATCGGGGTTCACGGAGAGCCAGCGAGGGTATTGGGGGTCGCCCACAGAGAAGACGATCCCCTCGCTGGTGACGTGCCTCAACCCGCAGGTGGCCTGCACGCCCTCGCTCCCGTGCGACGTCTCCACGATGACCCAGACGGAGCGGTCGTAGGGGGAGAACCTCAGGGCTCTGGCGCCGGCGCCCAGATCCACCAGAGACAGTCTCTCTCCTTCCTTGGTAAGGTGGAATAGCACCGGATCGCCCGCTAGCCAGAGGGATCGGTCCTGCGGGTCCAACGCGAGACAGTTTCCGGAGGCCGCGGGGTCACCATTCCACGGCAGTATCTGCCCGTCTGCGGCAAAGTGCTGGAGCCCCTGATCGTCCAGCGCCCAGCACGACCCATCCGCCTGGTCCGCTACCAACTGGTAGGTGAAGCCGGCGGTCCCGGTTTGCCACACCTCAGTGCCCGCCTGGTCGTACCGGGCGATCCAGTACTGGTTGTGCGGGCACTGCATTCCGGTGAACCAGTAGCTGCCGTCGTTCGGGTTGAGGGCGAAGGCGCTCGCCAGTTGACGGCGGTCATTCCACAGTACGTTGCCGTCGGGGCCAAGGTGGAGCAATCCAGCGTCGGCGGTGGCCCAGATCGAGCCGTCGCTCGCGTCGAGGGCCATCCAACCGAGGGTCCACTCTGAACCCTGGAGGCGGAGAAGCTCCTGGCCGTCCGGGTCCACGTGAACCAGCGCGGCGTCGCACGCGCCGGGGGCGCGTTGGTACCAGCAGGAGCCATCGGCGGAGTTGGCCGCGATCTCGCCAGGATAGAGGGCCGTCTGCCAGGCATGCGTCCAGAGGACCTGATGGTCTGCGGATAGGTGGTAGACGCTCCAGTAGGCCGAGACCCAGACTGAACCGTCTGAGGTGTTCAGGGAAAACGGCCCGCCGGTGCCCTCCCACAGGGGAGTTCCGTCCTCGGCCAAGTGCTTCAGGCGGAGCGAGACGCCGTCGGGGCAGTCCATCACCCAGCACGATCCATCCAGCGGGCTGGCGGCCACGAAGGCCGGGTTCGTAACGGCCTGGAGGCGCGAGATCTCCCGGCCGTCGGCCGCGAGGTGGATCACGTCGTGATCCGCGGCGAGACGATCACAGGTGCTCACCCACACAGATCCATCGGCCGGGTTGACTGACAGGTAGGAGGCACGGCAGGAGCCGCCCCGCCATAGCACGGTTCCGTCCCAGGCCAGATGGATTACCTCGGAGCGGCAGGGGTCGGCCACCCAGCAGGAGCCGTCCTGGGTGTTGACAGCAAGGCCGAGGGGGTACTCGAAGTCGGTGAACTGGCGCAGGAGGTTGCCGGCCGCGTCGAGGTGGAGCACTGAGACGCCGAAGATGGCCCAGCACGACCCGTCGTTAGGGTTCACCGCGACCGCGCGCGCCCAGCCGTGCGTGCTGCGGTAGACTTCTACCACTCCCTCCGCGCGCGCCAGCGGCGCGGCCGCGAGCGAACAGCCAAGCAGACCGAGCAAGAACGCCACCACCCAGCGTCTCATTGTCCCATCCTCCAGAACGTCTATCGCAGGAGAGCTCCTGCGGATACGGTGAGGACACCTAAGGTTCCGGAGATTGGACGCGAGGAGTGGGCGAAAGGTTCTCGGCGGTCGTCTTTTTTTTGCGCCTGCGGGCCAGGCGGGCCACAGGGCGGGGCGGCCGGGAGGCCGCCCCGCGTGGTCTCGCTCTCCGGTTCCTCTCAGCGGAACAGCTGGAAGGTGCGCGCGATGAAGACGGCCATCTGATCTCGCGTGCAGACATACTCAGGGTGGTACAGTCCGTCCCAGTAGCCTCTGGCCACGTAATGCTTTCTGATGTACTCGACTTCCTTGAAAGCCCAGTGGTTGGTGGGGACGTCCGCGAATGACGCCGTAGTCGGAGGGGTGTAGCCCGGCAGGTCGGGCCGTTCGGAGAGCGGCGCCATCGCGCGGGCTATGAATGCAGACATCTGGCCCCGATCCACCGGGACCTCCGGGCCATAGCTGCCGTCCGGGTATCCGGAGACGATCCTCTGCTGGGCCGCATATTCCACGTAGTCATAGGCCCACGAATCAGGAGGGACGTCCGGGAACGTCGGAGCGGCGGGCCCGGGAGGTACGTGCGTGTCTCCGTGCGCCAAGGCGCGCCCAATGAAGGCGGCCATCTGGGCCCGCGTGACCGCCCATTCCGGATGGTAGGCGCCATCCCAGTACCCGTTGACCACATCGGCAGAGGCGCACAAGGAGACGGCCGGGGCCGCCCAAGAGGTGAGGGGCAGGTCGGAGAAAGGCCCATGGGTCGTGTACTTGCGGAACTCAGAGTAGCCTCCCAGGAGCCACATGGTGCCGGTGGCAGGATCGGCCCTGACGGACCAGGGCCAGAAGCTGAGTTCGCGGCTTCCGCGCTCTTCGCCAGTGCTGGCAAGTACATGTATGCTGTTCAGTCCGAACACCCAGCAGTCGCCGTTGCTGGGGTCTACGCATACAAGCATGCCGTCATAGTCAGTCCCGCCCTGCCAGAGAACGGTTCCGGTGGGGGACAGATGCGTGATCCGGGTGGGGAAGGCGAGATCGTCATACCTTCCAGTGTCGCACACCCACACGGACCCATCCCGGGGGTCTATGGCTATGTCGAACTGTGTCGATTGCCGAGCGAAGAGCCCGGCAATCGGGCTCCAGCTGCCGTTTCGCGCGACGTGCAACACCCTCCAGAGCGAGTCCTCATAGAACTCCTTCACCCACAGCGAACCGTCCGGAGCGAGGCGTGCGTCGTAGGCCTGTCCCTCCAGGGCGATGGACTGAAGCACGACCCCCGCGGGGTCGACATGATTGAGGGTGGCGGTGTCGCAGATCCACAGGGAACCATCAGGGTCCAGGGCAACACTGCGGGGCCCGTAGAGGCCATAGGTCGTCGTGAAGGGAAGCGGCGTGCCGTCCGCGGCGAAGTGCGTTATCTGCTCGTAGTCTGCAAGCCAGACCGAGCCATCCGTCGAGTCGGGGGACAGTGAGTTGTAGACGCTGGATCCCTCATGCTTCCACAGCCGTCTCCCGAGGACGTCATAGCGTGCCACCCAGGGGTTGCTGTCAGGATTGAGCTGGTCCTGCAACCCGCTGATCCAGTAGCTTCCGTCTGACGCCGAGAGGGTGATCACGAACGGTCTCACGACTCCTCGGTCCTCACTCAGCACGATTCCGTCGGAGGCGAGATGGACGGTGCCGTATCCGGCCGGCGCCCACAGGGAACCGTCTACCGGGTTCACCGCCAGCGCGTAGGAGGACGCGTACAGATCCAGGTCCAGCGTCTGCAGGGGAGTGCCATCGGCCCCCAACTGCACCAGGAACAAGGCGCCCTGCGTGGGATGCTGCACGTCACTCCAGCTTCGGTACCAACACGAGCCATCGGCGGCATTCACGGCTAGCGAGAGTGCGCCGGCATAGTCGGTGCTCTGCCAGAGGATGGCATTCCCGGCGGAGATATGGCAGAGCTGGGTCTGGTCTCCCGACCATACGGAGCCATCGCCGGCGTTCAGCCCCAGGGCGGTTGCGCCGAGGCCTTCCCATTGGCCGAGAACGGTCCCGTCGGAACCGAAGTGCTTGAGTCCGGCCCAGTTGTCTTGCTCGCGTGTATAGAACACCCAGCAGGAGGCGTCCAAGGGGCTGGCAACGAGGAGGGTGGCATGGCCTAGGTTCGGGATGCGGCGCAGTTCGTGGCCGTCGGACGCGAGCAGAACGAGGGTGCTCTCAGAGGTCGCCAGGTCAACGACGTTCATCCATACCGACCCATCCGTCGGATTCACGGAAACGGATCGGGCTGCGTGATCGCCCCGCCACAGTTCCTGACCATCCCGGGCCAGGTGAAGGACCTGGTCATAGAGCGCGATCCACACACTTCCGTCAGCGGTATTCACAGACAGGACCGAGCTGCTGTGGTCTGACGGAAGCTCTTGGAGCAGATTGCCTTGGGCGTCGAGATGACGCAGGCAATATGAGGAGAACCCGCCGGGGAAGACCCAGCAAGACCCGTCGCCAGGATCCACCGACAGCGCCAGGCTGGGTCCACCTGGGCTTCGATACGTCTCCACGATCTCGACCCCCCAAGCAAGAGACGAGACGGCGGCAAGCAGTACGGCGAGCGCGACACAGGTCATCAGACGGCGGACGGCGGCGCGACGCTCCATGAAAGCCTCCTAGCCTGCAAGATGACGACTTGCCGTACTCTGGGCACGTAAGATAGACGCCAGCCGGGGACCAGATGTCCGGCGGGAGAGCGTCCTTCTGCATCCTATCGGAAGAGGTGGAAGGCCCGCGCCACGAACACGGCCATCTGCTCTCGGTCGCAGACCTGCTCGGGATGGAAAAGCCCGTCCGGGTAGCCGTTGACGACGTAGTACTTCCGAACGTACTCCACCTCTCTAAAGGCCCAGTGATCGGTGGGGATGTCGGCGAAGGAGGGCTCTGCTGGAGGCATGTAGCCCAGGAGGTCCGGCCGTTCGGCGAGGGGGGCCATGGCCCTGGCGATGAAGGCGGCCATCTGTCCCCGGTCCACGGGCTCATCGGGATGGTACAGGCCGTCGGGATAGCCGGCTACGATGCACTGGACGACGGCGTACTCCACGCAGTTGTAGGCCCAGGAGTCGGCCGGGACGTCGGGGAAGGTGGGCGTGTGTGGACCGGGAGGCACACTCGCGTCGCCGTTCGCCAGCGAGCGGGCGATGAAGGCTGCCATCTGGGCGCGGGTCACTTCGACAGCGGGCTCGTAGGAGCCGTCCCAGTAGCCGTGGACGACGTCGGCGGCAACGCACTCGTCAATGGCGGGCGCGGCCCACGAGGAGGCGGCGACGTCCGGGAAGGGCGTGCGGTAGGAGAGCTTACTCAACTGGCAGCTCTCTCCGACGAGCCAGAGGGAGCCGTCCACGGGACTCACCGCGGTGGCGAACGTCCAGTAGTTGGCCGCGGAGAATTGCCCCAGTTCCTCGCCCGCGGGAGTGAGGACCGCGTTGGTGTTGCCGATGACCCAGCAGTTGCCGGTGCCCTGGTCAACCTGGACGAAGCTCGCGTTGTAGCTGCTGCCGCCCTGCCAGAGCACGTCCTCGCTCGGCGACAGATGGGTCGCCCGCGACGGCGCGAACCCCGGGGGCACATTCCCGGGTTGGTTGGTGTCGCAGGCCCAAACGGAACCGTCGTTCATATCTACGGAGAAGGACCAGAGCCCGAGGATGGCGCTGACTTCACACCAAGTCCCATCGGCCAGGAGGTGCACTAGATAGAGGTTAGAGCCTGAAGGCTCGGTATCCCGAATCTCCATGGCCCAGACCGAGCCGTCGGGCGAAAGGCGGGCGTCATAGACGAACCCGGGGAGGGTGGTGGTAGCAATCGGCGTCCCGCTGGGGGTCAGGTACTCGATGCAATGAGTGTCGCACACCCACAGCGATCCGTCGGGCGCCACGTCAACGCTGTTGGGGCCGCTGGTCCCGTAAGTGGTGCTGAACGGCACCTCGGTTCCGTCGGCGGCCACGTGCGTGATCTTCCGGTGATCGGCCATCCAGACCGATCCGTCGGTGGGGTCCAAGGCCGGCCGACCATAGTTCACGCCGTCAAGGCGCCCGGTTTCGTTGCCGAGGGCGTCGTAGTGCGCCACCCAGATCCCTTTGTGGCTGCCATAGCACTCTCCCAGCCCGGTAAGCCAGTAGTCCCCGCCGGGCCCGATGGTCACCTCGTCGGGGCGGGCCAGGCCGCGGTCTTCCAGGAGCAGGTCCCCGTTGGAGGCGAAGTGGCTCCACCCCGGGCCTGAGGCGGCCCACAAGGAACCGTCGTTCGGATCCACGGCCATGGCCCAGGCGCCTTCCGTAGAGGTCGCGCCGATCTGCGTGCCATTCACGTCGAAATGTACTACCGGTAGGGTGCAGACCACGTTCTGGTCCGACTGAAAGCCGCGGTACCAGCAGGTGCCGTCGGCCGGATTGACCAGCGGGTAGTCCCCATTCGGATACGCAGAGCTGCTCCCGAGGACTTCATCCTGGGCGGAAACGTGCGTGAGCGTCGGCGCGTTGAAGGCCCAGACAGAGCCGTCGGTCGGGCTGATGGCGAGGGGAAGGCCGAGGGAGTCCCATCCATGCAGGGCGGTCAAGTTCGCGCGATAGTGCCCCAGCCTGTGGAGGGTCCCTTGGTCATCGGTGGTTCCGAACCAGACCGAGCCGTCCTGGGGATTGACGAAGACGTCGCTGGTCAGGAACAGGCCAGTCAGGTGGTCTATCTCCTGCCCGTATGCGTCGAGATGGCGCACGGTGTAGTAGACCGAGTCCGTGCGGTACGTGGCCAGCCACACCGACCCATCGCCCGAGTTGACGCTTACCGAAGAGATGCAGTCATACCCGCCGCCGCGAAACTGCTCCTGACCGTTTCGATCTACGTGAATCAGGTGACCGTCGTCGTAATTGATGAGCCACAGGCTCCCGTCGCTGGTGTTGAGGGATACCTGCCACGCGCCGCCGTAGGCAGGGAACGACTGCACGATGTTTCCCTCGGCATCGAGGTGCACCAGGGAGCCGGCGGAGATCCAGCAGGAGCTGTCACGGGGATCTACGGTCATGTACATCGGCAATCCGTGTGGGCTCCGATAGGTCTCCACGATTTCGACTCCCCAAGCGAGAGAGGAGGGGAGGAGGAGCAGGCAGGTGAGCAGGCAGCAGGCGGCAGCGGCACGGCGAAGTACCATTGGCGTTCTCCCTGAACGGGTGATGCAGGACCAAGTCCTGCGGGGAGAGAGCGGTCACACGGAGGGCCCCGCGCATTATGCCCGGTCCCAGGCGGCCCTAAACCGGGTACCTGGAGGGATATCGGCCGCTTGGGAGACGTCCGCGACAAGCACGGCGGGAGCCTGGGCAGCGCCGGGGCGCCTGCCGGGCGTGGGCCTACTCCTCCAACGGCAGGATCACCGGCTGGCCGGTTCCTCCCGCGCGGTAGATGGCCAGGACGATCTCGAGGGCGGCGCGGCCGTCTTCACCGGTGACGGGGGGCGTCCTGCCGGCGGCGACCGCCTGCGCGAGGTCGTCGTAGAACGCGACGTGGGTGTCGTCCTGGAACTCGCGCTTGACCCACTCCCGGGCGGGGATATCGCCGTAGGCTTCGGTGAGGAAGACCTCGGGCGTTCCACCCCAGAGCTGGAAGCGCGCCTGGCCCTTCTTGCCGAGGAAGGCCATGGCGGGCTCGTCGCTGCCGCCGAAGTAGGTGGAGGAGCCTTCGATGGTGGCGACCGCGTCGGACTCGTAGCGGAGGGTGGCCGCGCCGATGTCCTCCACCTCCACATCGGTGGCGAAGGTGCCAAGCTCGGCATAGGCGCGGGCGGCCTCGAGGCCGGTGATAGCCCGGGCGAGGTCAATGTTGTGGATGAGGTTGGTGATGACGATGCCGCCGCCGCTGGCAGACTTGGACTTGCGCCAGTCGGTGGTGGTGCGGCCGGAGAAGCCGCCCGTCCAGTAGGAGGGCTTCTTCTCCCCCAGGGCGCGCATGCGAATCCAGACGACGTTGCCGAAGGCGCCGGCAGTGATCAGTTCCCGCAGCCATTTCGCGGCGCCGAGGTAGCGGAGGGGGAAGCAGGTGGAGAGTGGGACGCCGGCCTGGGCGCAGGAGGTGATCATCGCCTCCGCGTCTTCGAGTTTGGCGGCGATGGGCTTCTCGCACAGCACCGCCTTTCCTGCGGCGGCCGCCTTGGCGGTGATGTCGCGATGGGTGAAGGCGGGGGTGGCGATGGTGATCAGATCCACCTCCGGTCGGGCGAGAAGGTCGTCGAGCTGGGTGGTGGAGGGGATGCCGTACTCCTCGCCCAGGCTCTTCGCGGAGGCCTCGACGACATCCATGCACGCGACCAGCTTGACGTGCTTGGTCTTCCGCAAGGCCTTCGCGTGCGCGGGAGCGATGTCCCCGCACCCGACCAGACCGACCCCGAGGGGAAGCGAGAACGGACGGCTCATAGCTGCTGGACCCCTTTGAGATAGGCGGCGAAGCGGGGCACTTCGACCATGGCGTCTTTCCCCGGCTCCTCATACTCGATGGAGAGGAAGCCGCGATAGCCGGCCTGCTTCATGATGGCGCCGACGCGCTGATAGTCCACATCGCCCCGGGTCCCGGCGAAGTCGGAGGTCGGTTTGGCGTGGGTCATCACGGCGTGGGGCGCGATGAGTTCGAATTCCCGGTACGGATCGGCGGAGAAGTTGCCGAAGTCGAGGAGCGCACCGACCCACTCGGAGCCCACGCCCTTGAGGACGCGGAGCAGTCCCTCGCCGGTGCCGGTGATGCCGCCGTGGTTTTCCACCCCGATCATCACCCCCACCTCGGCGGCGGTCTTCGCGCACTCCTTGATCCCGGCGATGGCCCATCCGTAGGCCTCATCTTCCGTGTGGCCCTCGGGGGCGGGCCCGGCGAAGACGCGCAGCACCGGGGAGCCCAGCCGGTAGGAGATCTCCAGCCATTCTTTGGTGAAGGCGATGTGCTTCTCGCGCTCGGCCGCCGGGGCCAGGCAAAACGCGCCGCCGATGGCGGTCCCGGCCAGCTCCAGCCCGCGCTTCAGGAGCTGGCGCTTGCGTTCGTTCAGGTAGGCCGGGCTGGTCTCCGGGAAGTAGTACTGGGTGAGTTCGACGCCGTCGAGCCCCATGTCGGCGCAGATGTCAATGTAGCGGTCGAGGGAGAGGCCCTTCTGCCGGAAGTAGGTGTTGAACGTATAGCCCGCGCAGCTCAGCTTCATTGCTTCCTCCTGTGATAGTGCCCGGGGCGCCGGGGTGGTGCGCCGGGCAAGAGGATTGTTCTCAGCTTAGCGGAGAAATCCTCTGTGCGCGTGGTTCGTGGGAGACCAACCCGAGGGGGTGGGGAGGAATCGGCAGAACGTCGGAAGGCGGGGCCAGGCTAGGCGACGGTGGAGAGGACGGTGTCCACGACAGACACCAGGCGGCGGGCAGGGGCCGGCTTGATGAGGAATTCCTGCACGCCCAAGCTGTGCGCCCGGGCCTGGGTTTCCACCTCCGCGTGACCGGTCAGGATGATCACCGGAATCGGGTGAGCAACGGCCTCCCGGAGCAGGGGCAGCAGGTCCAGGCCATTGGTGTCAGGCATGTTGAGGTCGAGTACGATGAGCGCGGGAGTGGCGGTATCTTCGGAGGAAACGGCGGCGAGGGCTTCCTGGCCGTTCTGGGCGACGCCGACGGAATAGCCGGCCCCGGCGAGAATATCGCCGACGACAGCCCCGACCTCGGGGTCGTCATCCACGACGAGGATGTGGGGGCGAATGCGCTCCGGCTTGCCGCGCAGGCGGGACTGGGCGCGCAGCATCATCTCCAGTTCCTGCTGCTTGATGGCTCCCATGCGGGTGAGAATCTCGCCGAGGGGTTCGAGGGAGGCGCGCTGCCGCTCCAAGGCGTCTTCCAGCACCGCCGTGCTGACGAGGCCGTGGTTCACCAGGAGATTCCCCAAGAGCGTGTGTGCGCCGTTGCTGCTCATGCTCTCTCTCGCGTGATCGTCCCCCGATCCGTGGCCAGAAACCGGGGACGCCACCGCCCCGCGCGGGCCAGGGGCGACGCCGCCTCCGTGTCGGGGCGCCTGTAGCAATCATTCCATGCTTTACACGGTTTGTGCGATTGCGTGAACAGACGTTCGCAGGCGTTTGGCCTGGGGCAGTTCCGGCGTTGGGTCTCTCAGGAGGCAACGCAAGGAGCAGAGGTCAGCGGTGCACTACCTGGAGGAGGAACTGGGTGAGGGCGGCGACCAGGGCGGATCCGGGAATGGTGAGGACCCAGGCCCACACGACGCCGATGGTCACCCCCCAGCGGACGGCAGACAGGCGCCGCGTGGAACCGACACCGACGATGGCGCCGGTAATGGTGTGGGTGGTGCTGACCGGGATGCCAGCGTGGGTCGCGCCGAAGAGCGAGAGGGCCGCGGCCGTCTCGGCGGCAAAGCCATCAACGGGCTGGAGCTTGGTGATCTTCATCCCCATGGTCTTCACGATGCGCCAGCCACCGGACATGGTGCCCAGGGAGATGGCGATGCCGGCCGCGATCTTGACCCAGGTAGGGATGGACAACTCTTGCGTAGCGAGCAGACGGTTGTTGAGCAGGACGAGGGCGATGACGCCCATCGTCTTCTGCGCGTCGTTCGTGCCGTGCCCCAGGCTGTAGAGCGCGGCGGACAGCAACTGCAGGCGGCGGAACACACGCCCGGTGGTCTTCGGCGAACTCCGATGGAAGACCCAGCTGACGAGGGTGCGCAGAACCACCCCGAGGACGAGTCCGATGACGGGAGCGAGGGGGATGAAGATGGCGATCTTCAGCAGGCTGTCGAGACGGAGGGAGCCGATGCCGGCCGCGACGATGCCCGCCCCCGCGAGACCTCCGATAAGGGCGTGGGAGGAACTGGTGGGAAGTCCGAGCCACCACGTGAGCAGATTCCAGGCGATCGCTCCCACAAGCGCGGAGAGGATTACCTCGTTGGTGGCCGCATCCTTACGGAGGAAGCTTCCCACCGTGTCGGCGACCTTCACTCCCAGGAGGAAGACCGCGATGAAATTGAAGCACGCGGCCCAGACCACCGCATAGAGGGGCCGCAGCACCCGGGTGGAGACGACGGTGGCAATGGAGTTGGCCGCGTCGTGGAACCCGTTGAGGAAGTCGAACAGCAGGGCCGCGCCGCACAGCACGATGACGTAGACGGAGATGGTATGCATGGGGTCCGGGCCGGACTCAGGTATGCTTCACGACGATGCCTTCCACGATGGAGGCCACGTCTTCGCAGTTGTCCAGTGCTTCTTCGACGTGATCGTAGATCTCTTTCCATTTCAGGGCGTAGATGGCGTCGGAGGTCTTGAAGAGCTTGGCGAGGGCGATGCGGCTGTCCTCGTCACCCACATTCTCCAGGCGGTGGATTTCGATGCAGTAGTCGAGGATGCGCCGCGCGTTCTTCATGTTGCTCAGGCCGCCGACGGCCTTCTGCAGCACGTGCGTCGCTTCCCACAGCACGCGCACCAGATCCACCATCTCCGCGGTGGGCTCGCCGGCTTCGTACAGGAACATGCGGTCGGCGGTGGCCTCGATGTTGTCGAGGATATCGTCGAGCCTTCCGGCCAGCTCGTGGATGTCCTCGTGGTCGAACGGCGTGATGAACGTGCGGTTCAGGCGGTCGGCGATGTCGTGGGTGATGATGTCCCCCTCGTGCTCGACCTCCTCGATGCGGCGGCGCAGCTCCTGCGCCCGCCCGTAATTCGACATGAGTTCCAGCAAGAGCTCCGCACCCTTCACCACATTGACGGTGGCCTGGTCGAAGAGCTCGAAGAAGCGCGCTTCCTGGGGTATGAACCGCAGTTTCATAGGAATATGATGGCTCCCTGACGTCCCGGACTGTCGCCCCTGGTATTCCCCCTCGCCGCGGCGCTCCCCTCTTCCGACCCGCGGTTCCCGCTCGCAGGAGGGCGTCGCGCGGGGGCAGGGCGGCGCGGGCAGGAGGCGAAGAAGGGGCCCACGGAAGGAGCCGGCGACGGTGACACCTCACGCACGCGTGACGATGGCCCTCTCCCACCAGGAGCCAGATATCTGCCCCTACGATCTTGGGTTTGACCTGCGCACCCGCGAGCGCCTGGTGGAGTTCACGGGCGACGCCGGGTTCGACCGCGACGTCATCCATCACTTCGCCGGCGTCGGGATCGGCTACCCGGAGACCGGGGAACGGTTGGACGCGAACCACTACACCGATGCCTTCGGCGTGATCTGGGAGCAGTCTATCCCGGGGGAACTGGGGGTCGTGAACGACCCGGTCTTGAAGGAGCCGAGCCTGAAGGGGTACGAGTTCCCGTCGGCCCGTAAGCCAGGCCTGTTCGACGGCTTTGAGGAGCGGGTGGCGGAGGCGGGCGCGACGGAGCGGTACGTCACGTGGGGTATCGGCTTCAGCCTCTATGAGCGGGCCTGGTCGCTGCGCGGCATCGAGGGGTTTCTGCTCGACCTGGTGGAGCACCCGAGCTTCGCGCACGAGTTGCTCGACCGCATCTGCGAGTTCAACCTCGCGTTGATCGAGCAGGCCGGCCGGTATGCGATTGACAACGTGCGTTTTGGGGACGATTGGGGGTCGCAGCGCGGGCTGATCATGGGGCCGGCCTTGTGGCGGGAGTTCATCAAGCCGCGATTTGCGCGCATGGTGCACGCGGCGCGGTCGGCCGGCAAGACCACCATGCTGCACACGGACGGCGACGTCTCGGCGGTCATCCCTGACCTGATCGAGGTGGGGCTCACCGTGCTCAACCCGGTACAGCCGGACGTCATGGACATCTATGCGATCAAGCGGGAGTACGGGCGGGACCTGTGCTTCCACGGCGGGGTGAGCGTGCAGCACTTCCTGCCCGACAGCACCGCGGCGGCGGTGCGCGCGGGAGTGCGCCGGCTGATCTGCGAGGTCGGCGCGGGCGGCGGATTCATCATCGCTCCCACGCACAGCCTGGGGAGCGATATCCCGGTGGAGAACCTGGCGGCCCTGGTGGAGGAGTTCACCCACCAGGATGAGAGTTGAGATTCGAGATTCGAGAGTAGGAGGACAGGCGTGAGCAAAGTTAGCGTGGGCCCGATGGAGTATCTGCCGGAGACGCTGCAGGCCTTGCAGCACCCCGGGCTGCTGCTGGTGTCGCTCGACCGCAACCGCCGGCCGAACGTCATGACGATCGGCTGGGGGTCCATCGGCGTGTACTGGGGGAAGCCGATCTTCGTGGTGCCGGTGCGCCATTCGCGGTACACCTTCGGGTGCATGGAGAAGACCGGCGACTTCACGGTGAACCTCCTGCCCCGCAAGCTGCACGACCTCGCGGCCTTTTGCGGCACGGTTTCCGGGCGGGACCACGACAAGTTCGCGGAGGCGAAGCTCACCGCGGTGAAGAGCGCGGAGGTGACATCGCCCACCATCGAGGAATGCCTGCTGACCTACGAGTGCCGGGCGGTGCACGCCAACGACGTTCGCCCCGATGCCCTGGTGAGTGAGCTGCGGCGGGCGTGCTACCCGAAGGGCGACTACCACAAGCTGTACTTCGGCGAGATTGTCAATGTGACGGTCGACAGGAATCTGCGGAGGAGGCTGTAGGAGAGAGAGTAGAGACTAGAGAGTTGAGAGTAACGGCCAAGGCAGGGGAGAGCAGATGCAGGGGCCGGGGCGGGTGCGGGCGGTGATACGGGGGCACGTGCAGATGGTGGGCTTCCGCGCGTTCGCGGAGTTCCGCGCGGAAGCCTATGGGCTCACGGGCTATGTGCGCAACCTGCTGACCGGGGAGGTGGAGGTGGTGGCGGAGGGGGACCGGAGTCTGTTGGAGGAGTTCGTGGCGGAGCTTCGCCGCGGCCCGCGCGCGGCGTGGGTGACGGAGGTGCTGGTGAGCTGGGAGGAGCCTCGGAACGAGTTCCGGGGGTTTGGGGTGCGGTATGTGTGAGGTGGGAGCGGCCTCAGCTCCGGGACCGAGGACGCCCGGCCGTTCTTTCTTGCCGGCGCCGAGGGCGTTGCTATGCTCCTGTGTCCTTCCCTCGCCGATCGCTCGTGCAGAATGGAGTAGAGATGAAGAACGGCACCGCGCGGTTTGACCGACTCATTGCCAAGGCTCGCGAGAACCTGTCCGAGAGCAAGTCGCCGCGCGCGGGGTTTTCCGCGGCGGAGGCGCGGGCGCTGGCGGAGCGCTACTCGGCTTTCGACGACCTCCGCGATGCGGAGGGCTTTCTGATCGAGAGCCGTCTGGCGATCCACAATCCCGACACGCCGCGCCCGTGGCTGCACCTGATGGTCAGCAACCACAATCACGAGACGGGAATCGCGGGCTCGTTCTGGGACCCGACGGGGCTGGGCTTTCTGTGCCATGACTCGGTGCTCGCGGGTCCGGTCACCTCGCACAAGGATCCGAGCTATGTCCCCACCGCACCCCGCGCGAGTGACGTGCGGGAGTTCTACCTGCGGGAGGCCGCCGACGGAAGGGTCACGATGTGGCACGCCCTGCCGCAGCTCGGACGGGAGGAGGACCAGTATCGGGACTACACGTGTGAGTTCGGCCTGGGGTGGGTGAAGGTCGGCGCGGCGCGCAACGGGATTCACGCGGAGGTGCGTTCCTTCGTGCCGGTGGACGACGCGTGTGAAGCGTGGACAATCACCCTCACCAATCTGTCGGCGGAGGTCCGCAGACTGCAGTTCTTCACGCGGCTGAACTGGGGATTGGAAACGCATCCCTCCTATTACTTCGATCCGCGCGTGGTGTCGGAGGGCCGCGTGGAGAAGGGCCTCCGCGCGCTGGTGGCCTTGAACCACGACAAGTCGAACTCCCTTCCGCGGACCGGATTCATGACGTCGAGCGCGCCGTTCCAGGGATTCGACCTGGCGGGGGAGGCGTTCGTCGGCGGGGGCCGGGCGCGGGCGTTCCCGCGGGCCGTGGAGGAGGGGAGGTGCCGCCACTCGCTGGGGCAGCAGCCGTATCTGGGCCTGGTCGGGGCCTTGCAGTACGACGTGACCCTCCCGTCGGGTGAGTCGAAGACGATTCATATCCTGGTGGGCCGCACGGAGCGCGATCCTGAGCAGTATCGCGCGCACCTGGTGGCCTTGCGCAAGCGCTTCTTCTCCCCGCGCGGGGTGGAGAAGGAGTTCGCGCGGCTGGAGGCTTCCTGGCGGGAGATGCTGGACCGGCAGTTGATCCAGACGCCGGATGCGGAAGTGGACCGCACCTACAACGTGTGGCTGCGCTACCAGCAGCACAACACCGCGCGGCTGACGCGCGCCTTGGATCAGATCGGCTACCGCGACGTGCTGCAAGACCTGATGGGGATCGCGAGCTTCAACCCGGAGTACGTGAAGACGCACTTGCCAACGGTGCTCAACTACCAGTTGCGGGACGGGCGCGCGATCCGGCAGTTCTTCCGCTACCCCGGCACGAAGGCGCCCAACGACGAGCGGATGTAT
>Ga0315282_10005324_pt1 | contig 21989 bp, 17 predicted proteins | sample YL17G07_20_MG_FD_203693 | JGI IMG/M metagenome (GOLD analysis project Ga0315282, IMG submission 203693) | Sediment microbial communities from Yellowstone Lake, YNP, Wyoming, USA - YL17G07_20 | ecosystem: Environmental > Aquatic > Freshwater > Lake > Sediment | place: USA: Wyoming | collected... | reverse complement strand
GCCCCATGTCCAGCTTCACCAATCCGGCGAGCTGCGATCGCATCGTCTTCGGCGTCATCAGTCACTTGAACCGCTCCTGGGAGAGAAAACCCCTCAGGGAATTTACACAAAATGCTTGACGCTACCGCCAGCGGGTGGCACTTGACACACCGCAAAACGGAGGATTAGGATTTTTCCATGCCAGCCCCTTCGGTCCGTCAGCCCGCCGTTGCCGGGCGGTTTTATCCGGCCAAGCCCGAGAAACTGACGCGAGACCTTGAGAAGTATTTGGGCCCGGAACCCTCCGCCGCCGAAAAGGTGGAGAGGGCGCTGGGGTGCGTGGTTCCGCACGCTGGCTACATGTACTCGGGGCCTGTGGCGGGGGCCGTTTACCGCAGGCTCCCGGCTCGGCCTTCGTACATCATCCTGTGTCCTAACCATACGGGACGGGGAGCCCCGCTGGCCATGATGTCGAGCGGCGCGTGGCGGACTCCTCTGGGCACCGTGACAATCGACAGCTCGCTGGCCCAGTCCATCCGTCAGGGCTGTCACCTGGTGATGGATGATGCGGAAGCCCACGCGGACGAGCACTCGCTGGAGGTGCAACTGCCGTTCCTGCAACGGCAGGCGGGTGAATTCACATTTGTGCCCATCGCCCTCGGGGTAGGCGGTTACGCTGCCTTGGAATCTTTGGGGCATGGCCTGGCCCAGGCCGCCCGGCGCGCCACACAGGCAGTGCTCATCATTGCTTCCAGCGACATGAACCACTACGAACCAGACAGCATCACGCGCAGCAAAGATCAAAAGGCCATTGACAAGATCCTGGCACTCGACCCCCAGGGGCTTTATGACGTGCTGCGCCGTGAAGACATTTCCATGTGCGGCTACGGGCCGGCGATCGCCATGCTCACCGCCGCAAAAGACCTGGGAGCGCAGCAGGCGGAACTGGTCAAGTACGCCACCTCGGCCGACGCGAGCGGCGACCGCAGCGCCGTCGTAGGGTATGCGGGCATCATCGTTTCGTAGCCGGGAGCCCTCCTAGGGATGGCGGGAAAAAAACCCATTTGCAATCGTCTTCGCAGAGCGGCGGATGGCTCTGTGGTCCTTCCGTGCCAATCCTTTCCTTTCGTGGCAAAGGACCACCCGCGATCTTTCCGGACGTTGCGCATCTCGTCTTTCACTACTGGATCGCCATGCCCTGTATTTTCAAGCTTGACATTGTGATTTCGGTAGCTAAAGATTGACCCCTAATCAAGGACGTTTTCTCGCGCGTGCCTCTGGACCCATGATTCGACATGTTATCGAAAAAGAGCTAAAAGACTGCCTATATGGGTATCGTTCACTTCTGCTCTTCATTCTCTCCACAGTTTTGTTCACGGTGTCCATTTACCTGGAGACGCGGGGTTATCAGAACGACTTAAAGGAGTACCGGCTGGCCCAAGTGAGCCTACGCCAAAGTATGGGGGAAGAGACCACCTTCTTCGCCCTGGCCACCTACGCTTTTAATTTTGTTAAACCTCCCCCGGTGCTGGGCATCCTGGTGAGAGGTGTGGAATCCCACACGCCCCGGGTTTACAGCCTTCGTCTCTTCGCCCTCCCCACTCCTCAGGGGGGTGCGGTCAGCGAAAACCCCACGGTGGCGATCTTTGGGGCGCTGGACGTTGCTTATATCGTGCAGGTGATCCTGGGGATGGCGGCGCTTCTGTTCACATTCTCCGCCGTGTGTGGTGAGAAGGAGATGGGGACGCTCAAACTCCAGCTCGCGAACCCCTTGCCGAAAGACGTGCTGTTGCTGGGAAAGCTGGTGGGCAATCTTGTGGGCTTGCTGGCTCCTGTAGCCCTGGCCTTCTTGCTCGGTTGTCTGCTGCTAATGAACTTTGACGGGGTATCGCTGGGGAAGGATGAGCTCCTTCGCGCCCTCCTGATCGGTCTGGATTTTGTTCTTTACCTCACGGTGGTCTTTTGTCTTGGCATCTGTGTCTCGACGCTGGCCAACCGCATGACCACTGCCTTTGCTCTCTGCCTGACCATCTGGGTTTTTCTGGTCGCCATTGTTCCCAAAGCGGCGGTGATTACTGCTAATCGGATTTCACCGCTGGAATCACTGAACGAATTTGAAATGAAAAAAGCCGATGTCGACCGGCGAGGATCGGTGCGCTTTGAAGAGGAAGTCCGAAAATATGGCAGAGAGCACAACGGGCAAAGCATGCCGCGCTACCTTTATGAAGACCTTTTGCGGCGTGTGCGCGAGGAGCAAAACCGTGAGCTCAAGAAAATCGAGGAAGATTACTTGCAGCGCAAAGAGCGCCAGGCGCGGGTGGCGTTGATGTTCTCGCGGTTGTCGCCGGCAGGATCTGCCTCCTACGCTGCCATGAGCCTGGCCCGGACTGGACTGGAGCGCGATTTCCGCTTCCGGACAGCGCTCCGCGACTACCGTTCACTGTTCACGGTCTATTACGACCGGAAGGCAGACGAACAGCTTGCTTTGAGCGGGCGCGAGCCCATAAACTCGGTGTTGGTGAAGCAGGTTTTTAGCGACATTCCCCCTTTCGAATTCCACGAGGAGCCGCTGGCAGCGTCCGTGGATCGGGCACTGCCTGACATGGGCCTGCTGGCGGTCTGGGCCCTGGGTTTTTTCCTAATCGCCTACTTCGCGTTTCTCCGCTACGACGTAAGATAGCAAAGTGCTGTGGGAAAACCCTGAGGGAACCTGTGGTCGGGGATGGGCACCTGTGTGGGGTGAGGCAGGCCCCCGAATTCAGCCGCCCATTCGGGGGAGCCTCTACTCAGCACGAACTAACTGTACAAAGCGCCACTCGACAGGTGTGAATCAATGGCGCGGCCCGCTGGAGGAGGCCCCGCTGCTGTGCCCGCCTCCGCTCGCGCCTCCACGACCGAACCCGCTGGAAGCACCGCCTCCGGTGCTATGACCTGCGCCGGAGGAACCCGATCCCCAATTTGCAGAGGATTGCGAAGACGAACCACGTCCACTGCTCCAGGTGGAAGTCGGAGCGGAACGGGCAGACGGCGCGGATGAATGCATGGTTTGGTTGTTCGGAATTGCCGCGTGGCGATCCGCAGAGGGCGCAGTTACGCGCGGCATGGTGCCCGTCGTGGTTTGCGGAAAGGCAGAACGGGATGGAGCGCGCGCGGAGGAGACAGCCTCAGCCGGAACCCCCCGCGCCCCATAGGCTTTGGCAGCGGGATTGCTACCTGGCGAGAGTGGGAGGGTATCAATCGCGGTCTTCTCCTGAGCAGCGGCGGGGCGACCGGGCCCGTTCGACGCCGCACCCCAAACCCCGCTCGGCCCCTGTTGCGCCGGTCCATTTGTGGGGTTGAGGGTGGGCAGGGGAACAGTCCTGGGGTTGTTCACAAAACGCCCCTCCACGGGATCAAATACAATATTGGGCTCTGGCGCCGCTGACCGGCGATTCGAGAAGGCGCCAGCCGGCGTGCCCGCCAAGGGTGTGCGAACTGCGGAGGGAGCTCCCGCTCCCGCTACGTTGGATGCGCCAGCAGAGCCTTGCCTGGGCAGCGAAGGCCGCGCGGACGGGGGGACGTCTGACGAGCGTGGAACCCCGCCGGGACCAACCGTCGGAGAGCCCGGCAACAGGGCAAGCCGTCCGGGTGGAACATCCGGACGCCTGATGGCCCGGCCCTGGGAAGGGTCAATTGCCAAGGTCTCACGGGGATTCACGGGACGACTGTTTTGGAAAGTGTTCATGCTGACGACCGTCGCGCAAGGCTGACCGGCAGGGCAGGCGAGGGGGTTGCCCGGCGTGCCGCCCCTCGTCCGCGGAGTCCAGCCGATCCATCCCGGACCCTGATACCAGTTGACTAGAGCTGGGGACCAAGCGCCCCAGCCGCCCGGCGACCACACCCAGCCATAGCCGGGCATGAAGTTCCAATCCCCGTAGTGGTAGGGCAGCCAGCCCCAGGGCTCATAAGCGATCCAGGTGTAGCCCCAGTTTGGGTACCAGCACCAGCGGCCGACGGAGTAAGGGAGCCACCCGGGGGGAACATTCGGAATCCAGCCGTACCCATATCCCGAAAAGTAGGACCAGGCTCCATGGTTACTGAGGTCGGACCAGCCGTAGAAGGGAGTGTCGGGACTGCCGGACGCAGAGTACGGCGCCGCTCCGTGCCGGTTCGCCAGGGCGGCGACTTCGTTCTCGCGTTGCTCGACCCACTCGTCCCAGGCGTCTTTGGTAATTCCCTCTGCCACCTCGAAGGGATTCTCGGCGCCGGGGCGCAGCTCGAGCACCTTGTTCTTGGTGAGGATGGTCGAGCCGGAAGGGCTGGCAACTTCCAGCGAGCCCTTGAACACTTCAACCCGAGCTGCTCCTTCCTCGAGGTCCACGCGGAAAAGGGTTTTTCCGTAAGGCTTCAGCGTGGCATCCGCGGCTCCGATCTCATAGATGTCTTCGCCTTCCGGCATCAAGTGAAAGGTTGCGTAACCCTGATGGAGGGTCACGCGATTAATCTTTCCGCCGGCCGGGGACAAAGCGAGCTGAGTGAATTCAAGAAGGGAAAGTTGGCCCAGGCGGGCTGTGGAAGTGTTCTCGAATTCTACCTCCGCAAATCCGTTCTCTGCGCTTGAAAGCTTGAAGCCCTCCTGGATGGGCGTGTTGACGGAGGCCGCGGCCCAGTCTGCGACATCGGGTCGTTGGAGCGTCACAGCTCCTTCCACAAAGCTCAGACGGACGATACGAGCGTGGGAATACTCCTGTGCCCAGCTCAGCAGGCCGTTAAGCACGATGAAGAAGGACGCCCCAAGCAGCAGACGGGGAACACAGAACCTGGTCAACATGGGAGACCTCCCTGGCCGCCTGGCCACCCAACGACCATCCTACACCTATCTAGAGGCTCCCGCGAGGGGAAAGGTTGTCAGCACAAGGTGTTCCCCCGGGTCGGTGCGGGAGGCCCGGAGGGGGAATCAGTTGCTGTTCTGCAAGCGTTGCAGGATGTTCTGGGCGCGGGCCTGGGCGAGGTGAAGAAACTTGGGGTTTCGCGCGATTTGCTCCAGCGCGGGAACCATCAGCGCCGGATCCGCCAACACCTTGTTTTCAAGATCGATCTGGATCTGCGAAAGCTCCCGCGGCAACCCCAGGTGGTCGTACTTCATGGAGTATTCCAGCGCAGTGAGGTGTTGCTGGACGCCGGAGATTTTTTCAAAAAGGTCGGTGAGTTCCTGAGCCTCGCGGCGCAACGTGTAGTTGAACTGGACTTGGCGCTTTTCCCCACCGGCTTCGTAAATGAAGGTTTTCAGTCCCAAGTCTGCAACTTTTCTGTGGCTTTCGAGTTCCACGGACTTGAAGTTATCGAGCCCGGCTGCCAGTTCAAACAGACGCCGGGTGGTCGCCGCAGAGAGCTTGAAGGTCCGAGGAGCAGCGGGGTCGCTCAGTTTGCGCCCATCGTAAGTGGCCGAAGCATCGGAGGCCACCGTGATGGCGAGGTATTCGGGGACACTGCCCTGGAGCACTTTGGTAAAGGTGAGCTTTGCCGGGCCGCCCGCCCCTTGCGCAGAGAGGAAATGCGGGGCGACGGTGCAGCACACCAAACCCAGGCCGATCCGGAGTAAGCAATTAAGGGGGGGACGCAGACTTGGCAGCGGAAAAGGCATCTTCCTCATCACGGTTCGATTCTTGCTGGGCCCTGTTGTCAGGGGTTGAGCACGAGCTGTCCTGCGGCGGCGTTTACTTCGCGTGCTTTGTGTAACAGTGCCCTTCCCGGTAGATGCGGACAGGCCAGGGCGGTACAAGATCCCCCTGCCGATCCAAGAGATCGGGACAAGTTCCGCCGGCCATTACTTGGCCTGAGCGAAGGCCTGAAGCACCGATTCTTCAATATCAAAGTTGGCAGAGACGTGCTGCACGTCCTCGTGGTCTTCCAGTTCCTCCATCAACCGCAGCATCTGCTCTGCCTGTTTGCCACTCAACTTTACGGTGCTCTGCGGAACCCTCGACACTTCCGCTGCCGCGGGGGTAATGCTGGCGGACTTCAGGCGATCCACCACCTGATGGAACTTATCGGGCGGGGAGAAGATCTCCCAGTGACTGCCGTCTTCCGTCATGTCCTCGGCGCCCGCGTCCAGAACGAGATTCAGCAAGGTTTCCTCGTCGGCCTTTCCTTTCTCAATGACGATGTAACCTTTCATGCTGAACATCCAGGAAACGCAGCCCGTCGCGCCCAGGTTGCCGCCGTGCTTGGTGAGGATGTGGCGGATCTCAGAGATGGTCCGGTTCTTGTTGTCCGTTGCCACTTCCAGCATCATGGCGACGCCGCCCGGTCCGTAACCTTCGTACACGGCTTCCTCATAGGTGGCTCCGGGGAGTTCGCCGGTGCCCTTCTGGGTGGCGCGCTTGATGTTGTCCGCTGGCATGTTCTCTGCCTTGGCGGCGAGTATCGCGGTTCTCAGGCGCGGATTCGCATCGGGGTCCCCGCCCCCGATCCGAGCGGCGACGGTGATCTCTTTGATAAGCTTGGTGAAGACCTTCCCACGGCGAGCGTCCGCAGCGCCCTTTTTGTGTTTAATTGTTGCCCATTTCGAATGGCCCGACATGACAACACTTTCCTTTCAGCTTGATTCGCTGCCCGACTGCAACCTTCAAGGCGTGGTGCGTCGTGCAAGTTGCGCGATGATGGCTAAACTCCTGGAAAATGCTACCACAACCATGCACGGGAAGCTATCAGGACCGCGTGGGAAGAATCTCAGCGTGGTCAGGAAGAATGGGCCGCAGCAGGGGGCTGAGGCCCTCGTCTGTCAGGTCCGTGGGAGAGGATGGATTGCGTGCCCCTGCCGACGTTTCTCAGCCTAATGTGAGGCCCTCGGTCTGGCAGGTTTCAACGTCCAGGCTTGGAGCTTGGCGAGTTCCATCAGCCGGGGGGCATGAAAACCTTCGGGGAAAATCGTCCAGCCCCACAAGGAGGGAGAGTCATCCGCGACGTACTGCGCGGCTGCCAGGCGCGCGGGTGCAACGTCCACAGTTTCCGGAGGCGCGCTCTTGGCCACCAGTGTTTGGGCGACCTGCGCGAGGGCCACAAGGTAACTCTCGGGTGGGACGGCAATACTGCCGAACCAGACCGCATTGGGAATCTGCCCGTTTTTGTCGAGCGCCTCTGCCACGTCCAGCGCCGTCCGCGCGAATTGGCTCCACGAAACTGCAAGGCTCTTGTCGAGCCCCCCGGGCGGCGAGGCCGGGCCGTAAGGGGTGCCGTCCAGCAGGATGGGCTCGGAGGATCTCTTCCGCGCGATCCCGGCGACAAACTTGTTGAGCAGGAAAAACACCTCGCTCGCAGCCAGCGCGTAGTTGTCGTGGACCTGGAAGGAAACGTCGGCGTCAACTTGCTTCGCGATTTCGTTCAACTCTTGAGTTGAAAACACATGCCGCTGCGCGGGGTCGCGGTAGAGCGCTGAAGCCTGGGAAGCGGTGATGAACTCGACCCGGGGGAAAGACTTCATGTAGGCCACCAGGTCCGCGAGGTACTTGAAGGCCCGCTCGCTCTCTTCCGGGGTCTTCGTGGGGGGCAGTTTCCATTCCTCGGGCGGGGGATTGGCCCCCTGGGCGAAATTCACGCCATCCCAGAATTCACGATGCACGAACTGGCAGGGATGGAAGTAAAGGCTGACGATGCCGCCCTCCCGCCGGGAAGACAGGCGCGCATGGATGGTTTGGAAATTGGCCTTGGCGTCTGCCAGATTGGACCAGTCGGCGTTGGGACTGAGTTGCGATCCTTCCTTGGTGTTGAAGATGTTCAGCAGGCCGCCGTACCAGAAGGGCTTGCCGTTCAACCCCACCTGTCCGCCTTCGTCCAGGTAAACCTTCACGCCCCATTTCTTGAGCGCCGCGTAAGCCTGGGGAGCCCAGGAACTTCCGGGCTGGCCATAACAGGTTGGTGTTTGTCCCATAATGCGGGCCACATCATCAAATCCGGCACGTTCCCGCCGGGCGAATTCGGCCACCCCGTCTTCCCAGCCGAGAGTGGACTCATATTCGGCCGGAGTGGGATGCTGGCTGTGTAAGTTGGAGTGATAGCCAATTTCGTGCTGGGCGAGGGCGCCAATGACGTCGCGGCGGCCGCGGCGCTCGAGCGTGCGAGCTTTCTCGCCCACCACCTTGAAGGTTGCCCGAACACCTTGCTGGCTCAAGAGGACGGCAATACGCTTGGCCGCCTGGTCACTCTGCGGCAGGATGTAGTCCTCCGTGTCGAACCAGAGGACCACATAGACGCGGCCCTGGTCCTGCGCCTGAGCGCGCGCCGGGCTAGCCAGGAAGAGGCTGGCGAACACCCCCAGCGTTAATAGCAATCCCAACCTCTTCCTGGCCGGTGTGTTGAACATCAGGTCCTTCTCCTTGCCCCCTCACCCGCGATGCCCAGTCGACTTCACCGTGGTTAGAAGAGGCTTTAAGAACGCCGGATGTTACCACCAACGGCATGTTGGGAAAAGAGTGCGAGGCATGTGAAGCGGGTGTTGCGAAGGGCCGCTTGTCAAGGCGCGACCGAAACATCAGTCAATGTCTCCGTGAGGTCAGCGCCCGCTTGAGAACTGTTCATTTGCTCCGACGCCGCCTGAGGGGCCGGGCGGCGCCAGCGCGGAACGCAACATTAAAGGAGCCGCGCGGGGCTCATCGAAATCCGACCGCAACAGCCTACTTTGCCGCTTCCTGCATGATCTTCACGATGATCTCTTCCACCTCTTCGGCGACGGCGCGCAGGCCAGGGGTTTGGAACATCTCCAGTAGCGCGGTGGGCCGAAGAGTGGCGAGCGTACAGGCATCTCCCGTCTTGTAGACGGAAATCCGGCAGGGGAGCACCGTGGAGATTTCGGCGTTGGCTTCCAGGACTTTCTTCGCCTGCTGAGGATTGCACACCTCGTAGATCAGGCAGTCGCGGTCGAAGTCCACGCCTTTTTCTTTCATTTTGGCTTTCAGGTCGTGGACGGCCAGCACGCCAAACTTGTATTTCTGCGCGGCGGCCTCAAGGTCCCGCGCAACCTCGGAAAGACTCTTGCGACTTTCGATTCGGTAAAGCATTTTGCCCTCCTCTTCAGGCTGCAAAGGATTTGGGAAAACCGCGCTCAGAATAGGGCGCGGCGTCCTGCGCGTCCACCAGGTCCGCACAATCAGGCTTGATCGCAGGATAACAGATAGCATTCTCGTGCGGCGTGCGAACGCGTTGCATGACTTAGCGCAGCGCCAGGCTTCGCAGCATTGCGTCGAAGGTGGGCTTGTAGGCGTCGAAAGATGACTCGGGAGCGATGAAGATTACGGCGAGCAGCGATTGATCCAATCGCATGGTGATCAGGATATCTCTTTCCTTCTGCCCCTGGATGGGTGAATCGTTCGCGAGCAGCGTTGAAACCGCAGGCTGGCCGCCCAGCTTCATTCCGGTCTGTTTCACCACGCGCATATTGGGGTTCGACTGCCGCAACGAGTCCACCAGTTGTTGCGTGGCATCGACGACGCCCCATTGCGATAGACTCCGGGTCCGGGGTTGATACCGGCTGAGGGAGGCCCCATAAGCTTGTGCCGTGTCTCCATCGGGCCCGCTCACTAGACCCCCTTGCGGGGCCAAAGTGACGCCCGTTTCGCCTTCTTGGACTTGCCAATTATCCGGGTAGTCGATCGCGAAGCCCTTGCCCTGATAGTTCACGAGGCGCACCGAGGGTGGGAGCGGGGGGCTGGGCGAACCGGTAGAGGCGCGCGGCGCCGGCTTCCCTTTGGGTGGAGCGGGCATGGCCAGTAACCGCTTCTTCGTCGCCTGGAATTCGGGACTGTCCGTCTTCCATGGCTTGGCCGGCCCCAGCATGGGGATCAGCGCGTCGACATCCTTGACCCGGTTTTCGGGATTGGGATGGTCAGAGAAGAACTGGAGGGTTCGCTGCGGATACTTCTTCTCAATAATCTCGAAGAATTGCGCCATGGCATGGGGATCGTAACCCGTGTGGTAAAGGACGTAGGTGCCCACCTCGTCGGCCTGCGACTCGGCGCTGCGCGAGTTCTTGAGCAGCAGCGAGTTCACTCCGAAACTGATGCCCAGTTCCGCTAACTGGCTTCCCAGGCTGGAACTCTGCCCCAGCAGCTCACCCAGGATAGCGAGCGGGGCCTGCGCCAGCATCACCTGGGAGGCTTGATGCGTGCCGTGGCGCATCACGACGTGGCCCGTCTCGTGGGCGATCACCCCGGCGATCTGCGCCTCGTCTTCCGCCGCTTCGATCGCGCCACGATTTACGTAAATGAAGCCGCCTGGCAAGGCGAAGGCGTTGATGTCCTCGCTGTTCACCACCTTGAACGTCCAGGGATAATCGGCCTTGATCGGCTCATTCCCGGCGAGCCGGCGACCGAGGTCATTCACGTAGCGCAGCACCTCGGGATCGGTCAGCAGCGCCAATTGCTTATCAGCGTCGGCGGCTGCGTCGCGGCCCACCTGGACGTCTTGCTGGGCAGAGAAGAGATTAAACCCCGGCTTGAATTTCAGCTTCTCGATCCCGAGAACCACACTGGGAACCAGGACGAGCCATGCCAAGGCCCACATGGTCATGAAGCTCTTACCCGTCTGCCCCCACACCCGAGTCCTCATCGCTTTGCTTTTCCTTTCCGTTCTGCCTACCACAACCCCCCAAATTCGTTGGCGCTTTGCGCGCCGCGCCTGTTCTGTTTGTCTCCGGATATTCTACATGCTTTCCTGTCCGGGTCATATCCAGCGCAAGTTGCGTGGCAAGCAGGGGCGCAGTATCCCGACTTCCTCGGGACAGGTAGAGCGCCGCTACCAGGCTCGATTCGCCGAAAGGAAATCTCCGAACACCTCCGCACCGCGATATCTGAAGGGCATCTCCCTCGTCATGGAATCGGTGAAGGTCAGCTCCACGCGGCAGATCAATGCGGCACGTGGAGAGCTCGGGCGACTGCGGCAGGGACGATTTTTCGATCGGGCGCTGCGGAGGGTGAAGGAATATCAGGAGACGGTCGAATACATTCATTTGAATCCGTTGCGGCGGAGACTGGTAAAGGCGCCGGAAGATTGGAAGTGGTCGAGCGTCCATGAATACGCGTTCCCGGCACTGCCTCAGGCGCGGCACCAGCCGCCGTTGCGGATTGACCGCGTGAGGATTCCGGCCGATGAATGGGCGAGGATTTCAACAAAAGCCGCAGAGTTACAAAACAACTCTGCGCTACCTGCTGTAATATCGGACCACCGGTCTTCGTTAGGCCGTCGGTTGTTATGGTTGCGGCTGTTCGAATAGAGACATTTGTGGGTCAGACGCGGAATCCAGATTGCTGATAGCAGCCCGAAAATCGGAAGGCCCGATCCCCTTTTTCGTCTCCAGTTTCCTATAGAGGCGGTCAATAGCGGGGTAGAAGATGAAGTTCCATCTGTCCTTCTGAACCGTCTCCAAGACTAACGGTTCCTTCAATCTTCTCTTGAGAAATTCCATCCGCTCCTCAGGGAGAACTATGAATCTTTCATTCTCGTACGGAATGTTGGAGGCGCGAACGATCGCTTCACTAAGGATAGTCGTGTTCTCGACTTCAAACGAGGCGCTTATGCGTCCTTTCTTCAGCCACAACACGTCAATCTTCTTAATTCTTGCTAAGTTCTGAAGCGGCACGGCCAAATCTAGCTTTTTCAATAGAACGTCCTCTGTAATCGGGTGCCGATCGGGTGTCCAGACATCAAAGCCCAACCCCTTCCCAAGAAAAACTAGCTTATTTATGTAGTCTTGGTGCTTACCCTCGGTGAACTTCACGGTCGGTTTGAGCGCCCAATAGCCCCCTGCCAACTTACGCCCATACTCCTGTAGGATTTGGTGGATCGTATACGCCTCGGGCGTCAGTGCATTAGGAAAATTGATGAAGACTTCCTGCTCGACTTCGTCGAATGTCACACGATCCTTGCGCCGAAGGAAGTTCAAAACGCCTTTTTCCACCCGTTCGTTTAACGGAACGAAGTTGATTTTTAGCTCTTCTGGATGTGCAAGCCACCACTTTTTCCCGATTACTCCGCCCTCCTCGTCACGGATGTCAACCAGGATAAATTCCTTGTTCAAATGGGCTTGCATCACGTCCTTAACGTCGATGCTTGCGTAAAGCAAAACGCCATTCTTGTCGAGCTCTGGGATGATCCCGTTCAGGATGTACTGGAAGGCAACAGGTTCTCCTCTGTTGGCGATAATGCTTTTTGCAGTTGAGACAACCACCGCTTCATACTTTTTCCGAAGATACTCGCTCTCTCCGTAGACTAGTTTTGCTTGCGCGGGCCTGCGGAAGCGAAGGTAATAGTCACCGAAGGAACTCCCGTAGGGGTGAAGAGATGCCTTCGAGGGTTTGACGGCGGGTGGTTGATAGATGATTTTCTCAAGGTCGAATCCGGCGACCGTGGCTGCACGAATGATCGCGTTCCATACATCAATTCGTGTGTTGTTAAACGTCAGGGTCATATAGCGATTAGGTTTTAGCTTCCTGAAGATCTGCGAAAAGGCAATGCTGATTAGCCGTTCGTACTCTGCGAAATCCTTTCCGCGCTCTGGACTGTCGCTAATGACAATTTCCCGTTCAAAGTCAGGTTCCAGGTTGAGCCAGGACCACCAGATTTGGTGAAGTTCCAAATAAGGGATGTTGTCCCCGTACGGGGGGTCAGTGAAGATATAGTCCACGCTATTGTCGGGAATATTGGCGAGATCGGTTGCCGATTGATTTAATAGGAGTACGGTTCCTCCGCTCTTCAAATGCAAGAATCTCTTCGCTTCCTTGTATTTGAAACCTGCCCTAAGGATCTCTTGCTTCCCTGCTTGGACCTTTTGATATCGGCTTCTGTAGGCCAACCACACGTTTTCTTCGATGAATCCCTCTGGGATCCAATACCCTCGCGCAGTCCATCCCCGACTGGACCACTCTCTGCCGGGGCGCATATCGATCGAGTGAATTTTGGCCACCTGGGCAAGGGATGAAGTGAAAACAAACAGCAGGGATTCTCGCGCGTCTCGGTCTTGCACTTTCATTATGGCATCTCGGAGGATGCTCAGTGCAGACAAGTTCCGTGGGGTAAACAAGTCTGCGACAGTCATTCCTTCGTGGATGTTTATCCTTGTATTGACTATAAGGCGACGCTTTGGATACCAAAGTCTCGTCGCGTATCTTCTTCTCAAAATCGCTTTGCTCTGTCCCTCGCTCAGCTTTTCGAGAATCAGCCTGTCATCTCCGGAGCATTTACAACGATACTTAACCATTGTTGGCAGATGCTCGCCGTTCTGTGACTGCCATATGGTCTGGAACACATCTACTCGCTCCTTGCACTTCTTGCACTCCCACGCGTAGAGAGCCCGAATCTTCTGCTCGACGGCGCGCCGTACCCTTTCAAACCCAACGTCCAGATGATCCGGGGCAACAGGCTTACAGGTGTTTCCGGCTATGAAAATCGCAGTCGGATCAATGTCTACCGCCAGCGCTTTTCTGCCGAGCTTGAGCGCCTCAAGCACTGTCACGCCACTACCGACGAACGGGTCGAACACAATCTCCCCCGGCCCCGAGTACCGCGCTATATACTCAGCTACCACGTTGTGGGGCTTCCGAGCCCAATACTTGTGCATAAGATAACTGGCGGGATGGGGTTTTGGGACGATAGCGTAGTCGATTTGTGTGGTAGTCATGTCCGGGACAGCAATCTACTCCAAATGGGTGCTTACCATCAAGTGGGCAAGTTCAGGTGTGCGTGGTTAGGTGAACTTAGTTAGGGATCTCCCGACAGTTTGCACTGGAATGCAGCAGGGTGGGTGAGGGCGAAGGGAGTGCGGACTGGACCTGTCCGCATTTTTGAGACAAACGGTTAAGGCTCAAAATTCAGCGAATGGGGTGAAGATCCCATCGAACGGAGGATGGAGTCATGGGTTTATCTCGACGGCAGTTCAGGAAGGGGTTCAAGCGGGCCCGCCAGCCGGCGGGCTGGAGATGGGGGCGTCGGAGCCGCCCCGGCGCCGCCTGTGAGCGCTTGCGGGGGGCAGGTCAGGGCTGCTGAAGGTTCCAAGCGTTTCGGACTGGACGAGCATCCTCTGTTCGGGCATAATGTGTGCAGAAACTTAGGTGTTTCCTAAGGTTATGCACACAATGAAGAACGCGGCCAAGAAAACCCCAGATCACGACGCTCTCTATCATCTTGCCGAGCAGCAGGCCGGATACTTCACCGCCCGTCAGGCGGCCGGAGCGGGTTTTTCCTGGGAGCGCCTAACCGACTACTCGAAAAGTGGGCGTTTCCAGAGAGTCGCCCACGGAATCTATCGGCTGGCCCGGTTTCCTTCTTCACGATTCGAGGATCTCTTTGTGGCTTGGCTGAAGTGTGGTCCGAAGTCTGCCATCTCGCATGAAAGCGCTCTTGCCCTGTACGACCTGTCGGACGTGCTCCCTGGGGAAGTTCATGTCACCGTGCCGCGAACCGCGTCCAGGAGACGAAAGGGAATTCGCCTGCACACCAACCGGCTGCGTCCTGCCGAGGTGGTAAAACGCGAAGGGCTGCCGGTTACTTCCGTTCCGCGCACCATCGCCGATGTGGCCAGAGCAGGACTGTCTGAGGATCATGTGGCGCGCGCCATACAGGACGCGCTCGAACGTGGGCTCACCACCCAGCAAGCACTTCTGGCCGAAGCGAGGCGCCGGGAGGGGCGGGCAGCACGTCTAATCAAGTCCTACTCGATCTCGCCGAGAGGGCACTCGTGAGATACAACACGGCAGCGGCGTTTCGTCGTGCTTTGGAGGAGCGGCTTCGCCAACAGAGTCTCGAAGGCGGCCAGCCTTTGGCGCGGCTGCGGAAGATGGTCGCGTTCGACCGCTTCTTGGCCCGGCTGGGGAAGAAAGAGCCGGAGGCGTGGATCGTCAAGGGCGGATTTGCTCTCCAACTACGCCTGGGTGATCGAGCCAGAACGACGAAGGACATCGACGTTTCAGCAGCCAACCCCTGGACCCGCGAAGAAATCGTCGCCCATGTTCGAGCAGCGGCATCGCTTGATTTCGGCGACTGGTTTGAGTTCGAAGTCGCCGAACCGGCGGAAGCAGCAACAGGAGCGCCTGGGGGCGGGTTTCGCTTTCCGCTCCAGTGTCTACTGGACGGCCGCCAGTTTGAGAATTTCCACTTGGACGTGGGGTCTGGCGATCCTGTCCTTGAAGCACCCGAAGTGCTCACCGCGCCGGACCTACTTGGGTTTGCAGAAATCCCTCCCGCAAAGGTGCGTTGCTACCCGCTTACCACGCAGGTTGCCGAGAAACTGCACACATACACGCGGACGTATGCAAGAGGAGAAACGAGCCGCGCCCGCGACCTTGCCGACATTCTACTTACGGCCTCGTTAGAGCAATTCAACAGCGCGAAGCTGAAGCAGGCCATCGACGCCACGTTCCAGGCCAGGGCATCTCACGCTGTGCCACAAGAATTGCCTGATCCGCCGGAGCGTATCTCGGTGTCCTATAGGCAACTGGGACGTGAACTCGATCTCCCTTGGCCAACCATTGAAGAAGCAGGGCAAGCCGCGGCGCAATTCCTGAATCCCATCCTAAAGGGCGATGCCCACGCCAAGTGGAACCCTGTTGCCTGGAGATGGACTTAGCCCGAGCAAAGATCGTGAGGGCTTCGTGCGCCCTTTGCCGTGGCGTGCTGTCATCTAGGCCTGTGGACGATTTGCAGACAGCGGCGGTGCTTAGGATAAGGAGTAAGTCACCAATGGTGGACTTGTCCCCATTTTTGAGACAAATGGTAAAGACTCAAAATTCAGCGAATGGGGTGAAAATCCCATCGAAGGGAGGATGGAGTCCTGGGTTTGTCTCGACGGCAGTTCACGAAGGAATTCCAGCGGGCGGCGATCCAGCGGCTGGAGTTGGGGGCGTCGGTGGCGTCCTTCGTCGAGGACTAGTGCCGTTCCAACTTTATGCGCGGGGTCGTTGTGTCTCATTAAACCCCGACCCCGAATTCGAAAGCGTTTCAAGTGAGTCGATCAGGTTTGTCCTTGAAACATTGGGATTATAACTCGGAGGTGGTTGCCAACTTCGGGATGGGGGTAAACGACGCCAAATAGCTGGAACGGGACGAGTCGTTGTATCGATGGCCTTGCAAAGCTCCTTGGGGGGATTGCTTCCGTAAACCCCGATTCCGAAAGTGCGGAAAGTTAAAGCTGGGGGCCGATTCCCAACCCCGGGATCGAGGTAAATCGTTCCGAATGGTTGGAACGGCACTAGCAGGTGGCGTTGCAGACGCGCAGCGAGAGGTGGCGCAGGAACTCATCCTCACCCAGCTCCGCACGCTCCCGCTGGCATGCGGGACAGACTAGAATGACGCTGGGTACAGGATGGTCGTGGAGGCGCTGCACGTCCCAGCCGGCGGGAATGGCTTCTTCCACCAGGGGCAGTTTGAGGTCGCAGTACCAGCAGCGCCCTTTGCCCGTCGTGCAGATGGCGTGCAAAGCTTCGCGAACATCCAACGGAAGCCGCTGAGCCAATGTCGCGCTATCCATTCTCCCCTCCAGGCTTGAATAGAGTCGTAACCAAGCGCTGACCTCTCCTAGAAACGCCAAGGGCCGCCCGCAAGTGAGAGCGGCCCGCCCAATTTCTAACTCGTGTCGAATTACGCCGAGGTTTGTGAATCAGGTCTTACCTCGCCTTTGCCCTATCAACGCATACATGGCAAATCGCGCCATGTATGCCCCACCCACGATGGTTGATAAGGCCCCACTCAGAGACCTCCTCTACGAGCACCCAGAGGTGGAGCCGCAGTTCAGGCATTTATAGCAGGAGCCGTTGCGGACCATGATGGCGCCACAATCGGCGCAGCTCGGCGCGTCGTCCGCTTGCTCCACCCCGACGAGACTCGGCTGGATCCAACCATCCGGGTAAACGGCCACCTGCTCGCCCGACGCACGGCTGAATTGGTTTGCCAGTTCCGCCGCCTTCTCGACTTCGGTGCCGTTGAGCGAAGCAACGCTGGCGTCCTCGCGTGGCTGGGCGTCCCGCGGCAGGAACTTAAGCGCCAGCCAGCGGAAGATGTAATCCATCACCGATTTCGCGTAGCGGATTTCAGGATTGTTGGTCCAACCGCTCGGCTCAAAGCGCGAGTGGCTGAACTTGTCGCAGAGTACCTTCAGGGGTACGCCGTACTGCAAGGCCAGCGATACGGCGGTGGCAAAAGAGTCCATGAGCCCGGAAACCGTTGAACCTTCTTTGGCCATGGTGATGAAGATTTCGCCGGGCTGGCCGTCTTCATAAAGGCCTACGGTCAAGTAGCCCTCGTGGCCGCCCACCGAGAACTTGTGGGTGATCGCGCGGCGCTCGTCGGGCAGCTTGCGGCGGAACGGCTTCGCCGGCGCGGCTGCTGCCGCGGGGCTGAGGGCTGGGGACTGGGGACTAGGCGTCGCCTCCTGCTTGGCTTCTGACTTCTGGCTTCTGACTTCTGACTCCCTCCCGGGCTTCGCGTCGGAGGTGTTCAGCGGCTGGGTGCGCTTCGAGCCATCGCGGTAAACCGCAATGGCCTTGAGGCCCAGGCGCCAGGATTCGATATAGGCGTTGGCGACGTCCTCCACCGTGGCTTCCTCGGGCAGGTTCACCGTCTTGGAAATGGCCCCGGAAAGGAACGGTTGGACCGACGCCATCATCCGGATGTGGCCCATGTAATGGATGGAGCGTTTCCCGTTGGCAGGCTTGAGCGAGCAATCAAACACCGGCAGGTGCTCGGCTTTCAGGTGCGGGGCGCCTTCGATGGTGCCGTGCTGGTCGATGTAATTGACGATGTCGGCGGCTTGCTGCTCCGTGTAAGCGAGCTTCAGCAGCGCCATCGGCACCACGTTATTGACAATCTTGATGAGCCCGCCACCCACCATCTTCTTGTACTTCACCAGCGCCAGGTCAGGCTCGATGCCCGTGGTATCGCAATCCATCATGAAGCCGATGGTGCCGGTGGGCGCCAGCACCGTCACCTGGGCGTTCCGGTACCCGTACTTCATGCCGTTCGCCAGGCAGTCATCCCAGGTTTTCTTTGCGCTCTCCCACATATTCTCCGGCACATTACGCGCGTTGATGTTCTGGAGGGACTGCCGGTGCATCGAGATCACCCCCAGGAACGAGTCGCGGTTCAGCGGGTAGCCGGCGCAGGGGCCGATTTCTGCGGCGATGCGCGACGACTGCAGATAAGCCTCGCCGTGCATCAGGGCCGTGATGGCCGCAGCAAGATCACGCCCCGCGTCCGAGTCGTAGGGCAAGCCGCTGGCCATGAGCAGCGCGCCCAGGTTGGCGTAGCCCAGGCCCAGCGGCCGGAAGTCGTGGGAGTTGACGGTGATCTTCTCGGTGGGATAGCTGGCGTTATCCACCAGGATTTCCTGCGCCGTAATCATCACGTCCACGGCGTGGCGGAAGGCTTCCGAGTCGAACTTGCCGTCGGGCGCGAGGAACTTCAGCAGGTTCAGCGACGCCAGGTTGCAGGCCGAATCGTCCAGGAACATGTACTCGCTGCATGGGTTCGAGGCGTTGATGGGCGCGGTGGCCTTCGAGGTGTGCCACTTGTTGATGGTGCTGTGAAACTGCATGCCGGGATCGCCGCACTGCCAGGCCGCTTCCGCCATCTTGCGCATCAGGTCGCGGGCGCGGTAAGACTTCACAGGCTTGCCATCGGTGACCCGCTTGGTCACCCAGTCCTTATCCTCCGCCAGGGCCTTCATGAACTCATCCGTGACCCGCACGCTGTTGTTGGCATTCTGAAAGAAGATGGAGCTGTAGGCTTCCCCATCCAGAGAGGGATCGTACCCGGCATCGATCAATGTCCAGGCCTTGCGTTCTTCCTTGGCCTTGCACTCGATGAAGTCCAGGGCGTCGGGGTGGTCGATATTCAGGATCACCATCTTGGCGGCGCGGCGCGTCTTGCCGCCGGATTTGATGACCCCCGCGAAGGCGTCATAACCTTTCATGAAGGAGAGGGGACCGGAGGCCACACCGCCACCCGACAGATGCTCAGTTGAGGACCGGAGTGGCGAGAGGTTCGTGCCCGTGCCCGAACCCCACTTGAAGAGCATCCCCTCGGTCTTGGCGAGGGTCAGGATGCTTTCGAGGTTGTCCTGGACGGAGTTAATGAAGCAGGCAGAGCACTGCGGGTGCCGGTAGGCCTCGGTCTCCTTCTTGATGCCGCCTGTGGCGGGATCCCAATACCAACCGCCGCCTTCGGAACTTCGGCGATACTTGTGCCAAAGGCCGCAGTTGAACCAAACCGGAGAATTGAAGGAAGCTTTCTGACGCACCAGGATGTGCGCGAGTTCGTCATGAAAACTCTTAGCGTCCTCCTCGCTGCGGAAGTACCCTCCCTCGATGCCCCATTGCGCGATGGTGTCGGCCACGCGGCTGAGGAGCTGCCGCACGCTCGACTCGCGCTCGGCGCTTCCCAGCTTCCCGTGAAAATACTTGGAGGCGACGATGTTGGCGGCGGTCTGGGACCAGTCCTTCGGGACCTCCACAGCTCGCTGCTCGAAGATGGTTTGCCCCTTCTCGTTCTGAATGGAGGCGGTACGCAGCTCCCATTCCAACTCCTCGAAGGGATGCACTCCAGGCTTAGTAAAGAAGCGCCGCAGAGCCAGGCCCTTCTTGCTCGAGGTTTCAGTCATGGAAGCAGCGCTCTTGGTTGCCATAGAAACAGAATCCCCCTCAGCCATCTTCAGCCTCCCAACGTTCTTTCTGGCGCTTTGTTCGTGAGTCTTGCGGTGTGCCCCGGTTAGCCTCGGCTGATCTTTCGGCCTTAGCCGGTCGCAGTCCCCCTCTCGATTCGCAACCGGTGCCCGCAAAGGCTGGAGGCGAATCTAACTCCGAGCGGCGAGGCGTGTCAATAGAAAAAACACTATATATAGTGGTTCGCTTGAAATCTCTGTCAAAATGTTGTAGGAGCCCTCAGGGCGGGTCTCGGCCCCTCAGCTATCTCGTTGCTTCCGAGAGACTTGAGCGTAACCGCGGTTTTCTTAGCGGGAATTCCTCGGGCAGAGGCGAGGTGAACTCGGGCGTCTCACCGGCCATCGCCCCGCCGTTCCCACCACTCCGCGCGGCTGAGGCGAGGCCAAAATCAGCAAATCACCACCGGAAGCAGGCCATCTTAATTTTGCCCGGAAGCGCCGCGGCCCCCCTCACCCAATTCCATTGAGTGACGCCGTTCCCGACCGGTCCTGGCGACGGCTGGCGGCTGCGGAATCTAACTGGGGAGCAGCACCTTCAGGTGGGACTTGGCCAGCGCTTTGGTCAACTGGCTTTCCACGGCTGGTTTGGCCAGCCCGCGGGCGACCGCGATCTCGTCCACCAGAAGCAACCAGGACCGATCCAGCATCCTCTTCTCACGGAACGAGAGCGGCTTGGCCTGGCTCAAGACAAGCAGGGTCTTGAAGACCTCCGCAACGTCTTTGAGGGTGCCCGTCCGCATCTTCTCGGAGTTCACCTTGAAGCGCGACTTCCAATCGTGTGGGGTTTTGATGAGTCCTTTGTTGAGGTAGTCCAGGACCGTGCCGACTTCCTGGTTCTTCGCCACCCGGCGCAGTCCGACGCTCATCACGTTGCTCATCGGAACCATCACGCGCAAGCCATTGCAACCAAGCTTGAGCAGGTAAAACATTTGTGCTTGCCCAGTAAGATTCCGGGTGGAAATCTGCTCGACGATCCCGACCCCCTGGTTTGGGTAGACAACTTTATCGCCAATCTGGAACTGCATAGGCCCCCTCGCCGGATAAGGGTTCGCAAGTATCAGGAAGGAAACACGTTATGATAACCGCTAAACTTCTCAAAGTCAACCAGCTTTCAACCCTGGTAGTGGGTCAGTTTGAAGATCGTCGCCAGTTTCCCGGATGTGGACTTCAGGGGAGTCAGGGGGTTGCACTTCGACGAATAGGGGGTTTCCCAGACGGAATCTAGCCGAACAGGCGCGATCATCCGTAATCATATGCCGACAAGGCAGGACTGATCTGCCCAATCCGAGGCCAATCCTGCAAATTTCAAAGATTTGCTTTGGCGGCGACGCTCGACTACTTGATGGGCGAGTTCAACGGTGGTTGCACCGCCGCCGATGGTTGTCGGGAACAGCCGCTTTTGGCGGTGATCCTCCAGGAGGGTAACGATCCGCGTTTCAGCCGCGGCGCCTCACGACCGCACCGCGCGCCATCGGCTGCAATTGCTTGTCAGGCGGGGGCTCTCCGCGTTACAGTTGACCTATGAAAGTTGCTTTCGAGCTCGCGCCCGCCCACGCCGAGAAACTCCGTCGGGAGGCCGAACGCCTGGGAGTGGCGCCTGACGAATTGGCCCGTGCGGCCTTGTCGGATCTGCTCGCCAGCCGGGACGAGGCTTTCCAGGCTGCCGCAGAACGAGTGTTGCGCAAGAACGAGGCACTGTATCGGCGCCTGGCCTGATGCGATACCTCACGCTGGGAGAGGTCGTCGAACTGCACCGGGCGGTCATCGAGAAGACGGTGGCATAGCGGGCATTCGCGACCTGGGTGCTCTCGATTCCGCACTGGCACAACCGGGAGCCACCTTCGACGGCGTCGATCTCCACCTCTCGCTGGCGGACAAGGCTGCCGCGCTGTGTTTCTCCCTCGTTCGTGACCACCCGTTTCTGGATGGCAACAAGCGCGTCGGGCACGCCGCGATGGAAACGTTCCTCGTGCTCAACGGCAGCGAGATCGAGGCGTCGATCGATGAGCAGGAACCTCTGATGCTCGACATCGCCGCCGGTCGCTTGAGCCGCGACGAAGTTGCCGCGTGGCTTCGCGAACACGTCCGATCCCTTTCCTGAACGGTCGCCGCCGTCTAACAACTTGCCGCTCAGCCGCCCCCGCCGTTCTTGGCGGGCGTCGGCTCCAAAGCCTGGTTCGACTTCTTGCCGTAGCGCCGACCTTCAGTGTATGGTGCCAGGACATCCTTTACAATCGGTGCCAAGACATCCTTTACATGACGAGGTAAAGTTCTCGGCTGAGGAGGTCGAGAGCTATGCCTTGGAAGAGAACGGAAGTGGAAGAGCAGCGGA
>Ga0315282_10005323_pt1 | contig 21989 bp, 11 predicted proteins | sample YL17G07_20_MG_FD_203693 | JGI IMG/M metagenome (GOLD analysis project Ga0315282, IMG submission 203693) | Sediment microbial communities from Yellowstone Lake, YNP, Wyoming, USA - YL17G07_20 | ecosystem: Environmental > Aquatic > Freshwater > Lake > Sediment | place: USA: Wyoming | collected... | reverse complement strand
GCGAGGCGACCCTTCGACAGGCCGAAGCGGCGACCAACCTGTTCGGCGACATCCTGCCCGTCGAGATCGTCGGCGGCGATGTCGCCGGGGTGGGCACGGGCTTCGCGATGAACGCCGTGCTGCTGATCGGCATGGACGACTTCTACATCGCCCTCCTCGATCAGCCCGAGAACGCCCACAGGTTCTTCGAGTTCCAGTGCGCCGACGCCGAGCGCTTCCTCGCATGGCTTGAGGAGGGGCGGCTCATCACGCCGAACGGTCACGAGCACGACTGCGGCTCCGGGAGCTGCGTCTACTCGGACGAGCTGCCGAGACGGGTGATCGCGCCGGGCGACAGCGTCCTCGCGAGCGACTGTTGGGGGTTCATCGAGGCGCAGGAGGCGGCCGGGCTCTCGCCCGCGGCGTACGCGGAGTTCATCTACCCCTATCAGAAGCGCATCGCCGACCGGCTCGGCCTCATCAACTATGGTTGCTGCGAGGCGGTGCACAGGTTCTGGCCCACATTGGAGGGCTTCAGGAACCTGCGTAAGGTTACGGTGTCGCCCTGGTGCGACGTGCCCTCGATCTCGGCATCGGTCGGCCGCCGGGCGGTGCTCTCGCGCAAGCCGCACCCGCTGCAGCTCTGCGGCGCGAGCTTCGACGCGGTGGGCTTCGAGTCGCACATCAGAGAGACGCTGGACATCACGCGCGACAACTTCATCGAGCTCATCTTCCGCGACACGTGCCCGCTTAACGGCTCGATGAGGGAGCGCGTCGCCCAGGCGTGCGGGATCATCAAGAAAGTGGAGGGGAGGTAGGGGCGGCGAGAGGCGCATTGCTCTACTGCCCAAAGCAGCTAACAGGATGATAGGATGTGACAGGATCAAGGACTGGTCGCCGCTGGACGTGATGACATACGGAGAAGCGGACAGACCAGCGGTTTGAACGCGTCGCCCTGCAGGACCAAGCCGCCCTCACCCCCTCACCGTGAACTCGACCACGACCCCATTGTGTTGCAGGGCGCCCCGCGCCGCATTGGCCTGGAGGTGGACGAGGCGCTTGCCGTCGATCTCCTCGATCGCCCAGCGGCAGCCTGACACGGGCACCGCCGTTCCATCGGCGGCGGTCGCGGTCGCCGTTACATCACCCACGGCGACGAGCTGCTCCGGAAGCTCGACCACGGTGTAGAGGCGCTCCGGGTTGGCGCGGTCGTCGCCGAACATGTCCCAGAACATACCCGCTGACTCGTCGACGACCCGGCACTTCACGAGCAGGCCGTCCCGCGACGGGTCCACCGTCGTCGCAAGGTAGTCGGTGTCCGTCGACGGGAACGGGTGATACGCGGGGTCGCCGAACAGGGCCCGGTTCAGCCCGCCACCGCGCATGGCGTCTTCAGTCAGTTCAGGCGCGCCCGGAACGTAGAGCTGGCCGTCGAGCTTCCCGCCGCAGGCGAGAACGACCTCGCAGTACCTCGACCGCATCACGTCGCCGAGCGGCAGCCCGGCCGACAGTGCCCTGTACATCTCGGGCAGGCAGGCGTAGCCGTGGTTGGGGCCGATGGGCGCCAGGAAGGCCGACGGCCCGTCCGAGAGGATGGCGAGCCCCAGGCTCCGGTCCGCCGGCACGTCGTACTCCGTCACGTGGCTCACGCGCCCGAAGGTCGAAACGATGTCGCTCTCGACGAACGCGCGCCTCAGCACGCCGCTGTGGCAGGTGCCCGACCAGACCACGGCTCCCCCCAGGTCGAGCCCGCGGAGCATATCGGCTGTGACCCTCGGCATCTCGCCGCCAGGGTCCTGGCCGACCTTCGCTGGGTCGAAGTCCCAGTGCTTCGAGTCATCGCGGTTGCGTTGGTCGCTGAACAGCCATATGCCCTCCGGATCGCCGCAACCGTAGAACCCCACGATGCCGCTATGCTCGAGCCGGTTCATGTTCTCCCGGGCGAAGTCGCGAACACCGGGGTCCGACTCGCGGCACGCCCAGTAGACGCGCTCGCCGTCGTAGCCGAGGCGGGCCGCCAGCGAGTCGTCTGCCCCGTCGTAGACGCCGCACGAGCCCTCGCTGATCACCGAGGTCGTCACGAGGCGCTTGGGAAGGCCCGAACGCTCCGCCGCGATGGTGCGGTCAACCATGCCGATCGCGTCCTCGGGAGTCGCGCCCGTGATGAAGCCGAACGCGAAGTCGGGGAAGGGGTCAGCGTCCATGCGGGTGGCGAGGGCTATCATCCGCCTCTGTAGGTTCGCGTCGATGCTCTCGGGTCGCAGCACCAGCGCCACGTAGCGCGGCTGGAGTGCATGCAGCTTCCGCCGCAGCGCCAGCAGGCGGTCGGCCTCGAAGCGGACGATCGTCCCGTGCCGGTAATCGACGAGCTTCCGGGCCGCCTCGGAGTAAGGATCGTCGTCCGGGAGATCGGTCAGGACGACGTGCGAGCTCTTGGGCAGGTCGGCGCGCTCGGCGGCGGCCGGTTTGTCCGCGAAGGGCGTGACGCGCCCCTCCGCGTTGTTCAGCACGGCGTGCAACTTCAGGAACAGGGTGCCCGTGCCTGCCGCGCCGATCATGTGGCCAGTGCCGTAGTACACCTTGCCCCGCTCGTCCGGCGTGTCGGAGTTGGTCCACCTGAACCCCGTGCCGTCGGCCTTGGCTTCGCGCATCAGGCGCCTCGCCACGCCGCCTGCGTACTCGAGGTAGGCGTCATCGCCGGTCGCGAGGTACAAGTCGAGCGCGAAGTCCGCGATCCCCGTCGCCCCGCAGCACATCGAGCGACCCCAGAACTCCGCGTCCTCCTTCTTCGGGTCGGCGACAGACATGACCCACGCCATCCCCTGCCGCGCGGCCTCGAGGTACTCCGGCTCGCCGGTCATCTCGTGCAGCATCACGAACAGCCGGCAGGTGCCCGCGGGACCGTGGCACCAGCCGGTCCAGAACGAGTCGAGGTGGTTCGGAGCGTAGTGGAACCACTTCATGCCCCCACCCTCCTCCGTCGCGACCGACCGGAGCCACCGGGCGCCGCGCTCGGCCGCCTCCAGGAAACGTCGGTCGCTCGTAGCCTGGTAGACGCGGGCAAGAGCGTAGGCGACGCCGGCCGTGCCGTGCGAGAAGCCCGTGTAGTAGCGCTCGAGCGAAGCGGCGGTGCGCCACTTCGTGCCATCGCCGTCCTCCTCGCCCTGCGACAGGAGCCACTCCGCCGCGGAACGCGCGCAGTCGAGGTACTTCGCGTCCCCTGTCTCCCGGTTCATCTCCAGGAGGAAGGGGATGATCCCGGCTGCGCCGGAGATGATGTCGGTCGACTCGTCCCAGTGACCATCCTTGGCCGAGGCAAGAAGCTCCTCTGCGGCGCCGCGAGCCTGCTCAAGGTACTCGCTATCGCCGAGCAACCGGTGTAGGCAGAGGAAGACGTACCCGATCCCCGCCGCGCCGCTGTAGAGCCCGGGGGACGTGGAACGCTCGATGGCGCCGTCATCGCGTTCCTCCTCATCCTGCCACGCGAGCCCGCCGTCCCGCTTCACTGCTCGGCTGGTGAGGAAGGCCGCAGCCTGACGGGCGAGGTCGGCGTACTCCTGCTTGCCGGTCACCGCGTGCATGTTGAGGAAGAAGAGGCACACGCCCGCCGCGCCGCCATAGAAGCTCACCGGATGCGCGGTTTGCCCACCGTACTCCGGCCACGCCAGCCCGCCGCCGTCAGGCGTGGCGTTGGCCTTCAGCCATTCCGCGGCGCCGGCGGCGTAGTCTAGAAAGTCCGTGCCCAGGTCCCGTGTCGGATCGGGGCGCGTCGGCCCTGACCCCTCCAGGGCCGCCCGAGCGCGAGCGGCCATCGGGTCATCGGGGTACGACTCCAGGAGTCGTCGCCAGGCCTCCTCGGCCTTGGCTGTATCGCCCAGCTTGGCGTGCGCGGCTCCCAGGAAGTAGAGCGCGTATCCGCACGACGGATGGTCGGGGTAGTCACGCAGAAAAGCGTCGATCTCGCGGATCGCATCGTCGGTGCGGCCCGCGTTGTCTAGGCACGCCCAGAGCCAGAACTGGGCGCCGCCGGAGCGCACAAACTCGTGGTCGGGGCAGTCATCGCGTAGCTGCTTGTACGCGTCGCCCGCCTCCTGATAGCGGCCGGCGGCCCAGTGGTCACGGGCCTTGGCAAGCAGAGCGTCCGCGTCCTGGGCCAGGCCCACGCGCGCCAGGGCCGCTATTGTGCAAAGGAGGACTACGAGCCGGCCGGTCATGGTGACCTCACCTTCGCCGCCAGGTCGGCGCACACCATCCCCGGTGACCTTCGCCGACGGCGACAGGGCTGGGTTCCTCGCGACTTCGGGCCCTCCTGCCGTGCGACATCGCCGTGTGCTGCTAACAAACCGCTCCTCCCGGCGCTCTGGATCGTCAAGAGAGCTGAAGGTCGGTGGCCAACATGACTCGCAGTGTGCTATTCCTTCGGTTAAGGGGCTGTGCCACGCTTGCTGCGCTCGTCTGTGCGCTTCCCACGAGCCTGGCCGCTGAGCCTCGGAGGGACGTCGGCTGGATCGACGCGGAACGGAAGAAGGTCCAGCCCATCCACGTGCCCCTCCTCGTCGATAGCGCATTCGACTCCTACAGAGAGGCTGTCGCTGCCGCCTCGGAGCCGTCGGAACCCGACGACGTTGCGGAAGGCTGGCAAGCCGCCGTGATAGCGCATAACCAAGCCACCGTCCAGGCGGGGCTCGCGGCGATCCGCGACATGGTGGAGCGCAACGAGGCTGTCCTCGCCAAGCTCCACGAGGGTGCGGGCAGGGACTACATGTCCCCGACAGAGCCCGACGCCGAGACCGTCTACCCTTGGCTCGCGAAGGACCGGAGCCTTGCGCGCCTTGGCGTCGCGGCGGCACACCTCGCGCACATCGACGGCGACGACGCCCTGGCGCTGCAGCGGATCGAGGACGTGTACGCGCTCGGCGTCAACGTGCCGCGGGGGGGCGTTCTGATCGAGGAGCTGGTGGGCTCCGCCATCCTGGCGATGGCATCGAAGGCGTCTACGTTCGTCGTGTTCGACGGGCAGGTCGAGCCGAGTCTGCTGAAGGCCCATGCACGGCGGCTGCGCGAGCTCCGGGACAGGATTTGGCCATTCCCCAAGACGCTGGCTCGCGAGTGGCAGGGCATGATGGCGTCGCCTGATGCTTTGCCCGTCACTGACTGGCTCGAGGACCGTTTTGCCAGGTTCATCGAGGCCGCCGACCAGCCGCTCGGCGATACCGCATTCGATGCACTCGCTGCCAGGACGGACAAGGACGCCGAGGTCCGAGGCAGCGACGAAGAGGCGGTGCTCATCCCTGTTGTCGCCAAGGTCAGGACCAAGTGGCTGGAGTCGTGGGGGATCCTCATGGCAGATGAGACGGTCGCGTGCGTTCGGGCCTGCCGCCAGGAGAACGGGCGGTACCCTGAGAGCCTGGACGCGCTGGTTCCGACCTACATGCCCGAGCCGCCCACGGACCCTTGGACGGGCAAGAGGATGGTCTACCGCGCCGAAGGTGACGGCTTCACGCTGTACGCAACGGGCCCGGACCGCAAGGACGATGGCGGGCGGCGCGGCAACGAGTACCCGTGGCTTGAACCGGACCAGGTTTTCGTGCCGGTGGAGGTCGGCTCATAGCTGCGGAGTCGTGCCCGAGCCACGCGGCGGGAGGACGAGCCCGGCGCCCGGTGATGCGCGGGGCATGGGAGGAGTGCACCGCGCCGCTCAAGCAAGCGGCTCGCTTCGCCGATAGGCGCCCGGTCCACATCAGCGCCATCGCCAGAGCCACACTAGCTCTCTCAGCGGGCTGTCAGCTCGATGAACTCGTCCGTCCACTCAAAGGGCGTGAACTTCAGCTTGAAACGGCCGTCGCGCCCTACGATGCCCGTCATGTACCATTGGCCCTGGAACTCAATGATCTCGTGTGCGAAGCCCACACTGTCATCGTCCGCAAGCGCGTTGGTCCCATCGCCCCAGTTGCCGCTTGCAAGCACACCCGGCACGGGGTGCCAACCGGCCTTGAACGAGTACGGGGTCACGGCAGGGAAGCTCACAGCGTCATCGGATGTTGAGTACCCTCCATGCAGGAAGATGACCCATTTGCCTGACAGCGGATGCTTCATGACGAATGGGCTTTCCCCTATGTAGTCGCCGAGGTCGTCCGCCGTCACGGCCGTCCCGGCGCGTACCCAATGCGCAAGGTCCGTGCTCGCATAGACGTCGACCGAACCTGTCCAGGTGTACATCAGCCAGCGGTCGTTGGCCTCATCCCTGGCCACACACGGATCGGTTCCCTGAACGCCCAGCCCATCTCGCTCGAACTCCGGAACCTTGCTCCACTGGTAGAGGTCCTTGCTGGTGACCAAGCCACAGGACTGCCGGTAGCCCTGGATGTTGAGATTGGGTCGCTTGCTTGGGAAGGTCCAGCCTGAGTAGAACATGATGAACGTTCCGTCTGTCGCCACGATGTGGGGGGCCAGCCCGCCCATCATCTTGTCGAAGTAGCCATCCTCTCCACTGGCCGACACAGAGGTCCCGACATGGGTCCAGTGCACCAGGTCCGGGCTGGTCATGTGCTCGGCCGTCTCCTCCGACCCAACGTCTTCCCAGGAGGCACCTATACGGCCCAGCGGCCCAAACAGGTGCCACAACCCGTCATGGTGGATGAGGCAGTGGTCCTTGATGTACCAGCCTGGCGGAGCGTACCGGACAGCGGAGATCTGCTCAACCATCGATGCCTCCCGGACTGGCTCGGGGACCTGGGCGGACAGGAGCCAAGTGGCTGCGGCCAGCGCCACGATGGCCCCGACCCCCGGAGCTGCGGAGCTATGACTCATGGCGGGCCTCCCTGTCGCGAGTTCCCCCGTCGCCGCCCGCCGCCTCCTGGAACCCGACACGCCGGCTCGGCATCACTCGCTGACCTGCGTCACCGAGACATCGTCGAAGTACACGGGCTTGCTTCCGGCCCACGCGTTTCCCAGGTAGAGCCTACGTGGGTGCACTATCATTGGGCTCTTCCCGACCAGTCGGTCGTCGAAGTAGATGGACCCGCCGGCCGAGGTGACCCGGAACGTTATCTTGTGCCAGCCCTCGCTCCTCGGTATGCCGGAGCTCTGCCTGGCCCAGTCGCCCGTGCCGAGGTAGTAGGTGTAGAACTCCGAACCGCCGCCGCGGCCGCCGAACTGGCTCGAAGGGAAGATGCTGAACTCGGCCAATCCCCGCGGGTTGCTGGGGGAGTTCGGCGTGATGATGGCGCCGCCGAACGCGTCGGGGTCGCCGCTGTCATACATCCACACGTCGACAGCCATGTCCGCGTCTCCTGGAAGCGATAGGTATCCGAACTCCCACATGCCCTGACTCGCCAGGCTCCTGCCGCCGCCCGGCGTGTGGTTGCGCTCGGTGCTGAGGGGCAAGGCGCGGTAGGGCGAGTTCTTCCTCCACACAGCGTCGGCCGCGGCCTGGTCGGCGTACTCCATCGTGTCGGCGAAGGGCAGGAGCGCGGCTGCGGCAGCCTGCCGCACAGGCACGGCGAGCTTAACCGTGTCGATGGAGTACGGCCCGGAAGGCAACCGCAGCGTGTTCCCCTGACCCGGGCACGGCGTCCCCTCCTCCTCGATCAAGTTCGTCCGCTGCGCGGAAGCGATGGGCGCGAAGAACCGCAGGTTCGCCTCCGAGCCCTTGCCCTCCATGTCGAAGTAACGGACTACAACGGAGTCATCGTCCTCGCACTTCTTGATGGCGCTGACCACGATGCTGCTCGGCTCGACGGAACAGAAGCTGTACTCCTCGGGTAGGCTGCCGTAGGTATGCGTGCGGGCGACGGAGCGGCGCTTCTCGAGCGGATCGGCGTCCGTGTACTGGTCCATCGTAACATCGGCGTCCTCCTGGTCCCTGACGAGGATGGGGGTCAGCGGATTGCCGAACTCCCAGCCAAAGCGCCAGTTGTCCCGCCAGGTTCCGGGGTGGGTGGTCAGCGCGAAGCTGTACTCGTGGCGGCCGGCCTGCGTCCACCACGGATGCTCGGTCTGCCCGGGCAACTCCAGATCGAGGAGCGTGCACAGCAGCACCGGCTGGATCATCGGAGTCGCGAGTGGGTCCGTCGTGATGTCGCGGATGTCGTGCACCGATGTCTTGCCGACGGCGAGGGTGACCCCGTGGCCGCCGTCCGAGACGTCGACCCAGTTCTGCACCTCGCGCGGCATCGTGCTGCCCATCTCGTTCTTGCCGACCTCGACAACGCCGAAGGGCACGTCATAGCTTACCTGGGCGCTTGCGGGTTGGCGAATGGGGAACGCCAGCCTGAGTTCCCGCTTCCTCGTCCCGTCCCACTGGATCTCGGTCGACAAGTCCAGCCTCTTGATCGAGTTGTACAGCGCGATCTCCTGGCGGGCCTCGCCGTGCTCGGACTCGCCGCGCAGGGCGATGACGGTCTTCACGTCTCCGGACCGAATGCTCTCTATCTTCATCCCCTCAGCCATGCGGCCCAGGTTGTCGAGCGTGTCCGTGCGGCGCGTGTCGGGGTAGAACGTGTAGTCGAAGATACCGTTGCCCACGCCGGCGACTCCGAGCATGAACAGCTCGTTCGCCTGGAACTTGCGCGTGTCGAAGACGTCCTCGCCGGTCTCCTTGTCCACCAGGCTCCGAATGCCCCGCTCGCCCAGCTCGAGCCGGTAGAAGCGGCCCTCCATGGCGCCTCCAGGGAGGCTCTCGCCGGTGCGGCCCCCGCGCGACCGGTGCGCTTTCGAGACGTAGTAGGTCGTGTAGCCGACGGACGGGACGTCTTCGGCGACGAAGCGGACCGTGGCCTCGCGCGCTGTGCCGTCCGGATAGGTGCTCTCGACCGTCCACTCACAGGGCACGCGCCGCCTCTGCCTATCGGTCAGTCCAAGGTAGTCGGGCCTTGCCTCCCCTCGCTCGAACCGAACGGAAAGCCAAACCGGGCCGGTAACCGTCCACGATAGGGGGTTGAACACCACCACAGCGGGCCCGGCGGTCTTGGCGCGCCGCACCCTTTCGGCAATGTACCGGAGCGAGGCGCCATACACGTCGCGGCCCGCGTCGTGCGCGCGCTGAAGGCGCGTCTCAAAGACCCTCATGGTCTCCAGGGCCCGCTCCCCGCACCATCCGTGGTCCGGGTAGATGAGGCCCTCCCAGCCGTCCGTCAGCGTCTGCTGCGGGTAGGGCCTGTCCTCGGGGTCGAGCAGACTGGCGATGAGCGCGAACCGCTCGCCGTTCACCAGCAGGTTGTAGCTCTCGCGCGCGGCGGAGACCACGCGCTCATGCGACGGTTGGTGGTGGTAGCCCCACGGGTTCGGCCAGTCCTGCTTGTACACGGGCAAGAAGGGCCTGGCCGGCTCGATCGTCGAGAGGTATGTCTCCGCGGTTGCCAGCTTCATCTTCGGCGGGGCGAGCCCGGTCTTATCCTCAATGGCCGCGGCCTTTTGGTTGTAGTCGTTGACCGTGTCGATCAGCTCGGGGCCGGGGCACGAGTAGTCGCTCATCGTAACTGTGCCGAAGTTGGGGACGTGGTGCTGCTCGAAGAACGGCCGCTGGCTCTCCAGGAGGTCGAACACGTACTTCTCAGTCGGCGTCCCCGGGCTCGGCCCGCCTTGCCCGGGTATGGAGCCCCAACCGGCCGTGTATAGGTAGGTGTCGAAGATCACGCCGGAGCCGTCGGGCGATTCCCAGAGGTGAACGCCGGGTGCGGGGAAGCGGCCTATCATGAGGTACTTGATGCCGGACTTGGCAAAGACCTGTGGGCTCTGAAGGGTGCGCTGGGGCACGTCCGTGTCCCAGACGATGCGCGTGTCGCAAGCATCTCCGAGCGTCTTCTTCAGCCACTTGCGGCCGAAATACATCTGGCGCGCCAGGGCCTCGCCGCCGAACAAGGCCTCGTAGAACTGCGTGTAGCGGCCCCCGAAGCTCAGCCGGTGTTCCGCGACGCGCTTCCTGACTTCATCGAGCCGCTCCGGGTGTCTGTCGAGGAACTCCTTGAGGTACAACGTGGTCTCTATGTCCAGCGCGAAGGAATCGTCCGCGTTCATCAGGTCGAGCGCGGGGAGGATCAGGTTCTCGGACCTGAAGTCGGCGGTGCCCCGCGGGTCGTCGAGGTAGGCGATGTCGTTGTGCGACGACGCGATGAGATAGAAGGTGCTGTGGTCGAAGTGGCCGGGGTGGTACCATGCAGCCATCTGAGCAATGGCGTCCTCCTGCTCCGTCGGTGCGGAGGCCGGCTGTCCCGCGTACGAGCAGGCGGTCACCCCTGGAAGCGCGGTCGCCACTAACAGCAAGCAGACGCGAGACACGTCGCATCACCTCAGGCCGGCTGTTCCGTCCCTGGTCGACTACGGCCTGCAGCTCGGAGCGTCTTCGCGACGCCGGACGAGGTCCCCGCTACGGTGTGGCGAAGACGATCCTTCCGTGCCCGTGCCCGACTCGCGCGGATCGCGCTCTAGCGTCGCCTCATGTGATGGAGGAACGTCCGATGTCTCGTCATCTCGCGCTGCTCTCCCTGCTCGTGCTCGGCATGCCCGGCATCGCGACCGCCCAGACGGAAGACGATGCCTACGGGCAGGCGATGGCGCAATGCGACGAGGCGAAGCAGAAAGGCGACTTCGCGGCGATGGCCGCGGCGATCCGCGCGGCCCTCAAGCACGGGCCTGGCAGTGAGTACGCTTGGCGCAGCCTTGCGTGGGCCCTCGCCCGCACCGGCCAGTGGGAGGACTCGCTGGCGGTGGCGACGGAGAACGTTGAGCGCAACGGCGCCTCCGGCTGGTCGCTGGAGCAGCTCGCCGAGTCCTACCTCGAGGCCGGCGACTTCACGGCCGCCGAGACGACCCTGGCCCGGATCAGCGCCCTCGATCCCGACACGCTCGGCAGCTCGACGGGCGCCATCGACGGCACCCGCCGCCGCCTGCTGGACCTCACGGGGCAGCGCCGCTACAGCCTCCACTGGACGGTCGACCTCGGACAGGGCGGACCGGGTGAGGAGCCCGCTCGGCTCCTCATGCCCCGCTGGGGAGACCCGCGGCAGACGTTCGAGTTCACCGTGACCAACGCGGCTTCATATGACCGTGTGAGCGAGGGCCCACGCGACTTCATCGACGTCGTCCAGAAGCCCGGGGAACCGTTCGAGATCGACGCGACCGTCACCATCAGGGCCTTCGCCCTCGGCCACGGCCCGCTCGCGCACGCGACCTCATTCTCGGTGCCCGACCCCCTGCAGCCGTGCCTCGGCCCGTTCAACCACGGCGAGGTGTTCGATCCCGCTTCGCCGCTCTGCAGTCGGATCGCCGCGTTCTCGAAGAGCCTGACCATGGCGCGCACGGTGCAGAACCTGCTGAACTGGACGCGGGACAACATGCACTACGAAGACACACAGAACCGCACGGTAGATGACATCCTCGCCGGCGGGCAGGGCGTGTGCCACCACTACTGCAGCAGCTTCACGGCGCTCTGTCGGGCCGCCGGAGTCCCCGCGCGCGTGGCCCACGGCGTCGTGCTCGACGGCGACGGCGAGTTCAAGGACAACGCGGGCAGCCACGGCTGGGCCTCGGTCTACATCGACGGTATCGGATGGGTCCCGGTCGACCCGCTGGACTCCGGCTCGCTCGCGCTGTTCGGCAGGTCCAACTACCTCCTGACCGACTACGCCAACGAGACAGCCGAGGACAACCACTTCGCCTATCGGTCGATACAGGGCTTCCACTGCGACGGGAAGGTGCTGGCCATCGAGCCGCAGGGCTGAGGGGCCCTCTGCAGCGCCGGCAACGGGTGACCGCCGGTCGCCCCTACAGCGCGTAGCGTGGGCGTCCCCTTCCGCGGCTCACCGGACGGGATTCAGGGTCAGTCGCCTGAGACTCACGGCCTTCCACGGGGTCTCGGCTGATGGCCGCACGCTGACGGCGCACTGGCCGGTCGCGGCGATCCGCACGTGACCCAAGCGCACGGGCCGGTAGTCGCGCCAGCTACCAGTCTCTTCGGATACGAGCCGGAGAGCATCGTCGCCGACCACCACATCAAGCGTGCTGCCACCGCATTCGGCAGCACACGCGTAGTCCATCTCCACCTCGAATGCGCCGGGCTTCTCGACGTCTACGAGCCAGGTCACGGAGTCGCTCGGGTTGCCCCAGTTGCCGATCTGGCCGTCTGTCAGGAACGGGCTGGTGCCGCGCGCGTTGGCGGTCTCCGGAAGCAGGACGATCTCGCCTGACGCCTCTTGTTCTGCCGTCATATCCATCTGCTCGCCGCCGTAGTACCGCGCGAGCACGGCGATGTTCCTGTCGTTGCCCTGAAAGCCGATGATCGGCCGCTCGCGGTACTCGGCGATAGGCAGTGGGAGTGAGCTGGTGCCCGGCGCGGAGAAGCCGTAGATCCCGATGCCGCTCTCGTCCGCGCCGGCGACGATGGTGCGCGCGTCGTGCCGGTCGCCCCAGCCGACCACACACTGCACCAGCCTCGTGTGCTCGCCCTTCATGCGCTCGACGCCCTGGAGGACGGTTGGATCGGTCGCCTCGTTCATCAGCCAGTCCACTTCGCGGAACATCCGCGAGTTCACCACGGTCGGGTTCGTGACGTCACTGCAGGAGAGCCAGATGACGCAGTCCCGATCCACCCCTTTGGCGGCGTCGCGTATTCGCTCCCAGCAGCGGTCGACGGTTCGCCTGTTGAACTCGAGGAGCGTCACGTCGTCCACGCCCTCAGCCCCGGGGAACGGCTCACCCATCAGCTCCTCGTACATGCTCTTCTCGCACTCGAGCCACTTGCCGCTGGCGTTCCATACCCAGTCGATCATGAAGCCGTCCATGCAGGTGCGTCTGAGGGCGTCCGAGATGGATGCGCAGAGGTAGTCGAGGTACTCGGTCGTGAACGGGATGTGCGGGGCGCTGGGCGCGCCGTAGCTGAGGTCGGGATGCTCGTTGGCCCAGAGCGTGTTGGCACCGACGCAGAAGTACCCCATGACCCTCATGCCGCGCTCGTGCCCGAGTCGGACCACGTCGGTGAGGAAGTCGTGCGCAAGGCCCGGCTGCTCCGGTACCGCGCCGCCCTTGTACCATGCGTAGCCGTTGCACGACACCGCGAAGGTCTGGATGACGTTCGCGCCCAGACTGTCGTACCAGGCCACGTGTTCGGCGGGGGAAGCGTTCGCCCAGAGGCCCGGCGGTGCGAAGCCGTTCGGCCCGCCCGGGCCCCAGTTGAAGTCGATGCAGAAAGCGCGGATGGGGTCTATCTCCAGTTCCGCCCGCGACGCACCCGTCGCTGACAGCAGGCCGGCGACCGCGGCCGTCAGCCCGCAGAGCGACCAGTGCGACCTCGCCTGGACCATAGCGTCCTCGACCTCCCCAGCCTGCCGGCGCAGCGCGATGTCATCTTGCCCGGCGTAGCCTCGACCCCGGTCTTTCTGGCCGGTTGTGGGTCGGGCCTCCTGAGCGCGCCCTGACCCCGCAACGTGTGGAACATGGTCGCGTGGCCGCCCGCCGAGGCCGCTCCGTTCGCGATCAACCAGCCGACGCCGGCCTGCGGTCGCCGCCGAAGCCCCGCCCGCGACCCCGCCGCGGTCGCTCCCACGTGTCCCCTGGCGAGGGCTGATACGCCGCCGCAGGTCTTCCGGTCCGCACCCGGAATCGCCACCCGGACTCCGCGCATAGGGGGCATGACAGCATTGTCCGCAGCCCGCTGGACCGGTACTCTCGCTGCTCTGGTAGCCGTGGCCGCATCGTCGGTGGCGGTCGCCGAGCCCTCTGTCGGCCTCGGCAGACGCTTCGCGAGCATCGACAACGGCATCGTCCGTGTGCGTTTCGACTTGTCGCGTGGCACCTATGACGTCATGGACGATGCCACCGGCTCTCCGGCGATCGCTGATGCGTACGCATCGGTCGGCAAACTCACGACGAGCGACCGGGGCCTCGTCTACCGGCCCCGATCGGAGCGCTTCGCCGACGACGTCGGCTCCGGTCGCCGGCTGTGCATCAAGTGCGCCGGTCAGGGCCGGCCGGACATCCTCCTCGAGTTCGCGCTCTACCCGGATCTACCGTTCGTGGTGCTTCGCACGGGCGTGCGGAACGCGACCGACGGAGTGGTGCGGCTGACGCAGTTCAGCCCAATGGTGGACGGGCGCGTGCGCCCATCGGGCGGTGACAAGACGGATGTGCGGATCCTGAACGCTCCCTCGGGCGCCAACCAGACTGAGGTGACAAGGGCACCCTACACGTCCAGCCCCAACAACCTGCTGCTCACCTTCCGCCTGGGTGGCGAACGCCGCTCGCTGGTCCTCGGAGCGCTCGTGACGCGCGAGTTCGTGAAGACGGCCGCCCTGCTGCCTGAGGGCGGCGCAAGCGGGGCACGGGAACGCGCTATCGCCCAGGCCTGCCCGGGGGCTAGGCTGGTAGCCTATGACGATTGCGGCGCCGGCGAGGGCGTGGGCCCCATCAAGCTGTCGCTCGTGCAGGGGCAGCCGTTCAGATGGACCGGCTCCGGGGCCGACCCTATCTACTCGACGATCGCGTTCGACAACGAGAGGGTTGTCTTCCGCGCGGAGGGTCTCGACCCGGCGAAGCGCTACATCCTCGGCCTTTCGTGGTGGGACTACGATGAGAACGGGCGCGTAGAGTCGGTCATCGCGGTCGGCGGCGACGGTCAGGCGCATACGCTCGTAAGCGAGGAGCCGCTCCCTGCCTTCCTACGCTCGGGCCGACAGGCCGTCGAGAGGGCAGCGGCGCTCCCGCAGGAGGCCTACTCGGACGGGGCCACAACGATCGCGTTCACCAACGACGCACCTGTGCCGAATGCCGTGGTGTCCGAGATCTGGCTCTACGAAGCGGTCGACTCCGCCGCCATCCCGGACGACCTGGCCGCCGGGCGACCCGTGCGCGACGAGCCCACCTCCGGGCCCGCGCTTGCGCAGCTCGAGGCGTCCGACCCGGTGGGCAAGCGCGTCGACCCCGGCACCACCTACATGCCGGAGGACTCCTTCTACGTCGACGCAGTCACCTCGGATCCCTTCGCCACTCTGGAGCGGTACGGACAGCTCCTCCGTGTCGCGAACAACGCGCACCCGGACCCCTACGACTTCCCGACCGTGTGCGCGTGGTACGCCGGTGTGTGGGACATGCCGGGGGCGCAGAACAACCCCGGCGGCAGCCGCTACAAGATCGCGACAACACCCGGCCTCGTCGAGGAGGCCGACTGGATGAACCGCGTCGGGTTCATGCGTTACAGCCGCGCCGCCGGGCGGATCGTGCCCGACAACTACACGGAGGACAACCCGCAGGGGTGGTGGGACGACGAGCACTGGCGGCAGCAGGGCTTCTACGTCGCACCCTACGAGACCAGCCGCAAGTGGGGCCTGGCGATGCGGGACCGGGGCGCGCTGGCCATCACCTACTTCCAGGCGAACCGGATCTCCAAGGACTTCCGCGAGACGCACAGGGATCTGCTCATCGGCGACAACCCGGCCAACACCCTCGACTACACGAAGCCCGCGACGCGCGAGCACATGCGCCGCGTCTATGGCGATATGCGGGGCGGCATCTCAGGGATGATGTTCGACTACTGCGATGAGATGTGGACGCAGGTGTCCTCGGGTGGCGGCTTCGCCGACCCCTTCACCACCGCGACCGGCTTCTACCGGTCCTTCCTGCAGCTCGCGAAGGAGGGGCTCGGCCAAGACTCGTGGATTCACGAGCGGTCGATCCTCAACCCGCCGGCCGATCTCGCGCTCGGGATCGTCGACTCGCAGCGCACGAGCGGCGACACCTCGCGCATCGACCCCGCGATGGTCTCGCGGAGCGGCCTCCGCTGGTACAAGAACCGCGTGGTCCTCGCGTATGACATGGACTCGAAGGACCTTCGGAACGCTTGGCAGACGCCCGGCTTCACGGGGACGGCGGAGGACGGCCGCCGCATGACGCTGACGACGGCCTACGTCGCCGCGAGCCGGCTGCTCGTGGCCACGTCGTTCCGGGACATGTCCCCGGCGGCGCTGCACGACTTGTCGCGGACATTTCCGTACCACTCCGAGCCGATGAGCGCGCGGCCGATCGACGCGTTCGTGACCGATGGTTGGCCGCGCGTGTACGACTTCGAGGTGAGCCCCGAGTGGCACCAGGTCACGCTCTACAACACCACGGATCCGACCGCGCCCCTCACGGTCGAGGTGCCGCTCTCCGGCGAGCGCGCGGACGGGGCCCTGGGCCTCGACCCGAGTCGGAGCTACTACGTGTACGACTTCTGGAACGATCGCCTCGTCGGCAGGCTCGCGGGCACGGGTCGCCTCGTGCAGGAGCTGCGGCCGGGCGAGGCGCGCATGATCTCGCTCCACGCGGTTGAGGATCATCCGCAGTTCATCTCCACCAACCGCCACATCATGCAGGGCTATGTCGACATGGCGCGGCTCCCCCGCTGGAACGACCATGACCGCACGCTCGAGGGAGCGTCGCGCGTGGTCGGCGGCGAGACATACAAGGTCGTCATCGCGCTGAACGGCTACGCGCCGCTCGACGCGACCCCCGACTGCCACATCGACGCCCTCCCCGGCGGCCAGCTTGCCGTCCTCAGTATCGACCGCCCGGCGAACGAGACGGTGGAGTGGAAGGTGAGGTTCGGGTGAGGGGGCCTGGGAGTGCCGGCGTCCCGCCGCCAACGCGGCGAGGCGCCGCGTTGGCGCACGGCGCAACCAGGGCTATAATGGCCGTTGGCGCGCTGGTGCTCGGTCTTGGTGCGCTCGCAGTAGGGCACCGGTGACCAGTAGGACGCAGGGAGGCTGGGCAGCGATGGTTTCCGTCAGGCTTCCGAAAGGCGAATGGCAGTACGATCCTGGGGCGCCCCTGGGCCCCGTAGGAGGCTTCGGCCAAGTGTTCGAGGGCATCGGTCCAGACGGCGAGCCGGTCGCGGTCAAGAGGCTGACCGCTGGCCTCGAGGGTGGTGGGCATCGCGAGATCGACCTCGCCGAGTGCCTCGCAGGACGCGAGCTCCATCATGTCGTGCCCGTGTTCGACGCGGGAGTAGACGCGGAGTCAGGTGTGTGCTTCGTCGCGATGGCCCGTGCGGGAGGCAGCCTCCAGGCGCGGCTTGATGGGGGCCAGCGCTTCCAGGCGGGCGCAGCCGCACAGGTCCTGTCGCAGATACTCAGCGGCCTTGAGGAAGTGGAGGACATCGTTCACCGTGACCTGAAGCCAGCCAACGTGCTGATGCACGAAGGCTCGTGGAAGATCGCCGACTTCGGGATCGCAAGGTTCGCCGAGGCGACTACTTCGGACCGCACGCTCAAGCACTGGATGAGCCCGCCGTATGCTGCGCCAGAGCAGTGGAGGCACGAGACATGCACGCCGGCCACGGACCTCTACGCACTTGGCTGCATCGGCTATGCGCTCCTCACTGGGAGGCCGCCCTACGTGGGCACCCTCGACGAAGTGCGGGACGCTCACCTGCACGCATCTCCGCCTCCGCTGCAAGACATCCCGGATCTCCTGGTAGCTTTGCTTCATCGCCTGATGGTTAAGCCCCAGGAGTCCCGGCCCCCGCGCGACCAAGTGACGTCGGTTCTGAAGCGCCTGGCTGCTGCAGGCGTCAGCCCTGAGGGGGCACGCGCTGACCTGGCGAGGGCGGGGGCCGTCTGCGCGCAGGAGGAGGCGCAGGCGGAGGCGGCCCGTCTGAGCGAGGCTAGCAGGGAGGCACAGCGTACGGAACTCCTGGCCGCCGGTCTGGAGGCTCTCAGGCAGGTGGTCCCAAGTGTCCTGCGCGCTATCGCGGACGCGACTCTTGGCGCACTGAGCGACCGACGGTCTGTCAAGCTGGGCCGCGGGCGGCTGGCGTTCACCATCGAGTCCACAGCTACGCCTGTGGCCCCTGGGCTCTTTCCCATGTGGAAGTGGGACGTTGTGGCCTGGGCGCGCGTGAGCGTCACACAGGACAGGCCCGCGTACGAGTGGAGTGCATCCTTGTGGTATGCGCGGCCAGCTGGGCGTTCAGAGTACCGGTGGTGGGAGGTATCGTACTTCCGCTCAGCGTACAGCCGACAGCGGCTCCGGGACGAGCCTTTTTCGCTGCCCCCGGGCCGTGATGCCGACCTGGCTGTGGCCCCTATCATGCATGTGTACGAAGTGGCGTCAGGTCCAGACGCTGTAGACGACGAGAATATGAACGAGTTCACAGAGCGGTGGCTGCGCCTCTTGACCCAGGCCGCCGGCGGGAACCTGGGCCGCCCCTCGAGTTTGCCGCTTCCGAAGAGGCGCAGGGAGCGTTAGCGCCAGTCGAGCGCTCGTTTGCTCGCCCTCTAGCCGCAACGCGGCGGCATAGGATAGCCCAGGGCAAGGCCGCGAAGCGGACGCAGCCCTGGGTCCGAGGCCCACACACTCTAGAGCCCTGTAAGGGCGGCATCTGCTTGAGTCGGACGCTGACCGACCTGATCTGCCACGTGGCCTTGAGCACGGAGGGCCGTGCGCCGGTGATCGGGCACTACCTCCTCGTCGGATCACGCCATCGCGCGCCCCAATGCCGTCGCTTCGCGACTCGGTCTGGTTGCCGCCTGTTTCCCAGGGCTGCGCCCTGGGCTATGCAATGTCGTCGCTTCGCGACTCACTCCGACCGCGACGCTACGCCGTTCGCGACAGCCGCCAACCAGCCGCTCCCGGTAGCGCGGCAGGAGCTCTCGAACCGGCTACGGGTAAGAGCGCTTCGGGCCGCGGAGATAACGAGGGATACCGATGTCCGCGGGCACCATTGAGAACCAGTACCGTCCAGACCACGCGACCCCGCCGGGCGAGTCGCTCGCGGAGCTTCTGGAGTACTACGGCATGACGCAGGCCGAACTCGCGGCGCGGCTCGACCTTACGCCAGAGGCCGTGAACGGCATCCGCCAGGGCACTGAGCCGGTCACGCCACAGATAGCTCTGGGGCTTGAGCGCATCTTCGGCGCGCCGGCGAGCTTCTGGCTCGCCGGCGAAGCGGCATGGCGGGAGCATTCGGGAGGCGTCGGGGCCGGCGAGGCGCCGCCCTACCCCTCCTCCCTTGCCGCGGCCGTGTCGGGTGGCCAGGTCGCCGTTACGGCGGGATACTCCATGGTGAGCTGGTCTAGCTCGATGTCGATGAACCTCTGTCCCGTCATGCTGTAGTTCTCGCCGTAGCTGAATGCTAGGGCAGGCAAGGGGACCCCGACGGAGGGCTGGCCCGGCCATTCGACCGTGAAGGTCTCAGGGCCGTGCAAGATGCTCTGGGCAGGCGCGAAGTTGAACGTCTGCGTCCCCTGGCCCTCGCAGACATCAACCTCGGTGAAGAGGTCTTCCGGCGTGCCGCCCAGGGCGAGGCCCAGCGCACCGGTGTTGTTCTGCGTATCGACCTTCAGCAGGGCGAGGAGGACCGTACGCGGGCCCTGCGCACCGTCGTGCCAGTTGGAGGCCGGGAAGTCGACCGACCCACTCCATGTAGTCGTGCAACCCCCGGAGCTATACGTGCCGCTCGCCGTCAGCGTGGCGAGCGAGTCGAGGCTGGCCGCGAAACATCGGACAGGCTTCGTCGGCGTCAAGTGCGGGTGCTCGCGGTACTCACCCACGTCGCCCCGGAACCGCACGGTGAAGGGCCCGTCGACCTTCAGTCCCGCTTCGGCATGGTTGTCCCAGGTGTACTGCAACTGGATGTTCCACTCCGTGATCTGCCGGACGTTGCTGTCGTGCGCCCTGACCGAGACCTTGACGTCACCCTTGGAGCCCTGGCCGCTCCGGGGAAGGTCACAAACGATCTCCTCCCTGTCCCAGGACTTCACACTGGCTTCGAGCCCGTCGATGAGCACGACACGCTCGTCCGCGGGCGGGGTGCCGAAGATGCCGTACAGGTGGACCTCATCCGCCGACTCGTCGACGAGCACGTACCGGATCGATGGTGCGAGCAGGCCGAAGTTCGTGCCGGCCTTTGCCTGGTACTTGAGTTCGGCGACACGGCCGGCGATCGCGGCGCCCGAGACGCTGTCCAGCACCTGGTCCCGGTGGAGGTCCGCTCTCGCCAGATCGGCCCATACCTCCTCGTAGTCGAACGATCTCTGCTTCGGGCTCTCGAGGGGGGCCAGCCTGTTCGCCCCCAGGAGACGGTCCACAGCGAACTTGGAGGCCGCCACGGCGGCCGGGCCGCCGACGGTGTCTGTCCAGCCTACATAGAGCCCGGCGCCCTTGGCCTGGCAGGCGGCGATGAAAGGCGCCGCGCCCGCGCCCAGACTGGAGCAGGCGCTGATCCACACCAGGCTGTCGGTAGCGAACTGCCAGTACCTGGTGACCCAGCGGCTGGTCACCATGAACCGTGTTCGCTGCACGGCCACGCCGCCGACGTAGTCCTCCAACATGCGAGCCGCCACGATGATGCCTGACTCGAAGTCCGCCATGCGCGCGGCGATGGCGGCGGCGTTCGCCTCGGTCGTGGTGCTGACGGCGTAGTCGGGCAGCATGATGGGCCTGCCGTCCGCCCCGTTCACCATCCTGCCTCTCGCGTCCAACTGCGGGATGCTGCACGTGCCTCCGTGGGCCGAGAGGTAGAAGAAGGCGGGGAATCCGAAAGCGGCGAGGGTCGCGAGATCGGCGCCACCCACCGCGGCGGTGTACCCGCGGTCGGACACTGCCGGCCTGAGTATCGCAGGCTCGTTAGCGAATGCCGGCCCCATGCCGTTGAGCATCCTGGCGAGGATACTGCCACGGGGCACGTCGGTGCCGGCGGCAAGCTCCGTGACCACGGGATTCTCGGCGTTCTCGCCCGGGACCGGGGCGCGGTTCGTCACGACGAAGTAGGTGCCCCCGTTAGCGAGAGTGCCCCAGACTCCGTCGTCCGTCGCCCCCGAGTTCACGAAGTCGCTCCGCGACCCGAGGAACTCGAGCAGCGATGCGTTGAGGTCGGCGGCACTGGCTGCGCTCACGGAGTCCATGTGGGCGTCAACCGCCGCCATGCTCGCCGCTACCTCGTCGCCGGAGAGAAGGCCGGACCCGTCTCCGTCGCCGGGACTACCGCCCCCACCGGCGCATCCCACGATGCCGCTCCCGACAACGAGTAGAGCGCCGCCGGACAATGCGCGAAGGAACTGACGTCGGTCCAGGGGACCGGTTAGCGCGGCGGAGCTCGGCCACTGCAGTACATGCGGCTTTCTCATCAAGCACGCCCCTATCGGGAGCAAGGACACCAGGCGAGTAGCCGTGTCCGGATTGCGCCGGGCTGGTCGGCCCGGGCTAGCTTCCAGGTCCTTGGGGGCTCTGGAAGTGTCGAGTAGTGGTCCTTAGTGCCCCGTCAGCAAACGGCCCATGAACCCGCATTCGCCGCACATGGTCTTCTTGTCGAACCAACACCTGAGGCGCCGGCCCCCGCAGACATTCCCGCTGAGGAGCCAGCAGAGATGCCCCTGCCGGCTGCGGTGCACGAGGCACTGATCGCAAGCGGCGTGCGGGGACTCGCTCGCCTGCCAGCAAGCGCTCTCCCCGAAGTGCGGCCCGTTCCGAGCGGCCAGCAGCAACAGGAGTAGCGACTTCTCCAGAGCCGGGCCCGGCCTGCGCCATCCCTGCTCACAGCTCTGAACGGCGCGAGCCGAAACGCCCAAGAGATCGGCGAGCTCGGCTTGGCTGACGGCAAGCTCCTCCCGAACCCTCTTTACGTTGAGCAGCGTGTCCCACTCGACCACCGTGGAGCCAGCCTTCCAAGCGCTGAATATCACTAAGTGATTATCACTTGGTGATACTAGCAGCAGCCAGGAGGCCCGTCAAGCTCCCTCTGGCAGTGTAGGAGCTCACATTTGCAGGCAGCGAAGTGGCTCAGGGCTGGGCCGGCGACGTGAGCGCCTGACAACGGGCGGCGAGATCATCCTGTCTCGTGGTACATTCCGTCTCGCCGCCAGGGACGGCGGCTCTGAATGGATAGGACGCGCGACGCTGCCGCCACCCGAAGAGCACCGGCCTCCGTGCCGGCGAGCCCGGATACCCCCATCCCGCGGCACCTCGCGCTCCGCCACGCGAGTGTCGGGGCTGTGCATCGAGCGCGCGGCAGAGCCCTGTCGGGCCGATGGCGCTCCCCGGGG